>Ga0209256_1001110_pt1 | contig 30786 bp, 28 predicted proteins | sample AraplaCol_mCL_r2_2_FD_184270 | JGI IMG/M metagenome (GOLD analysis project Ga0209256, IMG submission 184270) | Arabidopsis root microbial communities from North Carolina, USA - plate scrape MF_Col_mCL_r2 (SPAdes) (version 3) | ecosystem: Host-associated > Plants > Roots > Endosphere | place...
TCGACGGGGGTCCTCGCCGTCCTCGTCCGGATGGATCCTGCGCTAACAGGCCGGGGTCGTGACGGTGGAGGCGCTGCTGATAAAGCGCCGGAAGCGCGCGCTTATGCACGAAAGGGGCTGGAGAGTCAAAGCAGGCGGGTTCGCTACGGCGGCCGGCCTCATCATGAGGGCGCGGCGGGAGTTCGTCGCGGCGCGTGCTTTTGCACTTTCCTGAAATAATGTGACGAAGTTCAACCTATAGGATCGATTGCGCGCGGGACGGAAAGGTAGCGCCACGCGTTTGAGTATGATCGCCGCAACGGTGAGTTCTGCCCATGCGCGTTCTTTTGGCCTGTGCGCCTAAATCCGGATCCACCTTCATCGTCAATGCGTTGGGAGCCGCGCTCCAGGTTCCGGTCGTCAGGCTGACCCCGGGCTACGGCCGTCGCGAGCAGGAACTCAGCGAGCGCGTGATCCAGGAGGCGGGCGAAAGTTTCGTCGCCCAGCATCATGTGCGGTTCAGCGAGATCACGGGAGACCTGCTGGAGCGTTACGGGATAGCGCCCGTGGTGCTGATGCGAAACCTGAGCGACACCGTCGTGTCGATCCGTGACCATTTCGAGCATGAAGGCGTCGGGGGTCCCCTCGTCTATCTCGACGAAAGCTTCAACACCTTGCCGGAGGACGTCCGGACCAGCGCGATCGTCGATCTGATGGCGCCTTGGTATTTCAGCTTCGCACGATCCTGGGCCGATTGTCCGACAGCGACGGCCATAACCTACGAAGGATTCTTTTCGGAGCCCGCATGGGCGCTCGCGTCGCTCTGTTCGAAGCTTGGCGTCGATCTGAGCCCCGAACGGGCGAGCGCGGCGATCGACACCGCGCTGAAGGGCTTCAATCGCTTCAATGTCGGCGCGACGGGGCGAGGCAGGACACTAGGCCCGCAGCTGTGCGCCCGGATGAGGCGGATGGCGTCCTATTTTCCCGACCACGACTTCGGCGCCCTCGGCTTTGGCCATGGCCAAGAACCGACAGGGCGCGCGAACTGAAGAAAGCCGGGGTCGATCACCCGTGGAAGGCCGACCGACCCGTCCTCCGATCAGAGCAGCCAGCCGTCGGTCGACAGGCTGCTTCCCGAGACCAGCACGGCGAAGTCGGAGTTGGCGTCGCCGTCCAGGTCGCCCCAGATCACCGAGGCCCGCCCGAACAGGCCGCCCAGGGCGTAGGCGCCCAGGTCGACGCCGCCCAGGGCCGCGACCGCCCCAAACAGGCTGGAATAGCTGCTGACCATCAGCTGGCCGACCCCGTTCGCCACCCATTGCGAAACAAAGGAGAAAGCCTGGTCGCCGTCGAGCGCGCTGTTGGCGTCCAGGGCGCTGAAGTCGAACAGGTCGCCGCGGCTGTAGTCGGCGACATAGTCGATGGAGAAGCCGTCGAGATCGAACGAGGCGGCGTCGAAGACGAACACGTCGTTGCCTGCGCCGCCCAGCAGGATGTCGAAGTCCGCGCCGCCGTTCAGCCGGTCGTTACCCGACCCGCCCAGCAGAACATCATTGCCGCCCGCGCCGAACAGGCTGTCGTTCCCCGCCTCGCCGCTCAGCAGGTTGAAGGCGTCGTTGCCCTCGATGACGTTGGCCGAGGCGTTGCCCGTGCCGATCGTCGCGTCGCCGGTCAGCCGCAGGTTCTCTAGATGGGTGGAGAGATTGTAGCTGATCGAGCTCCAGACGGTGTCGATCCCGCCCCCGGCCAGCTCCTTGACGGTGTCCTGCCAGCTGTCGACGACGTAGCGGTCGTCGCCGGCGCCGCCGGTCATCTTGTCGATCCCGGCGCCGCCGTCGAGGATGTCGGCGCCCAGGCCGCCGTCCAGGATGTCGTTGCCGCCCCGGCCTTCCAGGGTGTCGTTGCCGGCGTTGCCTGTCAGGGTGTTGGCCGCGGTGTTGCCGATGATCCGGTCCGAACCGCCGCCGCCGACGCCGTTCTCGATCGTCACGCCATAGGCGATGCCGACATTGTCGATCAGGCGGCCGACCACCGGATTGGCGGCCAGGACGGCCATGTTGGCGTTGTAGGTCGCCAGGGCCACGGGGGCGTAGCCGGCGGCGGCCCGGTTGGCGTTGACCTGCTCGAACGAGGGGGCGGTGTCGTAGGTGACTCCGCCGATGCTGCTGAGCGAGCCGGGGGTCAGGTCGATGATCTGGTCGGTCACGTAACCGGAGGCGTTCAGGGTGTCGACGCCGCCGGCGTCCCAGATGGCCATGACCGGGGCCGGGGTCTTGGTGAAGTCGTAGGAGTCCCGGCCTGCGTTGCTGTTGAACCCGTAGGTGGTGTTGCCCGTCCGGGTGGTCATGTCGGCGCCGTAGATCGCCTGGATCGCGGCGATGTCGTGCACCAGGGGCGTCGAGGCGTAGACCGTGGTCGAGATGTTGAAGTCGAAGTGCCGCGCGCCCGTCTCCGAGGCGGCGAAGTACGACATGATGCTGTAGGCGCGGCTGTCCTGGTAATATTCGGCGTTGGCCGCATAGGTGATGCTGACGCCCGGCGCGGCGTTGTAGTCGCCGGGGTGCTCAAGCCCCAGGGCGTGGCCGCTCTCGTGGGCCAGGGTGTGCAGGCCGTACAGCCCCTCATCCAGTTGGAAGTTACTGGCCTGGTTGGCGCTGATCCACACATCGCCGGCGATCAGGTCGTATCGGTCGGGCGTGTAGTCGTAGGGCAGGTAGGCGTAGGCCTGGGTGCCCGGGCGGTTAGTGTAGTTAGCGAAGGTGATGTCGGCGACTTCGGGCGCGCTTTCCACCAAGGTCGGGGCGATCAGGTCGTCCCAGGCGGTCATGGCCTCGCGGGCGGCGGCCTTTTGGGCCTCCGTGAACGGCGCGAAGCCGAAGTATTCCGTCAAGCCGTAGAGTTCGCCGTCTTCCTCATAGACATAGGGCTCGCCGAACATGCTCTCGAGCGTGTGAAAGCCGAAGTTGAGAACGCTGACGTCGCCGTCGCGCGGCGTGGCGTGGTCGACGACGCCCGGCGTCCAGCCGGCGCCGCCACGATTGAGCTGCTCGATCACCTGCTCGATCGTGAACACCGGCTTGTCGCGGATCGTGCCGCCCTGTCCGTCCACCGAGCCGTAGGCGGGCTCCAGCGAGACGTCCAGCGGCGGGGCGATCGCGTCAGCGGGTCCCGGGAAGGTGGGATAGGTGATTTCGCGATGGAGATCGTGGTCCTGGCTTTCGTCGTGAACGCGCATTGGTTTCTCCGTGGGTCGAACTCAGGGTGCGGGCCGTGAACGCCACGGCAGGGTTTCGGCGAGCGCGGCGATCACGGCCGCGTCGAAATCAGGCGTGGGGCCGCCGGGCCTGGCGGGCAGGGATGTGGCGCGAGGGGCGGCTCCGAACAGTTCGGACGGGGCGGCCGTGGCGCGGAAGACGCGCAGGCTGAAGACCAGCAGCGGCCCCGCCCCGACCGGGCCCTTGGGCTCGACGTTGGCGTGGACCAGCAGGACGGCGGTGTCGGCGGCGATCAGGCGGGGATCGCCCGGGGCAAGCAGCTCCACCGGGATCGGCGCCTTGTCGGCGGCGAGGGCCCGCACCCGGTCGCAGAGCGCGGCTTGCAGCCGGCGCCGATCGGGCATTTCCTGTGGGTCGACCAGGCACTGGACACCGAGGCGTTTGACGCCGTCCCAGGCCAGGACCGGCGTCGCCGCCGAGGCCGCTCCCGGGGTGACGCTGCCGCAAATCATGGCCCCGATCGGGATAAGGGCGCAGGCCCATGCCATGAAATGTCGGCTTTGCGACATGGATTTCCCACTCTTGGCCGGTATCGGGGCGTTCGCACCTCGACCCACCTTCGCTAGGAAATCAGCCCCATGCAAGCATGACGTGTATTGTGAAGCTTATAAAAAATTCGGGGCGCGGTCGGAAGCTGGGGTTTCACTGCTCCGGCGAGGTGACGGTCGCGCCCGACGCCTTCAGGCGGTCCAGCACGCCGTTGGCCGGCAGGAGGAACGCCAGGTCCACGACGGCGATGGTCACGCCGGGGCGGTTCAGGGCCTTGGCCAGGGCGTCCGTCGACTGGGCGATCTGCTGGGTTACCAGGCCGGGGCCGCCCGGCGCGCGCATCACGCAACGCTGGACCGCCGAAGCCGAATAGCGGGCCCGCACACTGGCCAGGTCGCCATTGGCCCAGTCGGTCCCGATCGTGGTGTTGTGCGCGGCGTCGTATTCCAGCTCGTTCAGGGCGTCCCGCAGGCAGGCCAGGTTGGCCTCGTCCGACAGCTTGCCGGCGCTGGAGAGGATGGGGCCCAGGCGGTACTGGCTCATCGCCTTGACCTTGACGCCCTTGGCCTTGGCCATGCGCTCGATGGTGCTGACCGGCTTGGCCTCCGACAGGCCGGCGGCCTGGCGGAAGTCCGACAGCAGGATGAAGCCGGCCACGGCGGGCTTCCACTCCTTGTAGGGGCCGGGCCCCTTTCGCGCCTGCTGGCGGGCGCTGACGAACCGGGCCTTCAGGTCGGGCGGCAGCTTGTCCTCGAGGTTCTTGCCCAGCATCGGCTGTCGCACGCCGCCCCCGCCGGTGACGAGGAACTTGGCGATCTGCAGCGGCCCCACCGAGGCTTCGGGCGGCACGAGCACCAGGCTGGCCTGGCTCATGGCGCGGTCAAGGCGCGGACTGTTCCACTTCAGCTGATGGGGCAGGGGCGCGGCCGAGCCGACAACATAGAGTTTGGCGTCGCCCTTCTCGACCAGCCACAGGGCCGGCCCGGGCGGCCGGGCCACCACCTGCAGCTCCTCGACCACGGCGCTGCCGGGCTCCTGCGGGAACAGCTCGACTCCCGGGGATGAAGGCGATGACGTCTGAGGCGGCGGGCTCTGGGCCGTCGCCGGGAACGCCGTCGCCGTCAAGGCGAGCGCCGCGCCGCCGATCAGCGCCGATATCCGTCGAACCATGGCCGTCTCCCGAAGCGTGGCTTCAGGATAGGTACTCTAGTGCCGTGGCGAAAGCGCGGCGGGCGGAAGATCGCGCAGCGTCTGGGCCAGCAGTCGACCCTCGGCCGCCCGGCTGGAGCCCGCACGCCAGGCCACGACGATCTCGCGGCTGGAATGGTCGGAGTTCAAGGGCCGGATGGTGACCGGCGCGTTCTGGGCCAGGCCCGCCGCCACCGCCATCGAGGGCAGGAAGGATACGCCCAGGCCCGAGCCGATCATCTGCACCAGGGTCGGCAGCGAGGTGGCCGCGAAGCTCTCCTCTTCGCCGACGCCCTTGGGAGGCTCCAGCCCGCAGGCGGCCAGGGCGTGATCGCGCAGGCAGTGGCCGTCCTCGAGCAGGATCATGTCGTCGCCGCGCAGGGTGTCGGGGTCCACCCGGTCGACGGCCGCCATGCGGTGGTTGGCCGGGGCGGCGGCCAGCAGCTCGTCGTCCTCGACATGGGCCCAGTCCAGGCCGGTCATGTCGTAGGGCAGGGCGATCAGGGCCGCGTCCAGCGCGCCGGACTTCAGGGCCCCGATCAGCCGATGGGTCAGGTCCTCGCGCAGATAGAGCTTCAGCTTGGGGAACTGGTCGCGCAGGGCGGGCAGGGCGCGGGGCAGCAGATAGGGCGCGACGGTCGGGATCACGCCCAGGCGGAACCGGCCGGCCAGGGGCTGGCCCGCGCCGCGCGCCGCCTGCACCAGGTCCTCGGCCTGGGCCAGGATCGCCTCGGCCCGGCGCACGGCTTCCTGGCCGGCGGCGGTCAGGATCACGCCCGAGCGGGCGCGGTCCACCACGGGGGCGCCGAGGATCTTCTCCAGCTCCTGGATGCCCGCCGACAGGGTGGGCTGGGTGACGTGGCAGGCCTCGGCCGCCCGGCTGAACGAGCCGTGCTCCGACAGGAGCTTCAGATACTGCAGCTGGCGGAGCGTGGGGAGCATGGGCGATAGATAGGCGCTATCTATCGAAAATCAAAAGACAATCGACCATATCTTTGCTGCATTCGCGAAAGACGGCGCTGCAGGGCATAGAAGAACCCTATCGTCGAGAATGAAACAATCGATTGGCCCTATCGATTTCCCTTGCCTACAAGGCTTCTCGCAATTCCTGCAGGAGAACTACATGTCCTTGATCAACACCCAGATCAAACCCTTCACCGCCCAGGCCTACAAGGGCGGCAAGTTCGTCGAGGTCAGCGACGCCGACCTGAAGGGCAAGTGGTCCGTCGTGTTCTTCTACCCGGCCGACTTCACCTTCGTCTGCCCGACGGAACTGGAAGACCTGGCCGACAACTACGCCACGTTCCAACGCCTGGGCGTCGAGATCTATTCGGTGTCGACCGACACCCACTTCTCGCACAAGGCCTGGCACGACAGCTCGCCGGCGATCGGCAAGATCCAGTACACCATGGTCGGCGACCCCTCGGGCCAGATCACCAACAACTTCGGCGTCATGCGCGAAGGCGTCGGCCTGGCCGACCGCGGCACCTTCCTGATCGACCCGGAAGGCGTGATCCAGTTCGTGGAAGTGACCGCCGAAGGCATCGGCCGCAACGCCATCGAGCTGCTGCGCAAGATCAAGGCCGCCCAGTACGTCGCGTCGCACCCGGGCGAAGTCTGCCCGGCCAAGTGGGAAGAGGGTGAAAAGACCCTGGCCCCGTCGCTTGACCTGGTCGGCAAGATCTAAGCCTTTCCAAGGCTCGCCGCGGCCCTCGGGTCGCGGCGGGATCCGCCCTGGTACCGTCAGCCCCCGATAGGGCTGGAGGAACCGGGGGCGCGGTCCCCCATTCCCAGACATTCGTAATTCCCGCGTCGCCTCCCTCCCCGGAAGACGTGCGCCTCGCAGTCGGAGCCCGCCATGTTGGACGATGGTCTGAAGACCCAGCTGAAAGCCTATCTGCAGAACCTGCGCCAGCCGATCACGCTGGTCGCCTCGCTGGGCGAGGGCCAGGGTTCCAACGACATGCGCGCCCTGCTCGAGTCCGTGGCCGAGACCTCCGACAAGGTCAGCCTGAACCTGGCCGGCGACGACGCTCGCACGCCCTCGTTCGCCATCACCCGCGCCGACGGAAGCGCCGACGTCCGCTTCGCCGGCCTGCCCCTGGGCCACGAGTTCACCTCGCTGGTGCTGGCCCTGCTGCACGTGGGCGGTCACCCGCCCAAGTTCGACGCCGAGGTGCTGGACCAGGTCCGCGCCCTGGAGGGCGAATACCGGTTCGAGACCTATTTCTCGCAGAGCTGCCAGAACTGCCCGGACGTGGTCCAGGCGCTGAACACCATGGCCGCCCTGAACCCCAACATCAGCCACGTGGCCATCGACGGCGCGCTGTTCCAGGCCGAGGTCGAGGCGCGCCAGGTCATGGCCGTCCCGACCATCCTGCTGAACGGCCAGCCGTTCGGCCAGGGCCGCATGAGCCTGGAACAAATCCTGGCCAAGCTGGACACCGGCGCGGCCGATCGGGCCGCCGAGAAGATCAAGACCAAGGACGCCTTCGATGTGCTGGTGGTCGGCGGCGGTCCGGCCGGCGCGGCCGCGGCGATCTACGCCGCCCGCAAGGGCATCCGGACCGGGGTGGCGGCCGAGCGCTTCGGCGGCCAGGTGCTGGACACCATGGCCATCGAGAACTTCATCTCGGTGCCGCACACCGAAGGCCCCAAGCTGGCCTCGGCGCTGGAGCAGCATGTCAAGGACTACGACGTCGATGTCATGAACCTGCAGAAGGCTGTGGGCCTGGTTCCGGCCAAGACCCCGGGCGGCCTAATCGAGGTCAAGCTCGAGAACGGCGCCAGCCTGAAGTCGCGCAGCGTGATCCTGGCCACCGGCGCCCGCTGGCGGAACATCAACGTGCCCGGCGAGGCCGAGTACAAGAACAAGGGCGTGGCCTATTGTCCGCACTGCGACGGCCCGCTGTTCAAGGGCAAGCGCGTAGCGGTGATCGGCGGCGGCAACAGCGGCGTCGAGGCGGCCATCGACCTGGCCGGCATCGTGGCCCACGTGACCCTGATCGAGTTCGACAGCCAACTGCGCGCCGACGCCGTGCTGCAACGCAAGCTGGCGAGCCTGCCGAACGTGCGCATCGTCACCTCGGCCATGACCACCGAGGTCCTGGGCGACGGGAACAAGGTCACCGGCCTGACCTACAAGGACCGTAACCACGACCAGGTCCACACGGTCGACCTGGAGGGCGTGTTCGTGCAGATCGGCCTTGTGCCCAACACCGAATGGCTGAAGGACACCGGCGTGGCCCTGACCCAGCGCGGCGAGATCGAGGTCGACCATCGTGGCGAGACCTCGCTGCCCGGCGTCTTCGCCGCCGGCGACGCGACGACCACGCCCTACAAGCAGATCATCATCGCCATGGGCGAGGGTTCGAAGGCGGCGCTGTCGGCCTTCGACTACATGATCCGCCTTGAGCCGGCGGTCCCCGCAGAGCAGGAAGCCGCCTGACGCGCAGCTTGGTTTCGGGGCCAAGGCTCCGATCGACCGACATGAAGCCGCCGCGACCGCCTTTTCCGGGGCTGTCGCGGCGCCTTTCTTGCGTTTGGCGATGCGTCAAAGCGCCTCTCGCCGAACAAGCGATCTTGACCTCGACAGCAATCTTGACCGCGGGCTATCCTGTTAACGAATGGGCAAAATGATTCTGCGCGGCCGGGGGTCGAATCAGCGCGATGGGCGTTGTTTTCCGCAGATCGTTAGAAGGTGGGCAAGATGAGGCTGCTGTCGAAGGGCGATCGCAACACCAAGGGCGGCGTCAAGCCGGTCATGCTGGCGGCCGAGAACGATCGTCCCGAAGGGGATAGCGATCGTCTGGTCGAGGCCACCCAGGCCATCGGCGTCCGCTACGAAACCATCCACGGCGGTCTGGACAGCATCAGCCGCGTCGTGGAGCACCTGCGCGCCATCGAGCCGCTGCTTTCGGAAATCCGCGGCCCGGTCGCCGAGGAGTTCGAGGCCCGTCGCGTCGAGCACGCCGAACTGATTTCGCTCCGCGCTGCCTACGAGCAGAGCACGCGCCAGCTGGCCGCCGCCCAGGCCGAGGAACGCGAGCTGTCGGCCAGGCTGGCCACCGCCGAAGCCGCCCTGACCGAGTCTGAAGCCCGCCGTCAATCGCTGGACGTGGCCCTGGAGGACAGCGCTCTGGAAATCGACCGGCTGCGCAACGGGCTCCAGCAGTCCGAGCTCAAGGTCGGCGGCCTGGAAGCCTCGCTGCGCGACGCCACCGCCCGCGCCGAGCACCTGACCCAGGACGTCGAGACCCTGCGTGTCCAGACCCAGGACATCGACGCCCGTCGCGGCGAGTCCGAAGCCCACCTGGCCGCCGCCAAGCAGCAGATGGCCCTGCAGGTCGAGGAGCTGGGCACGCTGAAGAAGCGCCTGGAGCAGGCCGGCGCCGACGTCGCCCGCCTGTCGCGCATCGAGACCGAACTGGAAGCCCAGGTCGCCGCCGAGCGCGCCCGCGTCCTGGCCTCCGACAACGCCCTGACCACCGTCCAGGCCGACAGCGCCCGCACGATCCGCGGCCTGGAAGCCCAGGTCGAGTCCGGCCGCGCCGAGGTTCTGGCGCTGCAGACCCGCCTGGAAACCGCCACGGGCCGCGCCGACAAGCTGGAAGAGATGAATGGCCAGATCTCGGCCCGTCTCAACGACTCCAGCGCCCAGCAGCAGGCCGTCGAGCGCCGGGCCGGCGACCTCAATGTCGCCCTGGAGCGCGCCCTGGAACGCGTTCGCACCCTGGAGGACGAGGTCGAGGACCTGCGCGGCCGTCACGCCGGCGTCGACACCGCCCGCGCCGCCGCCATCGAGCGCGCTGACCAATTGGCCAAGACCGTCGGGGCCCACGAAAAGGCGCTCAAGCGCGCCGAGGAACGCGCCGCCCAGCTGCGCACGCGCTTCGAGGCCCTGCAGGCTTCGGAAGACGAGATCCGCCGCGCCCACGACGAGAAGATCGCCGAGATGCAGGCCGAGATGGAGCGCATCCGTTCAGAGGCCGCCTTGGCCGAAGGCGCCCTGGAGTCGGCTCGCCGCGACCGGTCGCGCCTGCAGATGGCCCTGCTGGGCGCCACCGGCGACGACGTCCAGGCCGCGGGCTAACCGCTGCAGCCAGCCTGGGGCCAAGCACCTCCAGGCAAGAAGATTGAAGCGCGCCTGATCTTCGAGATCAGGCGCGCTTTTTTCATGGGCTCGGCGTCGCCGTTTCGAGCTTTGGAATGGTGGCGGGAGGCGGCGTGGCCGGCGCCAGTTCGGTCCTCTGCGACGACAGCCGGTCGAACACGGCCGGCGACTGGGCGGTCAGGCTGGCTTTCAGGCGCTCCATGGGCGCCTGGCTTTCGGCGACCCGGCCGCCCCGGGGTCGATCGATATCCAGCGTCAGCAGCAGCGAGATCACGAACAGGAGGAACAGGAACGCGGTCGCCCCGCGCCCCTCCGTCCTGTTCGCGCCCGCATAGCCCAGGACGCCGGCCGAGGTGATCACATAGACGAACAGGACGAAGAACACGGCGCTGGGCACCCGGGCCAGCCGCGCGGCTTTCCGCGCGGCGTCCAGATCGATCAGGTTGTTCATGGTCTCCAGGTACGAACTGGAGAAATCCAGGCCCTTGATAGACGGCCAGGCGGCCAGCGTCGCCGTCCACAGGTCGGTCAGCATCTGGTCGTTCCGGGCCAGCAGCGGCGGGACGTCCTCGATATTCGCCTTGGCCAGGAGGATGCGGTTGTCGGTGTAGTCCACCAGCATCTTGCTGATCCGGGCCCGGTCCACGGGCTCCAGCATCTGGGTGCGCAGGTAGGTCGTGCCGATGGCGTTGGCCTCCTGCAGCACCAGCTGCCGCCGGGCCTCGAAGCGATCCACGGCCAGCGAGAAGGTGAAGCCCATCAGCAGCGCCAGAAGGCCCAGGGTGGACGAGACGATGTAGCCGTCGCCGCCGCCCCCTTCCTCGTCCTTGGCCTTCGGCTTGGCGGTGCGCGCCCTCAGCCATTCGCCGAGCAGCGACGCCACGAGCATGGCCACCAGCAGGCCCAGGCCGATCTGCCAGGGCGAGGCGGTTTCCAGCCATTGGCCGAAAGCCTCGGTCATCGCGAAATCCTTCGACGGATAAAGTCTCGGCGGGATTTTTCGGCTTGGAGCCGACTTCGGCCATGGGGCGAAACCCTGGCCCAGGGGGCTCATCGTCCCGACTTTCACCAGCGCGGGAGCTCCACAGGCCAAACTACCTTGACGTTTATTTCTTGACGATTCTCCTTCCGGGTGATCAGCCTCTGGCGAAGTTCGGGCCCATGACGCATGGCGCGGCCTTGCGGGACCCTGGCCGATAACGGGCGGAGGGCGTGATGAAGAACTCAGGTACGACGCGGAAGATCGGCTGGCGAACGCTGGCCGCGACCTTGGTATGTCTCGCCGGTGGCGGCGGCCTGCTGGCCGCCAAGGCGATCGGGGCGCCGCCGCCGGCCAGGCCGGCTTACCTAGCCGCCTTCCCCAACTTCGCGCCCAAGCTGACGCCCCAGATGCCGGGCGACGTCGATATCGCGCTGAAGAAGCAGCTGGAGGCGGCCAAGAAGTTTCCCGAGGTCCAGCGCGAGTTCGACCTCTATTCCTGGCAGATGTTCCTGGCGCTGAACTGGCCCACCAACAGCCAGGGCGTGGCGGCCCCAAAGTTGACCGACACCCGGTTCGGCCAGCCGCACTGGACGCTGTGGCACAATTCCAGCTCGATCTTCCAGACCGACGGGGCTCGGCCGGCGGCCTGCGGCCAGACCCCCAAGGCCCGCACCCTGGTCCTGGCCCGCAGCGACCTGGCCAAGCCGGTCAGCAAGGGGCTGGCGCCCTTCTCGGCCGACGCGGTCAAGGCCGACCATCGCGGGACCCGGTTCCTGGGCGTGCTGTCGGCGGTGGGCGAGCTGAACGCGGCCAATCTGGGCGACGAGATCAACCAGGCGTTCTCGGGCCCGATGATCGATCAGAACGGCGAGTTCGTTTACTACGAGATCATGATCGACCCCAACGAGGTCGGCTATCTCTGCGACAACAGCCTCTACAACATCAACGGCCAGGTCGCCTTCTCCAAGGCTGGCAAGGCGGTCGCCATGCCGATCGGCACGCCGACCAAGGACTGGAGCGGCGCGTTCGAGCTGAAGTTCGCCTGGAAGATCCTGAAGCCGGGCAAGGACGACTTCTCCCGCTTCTACACCAGCCCGGCGGTGGTCATGGACCAGGGGCCGGACGGCAGGCAGCTGGAACGCAAGGTGACGGTCGGCCTCGTGGGCATGCACATCGGCCACAAGACCACCACCTCGCCGCAATGGATCTGGTCCACCTTCGAGCAGGTCGACAATCTGGACGTCGACGCGGTGGCCCATCCCAAGCTGAACCCGTCGTTCGTGGATCCCAACTGTCCGATGTGCGCGGTCAACCAGCTGCCGCGAGCCGCGAAGGGGGTCTATCCGCGCATCCCGACCCAGGCCTCGCGCGGTATCCCGATCCCCGGCGACAAGGTGGCGCTGAATCGTCAGGCCCAGGCGGTGCTCAAGGCCCAGGGCTCGGTCTGGCAATACTACCAGCTGATCGACACCCAGTGGCCCACCGATCCGACGGCGCCGCCCGCGGCGTGGAACGGCGGCCTGCCGGACGCCATCGGCAACAAGCCGGGCGGCGATCCCACCCCCGTGTTCCTGACCAACATCACCATGGAAACCTACTTCCAGAAGGGCAACCAGGGCGCCTGCAACGGTGAGGAGCTGCCCAGCGGCCAGCCCTGCCCGACCTCGGACCCCACCGAGCCGCCGGTCTGGAACTCGGTGCTGAACAGCCAGGGCAAGCCGATCAAGCCGGGAACCAACACACTGACCTTCCAGACGGAAAGCTGCATGGGCTGCCACTCGTCGGCCGGGATCTACACCTCGTACGATCCCAAGTCCGGCCAGGGGAACCAGTCGGGCCAGCTGACCGCGGACTTCTCGTGGCTGATGAGCCAGAAGGCCAGTTGGCAAAAGTAGCATCCTCCATGGTTGTCATCCCGGAAGCCCCGCTGGGGCTGCCCGGGACCCAGGGGACTGGGCTGACGCGGTGCGGCTGTCCTGGGTCCCGGACAAGCGCTCCGCGCTTTCCGGGATGACAATCCTTTGAGACCCTACGGCGCGTGGCCGGTCTCGACATAGGCCTTGAGCCGGTCGAACTGCTCGCTCAGCACGCGGTCGACGCCCGGCGCGATCTTGTCGAGCCCGCCCTTCATGTAGCCGCCCACGTCGTAGGTCTGGGTCAGGGTGGTCTTGCCGTCCTTCTCCACCAGGACCCAGCCCAGATGGCCGGTCGCGCCGGACATCTGCAGCGGCCCCAGGGCGCCGGCCAGCCGCAGGGCCTGGCCGGGTTGGGCGTAGACCACGGTCATGTGCATCACCGAGCCGCCGCCCGGCAGCTTCTCGCAGAAACAGCCGCCGGCCATCGGGGCCAGCGACAGGCTGGCTGCCGAACCTGACCAGGTGTGGTCCTTGCTCCACCACTGCGACGGCTGGGCCAGGGCGGCGTAGACCTTGTCGGCCGGCGCGTTGAGCACGGCCTCGCGCTTGACCTGGAAGCCGTTGGGCTGGGCGTCGACGACCTCGGCGTGGGCGGCGGTGGCGGTCAGGATCAACCCGGCGGCGATGATCAGCAGGCGTTTCATGGACAAGGCCCTTCCGTTTGGAGGAAGGGTGGTCCTGAGGGGATCAGCGTCAAGTCCCACTTGCCCACACCTGGCGGCTGCGCGCCTGCCGCCCTCATAGGGGGCGGAGGACGCCACGCCATACCTCTTCCCCCTATGGGGGAAGACGACCGCGAAGCGGTCCGTAGGGGGCAAGTGTTGGTCCCGGGACGCCTCAGGCCGGTTCGAACGCCAGCGGGCCGCCCCAGAAGCTCTGGACCAGGGCGTTCTGCGGGCCGGGCTTGCCGGTCGTCAGGAATTTGCGCGAGCCGCTGGTTCCGGCGTCGAACTCCGGATGGCGCTGCAGGTAGAGCTCCAGGGCGTCGGCCGTCGAGGCCGGTTGGTGGATCACCGGCGTGCCGGCGGGCAGGGCGGCGCGGAAGATGTCGGCGATGATCTCGTAGTGGGTGCAGCCCAGCACCGCGCGGTCCGGATAGCGGCCGATGCGGGTCTTCAGCGCCTGCACATAGCCGTCGACGGCCTTGGCCAGGTCCACGACCCCGGCGTCGGCCTCGATCATCGGCACCAGGTCGGGGCAGGGCTGGGAAAAGACCGCGATGTCCTGCTTGCGCTTGTCGATCTCGATCTCGTAGACGCGCGAGTTGGTCGTGCCCTGGGTCGAGAAGACGCCGAGGATGTCCAACTGCTCGACCTTGTCGCCGCGACGCTCGGCCTCGTGCTCCCAGGGCAGGCCGGTGGCGGCCTCAATGGTCGGCACGATGATGCCCAGCACGTTGATTGGCCGGCCCAGCGCCTTGCGGTAGCCCGGCAGCCAAGTCTGTTGCAGGCGGCGCAAGGCGATGGCCGAGGCGGTGTTGCAGGCCAGGACCACCAGGCTGGCGCCGGTGTCGAACAGGCGCTCGCAGCCGGCCTTGGTCAGTTCGACGACCTCCTCGCCGGGCCGCCCGCCATAGGGGGCGTTGGCCTGGTCGGCCAGATAGGTGAAGTCCGCCTGGGGCAGACGGTTCACGAGGGCGCGGTGGACCGTGAGGCCGCCCACGCCGGAGTCGAAGACGCCGATGGACATGATGCTGGCTTACCGCGCCCTCGTCCGGCCGTCCACGCGGCGTGTTTGAGATTCTGGCGCCGATCCTGTGCACCGCGCACGAACCGGCCCCGCTTGAACAGGCGTACGCGAGTTCCTGTCGTCGAATTCATGTTCCGTGGGACGAATTCCGCGCGAAAGCGCTTAACCAACGACCACGCGACGCTCTAGGGTTCCGCTTCCCATTCGCCGGAGACCCGCCGTGAAGCGTCGTTCCTTCCTCGCCGCCGCCAGCGCGACCGCCCTGATGCCCATGATCGCTAAAGCCGCCACGCCCGCCGCCGCCCCGTCCGGCAATCCCCTCCTGGCTCCCTGGACCGGTCCGCACGGCGGCCTGCCGCCGCTGGACAAGGTCAAGCCGGATCTCTTCGCCCCCGCCTTCGAGGCCGCCATGGCCGAGCAGCGCCAGGAAATCTTCGCCCTGACCGCCAAGCGGTCGGCCCCGACCTTCGAGGGCATACTGGCGGCCTACCAGGACTCCGGCCGCACCCTGAACCGGGTCGGTGCGCTGTTCGGGGTGTTCACCTCGACGATGAACGACGCGGCCATGCAGAAGGTCGAGGCCGAAAGCACGCCGAAGCTGGCGGCGTTCAGCGACGAGATCATCCAGAACGAGCAGCTCTTCGCTCGCATCAAGACGGTCTATGACGCCCGCGAGACCGCGAACCTGACGCCCGAGCAGAAGCGCCTGACCTGGGTGATCTACAACGCCTTCGCCCGCCAGGGCGCGGCGCTGGACGCCCCGAAGAAGGCCCGCCTCGGCCAGATCAACCAGGCCCTCGCCAGCCTCTACACCAAGTTCAGCCAGAACACCCTGGCCGACGAGGAGGGCTACACCCTGGAGCTGGGTGAAGGCGATCTGGCCGGCCTGCCGGACTCGATCAAGGCCGGCGCCGCGGCGGCCGCCGAGGAAAAGGGCCTGAAGGGCAAGTGGCTGATCACCAACACGCGCTCGTCGATGGAGCCGTTCCTCGTCTACTCCGACCGTCGCGACCTGCGCGAGAAGGGCTGGAAGATGTGGGTGTCGCGCGGCGACAACAACGACGCCCATGACAACAAGGCGGTGATCACCGAGATTCTCAAGCTGCGCGCCGAGAAGGCCCAGCTGCTGGGCTTCCCGACCTACGCCCACTGGATCACCGACGACCAGATGGCCAAGACGCCCGACGCGGCCATGAACCTGATGATGCAGGTCTGGAAGCCGGCCGTGGCCCGGGCCCACGAGGAAGTGGCCGACATGCAGAAGGTGGCCGACGCGGAAGGCGCGACCTTCAAGATCGCGCCCTGGGACTACCGCCACTACGCCGAGAAGGTGCGCAAGGCTCGCTATGACCTCGATCAGAACGCGGTGAAGCCCTACCTGCAACTGGAGAAGATGCGCGAAGCCATGCATTGGGCCGCGGGCCAGCTCTATGGCCTGACCTTCACCCAGGTCACCGATGTGCCGGTCTGTCATCCCGATGTGCGCGTGTGGGAGGTGACCCGGGGCGGACAGCGTGTCGGCCTATGGTACTTCGACCCTTACGCCCGGGCGGGCAAGCAGTCGGGCGCCTGGATGAGCGAATACCGCACCCAGGAGAAGTTCCGGGGCGTGGTGACGCCGATCGTCTCCAACAACTGCAACTTCGTGAAGGGCAAGCCCGGCGAGCCGGTGCTGATCTCGTGGGACGACGCCGTCACCCTGTTCCACGAGTTCGGCCACGCCCTGCACGGCCTGAGCTCGGACGTGACCTATCCGGCCCTGGCCGGCACGAACGTGGCCCGCGATTTCGTCGAGTTCCCCAGCCAGCTGAACGAGCACTGGCTGCCGACCAAGCCGGTCCTGACCAAGTTCGCCGTCCACTACCAGACGGGCCAGCCGATCCCCGACGAACTGGTGGCCAAGATCGAGAAGGCCAAGACCTTCAACCAGGGCTTCTCGACGGTCGAGTACCTGGCCTCGGCGATCTACGACATGAAGATCCACCTGGCCGCCAAGGGGCAGGCGATCGATCCGGCGGCGTTCGAGAAGTCGGCCATGGCCGAGATCGGCCTGCCGTCCGAGATCGTCATGCGCCACCGGCCCACCCAGTTCGGCCACATCTTCTCGGGCGACGGCTATTCGGCCGGCTACTACAACTACATCTGGGCCGACACCCTGACCGCCGACGCGGCCGAGGCCTTCGAGGCGGCGCCGGGCGGCTTCTACGACAAGGCCCTGGCCAAGCGCCTGCACGACGACATCATGAGCGTGGGCAACACCATCGACGCCGGCGAGGCCTTCCGCCGCTTCCGCGGCCGCGACGTGAAGATCGGGGCCCTGATGCGCAACCGGGGCTTCCCGGTTCCGCCCGGGGCGTAGGCCGAGCTTCGAGAAGGGTGCGAGCCGGCTGGCTCGTGCCCTTCTTTTCCGAGCGAATTTAGATATATCGAAAAACAGTCTTGACGTACGGCCGATCCGATATATCTGTAAGTCTGAATTAGATATAACGAAACAGGATCTAAAACCGACATGTTTGGACGTCATCATCCCCACCACGGCCGCCACGGCGGTCATCACGGCGCGCACTTCGGCCGCCATCCGTTCGGCTTCCACGGCCACGAGGGTCATCATCGCCGGGGCGGCCGCATGGGCCGGTTCTTCGATCACGGCGACCTGCGCCTGGTCGTGCTGAAGCTGATCGCCGACAAGCCCAGCCACGGCTACGAGCTGATCAAGGCCGTCGAGACCGCCGCCGGCGGCGCCTATACGCCCAGCCCGGGCGTGATCTATCCGACCCTGACCCTGCTGGAAGAGCTGGGCTACGTCACCGCGGCCGACGCCGGCGGCGGCAAGAAGCTCTACACGATCACCGACGAGGGCCAGGCCTTCCTGGAAAGCAACAGCCAGCCGGTCCATGGCCTGTTCGCGCGGATGGCCGAGGCCGCCGCCCAGAGCGCCGCCTTCGCGCCGCAGATCATGCGGGCCCGCGAGAACCTCAAGACCGCCCTGCGCCTGAAGCTGACCTCCGGCTCACTGACCCCCGAACAGGTCGCCGCCATCGCCAAGGTCATGGACGACGCGGCCGCCGCCATCGAAGGGGTCTGACCCATGCAGAGCCATGCTCGCCTGAACACCGACAAGGCCACGCGCTACATGATCCAGCTGGCCAAGCACTGGGGCCACAGGTTCGAGGTGACGTACGACGACGTCTCGGCCCTGATCCCGCTGCCGCTGGGCACGTGCAGCATGCTGGCCGATCCCGAAGGCCTGGACGTCACCATCGAGGCGGCGGACCTGGAGGGCTTGGCCCGGCTGGAAGATGTCGTCGCCGAGCACCTGCTACGGTTCGCCTTCCGCGAGCCCGTCAAGCGCCTGGGCTGGACCCGCGCCTGGGAGGCGGGGCGCATCGATCCGCCGGCCCTTCGCATCAACGGCGGCGTTTCTCTTTAGGGAACGCCGCCGCCACGGTTTCGGGATCGTCCTGGAACGGTCGATCAAACGCGCTTGCGTATAGTGGGAAACAGAGGTTTCATCCGATTCAAGCTCCACCAGAGAGCCTTGGAGGAAACCATGGGTCATGGGCTTCGCGACGTGGTGTACCGCGCGCGCCAGGACAGCCGGCAGAACCGCCTGGGCTGGCTTCTGCTGATCTCCGCGATCAATCTCATGCTGTGGAGCGGCCTGATCGCCCTGATCACCCGCGCCGCCTAGGTTCGATCCACCCGGCCGGCGAGGTCAGCGCAGCCCGCGCATCACATCGATCCGCCGCATCGCCTTGCCCGGCAAGGCCGACATCCGTCCCAGCGGCAGGGACTCGGCGACGTCGCGCAGGCCGTAGGCCGCGGATCGCGCCAGGGTCGAGACCGACGGCGCGCCCAGGAACCCGAACACGACCTCCTGCTGGCGGTTGGAGAGGTCGCGCTTGAACCGATAGTCGCCAGCCCCCAGGTCCAGGCGCTTGTACGGGCCGGCGCCGAGGCTCCTGAGGATGTCCTGGAACAGCAGCAGGCCTGGCGAGTAGCGCTCGAACCGGGTGTCGTGGGCGATCAGCCAGCCGTGGATCGTGTCCCCGCCCCGCAGGTGGAAATGCACGGCGGCCAGTTCGTCGCCCAGGTGCAGGGTGTAGAGCCCGCCGCCGAACCCCTCGTCCCGGGTCTCCAGCAGGTCCTCCAGGAGCCGCGTGACCCAGGAGGCCTTGAACAGGTCGGTCTGGCCGGTGGCCAAGAGCTGGGCGCGCTTCCAGGCGATCAATCGCTCGAAGTCGGCGCGGGAATCGGACAGGGCCGTGAAGCGGGCGTGGCCGACCTCGCGCTCGACCTTGCGGCGTTTCTTGTCGAGGTCCTTCAGGATCCCGACGCCGGCCGCCTTGCGTTCGGCTTCATAGGCGACATAGCCGTCGACGACATCGATCATCCAGGACACGTCCCGCCCACGCGCGTGAGGCTGGAACGCCGGATCGTCGGCCAGCATGTGGCTGAAGTCGTAGCGGGACACGCCCAGGGCCTGGAGCATGGCGCGGGGGTCGGCGCGGAAGCCGTCGCGGGCCACCAGGGCCTGGTAGTCGCTCATCGGGGCGCCGATCGGCATGGCGGTCGCGCCGCGCTTCTGGACGGCCAGGAAGGCGGCGGGCAGGCCTGCCCCGTCGTATTGGACGGCCACCGCCGCATTGCCTGGCGCGCCGTCAGCCGCGCCGCGCGCCCGGGCCACGGCCTGGGCCCACAGCGGCGACAGGAACGGGCTGCCGAAACGCGCGTTGCCGACCTGGACGGCCGACCAGGCCGCGCGGACCTCCTTCGGCAAGTCCAGGGCGGGGAAGACGTCGATCTTCAAGGCAACCTCGATCGGGCCCGAGACCAAAGAGGGGCCCGGAATGCGAGAGGATGGTGACCTGGATTGATTGAACTTGGGTTTACGGTCCCGACGGCCCTGGCCGGCGCCTCTAGTCCATCAGCTTCCTCGACAGATAGACATACTCCAGGGCCTGGCGGCGGGCGGTCTCGGCCAGGTTGGCGCTGGCCGCGTGACCGCCGTCGATGTTCTCGTAGTACAGCACCGGATAGCCCAGCTCCGTCAGCCGCGCCGCCGCCTTGCGGGCGTGAGCCGGGTGGACGCGGTCGTCCTTGGTCGAGGTCTCGATGAACACCTCGGGATAGTTCTGGCCGGCCTTGAGGTTGGAATAGGGGTCGTACTTGGCGATCACCGCCCGCTCGGACGGGATGGCCGGATCGCCGTATTCGCCCACCCACGAAGCCCCGGCTCCGATCTGGCTGTAGCGGATCATGTCGAACAGCGGCACCTGCACGACGATGGCGTTGTAGAGCTCGGGCCGCTGGGTCAGAGCCACGCCCATCAAGAGGCCGCCGTTGCTGCCGCCCATGATGCCCAGGCGACGCGGCGAGGTGATCTTGCGGTCGATTAGGTCCTGGGAGACGGCGAAGAAGTCGTCATAGACCCGCTGGCGGTTCTCCTTGAGGCCGGCGTTGTGCCAGGCCGGACCGAACTCGCCGCCGCCCCGGATGTTGGCCACCACGTAGGTCCCGCCGCGCTCCAGCCAAAGCTTGCCCATCACCCCCGAATAGGCCGGGGTCATCGAGGCCTGGAAGCCGCCGTAGGCGTAGAGCAGGGTCGGGGCCGAGCCGTCGTACTTCACGTCCTTGGGCCGCACGACGAAGTGGGGGATCTTCACGCCGTCGCTGCTGGTCGCCTCGAATTGCTCGACCACGTGGGTCGAGGCGTCGAACCGGGCGGGCGAGGCCTTGACCTGTTCCAGCTTCAGCGAGGCGGCGTCGGCCAGCCAGTAGGTCGAGGGCGTTAGATAGCCGGTGACGCTGACGAACAGGCGGTCGTCCTTCTGCGAGGCCGAGCCCAGGCCGATCGTCGAATTGGCCGGCAAGGCCAGCTTCTGGCTGGTCCAGCCCTGGGGGCCGTGGCTGTAGGCCAGGGCCGCGCCGGTGACGTTGTCCAGCAGGCCCACCACCAGCTTGTCGCGGGTGGTGGTGACAGCCTCGACGGACTGCTTGGCGTTAGGGCGCAGGACGAGGACGGGCGCGGGCTTGGCCGGATCGGCCTTGAGTGCGGCCATGTCCAGGCTGATCAGGTCACCGGTCTTGAAGCCCTTCTCGGGCCAGTCCTGCTCCAGCGACATCACCATCTGGCCGGCGACATAGGCCTGGATCGAGTGCTTCAGCGGGAAAGGCAGCTTCACCGCGCCCTTGTCGGTCAAAAGGTGGGTCTCGGCCTCGAAGAAGCTGACGGCGCGATTGGCCAGCACGGCCACGACCTTCCCGTCCGCGTCGGTCAGCGTGTAGGCCGAGGCGGAGACGTCGCTGGGCGCGCCCCGGAACAGCTCCTTGGCGTCAGCCAGGGCCTGGCCCCGCTTCAGCGCCTTGACCACATAGGGATAGCCCGAGTTGGTCACCTGGCCCGGCTCCCACTCGCGGGCGACCAGCAGGGTGTCCTTGTCTAGCCAGCCGACGTTCTGCTTGCCCTCGGGCAGGACGAAGCCGCCGGCCACGAACGCCTTCGTCGTCGTGTCGAACTCGCGGATCGTCACGGCGTCCTTGCCGCCGTTCGACAGGGTGACCAGACAGCGGGTGTCCTCGGGCGGCAGGCAGGTGACGCCCTTGAACACCCAGTTGGCGTTCTCGGCCTTGGACAGGGCGTCGATGTCGAGGATCGTCTCCCAGCGCGGCTGGGTTGTGCGATAGCTGTCCAGCGTGGTCGCCCGCCAGATCCCGCGCACGTGCTCGGCGTCCTGCCAGAAGTTGCGCAAGGATCCGTCGCCGGCGAACGACACGCCCGGCACCCGGTCCTTGGCGTTGAGGATGGACAGGGCCTGGCTCTCCAGCCCGGCGTAGCGCGCGTCGCCCTGCAGGATGCCCAGGCTGCGGGCGTTCTCGGCCTTGGCCCAGGCCAGCGGCCGCTCGCCCTCGATCTCCTCCATCCACTTGTAGGGATCGTCCTTGCCCAGTTCGGCCAGGGGCGTGCGGACTTCAGTGTTGGGAACGGGCTCGGCGGCTTGGGCGGTAGGGGTCATGAGGCTCGTGGAAGCGAGGAGGGCGAGAAGCAGTCTACGCATCTGGGGATCCGTCGGCAGTCGTGACAGGTGGCGGTCACGCGAAGCGCCGCCTTTGACTGGACGGTAGGCTCAGTCGCCGTCGTTGGGAATGTTCAGGACCTGTCCGCACGCCTTGCAGTGCACAGCGTCGGGATCGTGCTTGCGCAGGCCGCAGCACGGGCAGGGAAAGGTCACCTTGTGCGGCCGCAGGATCGACTGGATCAGGCCGATGAACAGCGACACCCCGCCCAGCATCACCGCGATCGACAGCAGCTTGCCCCAGGCGCCCGGCAGGGTGACGTCGCCGTAGCCGGTGGTCGTCAGGCTGGTGACGGTGAAATAGAGGGCGTCCACATAGCCGGCGATGCCCTCGTGCCGGCCGGCGAAGCTGGAATAGACGAAGCCGGTGATCACGAAGACGAAGGTCAGCAACGACGAGGCCGCGCGGGTGATTTCCTCCACGCGGGTGTCGTCGTAGCGCCGGCCGATGGTGCGCCAGAAGAACTCGCTGTGGATCAGGGTCCAAAGCCGCATCACCCGCAGGAAGCCGAAGTTGAACAGCCAGGCGGGGAACAGCAGGGTGGCCAGCACGAACAGGTCCACCCAGACGATCGGCTTCTTCAGCCACCCCTTGATGTCGCCGTGGGCGACGGCCCGGGCGGCCAGGTCCAGGCCCAGGAAGGCGGCCACGGCGTAGTCGACGAGATAGAAGGTGAGACCGTGCCGGCGCATCAGCGGCGCGGCGATGAAGAAGGCGATGATCGCCAGGTCGACGACGATGACCCCATACCGGAACCGCACCGCCATCGGCGAGCTGCCGTGATAGAGCGCCCGCAGCCGCGCCCTCAGGCGCAGACCCTGCTCTTCGCCGTCCTTGCCGCCCACTCGAACCCCTCTTTCACGCCGAAAAGCCACGCTCAAATCGCCGCAGTGGACCCCGGCCTCTGACTCGGCCGAGGTTTTCCACTATATAGCCCGAACCATGAGCCGCACCTTTCTCAAGATGAACGGCCTCGGCAACGACTTCGTCGTGATCGAGACCCTGACCCAGCCCTTCAATCCGACGGCTGAGGACATCCGCGCCATCGCCAAACGCCCCAATTCGGAAAAGGGCGAGGGCGGGATCGGCTGCGACCAGGTGATCGCCATCGATCCGCCCCGGGCCGAGGGCGCGTCGGCCTACGTGCGGTTCTGGAATTCCGACGGCGAGGAGACCGGCGCCTGCGGCAACGGCACGCGCTGCGTGGCGTGGCTGCTGATGCAGTCGGGGCAGAAGGACGCCGTGGCCTTCGACACCGTGGCTGGACGCCTGTCGGGCGTGATGGCCGGCGACAAGCTGGTCACCGTCGACATGGGCCAGCCCGGCCTGGACTGGACCCAGATCCCGTTGTCCGAGGAGATGGACACCGCCCGGGTCGAGCTGCAGGTCGGCCCGATCGACGCGCCGTGGGTCCACACCCCCGTCTGCGTGTCGATGGGCAATCCGCATGTCGTGTTCTTCGTCGACGCCCCGGTCAGCGACGAGTTCGCCACCAAGACCGGCAGCCTGGTCGAGCACCACCCGCTGTTCCCGGAAGGGGTCAATGTCGGCTTCGCCCATGTTGTGTCGCGCGACCACATCCAGCTGAAGGTCTGGGAACGCGGCGCGGGCCTGACCGCCGCCTGCGGCACCGGCGCCTGCGCGGCCCAGGTCGCCGCCGTGCGTCGCGGCCTGACCGACCGGACGGCCAAGGTCGAGTTCGAGAGCGGCGCCCTGACCATCGAATGGCGCGAGGCCGACGGCCACGTGATCATGACCGGTCCGGTGACGATGGAGTTCGTCGGCAAGCTGCCGGAGAAGGTCGCGGCATGACGGCGATCCATCCCGCCATCGGACCCGGCAAGACGGCGGTCGTCACCGGTGCGGCCGACGGCATCGGCCTGGCCGCCGCCCAGGCCTTCGCAGGCTTGGGCATGAACGTGGTCATGGCCGACATCATGGGCCGCGCTCTGAAGAAGGCCGCCGACGCCATCGGCGACAAGGCCCTGGCCGTCGAGACCGACGTCGCGGACCGCGCCCAGGTCCACGCCCTGCGCGACGCCGCCGTGGCGAAGTTCGGCGCCGTGGACGTGCTGATGAACAACGCCGGCGTCGGTGGCGGCGGCGACGCCTTCTCCGGCGAGGATCCATGGAAGCGCGTGCTGGACGTCAACCTGTGGGGCGTGATCAACGGCGTCCAGGTGATCGGCGAGGAGATGGCCGCCAGTGGTCGTCCCGGCCTGATCATCAACACCGGCTCCAAGCAAGGCATCACCCAGCCGCCGGGCAATACGGCCTATAACGTCAGCAAGTCGGCGGTGAAGGCCCTGACCGAGGGTCTGGCCCACACCCTGCGCGAGATCGTCGACTGCCAGGTGGACGCCCGCCTGCTGATCCCGGGCTACGTCTTCACCGGCATGACCCGGCGCGGGACCGCCAAGCCGGACGGCGCCTGGACGCCCGAGCAGACCGTCCAGTTCATGCTCGACAGCATCGCGCGCGGCGACTTCTACATCCTGTGCCCCGACAACGATGTTCCGCGCGCCCTCGATGAGAAGCGCATGGCCTGGGCCATGGGCGACGTCATCGACAACCGCCCGGCCCTGTCGCGCTGGCATCCGGACTGGAAGGACGCCTTCGCGGAATTCGTTTCCTCGGGCGTTGAGAAGTCGTGACCACCTATACGCTCATCTCCCGTCCGCCCACGCCGAAGCCCGCCGTGGGTGAGGAAGGCGGACCGGCCACGACGCTGTCGGGTCCCGACGGCGTGGACGTCGTCACTTTCGGCTGCCGGCTGAACGCCTACGAGTCCGAGGCCATCCGCGCCCGGGCCGGGGCCGACGGCCTGACCGACGCGGTGGTGTTCAACACCTGCGCGGTGACCAACGAGGCCGTGCGTCAGGCCCGCCAGGCGATCCGCAAGGCCCGCCGCGAGCGGCCGGACGCCCGGCTGATCGTCACCGGCTGCGCGGCCCAGATCGATCCCGCAGCCTTCGCCGCGATGCCGGAGGTGGACCTGGTGCTGGGCAACGCCGAGAAGGCCGCGCCGGGCGCCCTGCTGGACACCTCCACCCGCGTGCGGGTCAACGACATCATGTCGATCAAGGAGACCGCCGGTCACCTGATCGACGGCCTCAAGGACCGGGCCCGGGCCTATGTCGAGGTCCAGAACGGCTGCGATCACCGCTGCACCTTCTGCATCATCCCCTATGGCCGGGGCAATTCGCGCTCGGCCCCGGCCGGCGAGGTCGTGGAACAGGTGCGCAAGCTGTCCGCCGAGGGCTATCGCGAGGTCGTCCTGACCGGCGTCGACGTCACCTCGTGGGGCGCAGACCTGCCTGGGCAACCTACCTTGGGCCAACTTGTTGGCCGCATCCTGCGCATGGTCCCGGACCTGCCGCGCCTGCGCCTGTCGTCGATCGACGCGGCCGAGATCGATCCAGACCTGTTCAAGCTGCTCGAGACCGAGGCGCGCCTGATGCCTTATCTGCACCTGTCGCTGCAGGCCGGCGACAACCTGGTGCTCAAGCGCATGAAGCGCCGCCACAGCCGCGAGGACGCCCTGAAGCTGGTGGCCGAGGTGCGTCGCGTGCGTCCCGACACCGCCTTCGGCGCCGACCTGATCGCCGGCTTCCCGACCGAAAGCGACGAGGCGTTCGCCAACACCCTGAAGCTGGTCGAGGAGGCGGGCCTGGCCTTCCTCCACGTCTTCCCCTACAGCGCCCGCCCCGGCACGCCGGCCGCGCGGATGCCGCCGGTGAAGGGGCCCGTGATCAAGGACCGCGCCCGTCGCCTTCGCGAGGCGGGCCAGGCTGGCCTGGAACGCCATCTCCAGCGCCAGGTCGGTCGCGTGCTGTCGGGCCTGGTCGAGCGCGATGGCGTGGCCCGCGCCGAGGACTTCACCGAAATCGCCTTCGAGGGCGTTGCGCCTCAAGGGGAGATCGCCGCCTTCCGGGTGGTCGGGCACGACGGGACGCGGGTCATCGCGGAGCTCGCCGCCTAGGGATGATCGTTCGTCGCCTGATCGCCGCCGTTCTGGTCGCGGGCCTGCTGTCGCCGACCCTTGCCCCCGTCACTCAGGCCAGGGCTCAGGACATCCCGCTCGTCCCCGCCATCCCCGCGCCGGTCACGGAAGACACGCCGCCCGCGCCGTTCCAGGTGATCGGACCGATCAAGCCGGTCGAGCTGAGCGTGATGACCTACAATGTCGAGGGCCTGCCCTGGCCGTTGCGGACGGGGCGGGGCGCCAAGCTCAAGGAGATCGGTCGCCAGCTGGCGTCCCTGCGCGAGAAGGGGCTCGAGCCCGACGTCGTCCTCCTGCAGGAAGGCTTCATGGACGAGGTCGACGACCTGATCGAGCTCTCCGGCTATCCCTACGTGGCCAAGGGACCGCGCAAGAAGCAGCGCGACGGCAGCCAGCTGACCCGCGAGGACCGTCCCCGCTACAAGCGGGTGAAGTACCGCCGCATGGGCGAGGGCTGGGGCAAGTGGGGTTCCAGCGGCCTGTGGGTGCTGAGCAACCACCCGATCAACTGGACCAAGTCGCACGCCTATCACTACTGCGCGGGTTTCGACTGCCTGGCCAACAAGGGGGTGATGCTGGTCAGCCTGGAGGTGCCCGGCCTTCCGGTCCCGGTCGAGATCGCCGACACCCACCTGAACTCCAAGGGCGCCTCGGGCGTGCCGCGCAACCGCAACCGCACGGCCCATCACCTGCAGGCCGCCGAGCTCGCCAAGTTCATGGCCGTCGACCGCACGCCCGGCGCGCCGCTGATCGTCGGCGGCGACTTCAACGTCATGCACGCCCCCGACCGCTATGAGTACGTGATGCAGCGCTACCCGTTCGACGTGGTCAGCCAGGTCTGCTTCCAGACCCCGGAAAGCTGCGACGCCAAGATCTCGGCCGACGGCGATGCGCCGTGGCTCGACACCCAGGACCTGATCGGCTTCAAGCAGGGCGACCAGGTGGCGATCCGGCCGATCCAGGTGGAGGCCCGTTTCGACGGCTCGGCCACCGGCGGCCCTGTGCTGTCCGACCACGACGCCTATCAAGTGACCTTCCGCCTGACGCCGATCCCGACCCTGACCGTCCCGCCGCCCAAACCTTGAGGTTTCCCATGTCCGACCTTCCCCTGACCGGAGGCTGCCAGTGCGGCGCGGTGCGTTTCCGGGTGGAGGGCGAGCCGGGCCGCGCCTCGATCTGCTGGTGCCGCATGTGCCAGAAGGCCTTCGCCGGACCGTTCGGGGCGCTGGTGACGGTGAACGTCGCCGACCTGACCTGGACGCGGGAGCGGCCCTCGACCTTCCAGAGCTCGGACGCGATCAAGCGCGGCTTCTGCGCCGCCTGCGGTACGCCGCTGACCTTCGAATGGAGCGCCGACAAGATCGACCTGGCCACCTTCGCCTTCGACGATCCGTCCAAGGTCGAGCCCGGCGTCCAGCTAGCCGTCGAGAGCCGTCCGGCGTGGACCGAGCACCTGGCCGACATGCGCGTGCGCCAGCCGGCCGGCGGTTCGACGGTGGCGGTGGTCAGTCGGCAGCATCCGGATCACGAGACCTAGGTCGGTTCCTCCTCTCCGCCCCGGAACCCCGGCAGATGCCAGCCGAACTTGATGGCGCAGGCCCGCAGGCCGAAGGCGGCGGCGAAGCCGGCGATGCCGGCCGGCCAGAAGCCGACGTGCAGCTGGTGCAGCACCGCGAACACCGCCGCGCCCAGCAGGGCGGCCGTGATGTAGATCTCGCGCCTCAGCAGCAGGTTGGGCTCCTCGGCAAGGACGTCTCGGATCACGCCGCCGAAGGCGGTGGTCAGCACGCCCATCATCACCGCCGTGAACGGATGGACGCCCAGGTTCAGGGCCTTGGCGGTGCCGACGACGCAGTAGGCGGCCATGCCCAGGGCGTCGAGCCACAGAAGGGCCCGGAACCGCCAGCCGCGCTGGCCCAGCAGCCAGACCATCACCGCCGCCAGCAGGCAGACCATCACGTAGCCCGGCCGCTGGATCCAGAACACCGGCGCGCCGATCAAGAGGTCGCGCAGCGTGCCCCCGCCCACCCCGGTGATGGCCGCGAAGAAGCCGAAGGTGATGATGTCGTGCTTGCGGTGGGCGGCCGCCAACGCTCCGGTCGCCCCGAAAACGGCGACGGCGGCGTAATCCAGCCAGAATAGGGTCGTCGAAAGCGCGTCCATTGGCGTTTCTTGCACACCCCGCTAAAGGAACGCCATGAGCGAAAAGCCCGAGCAGAAAAAAGGCTGGTTCCAGCGGCTGACGGCCGGCCTGGCCCGGTCGTCCCAGCAGATGACCGAACAGGTCACCGGCGCCTTCACCAAGAAGCCGCTGGACCAGGAGCAGCTGGACCAGCTGGAGGAGATGCTGATCGAGGCGGACCTGGGTCCCCAGATCGCCGCGCGCATCGCCGACGCCTTCGGCAAGGCCCGGTTCGGCAAGTCGTCGACCGACGTCGAGGTCAAGGAGGCCCTGGCCGAGCTGGTCGCCGCCGAACTGGCCGACCGCGAGGGCGTGTTCGACCCGCTGTCGGGCCCCAAGCCCTATGTGGTGCTGTTCATCGGCGTCAACGGCTCGGGCAAGACCACGACCCTGGGCAAGATCGCCTCGGACCTGACGTCCAAGAACGCCAAGGTGCTGATCGCCGCCGGCGACACCTTCCGCGCCGCCGCCGTCGAGCAGCTGAAGGTCTGGGCCGACCGGGCCGGGGCCGATTTCATGTCCAAGCCGCCGGGCGCCGACGCCGCCGCCCTGGCCTTCGAAGCCGTCGAGCGCGCCAAGGCGCAGAGCCACGACGTGGTGCTGATCGACACCGCCGGCCGCCTGCAGAACAAGCAGGGCCTGATGGACGAGCTGCTCAAGGTCATCCGGGTGCTCAAGAAGGTCGATCCGGACGCCCCGCACGAGACCCTGCTGGTGCTGGACGCCACGGTCGGCCGCAACGCCCTGGCCCAGGAGAAGATCTTCGGCAACCAGGTGGGGGTGTCCGGGATTGTGATGACCAAGCTGGACGGCACCGCGCGGGGCGGGGTGCTGGTGCCGGTGGCCCGCGCCTCGGACAGCCCGATCAAGCTGATCGGCGTCGGCGAGGGCATCGACGACCTGCAACCGTTCGACGCTCGCGCCTTCTCGCGCTCGCTGGTGGGCCTGGAGGACTAGACGATGAGCGACCCCAGCCAGCCCGCCGCCCACAACCAAGGGGCCGAAAAGAAAAAGAACGCCGCCTGGGTGCGGACCGCCGTCGACTACGGCGCCCCGATCGCCTTCGCCGTGGCCTTCTTCACCACCAAGAACTTCCAGACCGCCACCTGGGTGCTGGTGGCCGCTTCGGCCCTGGCCCTGGCCCTGGGCTATGTGGTCGAGCGCCGCGTGGCCCTGCTGCCGCTGTTCTCGGGCGTCATGGCCCTGATCTTCGGGGCGCTGGGCCTGGTGTTCCACAGCGACGTCTTCGTGAAGATCAAGGTCACGGTGGTCAACGCCGCCCTGGCGATCTTCATGATTGGCGGCGTGATCACCGGCCGCGCGCCGCTGAAGGCCTTGATGGGCGAGGCCCTCCACCTGCCCGACGCGGCCTGGCGCACTCTGACCCTGCGCTACGGCGGCTACTTCGCCTTCGCCGCCGTCGCCAACGAACTCGTCCGTCTGACCCAGACCACCGACATGTGGGTGAAGTTCCGTGTCGGCCTGCTGCCCCTGGCCATCCTGTTCTCGCTGAGCCAGGTGCCCTTCATGATGAAGCACATCGCCAAGGGCGACGATGCCAAGACCCCGGAGCCGCCGGACGCCGGCTTCTAGGCCGCCGTTTCGGATTTTTCGCGCTCGACGCGAAGAATTGACCGCCCACGGACCGTCTGTCGTCAAACCGACGTCTAACCGTGGTACTTAAAGGTCCGTCGGCGGAAACGAAGGGCGACGGACCATGACCAAGACCAAGGGCAAGGACGGCAAGAGCGATCACGGCGGCGCCCTGGCGCGGTCCCCCAGCCATCTCCTGCACCGCGTCCTGCAACTGGCCCTCGACATCTACGCTGAGGAAAGCGGTTCGGGCGGCGTCACCCAGCGCCAGTACGCGGTGCTGGCCGCCGTGGCCGAGAACGAGGGCGTCACCCAGACGGGCCTGGTCCGCGCCACGGGCATAGACCGCTCCACCCTGGCCGACATGGTCGCCCGGATGATCACCAAGGGCCACCTGGAGCGCCACCGCTCCGACCAGGACGCCCGCGCCAACACCGTTAGCCTGACCCCCGCCGGCGCCGCCGTGCTGGAGGAGAGCCGCCCAAAAGTGGCCATGGCCGACGCCCGCATCCTGGCCCTGCTCAAGCCCAGCAAGCGCGAAGGCTTCCTGGAGCTGCTGGCCGACATGGCGGTCTCCGACGTCCACGCCGAACCCGAGGCCAAGTCCAAGAAGCAGAAGGCCCCCAAGGCCGAGAAGGCCGCGCACGGCAAGAAGGACAAGAAACCCAAGAAGGAAAAGGCCGCCAAGAAGGCGGCTTAAGGCGCCGGCCGGGGACATGCCCTCGCGGCGTGTCCCCAAGTCCTGTCAGAGGCCCCCCATCGCCCGCCGTCCTTCCCCCGAGAAGCGCCGTCTTACATCTGACGGCGAGACGATCGCCGGAAGATGTAAGGCTCACACCGACGCGAGGTCGGCTTTCGACGACCCTTAGCGGACGTTCAATATCGCCGATCATCCTCGCGAAAGCGGGGATCCAAACGACGGTGGAATCATCCGGCGCCTTTGCAGTTTCAGGCTCGGTTTGGATCCCCGCTTTCGCGGGGATGATCGGTGTTGGGCTGGCGTGCAATGACCGACTTCCACCCGTTTCCGACGTTGGTGGGGCCATTCCCGAACGCAAACCGCCCGCCTCGCGGGAGCGAGACGGGCGGCTTACGATCAAGCTCTGAAAGGCGGAACTACGCCGGCTGGTGCACGCCGGCTTCGTTCAGCCATTCCAGGATCTTGGCCTTGGGCATGGCGCCGACCTTCATCGAGGCCATCTGGCCGCCGCGGAACAGCATCATGGTCGGGATGCCGCGCACGCCGTAACGCGACGGCGTGGTCGGGCTGTCCTCAATATTGACCTTGGCCACGGTCACG
>Ga0209256_1001119_pt1 | contig 30656 bp, 26 predicted proteins | sample AraplaCol_mCL_r2_2_FD_184270 | JGI IMG/M metagenome (GOLD analysis project Ga0209256, IMG submission 184270) | Arabidopsis root microbial communities from North Carolina, USA - plate scrape MF_Col_mCL_r2 (SPAdes) (version 3) | ecosystem: Host-associated > Plants > Roots > Endosphere | place...
CAGCCGGCCTTCAGGTCGGGGATCAGCACCTTCTTCTCCGGAGCCAGCACCTTGCTGGTCTCGGCCATGAAGTGCACGCCCGCCTGGACGATCACGGCCGCGTCGCACTTGGCCGCCTCGCGGGCCAGGGCCAGGCTGTCGCCGACGAAGTCGCCCACGCCGTGGAAGATCTCGGGCGTCATGTAGTTGTGGGCCAGGATGACGGCGTTCTTCTCGCGCTTTAGCCGATTGATCTCAGCGATCAGCGGCGCGTGGAGCTGCCATTCCAGGGGAGTCACGTGGTGCTTGACCTTGTCCCACATCGCGGCGGTCGCCGCTTCGACGTCGGGGGTGAAGGCCAAGGGCGCTTGGGGAGACGCCGGGGAGGGCGCGAAACCGTCGGCCATGTGATCCTCTCTTATGCTCAAACTGAGCATTTCCAGACCCTCAAAAAACGCCGGAAACGGAGGATAAATCGTTAAACCGCTTTCCGACGTCACCCCTTATGCTGAAATTGAGCAAAAGGGATGGATCACATATAGACCTTTCGGGGACGATTGCAAAGCGCGAGCTTGAAAATCGGATCACGGCGCGATCGGGCCGCCGGCCGGCGCAACCGTGCTACACCACCAACACAAGGTTAAGGCGCGACGGCTAGGGTCGCCAAAACGCCTGTTCTCCAAGGGTCCGACATGGAAGTCCCTCCGAAGCCCGTCGACGCCGAGGCCGAGTTCCTGTCCCACCTACAGGGGACGACGGACGCTCCCGAAACCGCCGCTCCGGTCGCGCGGGCCGGCCTGGCCGCGCCGGTGATGGGCGATGCGGCTTCGGCCGAGGCGCTGAACGAGATCCAGGCGGTGGTCGACGATCTGGGCGATGTCGACACCGCCCAGTTGCTGAACGAGGCCATCCAGGCGCTGCACGCCGGCGACTACGCCCGCGGCGAGGCCCTGGGCCTGGAGGCCCTGGCCCGCGACGAGCGCCTGGGCGTCGCCTGGCACGTGCTGGGCGTCTCGCGGGAGAAGCTGGGCGACTTCGGCAATTCGATGCGCTGCTACGAGGCCGCGCTGAAGCTGCTGCCGAACCAGGGGCCGGTCGCCGGCGACCTGGGCCGCCTGGCCTTCCGCCTGGGCATGCCCGAGCTGGCCGCCCCCTTCTTCGCCCACTTCCTGCGGAGCCGCCCCGGCGATCCCGAGGCGATCAACAACCTGGCCTGCGCCCTGCGCGACATGAACCGCTGGGACGAGGCGATCGAGCTGCTGCGCGCGGCCATCGTGAAGACTCCCGAGGCCGCCGGGCTGTGGAACACCCTGGGCACGGTGCTGGTCAGCCGGGGCGAGGGCGCCGCCTCCCTGACCTTCTTCGACGAGGCGCTGCGGCTGTGGCCCGAATACGGGAAGGCGTATCACAACCGCGCCTTCGCCCGTCAGGACCTGGGCGACCCCGCCGGCGCGCTGGAGGACTGCGAGGCGGCCCTGCGCTTCGGCGACCATACGGACGTGATCGACCAGGCCATCATGCGGTTCGCGCGCGCGACCGCGCTGCTGTCCCTGGGACGTCTGCGCGAGGGCTGGGAGGCCTATGAGGCGCGGCTGTCGCCCGACTTGCTGCAGGTGGCCACCTTCGTGGTCCCCGAGCAGCGCTGGACGCCGGGCGACAGCCTGGCCGGCAAGCGCCTGCTGGTCTGCGGAGAGCAGGGCCTGGGCGACGAGGTGCTGTTCGCCAACGTCCTGCCCGACACGATCGCCGCCCTCGGCGACGAGAGCCTGCTGAGCATCGCGGTGGAATACCGGCTGGTCCCGCTGTTCAAGCGCAGCTTCCCCAAGGCCTCCGTCACGCCCCACCGCACGGTGCGGCGCGAGGGGCGGGTCTACTGGTCGGCGCCGTTCATCGAGGACTGGTCGAAGATCGACCTGTGGACGCCGATGGCGTCGCTGCTCGCCACCTTCCGGCCCAGCGTGGAGGCTTTCCCCCAAAGGCCGTCGTACCTGGTCCCCGACCCGGAGCGCGTCGCCTACTGGAGGGCGCAGCTGACCCAACTGCCCGGCCGCAAGATCGGGCTGTTGTGGAAGAGCCTGAACCTCGAGGCCGAGCGGGGGCGGCAGTTCTCGCCGTTCGCGCAGTGGCGCCCGATCCTCCAGACCCCCGGGGTCACCTTCGTCAACCTGCAGTACGGCGACTGCGCGGCCGAGATCGCACAGGCCCGCGAGGAATTCGGGGTCGAGATCTGGCAGCCGCCGGGCATCGACCTGAAGCAGGACCTCGACGACGTGGCGGCCCTGTGCTGCGCCATGGACCTGGTGATCGGCTTCTCCAACGCCACCTTCAACCTGGCCGGGGCGTGCGGCGCGCCGGTCTGGCTGCTGACGGGCGCGGCCACCTGGACCCGGCTCGGCTCGGAGGGCTATCCCTGGTACCCCCAGACCCGCCGCTTCGCGCCGCCGGACTTCAACGACTGGAGCGGAGTGATGGCGGAGGTGGCCCAGGCCCTGGCGGCCGAGGTCGACCGCTAGGCTGGACTATGCGTTGCCGGGCCGCCGGGCGATGACCTAGACCTTGGCCTTGCCCTTCCTGGCCGGCTGGGCAGGTGTGTGCCTGTCCCAGGCGTCGGCCATGGCCTGGGCCAGGGCGTCCAGGGCGTAGGGCTTGCTCAGCAGGGGCCACGGGGTCTCGTGGGCGCGCACCAGCTCCTGGCCGGTATAGCCGGAGGTGAGCAGGACCGGCAGTTCCGGCCGCTCCTGGGCCAGGGCCACGGCCAGGTCGACGCCGCTCTTGCCTCCCGGCATGATCACGTCGGTGATCACCAGGCCCAGGGTGGGATCGGCGCGGGCGATGTCCAGAGCTTCGTCGGCGTTCGACGCGCGGCTGACCATGTGGCCCAGCTCGTCGATCATCGCCGCCACCAGGTCGCCCACCTCGACGTCGTCCTCGACGAGCAGCACGTGAGCGCTGGCGCGGGTGGCCGGCGGGCGGACAGCCAGCACCTCGACCGGCGAGAAAGCCTCGCGCACCGGCAGCAACATGGCCACCGTGGTGCCCTGGCCGGGAGCCGAGTCGATGGTCACCTCGCCGCCGCTCTGGCGGACGAAACCGTAGACCTGCGACAGGCCTAGCCCCGTGCCCTTGCCGGTCGGCTTGGTGGTGTAGAACGGCTCGAAGGCGCGCTGGACGGTCTCGGCGTCCATGCCCGCGCCGGTGTCGGCGACGGCGACGCGCAGATAACGCCCGGGCGGCAGGTCGCCGCGCGGCTCGGCCAGGTCCAGACCCTGGGACGAGACATGGATCGCCCCTCCGGCCGGGGTGGCGTCGCGAGCGTTGACCACCAGGTTCAGCAGGGCCGCCTCGAACTGGCCGGAGTCGGTGAGGGTGGCGCGGCCGCCGGCCTTCAGGTCCAGGGTCAGGTTGACCCCCTCGCCGACGGCGCGCCGGAGCAGGCTCTCGCTGTCGGCGATCATGGCGTCGATCCGGCAGATTTCCGGGTTCAGCGGCTGGCGGCGGGCGAAGGCCAGCAGGTGCTGGGTCAGCTTCTCGCCGCGCTTGGCCGCGGCCTGGGCCGCGAACAGCATGCGGTCGCGCCGCTGCTCGTCGGCGGGGTTGCGCTCCAGCACGTCCAGCGCCCCGATGATCACGGTCAGCAGGTTGTTGAAGTCGTGGGCGACCCCGCCTGTCAGCTGGCCGATGGCCTCCAGCTTCTGCGACTGGGTCAGGGCGGCCTGGACCTCGTCGCGCTCGGAGCGGGCCTCCTGCACGCGGTCGGCCAGCAGCTCGTTCAGGCCGGTCAGCTTGAGCTCGGCTTCCTTGATGTCGGTGATATCCAGGGCGATGCCGATGAAGCCGACGAACTCGCCGCGACAGCCCAGGCGCGGCTGGGAGAAGGACTTCAGCCAGCGCATCTCGCCGTCGGCCCGCCGGTAGCGGCCCTCCAGGCTGAACGCCTTGCGCGACGCCTCGCCGGCGATCTGCGCCTTGAGAATCCTGTTCAGGTCGTCGGCGTGCAGGCGCGAGCGCCAGTCCAGCACCAGGGCCTCCTCGTAGGACACCCCGGCGAAGTCCACATAGGCGGTGTTGACGAACACCCGCGCGCCGTCCTCGCCGCTGATCCACATCAGGGCCGGGGCGCTGTCGGCCAGGGAGCGGAAGCGGGCCTCGCTCTCGCGCAGGCTCTCCTCGGTCTGGCGCCGTGTGGTGACGTCGTAGTTCACGCCCACCACGTGCAGGGCGCGGCCGTTCTGGTCGCGGATCACCTGGCCCTGGCCGTGGATCCACCGCTCGCCCTGCGGATGGAGCAGCCGGTATTCGACTTCGTAGTGAGGGCCCTTCTTGATGGCGTCGGCGACCTTCTGGTTCACCATCGCGCGATCGTCGGGATGGACCAGTTCCATCAGCGAGCCCAGCTTGACCGGACCTTCGCCCGGCGCGCCGATGTTCCGGCGCGCGGTGGGCGACAGGTTCAGTATGTCGTTCTGGACATCCCATTCCCACGAGCCGACGCCGGACGAGTCCTGGGTCACACGCAGCCGGGCCTCGGCTTCGATCTGGCGACGATTGGCCTCGGCCAGCCGCACGATGGTGAGGCGCAGGCTGGCGGCCACCGCCGTCGTGACCAGCGCCGAGAGGATGAACAGGATCAGGCCGGCGCCCTCGGCGTCCAGCCGGGGGCCGTCCTGGTTGGCGCGCCACAGCCACCAGGCGAACAACGCGCCCGCCGCCGACGGCGCCAGTCCCCATGCCCAGCCGGCGTACAGGGTGACCACGATCATGGCCGGGAAGAAGGTCAGGGTCGCGCCGACGCCGCTACCCGTTCCCAGCAGGGCCACGCGTAGACCGATCGCCGCCAGGATCGCCGCCACGGTCACCAGGATCACTCGCCACGTCGGTGGAGGGATCTCGGGAACGAGCCACGCGCTTATCGCATCGGGCCAAGCCGTCCCGCGACCTTTTGCGTGCGGATGTTCAATCTTCATGGGACTCCATGTGCATAACGGCTTGCGGTGAGCATGGACACGCTTACCTAGAACACGCAACACGGGAGATTATGATGGCCGCCAACCTCAACACCGGCTTTACGGCGAAGCAACGCGCCGACATCGTGGCGGGCCTGAACAAGGTTTTGGCCGACAGCTATGCGCTGTATCTGAAGACCCACGGCTATCACTGGAACGTCCGCGGCCCGAACTTCCAGGCGCTGCACGTGTTGCTGGAAGGCCAATACACCGAGGAATGGACGGCCCTGGACGCCATCGCCGAACGCATTCGCGCCCTGGGCGAGCTGGCCCCGATGGGCTACGGCGCCTTCGGCAACCTCTCCAGCATCAAGGACGGCGATGCTGAAAAAGAGTGGGAAGGCATGTTCAAGGAACTGCTGGCCGACAATGAAACCGTGATCGCCACCCTCCGCGACGCCTTCGAGGCGGCCGACGAGGCCGGCGACGAAGCCACGGCCGACCTCTACACCCAGCGCCTGGCGGCCCACGAGAAGCACGCCTGGATGATCCGCTCCACGCTCGGCGGGAAGTAGGCGATCGGGGAGGGGGCGTGGCCGATCCGGGGCAGCAGCGGCTGAAGGTCGGCAAGACCGTCAAGGCCGTCGGGGGCGCGCTCGTCGCCCTCGGCGGCCTTTCCGCGTGCGCGACCTATCACATGCCGCCCGGCGCGGGGCGGGCCGCCGGCGTGGCTCGAATCGCGGGCTCGATCTCCGACGCCGGCCTCGCCCGCTACACGGCCGACATGGATCCGGCCATGCTGGCCCTGGCCCGCCGCCACGATCCCCGGCCGCACAAGGACTACTGGGGCCGGGTGCCTGGCTGGGAGAAGCTGGACCTGCACCGCATCCCGCGCCTGGGCGACCGTGAGCCGGATTTCGAGGAGGCTCGGGTCATCAACGGCTTCAAGGCCGCCTCGCCCTTGCCGCTGGAGCCCTCACGTCCCTTCATGATCACCGGGGCCAGGTCGGAGCGGGACAAGGCCCTGCACTGCATGACCCAGGCGGTCTATTTCGAGGCCGGCTTCGAGCCCGTCGCCGGCCAGCAGGCCGTAGCCCAGACGGTGATCAACCGCGTGCGCCATCCGGGCTATCCCAAGTCGATCTGCGGCGTGGTCTACGAAGGCGCGGCGCGCAGCACGGGCTGCCAGTTCAGCTTCACCTGCGACGGCTCGCTGCTGCGTCCCATCAGCCCCGTCGTGTGGGCGAACGCCGAGATCGTCGCCAAGCGGGCCCTGGCGGGCTTCGTGATGAAGGACGTCGGCGCGGCCACCCACTACCACGCGTCCTACGTCTATCCGTACTGGGCGCCGACCCTGGTCAAGCTGCGCACCCTGGGCACGCACGTCTTCTATCGCTGGACCGGTCCGTCGGGGATGCAGACCGCGTTCCGGGGCCGCTACTCGGGCAACGAGACGGTGTCGGCCGACATCCTGATGAGCGCCGACCCGCGCACCCTGGAAGCCGCCCCGCCCGGCAGCCTGGCCTCGGCGGCGGCCGGGGCGGTCCTGCCCGTGGCGACTGGCGAGCCGGCCAAGATCGTCAGCCCCGAGGGCGTGGTCGAGATCCTGCCGCCGATGACCGGCGACCCCGCCGCCGCCATGCGCGGCGGCCGCCGCCTGCCCACGCCCGAGGAGATCGAAAAGATCAACAAGGCCCTGGGCGCGCTGGAGGCCCCGGTGGTCGACACCACGGTCAAGACCGTCGAGGCCGCCCCGCCGCCGGCGCCTCCTCCGCCGCCGTCGCCGCCCAAGCAGCGACCGCCGAGCTTGATGAACCCGCTGAACTGAGGGGTGACGCCCCTTTCCTCCCCCGCTGCGGTGAGGAGAAGTAGGTTCGAAGCGGGGGTGTCGTTAAACCCCGAACGCCTTGGCGTAGGTCACGGTCACCGGCGCGTCCAACGCCCCGAGCGTCAGCGCCAGCGCCATGAACGACGGTCCCGAAAACGGCGCTTTGACGGTCCGTGCCGCCGCCGCCGAATAGCCGGCGCGGGGATAGTAGTCGGGGTGGCCCAGCACGATCACGGCCTCGACGCCGGCCTTGCGGCACAGTTCGTGGCCGACCTGCATGAGCAGGGTTCCCACGCCCTCGCCCTGGCGGTCGGGCAGCACCGACAGCGGGGCCAGGGCGGCGAAGCGTCGGCTGGTGTCGGTCTTCAGCGGGCTGAACAGCAGATGGCCGATGATGAAACCGCCATCTTCTTGAGAGTCCTCGGCCACCAGCTCGACCAAGGCGTCGCCGGCGGCGCGCAGGGCGTCGACCAGATCGGCCTCGCCCTGGTGGCCTTCAGACGTCTGGCCGAACGCGGCGGCGACGACGGCGTGGATCTCCGCCGCGTCGTCCGCCGTGGCCGGCCGGATCAACATCACCAGACGCCGATCTTCTCGGCCTCGTGGTGGCTGATCGGGTGGTGGGCCTTCTTGTGGTCTTCCTCGGCCAGGAAGCGCACGGCCTCCAGGGCCGCCATGCAGCCCATGCCGGCGGCGGTGACCGCCTGGCGGTAGATGTCGTCGGTGACGTCGCCGGCCGCATAGACCCCGGCCACGGCCGTCGAGGTCGTGCCCGGCTTGACGGTCAGGTAGCCGCCGGCGTGGGTTTCCAGCTGGTCCTTGAACAGCTCCGACGACGGGGCGTGGCCGATGGCGATGAACACGCCGTCGCACTTCACGGTCTGGGTCTCGCCGGTCTTGACGTTCTTCAGCCGCACGCCGGTGACGCCCATCGGGTCGGACTCGCCCAGCACTTCGTCGATGGCGCTGTCCCAGATCACCTCGATCTTCTCGTGGGCCAGCAGGCGCTCTTGCAGGATCATCTCGGCCCGCAGTTCGTCCTTGCGGTGCACGAGAGTGACCTTGCTGGCGAAGCTGGTCAGGAACAGGGCTTCCTCGACGGCGGTGTTGCCGCCGCCGACCACGACGACTTCCTTGTTGCGGTAGAAGAAGCCGTCGCAGGTGGCGCAGGCCGAAACGCCGAAGCCCTGGAACCTGCTCTCGCTTTCCAGGCCCAGCCACTTGGCCTGGGCGCCGGTGGCGATGATCAGGGTTTCGGCGAACCACTCCTGGCCGCTGTCGGTCTTGATGTGGAACGGACGCTTGGAGAGGTCGGCGCTCAGCACGATGTCGCTGACGAACTCGGTGCCCACGTGCTCGGCCTGGGCGCGCATCTGGTCCATCAGCCACGGGCCCTGGATGACGTCGGCGAAGCCCGGATAGTTCTCGACGTCGGTCGTGATCGTCAGCTGGCCGCCCGGCTGGATGCCGGCGATCAGCACGGGCTTGAGCAGCGCGCGGGCGGCATAGATGGCGGCGGTGTAGCCGGCGGGACCCGATCCAATGATCAGGCAGCGGGTGTGGCGGGGTTCGGGAGTCGACATAGGCGCAGATATAGGGCCGATTCCGGCTGGGCGCGACCCCGGGCGCTCCTCCCGCTGTGGGGAGGGTCGTGTCCATGCGATCAACCCCTCGTCCACCAATTCAGGGTTAATATGGGCCAAAGTCCGTATGAGCCCTCGCCCATGACCGCCCCCTACATCGAGATCGCCGGCCGCAGGATCGGCGCCGACTATCCGCCCTATGTGATCTGCGAGCTGTCGGGGAACCACAACGGCAGCCTGGACCGCGCGCTGGAGATGGTCGACGCCGCCGCCGACACCGGCTGCGACGCCATCAAGCTGCAGACCTACACCGCCGACACCATCACCCTGGACGTCGACCGGCCCGAGTTCGAGATCCACGGCGGCCTGTGGGACGGGCGCAGCCTGTATGAGCTCTACCAGGAGGCCCAGACCCCCTACGAGTGGCATGCGCCGATCTTCGAGCGGGCGGCCAAGCGGGGGGTGACGATCTTCTCCAGTCCGTTCGACGAGACCGCCGTCGACCTGCTGGCCGGGCTGGACGCCCCCGCCTACAAGATCGCCTCGTTCGAGGCCGTCGACCTGCCGCTGATCCGCTACGCCGCCCGCCAGGGCAAGCCGCTGATCATCTCGACCGGCATGGCCAACCTGCAGGAGATGCAGACGGCGCTCGACACCGCACTCGAGGCGGGCGCGGCGGGCGTGTTGCTGCTGCACTGCGTGTCCAGCTATCCGTCCACCTTCGAGGACGCCAATGTCCGCACCGTGGCCGACATGGCCGCGCGGTTCGGCTGCCCGATCGGCCTGTCGGACCACACGCCGGGCACGGCCGCCTCGGTGGCGGCGGTGTCGGTGGGCGCCTGCGCGGTGGAGAAGCACTTCACCCTGGCCCGCAGCGACGGCGGCCCGGACGCGGCCTTCTCGCTCGAGCCGGCCGAATTCCGCGCCCTGTGCGACGACACCCGCAACGCCTGGAAGGCGCTGGGCGGCGTCAACTACGACCTGCTAGGCTCCGAACGCGGCAACCGCCAGTTCCGCCGCTCGCTCTACGTCACCGCCGACGTCGCGGCCGGCGAGCCCCTGACCAAGGCCAACGTCCGCTCGGTCCGCCCCGGCAACGGCCTGCCGCCGGCGGACTACGAGGCGGTGCTCGGTCGTCCGGCGGCTCGGGCGTTGAAGCGTGGTGAGCCGCTGGCCTGGGACATGGTGGGGTAGGGGGGCGGTTCAGTAATGACGGATGCAGACTCTTCGGGGGTCTGTTTCGGGTGGTTTTCGGGCGTGCAGATCCTCCCCCTGTGGGGGAGGCGATCGCGCAGCGATCGGTGGGGGGAGTTTTAGGGTCGATCGATCCGGGTTGTGGTCGGCTGCCGATCACTCCCCCCTCCGTCGGCTTCGCCGACACCTCCCCCACAGGGGGAGGACCTATGTCCGCAACGGATCGTGAGCCGACTCTCGAACGCCGCCCTAAACCGCTCCCCCAGCCGCACCCTCGGCGAAGCCCTTCAGCCGTCCGGCGATCACCTCGCCCACCGCCTCCACCGCCGCTCGCCTTGGGAAATGCGCCCGCCAGGCGATGCGTACGGTCCGTCCAGCCCGCGTCGCCAGCGGCCGCAGCACGATGCCCGCATCCTGAGCCGCGCCCGCCGCTAGGCCCGGGATCAGCGTAGTCCCGTAGCCAGCCGCCACCATGTTCAGCAGTGTCGGCAGGCTGGACGCCCGTAGCGGCCCGCCCAAAGCCTCGCCACCGCACGCCTCGACCGCCTGGTCGCGCAGGCAGTGGCCGTCGGCCAGGACCAGGATGTCGCGGGCCAGGTCGGTCTCGACGATCTGCGGACGTCCGGCCAGCGGATGCTCCGGAGGCAGGGCGGCCAGGAACGGCTCGGCGAACAGGGGCTTGCTGACCAGATCGGGTCCGTCCTCCTCGGTGGCCAGCAGGGCGGCGTCCAGTTCGTGGGCGCGCAACCGCTCCAGCAGGGCCGAGGTCTGGTCCTCCCACGGCTCCAGTTCCAGCTGGGGCAGGGCCTGGCGCAGTGGCGCGAAGACCAGGGGCAGCAGATAAGGGGCCAGGGTCGGGATGATGCCAAGACGGAAGCGCCCCGACAGCGGGTCGCGCATGTTGCGGGCCGTCGCCAGGATGGCCTCGGCGGCGGTGACCGCCGCGCGAGCGTGACCGATCAGCCGCAGGCAGGCCTCCGTGGGCGCGGCGGTCTTGCTGGTGCGCTCGAACAGCGTCACGCCCATCAGATCTTCCAGCTTGCGGATCTGGACCGACAAGGTCGGTTGGCTGACGCCGCAGGCCTTGGCGGCACGGCCGAAATGTTCGTGCTCGGCCACGGCCAGCAGGTAGCGGAGGTCTCGAAGGTTCATAGGCACAGCCTATCACGGCCATTAGACCTTGGCGCTTCTCCTTATCGGAGAGTTGAGCGAACAATGGCGGCGCAATCGCCGGCCTTCGGGTCAGGTCATCAGCGGACACAAAGCGGAGGAACACGACAATGGATGCCAAGGTCGAAGACAGCATTCAGGGCCAGTGCCCGATGGGACACAGCGCGCGCCGGTCCAACCGCGATTGGTGGCCGAAGAACCTCCGCCTGGAAGGACTCAACCAGCACTCCCCACGGTCCAATCCGTTGGGTGAGGCGTTCGACTACGCCAAGGAATTCAAGTCCCTGGACCTGAAGGCGGTGATCGCCGACCTGACCGCCCTGATGACCGACTCCCAGGACTGGTGGCCAGCCGACTTCGGTCACTACGGCGGCCTGATGATCCGGCTGGCCTGGCACAGCGCCGGCACCTATCGCACCACGGACGGCCGTGGCGGCGCGGGTGGCGGGCAGCAGCGTTTCGCCCCGCTGAACAGCTGGCCGGACAACGCCAACCTCGACAAGGCGCGGCGCCTGCTGTGGCCGATCAAGCAGAAGTACGGCCGCAAGCTGTCGTGGGCCGACCTCTATGTGCTGGCCGGCAACGTCGCCCTGGAGTCGATGGGCTTCAAGACCTTCGGCTTTGGTGGCGGCCGGGCCGACACCTGGGAGCCCGAGGAGCTGTTCTGGGGCCCTGAGGGCTCATGGCTGGGCGACGAGCGCTACAGCGGCGAACGCCAACTGCACGAGAGCCTGGGCGCGGTGCAAATGGGCCTGATCTACGTCAATCCGGAGGGTCCGAACGGCAATCCCGATCCCGTCGCCGCCGCCCGCGACATCCGCGAGACCTTCGCGCGCATGGCGATGAACGACGAGGAGACCGTCGCGCTGATCGCCGGCGGCCACAGCTTCGGCAAGACTCACGGCGCGGGCGATCCTTCGTTCGTCGGTCCCGAACCCGAAGGCGGCGAGATCCAGGACCACGGCCTGGGCTGGCGCAGCAAGCACGGCACGGGCATTGGCGCCGACGCGATCACATCCGGGTTGGAAGTCACCTGGAGCCAGACACCGACGAAATGGAGCAACCACTTCTTCGAGAACCTTTTCAACTTCGAGTGGGAGCTGACCAAAAGTCCCGGTGGCGCTCAGCAGTGGGAGGCCAAGGGCGCCGCGGCCGACGTTCCGAACGCCTTTGGCGGCGCCCCGCAGAAACCGCGCATGCTGACCACCGACCTGTCGCTGCGCTTCGACCCCGAGTACGAGAAGATCTCGCGCCGGTTCCTCGAAAACCCCGACCAGTTCGCCGACGCCTTCGCCCGCGCCTGGTTCAAGCTGACCCACCGCGACATGGGACCGAAGGCCCGCTACCTCGGCCCGTTGGTGCCGGAGGAGACCCTGATCTGGCAGGATCCGATCCCGGCGGTCACCCATCCGCTGGTCGATGCTTCGGACGTCGCGGCCCTGAAGCAGAAGATCCTGGCCACCGGGCTCTCGGTCGCCGAGCTGGCGGGCGTGGCCTGGGCTTCGGCCTCGACCTATCGCGGCTCCGACCGCCGGGGCGGCGCCAATGGCGCGCGCATCCGCCTGGCTCCGCAGAAGGACTGGGAGGTCAACAACCCGCCCGTCCTGGCCAAGGTGCTGGCGGCGCTGGAAGGCATTCGGAGCGACTTCAACGGCTCGGCCTCGGGCGGCAAGCAGATCTCGTTGGCCGACCTGATCGTGCTGGGCGGCGCGGCGGCGGTCGAGAAGGCCGCCAAGGACGCCGGCGTCTCGATCGAGGTTCCCTTCGCGCCCGGACGAGGCGACGCCACGGAGGCGGACACCGACACCGCCTCGTTCGCGCCGCTGGAGCCGCGTTCGGACGGTTTCCGCAACTACCGCAAGGCGGGCGACCATTTCATGTCGCCCGAGGAGGCTCTGATCGATCGCGCCCAGTTGCTGCGGCTGAGCGGACCTGAGCTGACCGTCCTGGTCGGCGGGCTGCGGGTGCTGGGTCTCAACGCCGGCGGTTCCAAGGCGGGGGTGTTCACCGATCGCCCCGGCGCGCTGACGACCGACTTCTTCGTCAACCTGCTGGCCATGGGCACGACGTGGAGCCCGACCGCCGTCAACGCCTTCGCCGGCACGGACGGCAAGTCGGCCGATCCCAAGTGGACCGCCACCCGCGTCGACCTGATCTTCGGCTCCCACGCCGAACTCCGGGCGTTCGCCGAGGTCTATGCGCAGTCTGACGCCCAGGAGAAGTTCGTGAACGACTTCGTCGCCGCCTGGAACAAGGTGATGAACGCCGACCGGCTGGACCTGGCCGCCTGATACCCGCCGGGGCGGCCGCGAGGTCGCCCCGGACGTGTTTGAGCTTCGGATCAGGTCGCGGCGCGTCAACGACCGCGACCGTTCCGAAGGCTTTGGGAGGACGCCGAATGCCACATGCGGTGGAAGCCGCGTTGCGGGAGGAGTTGCGTCGCGCCGGCTTGGCCGGCCATGGCGCCTTGCCGCGCCTGCTGGCGCTGTTGCGCGCCTCGCCGGAAGAGCACCTGACACTGACGGAGGTGGCCGAGCTGGTCGCCGAGGCCGGCGTGGCGGTCACCTCGGGCGACCTGGCCCGTCAGATGGACCTGCTGGCCGACCATGGCCTGATCGGCCGTCTCGCCACGACGACGGCCGAGCTGGTGTTCGACACCGTGCCTGAGCCGCACTCGCACCTCGTCTACGAGGAGTCAGGCCAGGTCGTGGACTTGCACGTCTCGGCCGACACCGTGCTGGCCATGGTCCGCGACGCCCTGGCGCAGCGGCCGGGCAGCGTTGAGATCCTGGTGCGGTTCCGGCGTGATCCGGGCACGGCTCCGGACGCCTAGCTGGGCGGCAGTTTCGCGCCCGCTTCACCGACCCAGGCCACGATCTCCGACAGCGTCTGGCCGACGGCCTGGTCGTAGGCGGGGACGATGGCGGACAGCCGGTTGTCGGCGGCCTTCACCCGGGCGACGAACACCTTGTCGCCCAGCAGGGCGCGGTCGTTGCTGCGGGTCATGACGGCGCGGATCTCGACCAGCACCTCGGGCGCGGCCTTTGGCCCGTTGATGTAGTCGGTCTCGAACGAGCGGACCTCCAGGCGCAGGGCCATGGCGGCCTTCACCGCCTCGCCCCGCGTGACGAGACGGGCCTGGCTGTCGGGCCCCTCGAAGGCGCGGGCAACGGCTTCGTCGAACAGTACGATGGCCGGCGACACCCAGCGGGCGTCGGCGATGTAAGCGGCCTCGCCGTTGGTCACCGACAGCAGCCGGTCGCTCATCGCCGAGCGGGTGAAGACCGTCGGGGTCTTGTAGACTCCGAACGTCTTGCCCGTGGCCGGCCGCGAGCTTTCGGCCGCGACGTGGCCGAAGCGGTAGAGGCTGGTCGGGTCCGACTTGGGGAACAGGCTGATGCAGCCGGTCAGGGCCACGGCCGTGGCGGCGATCGCCGCCGACCGCAGGGTGGTGCGCAGGGTGCGGCTCACGGCTTGACCTCCAGTTCCTTGGCCGGCGCCTTCCCGACCAGGGCGCGCGGGTTCTGTTCGACTTCACTGACCAGCCGGTCCAGGGACTCGGCGGCCGATTGCAGGGTTATGACGGCGGACGACAGCTGCGGCAGGCCGGTGGTGGCGAAGTCGGTGGTCGGGCCTTCCAGCTTGCCCACCATCCCCCGCACGTCCTTGGCGGTGGCCTTCAGTTCGTCGGCGGCGTCCCCAAGGTTCTTCAGGGTGCGCTTGACATCGCCGTTGGCCAGGCCGTTGACCGAGTCCGACAGCTCGCCGATCCGGGTCGAGGTGGCCTCGATGCTCTGCAGGGCCTTCTGAGCGTCGGCGATGATCGCCTTGCGCTCGCGCAGCTCGGCGGTGACCGACTGGATGTCGCTGAGCGAGGCGCTGAACGTCTTGACGTTGTCGTCCGACAGTACGCGGTTGACGCGGTCCAGGGCCTCGATGGTACGGGTCAGCACCGTGCCGCCGCCTTCCAGCAGGTCGGACAGGGCGCTGCGCTGGCTGCGGATCACGGGGACCTCGCCGTTATCGACGGTGCTCTTCAGCAGCGGCTTGGCGGGTGTGCCGGCGGCGATCTGGACGTAGTTCACGCCGGTGATGCCCTGGGGCTCCAGGGTGGCGAAGCTGTCGGTCTTGATCGGCACGTCCGAAGTGACGCGCACGCGGGCGATGACGCGGTTGGGATCGGACTTGTCGAGGGCGATCTTGGTGACCTCGCCGACCTTGATGCCGTTGAAGTGCACCTCGCCGCCGTCGGACAGGCCTCGCACCGGGCCGACGAACAGCACGTCGTACAGGTCGTATTCCTGATTGAAGCTCAGCTTGGCCAGCCAGACGGCGAAGATCAGCAAACCCATGAACAGGATCAGGGTCGCCGCGCCCACCAGGGCGTAGTTGGCGTTTCTTTCCATCAGTCCGTCCTCGGCGTCGTCTGGCTGGCGGCCGCGCGTCCGCGCGGTCCCATGAAGTATTCCTGGATCCAGGGGTGGTCGTTTTTCTCGAGCTCCTGGACGGAGCCCGTGGCGACTACCTTCTTGTCGGCGATCACCGCGATCCGGTCGGTGATCTCGTAGAGCGTGTCCAGGTCGTGGGTGATCATGAACACCGTCAGGTCCAGGCTGTCGGACAGGTCCTTGATCAGTGTGTCGAAGGCCGCGGCGCTGATCGGGTCGAGGCCGGCGGTCGGCTCGTCGAGGAACAGCAGCTCGGGGTCCATGGCCAGGGCGCGGGCCAAGCCCGCGCGCTTGCGCATGCCGCCCGACAGCTCGGCGGGCTTGAGGTTGCCGGCCCGGGCGGGCAGGCCGACCAGGGCGATCTTCAGGTCGGCCAGATGGTCGATCTCGCGCTTGGGAAGGCGCGTGTGCTCGTGAAGCGGCGCGGCGACGTTCTCGCGGACGGTCAGGTTCGAGAACAGCGCCCCCTGCTGGAACAGCACGCCCCAGCGGCGCTCGATCACGTTCCAGCGGCGCCGCGAAGCGTCCGCCATGTCCTGGCCGAACAGCTTGACCGATCCGCCGTCGGGGACCTTCAGGCCGATGATGGTGTTGAGCAGCACGGACTTGCCGGCGCCGGAGCCGCCCACCACGCCCAGCACTTCGCCGCGCTCGGCGGTCAGGTCCAGGCCGTCATGGATGACGTTCTCGCCGAAGCGCGAGACCAGGCCCGTGACCCGGATCGGCGGAGCCTCGGCGGTCGAGGGAGCCTCTTCCTCCACCACGGCAGGCGGGAGCGCGGGCGGGCTCACAGGTTCAGCTCCATGTAGATCAGGGCGAACACCGCATCGATGAAGATGATCGCGAAGATCGCGTGGACCACGGCAGCGGTGACGCGGCGGCCGAGGGATTCGACGTCGTTACCGACCTCCATGCCCTGGCGGCAGCCGATGGCGGCGATGACCATGGCCATCACCGGGGCCTTGGACAGGCCGATCCAATAGTGCTGGGCGCCGACCGAGTCCTGCATGCGCTGCAGGAAGAAGGTTGGCGACAGGTCCAAAGCCGCCCAGGTGACCACCATGCCGCCGACCAGGCCGGCCAGGGTGGCCACGAAGGTCAGCAGGGGGATGGTGATCAGAAGCGCCGCGAAGCGGGGCAGCACGAGCGCTTCGTAGGGATCGACGCCCATCACCTGCATGGCGTCGATTTCCTGGTTCATCTTCATCGAGCCGATCTCGGCCGCGAAGCTGGAGGCCGAGCGGCCGGCCAGCAGGATGGCGGTGATCAGGATGTTGAACTCGCGCAGTACCGAGATGCCGATCAGCTCGACGGCGAACACCTGGGCGCCGAACTGGGTCAGCAGGTTCGCGCCCAGCAGGGCCACGACCGCGCCGATGAAGAAGGTGGTGACCGAGACGATCGGGATGGCGTCCAGGCCCGCCCGTTCGGCCAGCGACACCACCGGCGCCCAGCGGACGCGGCTGGGCTTGGCGATGCAGCGGGCGATGGCCACCAGCAGGTGACCCAGGAAGGCCATGGTGCTGTAGAGGTCGTCGCCCAGGCCGTAGACGCCCCGGCCGATCCGCTCCAGCAGGGCTTGAAAGCCCTTCTGCGGCGGGGCCGGTTCGGCTTCCACCTGGATGGCGTCATCGACCAACTTCAGCAGGCGCAGGGTCCGGGGGGCGGCTGTGATCCGGCCGGCGCTGATCCGGCCGTCGGCGGCGCGGATGATGGCGTACGCCCCGGCGGTGTCGCAGCGGGTGATGTCGCTGAGGTCCAGGTCGACGGCTTGCGAACCTTCCATGGCCTGGACCAGGCGCTCGCCCGCGTCGACCATGCCGCGCGCGGTCCAGTCCCCCGAGAGCACGGCCGTCTTGTGGCCGTCCTTCTCTTCGAGGATGAAATCAGCCGGAGCGCCCATGAAGTCTCGTCGGTCCCTCTATCCGCCGTCGAACCTTTATCAGGCCGCCGACCAAGCCCAAACGTGCCAAGGCCTGGCTTGTTGCAACGCTTGGTGCGTTAGGAATAGGCGGGCGCGTCGCGTCGCGCCAGCGGCCATGTCCAGATCAGGTCGAAACCCGCGAACCGTTGTCGCTAAAGGTGCGTTCTATGGCGCGCAACGGGGGCGTTGCTCTAGAAGGCCCGAATGATTTCGAGTTTGGTCAACCGCCGCGCCGCGCTGGGCGGTCTTTCGCTGTCGGCGGTGCTCGCGCTCGCGCCCCGCCTGGCTTCAGCGACCGCCCCGCAGACGCCCGCCGTCGACGACGCCGTCAGCCAGCCGTTCTCGGTCGAGGGCCTGCGCGAGCGGGCGCGGGCCATGGCCGCCGCGCCCTACGCCAAGCCGCCGGCGGCGCCCAGCATCACCGGCCTCACTTACGACGAGTACTTCCGCATTCGCTTCCGCTCGGAAGCCGACCTGTGGAAGGACCGCAAGCCGCAGTTCCGGGCCGAGTTCTTCCCGCCCGCCTGGCTCTACCCGCGTCCGCTGCCGATCTTCGAGGTCGCCGCCGGCCTGGCGCGGCCGATCGCCTTCGATCCGGCGATGTTCGACATCCCGGGCGAGCACGCCGACGTCGCCAAGGCCTGGAAAGGCTTCTCCGGCTTTCGCCTGCTGTGGCCTCTCAACGAGGCCGGCAAGATGGACGAGATCGCGGTCTTCCAGGGCGCCAGCTACTTCCGCAGCCTTGGCCAGGGCCAGCGCTACGGCCTGTCGGCGCGCGGCCTGGCGATCGGGGCGGGGGAGCCGAACGAGGAGTTTCCCGACTTCATCGCCTTCTGGCTGGAACGGCCACCGATCGAGGGCGAGGCGGTGGTCGTCCACGCCCTGATGGACAGCCCCAGCTGCGCGGGCGTCTACAGCTTCACGATCCGTCCGGGCGAGGACGTGGTGTTCGACGTCGCCGCCAGCGTCTTCCCACGCACGACCATGACCAAGATGGGCGCGGCGGCCATGAGCAGCATGTTCCTGTTCAACGTGGCCGACCCGTCGCCGCTGCAGGACTACCGCACCGCCGTGCACGACAGCGACGGCCTGGCGATCTGGACGGGGCGGGGCGAGCACATCTGGCGGCCGCTGCAGAACCCCAAGGCCCATCGCCTCAGCAACTTCCCGGACGAGAACCCCAAGGGCTTCGGCCTTGTCCAGCGGGCGCGAGGGCTGGAGGAGTTCGGCGACCTGCAGGCCCGCTACGACCTGCGGCCCAGCCTGTGGGTCGAGCCGCTGGACGCCTGGGGCGAGGGCGCGGTGCATCTGGCCGAGTTGGCCACGACCAAGGAAACGGACGACAATATCGCCATCTTCTGGCGGCCCAAGGCGCCGTGGAAGCAGGGCGACCAGGTTGATCTGCGCTATCGCCTGCACTGGGGTCAGGAACGTTTCGCGAGTCCGGACGCCCGGGTGTTCCGCACCCGCACCGGCGCCGACGCCCAGGCCGGGCTGCGGCTGTTCACCGTCGACCTGCAGGGCGGCGCCCTGGCCGAGGGCCTGGACGGGGTGGCGATGGACCTCCAGGCCACGGGCGGCGAGATCGTCTGGCGCGACCTGTCGCCCTATCCCGACGACGCCGCGGCCCGCGTGGCGTTCGGCGTACGGCCCCAGGCGGCGAACATGGACCTGACCCTGCGCCTGACGCGGGGCGAGCAGGCGATCTCGGAGACCTGGCGGTATCTCTGGACGGTGTAGGGGGCGCGCTGACTCCAACACCCTCTCTCTTTGAGAAAGGGAGGGACCCGCCGCCGAAGGCGGTGGGAGGGTGAGTGGTTTCAGCGCTGGCCAGCAAATCCAGGGCGGTCGAACGCTTCTAAGTCTTCGATCTCATCCGCTGCTATGCAGATGCGACGTGTCGCCAGAGCTCTATTCTGAGAGAGTGTCACCACTCACCCTCCCACCGCTTCGCGGCGGGCCACTCCCTCTCTCAAAGAGAGAGGGTGTTTTTGGCGGTGCGTCCCTCGCGAAGGCTCGAAAGCCGCCCCAGGCGATCCCGCGCAAAGGGCGCCTCCACAAACAGCCCCGCTTCAACCTTGGTTAATGAATTCCGGTCACCGGTGTTGCCCTAAGAACAAGCAACGACTCGGGGGGAGCCGCATGAGCGCCAAGGACCAGCTCGAACAACGTTTGAGCTTCATGCGGTTCGATCACCGGTCACGGTCGGCGCTGCAGGCCGCCAAGCCGGTGCTGGACGCGGCGGCGCCCGAGGCCCTCGACAGCTTCTACGAACAACTGCGGGGCTTCGCCGAGACGCGTGTCCTGTTCAAGGACGGCAAGGGCGAGGGGGCCCAGGCCCGTCAGGTGGCGCACTGGCGGCGGATCTTTTCCGGGGACCAGAGCCCTGACTATGTGGCGGCGGTCGAGCGCATCGGCCAGTCCAACGCTCGCGCGGGCCTGGAGCCGCGCTGGTCGATCGGCGGCTACGCCCTGGTGCTGGATAAGCTGATCCATGCGGTCTTGGGCAAGAAGGCGTCCGCCAAGGGCCTGTTCGCCGGCGCCGGCAAGACCGACGACGGCGCGGCCGACCAGGTCGTGGCCCTGACCAAGGCCGTGTTTTTGGACATGGACCTGGCCGTTTCGGCCTATTTCACGATGCTGATGGAAGAGCGCGACCGCCTGGAGGCGCAGCGCCAGGCCGCCGAACAACAGCAGGCCGCCGCGGTGGCCGCCCTGGGCGTGGCTCTGTCGCGCCTGGCTTCGGGCGACCTGTCGGTGCGGATCGAGGGCCAGCTGTCGCCCGAGTTCGAGCGCTTGAAGACCGACTTCGACAACGCCGCCGCCGCATTGGACAAGACGATGAGCGCGGTGTCGCGCGGGGCCCAGGACATCCGGGCGGGGACCGACGACATCGCACGCGGCGCTGACGACCTGGCCGAGCGCACCGAGCAGCAGGCCTCGACGCTGCAGGAGACGGCCGCCGCCGTCGAGCAACTGACCGCGACGGTCGAGCAGACCGCCCGGAGCGCCAAGGCCGTCTCGACCCAGGTCCGGGAAGCCGCCGCCGACGCCCAGACCTCCGGCGAGGTCGTGACCCGCGCCGCCGAGGCCATGACCCAGATCGAGAGTTCGTCGGCCAAGGTCTCGCAGATCCTGGGCGTCATCGACGAGATCGCCTTCCAGACCAACCTGCTGGCCCTGAACGCCGGCGTCGAAGCCGCTCGCGCGGGCGACGCAGGCCGCGGCTTCGCCGTGGTGGCGCAGGAGGTGCGGGCCCTGGCCCAGCGCTCGGCTGAGGCCGCCAAGGAGATCAAGACCCTGATCGCCGACTCCAGCCGCCAGGTGGGCGAGGGCGTCGATCTGGTCGGCCGGACCGGCGAGGCCCTGCGCGGCATCGTCGCAAAGGTCGGGGCCATCGACACGATGATCGACGAGATCGCGGCCTCGGCGAACGAGCAGGCCTCGGCCCTGGGTCAGGTCAATGTGGCCGTCAACCAGCTGGACCAGGTGACCCAGCGCAACACGGCCATGGTCCAGCAGTCGACGGCGGCGGCCCACGCCCTGCGCGCCGAGGCGGCGGACCTGTCCAATCATGTGGGCGGCTTCCGCACCGGTTCGACGCGGGCTCAGGCCGCCTCGCATGCCCGCGCGGCCGACGATGGGGAGATCCAGGTCCGCGAGCGCGTGGCCGCTTCCGCCCGTCCGGGGCGGTAAGCGCCTCCGGCGAGCGGTTCGGCGAACTTTGCTTTCCGCTTTCGCGGTGCGGCGCGCTATCAAGGCGGCATGGATCGTAGACGAAGAATCCTGATCGTCGGGGGCGGCACAGCCGGCTGGCTGACGGCCGCCTATCTGGCCAAGTCGCTGCGGATCGCCGAGCAGGCGCATCTGGAGATCACCCTGCTGGAATCGCCCGACGTCGGCATCATCGGCGTGGGCGAGGCCACGTTCCCGACCATCCGCACGACCCTGCAGTTCCTGGGCGTCGACGAGGCCCGGTTCATCCGCGAGACCTCGGCCACTTTCAAGCAGGGCATTCGCTTCAACGACTGGGCCTGGACGCCGGATGAAGGGCGCGAACGCCACCAGTACTTCCATCCGTTCGAGGCCCCGTTCTCGACCGACGGCGCCAGCCTGGCCCCATACTGGCTCTTGCAGAACGAGGCGACCCGCGCGCCGTTCGCCGAGGCCATGACGATCCAGGCCCGGGTGGCCGACGCCCAGCGCGCGCCCAAGCGGCCGCACGAGGGTAACTTCTCGGGTCCTTTGAACTACGCCTACCACTTCGACGCGGCAAAGCTGGCCCAGGTGCTCTCCGAGCGGGCTCGCGAGCTGGGCGTGCGCCACCTGCAGGGGCTGCTGACCGGCGTCGAACTGGATGCGACCGGCGCCATCGACCATGTCACCTGCCAGGAACACGGCCGGCTGGACGCCGATCTCTACATCGACTGCACGGGCTTCCACGCCGAGCTGATCGGCCAGGCGCTGAAGGCTCCGTTCAGATCGGCGCGGCCCATCCTGTTCGCCGACCGGGCCCTGGCGTGCAAGGTCCCGTATGATCGTCCAGACGCCCCCATCCAGAGCTTCACGATCGCCACCGCCCACGAGGCGGGCTGGACCTGGGACATCGGGCTAAACAACGCGCGCGGCGTCGGCTGCGTCTATTCCAGCGACCACATGGACGACGACCGGGCCGCCGAGATCCTGCGCGGCTATCTGGGGCAGGGCGTCGACGTCGCGCCGCGCGCGCTGGCCTTCGAGGCCGGCTATCGCACCAAGCAATGGGTCAAGAATTGCGTCGCCGTAGGCCTGTCGGCGGGGTTCCTCGAGCCGCTGGAGTCCACGGGTGTGGTGCTGATCGAGGCGGCGGTGGCGATCATCGCCGAGCTGTTCCCGCACAACGGTCCGATCAGCGCCCCGGCCTTCCGCTTCAACGAACTGATGACCGCCCGCTATGACAACATCATCACGTTCCTGAAGCTGCACTACTGCCTCAGCCAGCGGACCGAACCGTTCTGGCGGGAGAACGCCAAGCCGGCCTCGATGCCCGAGCGGCTGACCGACTTGCTGGAGCAGTGGCGCTGGCGTCCGCCCACGCGCTACGACTTCATCCTGGATCTCGAGACCTTCGCCTTCTTCAACTACCAGTACATCCTGTACGGCATGGGCTTCAAAACCGACCTGTCGACGGGACGCAGCGAGTTCCCCGATGTGGCGGCGGCCCAGAAGGTGTTCGCCAAGATCCGCAACTTCGGCGATCGGGCCACCCAGGACTTACCCAGTCATCGCGACCTGATCGCCCAGATCAACCGCTTCGGCTTCGACCGGCCGCTCGAGCCGGCCTGAGGGGCGCACAAAAAGAAACCCTCGCTCCGGCAGCGGAGCGAGGGCCAGGGAAGCGACTTGTGAAGACCGTCAGGCGGCCTTGGCGATGGGCTCCAGGCCTTCGAGCTCGCCGGTCTCGCGGGCCTTCTTGCCGTAGACCACCTCGAACAGCGGGCTCGCCATCACCGTGGTGACGATGGCCATCAGCACCAGCATCGAGAACAGGGTGGGGCCGATGATGCCCTTCTGCAGGCCGATGTTGATGATGATCAGCTCCATCAGGCCGCGCGAGTTCATCAGGGCGCCGATGCCCATGGCGGTGTGGTGGTTCTCGCCGGTCAGGCGGGCGGCGGCGTAACACGCGCCCCACTTGGCCAGGATTGAGGCGGCCAGGATGCCGACGGCGATCACCAGCAGCTCGACATTGTTGACCATGTCCATCCGGGTGTTCAGGCCCGAATAGGTGAAGAACATCGGCAGCAGCAGGATCACCGCGATCGGCTCGACCTTCTTCTTCAGCTCCTCCGTCAGCTTCCCGCGCGGCATGACCACGCCCATGATGAAGCCGCCGAAGATGGCGTGGATGCCCACGGCGTCCATCAGGAAGGCCGAGGTGCAGAAGGCCAGCATCACCAGCGCCAGCACGGTGGTGCTCATCTCGCCCTCGCGCTCGACGATGCGGCCCAGCGGGGCCAGGATCCTCGGGCCGAGGATCAGAACGAACGCCACCCAGGCCAGCCCGCCGCCGATGGCCAGGACCGCCACGCCAGGGCCGCCGCCGAAGGTCGCCAGCACCACGGCCAGCACGCACCACGAAACCGCGTCGTCGAAGGCGCCGGCGGTCAGGGACAGCGTGCCCAGCGAGGTCTTGGCCAGGCCGCGCTCATTGATGATCCGGGCCAGCATCGGGAAGGCCGTCAGGGCGATGCAGGCGCCCATGAACAGGGTGGCGGCGCCCTGGCTAATGGTGGGCGCGAACAGGCCCGGGACCTTCAACAGGAACGGCGTGATGATGGCCGCGATGATGAAGGGCGCGGCGATCCCGGCGAACGACACGCTCATGGCGCTCTTGGCCTTGGCCTTGAAGTGACCCGCCTGGAAGCTGGTGCCGACCATGAACATGTAGAGGCCCACGCCCAGCTGGGCGCCGACGTACAGGACGTTCTTGGTTTCCTTGGGGAAGAGGGCCAGTTGGAAGTCGGGGAACAGCAGGCCCAGAAGCGACGGGCCGAGGATCACGCCGGCGATCATCTCACCAACGACCTGGGGCTGGCTCAGGAACTTCTGCCCCAGCCAACCGACCACGCGGCAGGCCAGGATGATGACGGCCAGCTGAAGGAAGAAGTGCACGCTGAAATCGGCGGGCGCATAGCTGTGCGCAGCGGCGGTGGTGGCGGGACCATGCGGCCTGAGTATGCCCGTCACCGTATCGGTGAGGCTGGAAATGATGTCGGACACGCGTGTCCCCCCTGTTTGTAACCCCCGGCGTTGGCCGCCGTTGACACCAAGCCGCGCAGAGTTGGCCTTTCACCGCAAGCCGGAATCGCGTTTTTGGCGGCAACGTCCAGAAGATTGTTTTTGCTGGAGAAATTCCTGTTGCTCGAACGCCACAATGTAGTAACGTACCTACAAGACAGCCTTGTCAATGTAGGTATGTAGGCACATGAAAGTCATCTCGAGTCGTGACTTCAACCAGGATGTCAGCCAGGCCAAGCGAGCGGCGCGGATCGAGCCGGTGTTCGTCACCGACCGGGGCAAGGCCACCCACGTGCTGATGAGCATCGAGGCCTATCGCAAGCTGTCTGGCCAGAGCGAGACGATCGTGGACCTTCTGGCCATGGCCGCGCCGGTGGCTCTGGATGTCGCCGAGGTCCGCTCGACCGAAGCCTGGGACAACCCCGGAAGCTGGCGCGGCTGATGTATCTGCTCGACACCGACATCGTCTTCGAGCTGCGCAAGGCCAAGACCGGCGGCACGGACGAGGGCCTGGCCCGATGGGCCGCGGGCGTCGCCCGGTCCAGCCTGTTCATCTCGGCCATCACCCTGCTGGAACTGGAAGCCGGCGCGGCGCGGGTCGAGCGCAAGGATAAGGCGGCGGGGCTGGCGCTCCGGAGCTGGCTGAACGACCAGGTCTCGGTCGCCTTCGAGGGGCGGGTCCTGCCCGTCGACGCCGCCGTCGTGCGGGGGCGCGGCCGACTGCCGCTGGCCGACGCCCGCGACGCCCTGCTGGCCGCCACCGCCCTGGAACATGGCCTGACCCTGGTCACCCGCGACGTCGCCGCCTTCAAGGTCAACCGGCTGAAGCTGTTCAATCCCTGGGGCTACAAGCCCGAGGCGCTGGACGACAGCGAGGACTGGGGGCAGGCCGCGAAGGCCAGTTCGCAGTGGCTGCGCAACATTTTCGTGCGAGGGTAGGGGCCACCGGGAGCCCGCGATGACCAAGCACCGCATCTACACGACGAGCGTCGCCAGCGTTTATCCGCACTACATCACCAAGGCGGAGAAGAAGGGGCGGACCAAGGCCGAGGTCGACGAGATTTTCCTTTGGTTGACCGGCTTCAGCCAGAGCGAGCTCGAGGCCCGTCTGGCGGACAAGACCGACTTCGAGACCTTCTTCGCCCAAGCGCCGCGGCTAAATCCCGTGCGGTCCGAGATCAGGGGCCTGATCTGCGGCGTCCGCATCGAGGAGATCGAGGACCCGTTGATGCGGGAGATCCGCTACCTGGACAAGCTGATCGACGAACTGGCCAAGGGCCGGCCGATGGAGAAGATCCTGCGAAAGGCCGCCTAGCCTTTCGGCGGGGCGGTCGAGGCGCGGTGGATCAGGGTGAAGGGCAGCAGTTCGTCGCGCGGCGGGCGCTGCTCCGTCGCTGAATTGCGCGCCACGCCGCTGATCAGCATCTTGGTCGCCAGAGTCGACATCTCGACCAGCGGCTGGCGGATGGTGGTCAGCTGGGGGCGGCTGAGTCGCGAGACAGGGCTGTCATCGAAGCCCGCGACAGAGACGTCCCCGGGGGCGGACAGATCGGCCTCGGCCAAGGCCGCGAGGGCGCCCAGGGCCATGTCGTCGTTGGAGGCGAAGATCGCCGTGGGTGGCTCGGGCAGCGCCAGCAGTTCGGCGGTGGCGTTGCGTCCGGATTCGAAGGTGAAGTCGCCGTCGCGAATCCAGGCCTTGTCGACCTTCAGGCCGCGCGCCTGCATGGCGGTGACATAGCCTTCGCGGCGGGCCGGAGCGGCGCCGTAGCGCGGGTCGCCCATGATGAAGCCGATGCGGGTGTGGCCCAGGTCGGCCAGGTGCTCGGTCATCTCGCGGGCGGCGGCGACGTCGTCCATGTGCACGCGGGGGCCGAGCCCCTCCGGTTTTTCCGGGCCGAGGCGGACATAGGGCGTGCCGGCCTTGTCCAGCAGTTCCAGCACCACCTCGTTGTCGCACGAAGGCGGGGTCAGGATCACGCCGTCGGGCTTGAGGGCGGCCAGCAGGGCGCCGACTTCCTGGCGCACGCGCGGGCCGTCGTGGTCGATCAGTTCGACCAGCAGGTGATATCCGGCTTGGCGGGTCTCGACCGTGGCGCCCAGCTGGATGCGTTGCAGGTAGTCCGAACCGCGCTCGCTGCGCCAGTGGTCCAGGGTCAGGGAGGCGTCGACGAAGACGGCGATCACGAACGAGCGCGAACCGGCCAGGCTGCGGGCCGACAGGTTGGGCGCATAGCCCAGGGCGCCGGCCGCCTCGAGCACGCGCTCGCGCATCTGCGGACGTACGTTGGGCTCATTGTTCATCACGCGGGAGACGGTCTTGATCGACACGTCGGCGCGCGCCGCAACGTCATAGATCGTCACCGACGCCATCAGCTCGCTCAACTCCCGCTTCGAGGGTCCTGTTTACCCGGACTCATCTTCATGTCGCCAGCCTAGAGCAAAGGCGCGGCATAAGGCGACGCTCCAGACTGAAAAAATTGCGCTGTCAAACACGATGGCGCCGGCTTTGTGTCGTCTGGCCGCTTGTGTCCCCCGGCCCGGAAGGCCAGTGTCCGAACCAATCGCGGCGAAGACCGTGCGTAACGGGGGTAGCGTGATGACGGCGGCGGAGGCGATCGGAGTCGAAGAGGCCAGACCGACGACGCCGGTGAAGCCCAGCTTCATCGCCGCGTTCACCCTGGCCCAGATCGGGGCCTATGTCAGCTTCATGCCCCTGTTCCAGGTGCTGCTGCCCCTGAAGGCCGAGGCCATCGACTCGGCCAACAAGGCGGTGGTTCTGAGCCAGGTCGCGATCCTGGGTTCGATCACCGCCAGTTTCGCCAACCTGCTGGCCGGCGCGATCAGCGACCGGACAACCTCCCGCTTTGGTCGCCGGCGGCCCTGGATGGTCGTCGGGGCGCTGGGCACGGTGGCCTCATACTTCGTGATCATGATGGCCCAGAGCGCGATCCAGCTGATGGCCGGGATCGTCTGCTTCCAGGTGGCCTTCAACCTGCTGTTCTCGGCCCTGCTGGCGGTGCTCCCCGACCGCGTGCCCGACGCGCAGAAGGGCAGGGTAGCGGCCTTTCTCAGTCTGGGTCATCCGATCGGCGCCATGGCGGGGGCCATCCTGGTGGGCGGCCTGCTGGTGGGCGAAGCGCCACGCTACTTCGCCATCGGCATCGTGCTGCTGGTCGCCATCGCGCCGTTCGCCCTGGCGCTGAACGATCCGCCGCTGCCGCGCGGCCAACGCCCGCCGTTCGACTGGCGCGAGTTCCTGGCCGGCTTCTGGATCAATCCGCGCGCCTATCCCGACTTCGCCCTGGCCTGGATCAGCCGGTTCATGGTGCTGGTCGCGATCACACTGACCCAGTGCTACATGCTGTTCTACCTGCAGGACGCGCTGCACTATCCCGACCTGTTTCCGGGGCAGCGGGCCGAGCAGGGCATGGCCCTGCTGACCACGGTGGCGACCTGCGCCAATGTCGCCTGCGGCATGCTGGGCGGCATGCTTTCCGACCGCCTGAAGCGCCGGAAGCTGTTCGCGGCGGGCGCGGCGATCGTGCTGTCCGGCGCCATGCTGGTCTTCTCGATGGTGCCCGGCTGGCCGGTGGTGGTGGTCGGCTTCGTGATCTTCGGCTGCGCGGTAGGCTGCTACTACGCCGTCGACATCGCCCTGGTCAGCCAGGTGCTGCCTTCGCAGAAGGACGCCGGCAAGGACCTGGGGGTGATCAACTTGGCCAATACCTTGCCCCAGGCCATGGCGCCTGTCCTGGCCATGTGGGTTCTGGGGCCGACCCACGTGAACTATCACGCCCTCTATCTGGTGGCCGCGGGGCTGGCGGCGGCTGGCGGTCTGGCCATCCTTCCGATACGGGGCGTGCGGTAGCATTCACCGCGACGAGGGCCGCGTGGCCGAACTGATCCCCATCGACGATCCGAACGACCCGCGCGTCGGCGCCTATCGCGACATCAAGGAACGCGATCTGGTCGGTCGCCAGGGGCTGTTCATCGCCGAGGGCGAGACGGTGCTGCGGGCCTTCGTCCGCGACGCGCCGGAACGGGTGCGGTCGCTGCTGATCGATGGAAAGCGGGCGGGCAAGCTGGGCGAGGTGTTGGCCGGGCTGCCCGAGGGGGTCCCGGTCTACGTCGCCGGTCAGGCGGTGATCGACGCCATCGCCGGCTTTCACCTGCATCGCGGCGTGCTGGCGGTAGGGGAGAAGCCCGCGCCGCTGTCGGCCGACACGCTGCTGGCGGGGGCGGGACCCAAGGCGGTGGTGCTGGTGCTGATGGGCATCGCCAACCACGACAATCTGGGCGGCATCTTCCGCAACGCCGCCGCGTTCGGCGTCGATAGCGTGATCCTGGACGGCGACTGCTGCGATCCGTTCTATCGCAAGGCCATCCGCGTCTCGATCGGCGCCACTCTGGGCGTGCCGACCGCTTGGCTTACCCCGGGCGAGGACGTGGTGGCGCTACTGGAACGTCACGGCTTTCAGGGCCTGGCCCTCAGCCCGGCCGCCGACGAGACCCTGGCCCGGCTCGATCCGCCGGCGCGGGCGGCGGTGCTGCTGGGGGCCGAGGGACCGGGGCTGTCCCAGGCGGTGATGGACCGGGTGCGGACCATCGGCATCCCCATGGCGAACGGCTTCGACTCGCTAAACGTGGCCACCACCAGCGGGATCGTGCTGCATCACCTGAGGTTCGCGAAGGCCTGATTTCGCGGGAATGACACCGGTGGCTTGCCGGTGCCGCGCCGCCGCCCTAGGCTCCCTTCTCGTCGCTTAGGGAGATCGCATTGTTCAATCGCCGGGGAACCCTGGCCACCTTGACGGGCGGCCTTTTGACATCGCTGGTGGCCGGGGCCACGACGGCCCAGACCAAGTCCGCCAAGCCCGCGAAAGCCCTTGTCGATCCGACCGAAGTCCTACCCCTGTGGCCTGGCGACCCGCCCGGCTCGGCCGGCGTCACGGCCATCGAGACCCTGGTCGACCGCACCGTCGCCGGCGGCCTGCGCGATCGCGCCGTCACCCATACCCGCAAGCCGACCCTGACCGTGTTCCGTCCGGCCAAGCCGAACGGCGCGGCGGTCGTGCTCATGCCGGGCGGCGGCTACGAGCGCGTCGTCACCGACAAGGAAGGCTTCGAGACCGCGCGTTGGCTGGCCGACCGCGGCTACACCTGCTTCGTCCTGCTGTACCGACTGCCTGGCGACGGTTGGGCCTCGGCCCCCGACGTCCCGCTGCAGGACGCCCAGCGCGGACTGCGCCTGGCCCGTTCGAAGGCCAGGACCATGGGCTTCGACCCCGCGCGCGTCGCCATCATGGGCTTTTCGGCGGGGGGACACCTGGCCGCCAGCCTGACCGTGCGTTTCGACGCCAAGGTCTATGACCGCGTCGACGCCGCCGACGACCTGTCGGCTCGTCCGGACCTGTCGTGCCTGATGTATCCGGTGATCTCGATGGCCGACGGCCCGGTCCACGGCGGTTCGCGCAAGCAACTGCTGGGACCCTCGCCGGCGCCCGATAAGATCGCGGCCTACTCGCCCGACCAGACCGTGACCGGCGACGAGCCGCCGGTGATCCTGGTTCACGCCGCCGACGACGCGACCGTGCCGGTGGCCAACACCATCCTGATGTTCACCGCCCTGCGGGCCAGGAAGATCGCGACCGAGATGCATGTCTTCGAGGAGGGCGGCCATGGCTTCGGCCTGCGTTCGATCGCCGGCAAGACGGTGGCGGCCTGGCCGGACCTGTTCGTGGCGTTCGCCAAGAAGCACGGGGTGTAAATCATCCGCTTATCCCGGCGAATGCCGGGACCCAGATGGGATAGCTTTGAGGCTGACGCCATAGGCGCGGAGCCTATCCAATCATCCACACCGCCATAGGATCTGGGTCCCGGCATTCGCCGGGATGGGCGGCTTTTGGGCGATCAACACCCGCCCGGATTGGCTTCCCGCCACCGCTTGCGTTCCTCTTCCAGCGCCCGCTGCCACTTCGCCCGCAGCACGCCGGGCCGCTGCCCATGCCGCTCGTCCAGGAACTCGGCGTGCTCGACCCGGTCGGTGCGGAAGTTGCGGAAATCGTTGCGCAGCTCGCACCAGGCGATCAGCAGGCGCACGGTCTCCAGATAGCCCACCGTCACCGGCCAGACGATCCGCTGGCTGACCGCGCCCTTCTCGTCGCGATAGTCCAGGCGGATTTTGCGGCCGGCGTGGATCCAGGCCCGGGTCTGGGCGATGTCGATGCCGTCGGGCAGGGCCTTCCAGGCGCGCGAGGCCTCGGTGGCGGGTTGCAGCACGTAGGGCCGTAGCTGTTCGGGTACGGCCGAAGCGATCTTGGCGATCAGGTCGTTGGCGGCGGTGGCGAGCACCGGGTCTCCACGTCCGGCGACCCACTGGGCCCCCAGCACGGCGGCCTCGATTTCGTCGGGTGTCAGCATCAGGGGCGGCATGTCGTATCCGGCCTCCAGCACATAGCCGACGCCCGCCTCGCCGCGGATGGGCGCCCTCTGGCCGATCAGGGCGGCGATGTCGCGATAAACGCTGCGTTTGGAGGTCTCCAGCTCCGAGGCCATGGCGTCGGCCGTGACCGGCTGGCGACTGCGGCGGAGGATCTGGATGATCTGGAAAAGGCGTTCGGCGCGTCTCATGGCTTCACTGTGCTCGACCGATGCTGACAGCATGCTGGCAGCAGGATGGCGGTAGCGTCCGATTGTCGCAACACGGCGTCTTCGAGAGGCGGCTCGGGACGGCCGCCAAAGCGGCTCGCTCAACAGGGAGAGACCACCATGATCACGCTCTACTGCGCCGGACCCGCCTACGGACTT
>Ga0209256_1001122_pt1 | contig 30566 bp, 21 predicted proteins | sample AraplaCol_mCL_r2_2_FD_184270 | JGI IMG/M metagenome (GOLD analysis project Ga0209256, IMG submission 184270) | Arabidopsis root microbial communities from North Carolina, USA - plate scrape MF_Col_mCL_r2 (SPAdes) (version 3) | ecosystem: Host-associated > Plants > Roots > Endosphere | place...
ATTTGTGTCCATAATTGAATTTGTGGGCACAACTGTTGTGCCAAAATTCGATCATGGCTGGGGGCGATTCCTACGTCCAGACGGTGCTGGCTTTACGCTTACGATATCTATCAAAGCGCCACGAACAAAACGAAGTTTTTGACCGTACCTGCGGGTTCGGACATATCCAAGGTGATGCCATCAGACAAGGATTACGATTCGGTAACCGAATTCAGGTTGAATAGAGACATTTCCGAAGGCGATATTCGCGTGGCATTTGACTCGGATGCAGCGATCACGGCAATCAAGGCAAAAGGTTATTACCTGCATGAATTCAAAGTAGTCTCCAATTGAACTGATAAATCGCCTGGTTAGCGCCAGGCGGTTCAACTTGGTGCGAATGAGCGTCCCGACAAACCCGGTTGCCGAGGAAAGGGCTGACGGCAGCTAGGAGAATCGCCCACAGCAATACCCACAGCCCGCACGTCGGGCTGGTACGTTGAGAAGATCGGCCGTGGTGTCGGCCAGCGAGAGAAAGCGCCGCGTGCGCCCGACAACCTGCCGACAGCAGACCATTAATGAAAGCTAAGCATGACTACAACAATTGCAGAACGTGTAATCGACTTCCTGGGAAATCTTCAGGGAATGGACCGATTGCAGACGCTGATCGAAGATCCGCGTATAGCCGTGATCGACCTGAACACTGCCGCGATCATCGAAGCAGATCCAGAGTATCCCGACGGTGAAATTCTCCTGTACGAGCGCGCAAACGGAACTAAATCTCGCATATACACGCACAAGCTCATTCCTCAACTTTTTGTGCGGCACGCCTCTGAGCTGGCCATCACCGATGGCGGTACGGTCAAAGATCAGTACATACATATTTCTGAACACTTCAACCACAAGACCGGCTTCGGCCTGTAGCCCCGGAAAATCGTCCACAGCAGCACCCAAGGCCCGCTTGACGGGCCAGGTGCATTGAGAAATCCAGCGCGGTGCTGGCCGGCAAGCAAAACCCAAAAGGAAAACAGCGATGGTAAACAACGTAGAGATTCACCAAGGCGCCTCAACGATTATTCTTGACTCGGTTTCGTTCTGTGTCGATTTCAAAACCGCTTCTGTCCAAGGTGGACATCCCACCGGGCCAGTGTTCGTCTGCGGTGTAGCACGAGCCATCGTCTCCCCGCAGGATGCTGTAAAGCTGGTAGCTGCTGGTGTAACTGATCTCCGCTGAGGAATTATTCAAGGGACTTTCAGACCAAGCATGAAGATCTTTGACCGAATCCCGTTAGACTGGACTGACCTACAAAACATGGTTGGGCAACTGTTCATAGAACTTAATTGCAATGTTGAAGTCGGCGCAAAAGTACAACTGGTGAGGGGCTGGAAAGAAATTGATGTCTTAGCTGAAGACCCGCACACATTCCCCCCATCCAGATATGCGATCGAGTGCAAGTATTGGAACAGCTCCGTACCTCAGGAAGTCGTTCATTCGTTTCGAACAGTGGTGGCCGACTTTGGAGCACACCGTGGAATTATTGTATCCAAAGTAGGATTTCAATCCGGAAGCTATGAAGCTGCCAAAAATACAAATGTAGATCTTTTCACTTTCGACGAGCTACAGCAGGTGTTTTTCGAGAGATGGAAAAATGCGATCCCCGCACGATTTATGCCGTACGCCGACTGTTTGTTCCCCTATTGGAGTCCAACCGGTGGGAAGCGTGTGCCCTCTCACTGGAGCGAGGTCGAACAAAGTCAACTACGGTTACTGCTCGATGCTTATCATCCATTTGTGCTGATTGGTCCGAGTTCGCTGAGCGGCCGCTTTGGCTTCCGAATTAAGCTACCAATGGTCCTTCCCATAGTTGACGACTCGTTTTCCAAAATTGGCGAGCGGACGATAGTCTCCTATCGCGATTACTCAGACTTCTTGGATGAAAATAAAGCCGTTGCTCTCGACAGATATCGTCGGCTTTTTGCCGAGAAATCTTGATCTTTTCGTTGCCTATGGCTCGAAGCAGGTGCCGTCTCTACATTACTTCCAGCAGGCGCCATAGAAGTACAAATCACAACATCGATCACTGACATTTATGGCGATAAATAATTCTGAGGCTCGGCTTGGCGAGTTAACGCGTAACACCTTCTTATCGATGTGGGCATACCAGAATCCCTACTTTGCGAAGGCAAAGGAACTTTGTGACGTACTCATCGTTTTTGGCGATGACGTCATCATAATGTCTGATAAAGAAATCGAGTTTTGTCAAAACGCTGCGCCCGAGGTTGCATGGAGTCGTTGGTACAGACGTGCTGTTGAAGGTAGCGTTCGCCAGCTACGCGGCGCATCGCGACAAATTCGAAGTGCACCTCATCGCATTTTCGTAGACGCTCAAGCTTCATCGCCATTTCCATTAACCATTCCAAGCCAAGATCGAATGCGCATACATTTGATTGCAGTTGTACATGGCTGCGAGGAGCCGTGCGCTAAATTATACGGACATCCGGGACTGAAAATTGATACACGGGTGAACGATGGATCGGTACCATTTACCGTAGGTGTACATTTTCAAGAGTTCGTGCATGTGATCAGTCGACCGGCGCTTGATGCCCTGTTCACCAGCCTCAATACTGCAAGAGATTTCCTTGACTATTTGACGCGAAAGCAGCTGACCTTATCACAGAAGAGTTTTCTGATCGATGGTGAAGAGGCGTTCGTTGGCGCCTACATGCAAAGTCAGCGCGGAAATCGTCCATACGAAATCCCGTTAGATAAATTCCCCCTCACACAGGATACCTTCCACGTATCGAAGGGCTATTGGCTCGAGTACACCAATAGCTCACTTCGCCAAACAAGAATTGAGGCACAAGAGCCATCATTTGTAGTCGACCGACTCATAGAGCACATGGCCGATGAATACGAAAATAATGCATTGACCACGGGGCAACAACTGACTTTGCAGGAGCATGCGGCCGCATTTCGGCTACTCGCTGCCGAGTCAAGGCTGGGAAGACAGCTAATTAGTGCGGCACTTTATCAAATTCTGGCGGAGGATCCTGGAACATTTTGGAGTAACGTCGTTGAGTCGTTCGATGTTCCCGGCCTTATCTACGTCTGGATGACATATCCAGAAATTCCTAGCGAAACGTCTGATGACGAATTCGAAGATGTGCTTCAGAACTACCTTTCGTTGCACATGCTCGTAGCCCAACGAAAATTCCGCGGGGCCAAGTTGATTTTCGGCATAGCTCTTCCGAACCCGGAATCTAATCGAACCTCGAGAGCATTCCTTGTATCAGATGGAAGCATATGGACAAAGGAAATGGAAATGCTCGCAGAAGTAGCAGAAGTCGAGAAGGGAATTTTGCGAAACGTTCAGGCCACTACCTGCTTTAGTATGCGATGACACAAATTGGATCGGCTTTCGCTACAAATCAATAGACTTGGTCAGTGCGGCCGGCAATCAGACAAGCGGGTCAGAACTCGACGCAAACCATGGGTCAGTATCCAACGCAAATCCTATTCCAGACGAGCGAGCCAGCGTCTCGCTGTAATATGAAAGCTAATCAATCAGAGGAATTGACAAGTTTTTTATTTACAGCTCAACGGCAAAACCAAAAATTGCCATAAAATGTACAAACATTTCACTTTGGTACTTTATTAAGAACGCGTCGCAAGTACCCGAATCTCTCAAATGAGCAAACAAACCAAATTCACATTTAGTGTCGACAGTGCATTACTCCGGGAACTCGGAGAAAAACTCGTGTCGACAGTCCATGTTGCTCTCTCCGAGCTCGTGAAAAATGCTTACGACGCTGACGCATCCATGGTACGCGTGAGAATTAGCCCCGTCGACGGAAGTGGACCGACTATTGAGATTGAAGACAACGGTTCAGGCATGACCCCGGAGGAGGTAAGTACTTTCTGGATGCGCATTGGAACGACGAATAAGGAAACGCAGCCTGTCAGTAAGCTCTACGGTCGGTTGCGCACTGGCCGTAAGGGTGTGGGGCGTTTTGCATGCCGACGACTCGGCAGTTACCTCAAAGTCGAAACGATTGCCGCGAATCCAGAGAGCCCAGACCGTCACACCATCAAGACGGTCGTGGAATTCGACTGGCGGAAATTTCAACCGGGAACTACCGTTGAATCAGTCGAATGCGTTGCGACCACAACTGTATATGACCAGGTACTTCCAACCGGCACTCGTTTGGTTATCTCGGGCGCTGATTTCGATGAATGGCAAGTACGTGGCTATAACTACGTTCGCAGGCAACTTGCCGTCATGGCTAGCAATACGGGTATGCAACGACCAGGTTACGAAGAGGATCCAGGCTTCGCAGTCGAGTTCACCGATCCAGAAAGCGGTGGCAAAGAAGTCGACATACGCACACAAGTAATTGAGGCAGCGTGGGGAACGTTGGATGCACGTGTCGGGCCAGATGGCCGCGCCACTTTTTCGCTCAACGCATTCGGTATGGGCGGAAAACGAAAATTCGTAACATCCCCAGATTTCAAGCCCATTGCGGGTGCAAAGCTGCATGTGGGTATTCTGCCAGCCCACAAGAATGAAGGATTACGCGATCCCGCATTACTTGCGAATTATGTATTGAAACAAATTGTCGAAGACTGGGGCGGAGTGCAGGTTCGTTTTAACGGCTTCCGCATGTACCCGTACGGAAATCCTGGCGATGACTGGCTCAGAATCGATGCCGATCGAGGAAGGCGCTTGGGGCGCCCGGAATCAGATGAGTTATTCAACTTCGCTACGTCGTTAGATAAGGTTGACCCCTACCGGGTTTTGTTGAACATGCTTGGCATGCGCAACTACTTGGGCCACGTCGATGTTTCCTCAGAAATGGTTGGCCTTGAACCGCGGCTTGACCGGCAAGGGTTCATTGAGACCGAAACTTTCGAGCTCTTGCGTTCTTTTGTTCGCTTAGCCATCGAATGGGCAACTATTCAGAGGGAGTCGTATATCAGGCAGCGAGCAACTACAGAAGCTCGTCAAGCCATCGAGCAAATTGCACCGATTTTAAGTGCTGATCCAAAGCAACTTGACGAAGATGTCGCCCCTAGAGCGACCAAATTCCTGCGTCAACAAATTTCGCGAATCGTCTCGGCGCTACCTGCCACTGAACAAGCGGAAACAAGGCAAACTCTGTTCCGCACGGTCAAGGCCCTCGAAGCAATCAGTGCCGATACCCAAAACCAGTTGAAGCATCTGCGGCTAGTTGCAGCATCCTCAACGCTGACGCTGCTGTTCGCGCACGAAGTAAGGAGTTCGATTTCTTCGCTGGGAGCGGGTTCTGCACGCTTACGCGTGTTGGCGAACAAGATAACCTCCCATAAAGATGAACTCATGGCATTAAGTCAGCAACTGGGTTCAACGCAAACTCATCTTGCTCGGCTAGTTGATATGACAGGCATCGTGGGAGCATTTAGAACCGACCAACGTGCAGTGGACGTCAATTTGCGGTCTGCAATTGAAAAATCAGTTGGCTGCTTCCGTCTCGTCATTGAGAGCTACAGAATTCATGTGGACACGCTCAAGATTTCCCCAACGTTACAAGTCGGCCCCATCATTGAGGGGGAGATCTACACAATCCTGATCAACCTTATCTCTAATGCGATTAAGTCCCTAATTGCGCACGGAAAACCTGACAAGCTCATACGGATCTGGACTGAGACGGCCTCCTCAAAAGTCATCATAAAAATAGCCGATAACGGCTTAGGACTTGATCCTGAGCACTTCGTCGACGTATTTACCCCCTTTATTTCGGATCCGAACGGCATGCTCTATGACATGCTGGAGAGCAATGCCAATCCAGAAGATTCTGCGATCTTCGGAACTGGTAGCGGGCTGGGCTTGTCGATCGCAAGAGATATCGCGCGTGCGCGCGGAGGGGATATCAGATTTACTAATCCGGATGACGGCTGGGCCGCATGCGTGGAGATTGAATTGCCATGACCGAAAAATTTCAATTTGCTTGGATTGACGACACTCCGGAACGGGCGCGAGATTACATAGGCGCGCTTGCGGTGACTTTGCGCGGCGAAGCAGTCGACGCGGATCTAGAGGTATTTCCTATTCAGGATGGCTTTATCAATGATGTCAGCAAGCGCGCTGGAGAATGGAGCGCGTCCCCGCCATCGCTGATCATGATCGACCATAGCTTCACCAAAGTCGACCATCGCGCGTTCAATATCCAAGGTTCTGCTCTCGCACATCTTTTGCGGCTTCAATTGCCGACAATCCCGATGGTTTGTGTCAGCGGCCAGAACTTTGACACCGATGATTTCAGCGTAGAGGATATTTCGGAATATACGTACATGTTCCCGATAACTACGCTGAATGACGAGGGGTGTCTCGAGACTCTATTTGCGATCGCTAAAGACTTCCCCTTGTTCCAATTCCCTGAAAAGCAAGGTGTACGCAACTTGCTTGTTGAAGCACTGCTTGCGCCAGAGGCGGACAAGCAAGCCTTGCGAAGTGTATTACCGGAAGAGTTTGAGGAGACGTTCAAGCACAGCACCTCTCCACATCGCTTAGCGCGTTGGGTCCTGAATGTTCTTATGAGCCGCCCAGGGTTTCTCTCTGACCCTCTGGAGGTCGCGACCATGCTCGGGCTTACAGAAAAGGCCTTCACAGAAAAGGCATCGGAGCACTTTGAGACTGCACTTTACCGAGGCCCATTTGCCACCTCAAGAAAGCCACTCTGGTGGACAACCTCAATAGCGGATGTGCTTTATGAAGTCCTGCCAGGCGAGGCCGCGCTGCTTCCAAATGAAGCAGGACGACGATTACCAGGCATTGAAGAGGCAGACTACAGCATCTGTGCTGTCAGCGGTGAGGTCTCGCCACCTCCCGATGTTGTCGCCTATACGGATGCGACCGCGTCAACGCGTCAAGCAGTTCGTAATGTGTATACCGAACCTCTCTCTGAAGAGGCAAGCTCCCTTCTCGGCTTTTCGACGCGGCTAAAAATCCGTAACACTAGACGCAGAGGTTAAGTTGCTTACGTATTCCAAGCTCAAAGAAATGGAAGCCAAAACCATCCAAGTTATTCGTACGCTTGGGGTATTTGGTAAATTATCCACTCTCCAAGAGGCGGCGAAAATAGCTCAGGTGGCCAGAGGATCGACAGCGCCTGTAAATGTTCACCTGAGTTTTACGCTTCCAACGCGCTTACGCGAAGATGGCAACAACCGAATCGATCGACCATTCCACGTCGGATGCTTCGCCAAGAGCAACAATGACAGAATTGTCCAGCTCAGCTATAGCGTACTCATTGGGAAAGATGCCTCACCGAGCACGACCGTTGCGCGCAAGTTTCATTTTGACTTCGAACCAGTCACTACACGGAATACGGCCGAATCCAAGCCAACTTTTCACTTGCAAATGTGTGGTGAGCTGAGCCAGCACCACATGGACTATGGTTACACGGAGGAGTCCATTGCCCACTTGCTGCCGGAATGGTCTACGCCACGCATTCCTTCGTCTCCAATGTCACTGGCACTCGTACTGAATTGGCTCTTTATCGAGTTTGGCCATGAGGCCGCAGTTCGTACAGCACGTCTCGATCCCACCTGGCGCAAACTTGTGCGGGAGGCGGAGCGAGACATGCTGAAGCCATACTTCGATAGCTGCGCAAGTTTCCTTGGACAGACCGCAAACAACGACGAATCATTCTTCGCCAAAGAGCTTTACCAGGAAAGTTAGCCAGTTTAGATTCAAGAGCCTCACCTAGCTCCACGTCCACGTAACCCGACCGTATCCAGTCCCGCGGTAGGTGGTGTTCAACGACTGGGGTTAGTTCATCTTTCTTAAAATCGCGCGATGAGCCAGGAAGAATTCAGCATATATAGGACGCACGTCGAGTCGCTCTTCAACACGTCGTGGCTCGGACAATCTGCACCGCATCCATTACGGAAGATCTGGCGACGAACCGATAAGCTTGCCAAAATTGAGGTCGCGTCGCTCGGTTTTTTCATTCATCAATTGCAACCTGAGCATAGGAAATGGCTAACAGATACGGCTCGCTCTATTCGCGAACAACCCAAGAAACCTCACGGCCATCTCTTTGAAATCGTCACGCTTGGCAGTCTTGCAGCCCGTGGCATGAGTATATTTCCGATGAAAAAAAACCACCCTGGCTATGATGCCGAGGTGTCGACACAAGTCGGGTATAAACTTCGGGTATCCATCAAGAATCACGACATTTCCGAACACGAGGACGCGTTCCGGCTCAGCAGCGCAAGACTTGCGAATATTGTACGGCGTCGCGTTCTTGCTTCAGGCGGTTCGTGGCAGGCAGTCATCCGATCTCACACGCACCTGGACACGACAGCATTCGATGAGATCGCCGGCATCTTGCGGCGCTCGCCAATTCGATCTGGCGAAATTGCCCCCTATTTGCTTCCAAAACGAGGAGCATCCATTCAGTTCTTAAAGATACACGATCCAAAATTCCTACCCGGCTCATACACGTGCAATGTAAGTTGTGCGCAAACTGCGTATGAACAAAGCAGATTCCAAAAGAACATAAATACTGCGATCAAGAAGTTTGACGAACATTCGCCGCGAGTTGCTGGCTACAGTAACGTGATCTTCATGCGAGTGCACGGCTCAGCAGATGTCGAGGGAGTGGCAAGCTATGCCCGCGACGCAATTTCTAGGCCCGACTGTTCTGTAGACGCGATCCTGTTGTACCAAGCAGTAATCGGGAACAATCACATGGACCAGGGGATCACGTACTACACATGCGAAATAGTCTCGTCGCGCTACAATGGCCCTAGCCTGAAATTCCCTTTGAAGTTCTTGTCTGGTACGGTTGTCTCCAAACCTCTCGGGAGAACCCTCAACATTGTGTCCGATGAAGGGGCAGCTCCTGTAGATGACATTTCAGGTGACTATAGCTATCAGCGAGGACTACTCTGCTACAGGTTCCGAGGAAGCGACACATCCTTCATGTTCCCTGACTCGCTGCCTGGAATTCAACAAATGCTGATAAGCGAGCATCCAGACGGCGAAATCCAGTTCAGTCAACCCTTCATGGAGAGCGAGGACCTCTTTCTTCTCTAAGACGATTGCGTCAGATTAGCTTTCGCTGTTTCGATGTAGCCGTTACGCTGGCGCCTGCGAATTCACCATCTAATCTAATCGAACTCTGCTTTCAGCTATCTGAGCAGGTGCGTCGCAGGACCATCCAGGCGATTTCCCTTCGCAGTTCCCTCATCAGAAAACGTCCACTCAAAAGAGAACATTTTCTAACGCTAGGTTTTTTTCAGGCGCCTAGCCGTTAGAGACATACGGTTTGCGCGTAGCGCATTCATGGTCGATGCGCTCACAACTCTAGTCCTCAAGTACACCACTGCATCGACGATTTGTCCCGCTGCATCGAGTTCACCTTGGCAAAGCAGCTTATCGACCCGCGCCCGTAACTCCTTGAAATCCGACTTTGATAGCTTGGGTAGCGTTGATGGCAGCGCCAACCGCTTCACATCACTGGGCTCAAGCTTGAACCCACCACTACCTCGGACACGGCCGCAAATTTCGGCCGATACTCGAAAGGGTGTACTCAAGCTGAGCATAGGAAGCCAAGCAGCATATGCTTTGTGATCGACCAGCGTGATTTTGTAGAATGAGTTGGAGCAACTTATACCGTCATCGTTGCCGATCACTTTCGGGTACTCATGGTTCATCGAGCCAATAAATGCGTCTGCCGTTGAATCATAGCTACAACGGTACCAAACAGATCGTTTTTCAAAAGTCCTATTGGTGTCTATCTCCTCTTGTGCATAAAGAGAAAGGTAAGAATCAATCGACTTGGGAGTCCGATTGACGGGTGGCAGCAACAAATCAGGTATCGTAACCTGACTGCCTTTCACTCCATCTGTTCTGGCTGATAGCCCCGACACTTGAGAGGCACGGGTGAGCAACGGCGACAGGTATTTTTCCGAAATTTTGAGTGCACGCCACTCGCTTCTTGTCTTGACGAAAAAAGGGATATCGCCGACAACTTCCCCAATACGTACGGATGCAATCGAGCCCAACTCGATCAGTTGCCCCCCCTCCATCATCAGATCCAGTTTAGCGGTCGCTTCGGCTGCAACATCGGTTGCCTGGGTCGTTAAGTGATGATCAAGGCAGACTGCGTTTCCATCCTTTTCTCCGGCAATGCGAGAGATATAGCTAACTTCTGCCGGCTGCGGTGTCTCAACTCCGCCCGGACAGTAATCGGATAAGAGCAACAAAGCTATCCTCTCGTCGGTTCCAGCTTGGGCAAAGACTCTCTCGCCGACATGCACCAGTTCCACCTTTGCGAACAAGGTAGCCAGATGCCCCAGAAGCACTCTTCCATAGTCCGTAGTTCCGATCGCAATAGGTAATACGAACCCCATACGTCCTCCAGGACGCAGGAAACTCATCGAATGGAGGACAAAGAATGCCCACAAGCTGGCCAAGCGAGGCAACTTTGGAAAATACTTCTGGCGCAATTTTTCCGTCAACTGCCGTTGCTGCTCATTTTGCGAGTGGTACGAAACGAACGGAGGATTTGCCAGCACTGCATCCACTTGCAAATCATCAGCCTGACATTGAAGGAAGTCGGCCTTCCTAAATCGTGCTTCCGAATTATCAACCCCCATTTCTGCGAGATGCAGAAAGGCCGCTTCATCGATGTCGAATCCGTACAATTGACGTGACGGAGAACGATTTCCCAAGGCATGAAAAACGTCGACGGCGGCAGATAGCATCGAGCAGCCACCAAAACTAGGCTCGAGAACGACCTCATCTGGATGTTGGATAACCCATCTAGCGAGCACCTTAGCAACGTCAGGTGGCGTGTAATAGATTCCCAGCGCCTTGCGCCGCGCCCGCTCTTCCTTGGTCTCTGGAGACGTGCCCTGAGCTGGACCATTTGCGAAGTCATTTTCTCTTAGCACGGGCATTCCTCATGGTTGTTGCAACTTCCTTTTGCTGCTTGCTCGGTTGCTGGGGGGCGGGCGAAATCAGAACTGCGCCACTTTCCGTATCGAGTTCGATTTTTACTGAATCTCCGATTTCTAACCCAAGAGTTTCCAGTAAATTCTGATCGAGCGCTATGCGTCGCAACTTCTGAATTCTGGTTGTACCGAACGAAATTCGCTTGAGTGCCATAGAAGTATTTTTGTATCATCATTTCATTCTAAAATTATACTCAAATTAGTATCCATTGAGGCGCAAGTTCACCTGTTTCGGCGAAGAAAAAAACACAGGGAAACCACCACTACCCGACAAGGGCACCTAAGGCAACCGATCCGTTTCTTTTTGGACACTCATGGTTTCTCGCTATCGTCGATTCATTTTGCCGGACCGACTCATCTTGATTGCAGCACCTTCCACTACCAGGTAACAGCCCAGACATGGACATGGGAGCTGGCACATCCCAGTTCGGTCGCGTCCGCATGAATCGTCAGGGGGTGTCACTGCCTTCGTGCGTGCGGATCTAAGCTATGCGTCAGACCTGTGGGCCCAGAAAGCGGATTTTGCATGCTACCCACGTCCGTTTTCAGTTGAAAAGGCTGTTTCAACAAACGCTGAAATCAGCTGTTTCACTGAAATTGTTGAAAGTCATTAATCGCGGGCCATCGAAACACAAAACAAATCGTCTTTTTGGATCCAATATTCTTTTGCCAGATATTAAATTAACCAACCGACACTATCGAATTAAATTAAGATCAACGTCAATTTGCCAATTGCCGGGTTCCGGGTCAGATATAAACATCATTCCCGCATTAAACAAGCGTGAAATTGTCTTCCATAACTGTTGCATCAGGGTCACCTCATAATCTGAACCCTTCATATGAGGCGCTATGAGATCAAGAATCCCAGTTTCGATATTGAGTAGCAACACGAATTCACTGCCATCATAATCTCGCAGAAACAATTTTAGTTTTGCGTCTCCGATTCGGCGTGTTCGTAAAGCCTTGGAGCGCTGGTCAAACGTCGCCATCACTTCTGTCGTTTTGCAGTCTCCGATAAGCAAATCAATCTTCTTGGCATCTTTCACTTGATAAATAGTTTGCATGGTCGCGATGAATTTAATGAGGTTATTAACTATCTCATCCAAATTTGCTAATGCAAGCGATTTTATGCAAACGATTAGGCTAATTACCTTCGAATCCTGGCAGGTAGAACCCAAGACGGGTACGCAATATCATTGGTTTGGTTATCGAATCTTTTCGCGCTTACCAAACGCTTAAGCTCTTCTGTTGACCGTACCTGAAAATCAGCGAAACGCCTAATGCAGTCCAGGACATCAAACTCATCGGGACGAGGTTTATTACCTTGGTGCCAGTAGTCAATATAGGCGGCCAGATACTGCTGCCAGCAATCGTTCTTCGCCTGGTCTGCGAAAACAATCCGCTCCACTGGCTGGGCGACTAGTACAAATAGTGATTCAGCGAACTGAACAAGGATCGGATGTGTGTGACTCTCTTCACTTGCGTTCGCCCAAGCTTTAAGCGCCCGCAAGTAAAGCGACTCATCTCTCACCAGCTCCGCCTCGCGAAGCAGCACCAGTATTACTGTAAGGCCATAAATGCCATCGGAGGCATCCGACACTAGGTCGACTGCTCTCTTCAGAAGCGCTTCGGACTCAGATGAATTGGTCAAACGGCCAAACGTGGACTCCCGTCGCAAATGTGGGAACAGCTCCGGCGGCAGCGTGGCGATGGCATCAAAAAAGTCCTGCCAGAGATAGGGACGATCTTCCAGAAGATCCCAAAAACCCGCCTGAAAATATCTAGCGGAACCAGGTACCTTCTCTTCGATCCTGCCAATCCTCTTTCCCGACGGTGCTGTCAATCCGCGCCAGTACCGAGACCACATGCCTTCCCATTTGCCGTCGTCCCCGAGCAAATCTTGAAGCTCCCCGAAGTTCTTTGCGCCGGCTCGTCTGTAGACGGCTATGGCCCAGATGGCGATCTGCGCTCGAGCGAAGATCCCTTTCGGTGGGCGCCCAACTTTGCTCCGTTTACTATCATTTTTTTCTTTTTTCACATTTGATATCAATAAGTTAGACAAATTATTATATCTTCAGTTGCGAAGGGTTTTCTGCGAAATATTCTGAAAATGTGGCTATCAAACGAGCACTTAGCTCGGAGCCAATTAACGTACGCAGGAGACTATGATGTTGAATGAGCAACAATTGAAACGGCTAATGGATAAGCTCGCAGTTCCCCCCATTGGTCGAGCCATAATCGAGCAGATTCGCTCAAGCCAGCCGTCTCGAAACGTTGAGGGACGAGCCGGGAACGTAGCCTGCCGCTTCCCAAGCAAAAAGATGGGATGCGTAATTCAGGCCGAAAGCCATAAGAACGAACTGGCCGCCGTGTATCTGTGGGAACACGACGACCGGACTTATGAGTTTTACGATCAGCCGCCGCAGATCAAGATGAACTATTTGAAAGCGGACGGCCGGCGAACTGCCCACGTCACGACTCCGGACTTCTTCGTGATCCAGGAAGACTTTATCGGATGGGTCGAATGCAAGCCGGAGGAGTGGCTGCTCAACAAAGAAAAGGAGGGTTCCCCGCTCTTCGTTCGCGATGCGGCGTCGGCCTGGCAATGTCCGCCGGCTGTGGCGTTTGCGAGCAATTTCGGCCTTGGGTTTCAATTGCGCTCGTCGGCGCAGAATCCATGGATCTACATCCGCAACCTGATGTTCCTCGCGGACTACTGGAATTCCGATATTCCGTCCAACCACGCCGGTGCGATTCGCGCACTGCAGGAAAGGCTCCATCAGGAAAAGGAAATGCGAGTTTCCGATGTGCTGCGCGATCAACAGATCGGTGATGCCGATGCGTTGAACTATGCGGTGGCAAACGACCTGGTCTACATGGACCTCTTTAAAGATGTTCTGTCAGAACCGGAGCACTCCACCGTTTACGTCTCCCAGGAAGTGGCGTCAATTCTCGGCCCAGCACGTGCTCGCCCCAAAACGTCGCCCAATGCTGTGAAAGCCCTGACGCTGACGCCAGGCAGCACGTTCACTTGGGCTAACAAAGTCTTCACCATTAAATCGGTTGGTGGCGACAAGATCATCCTGCAGGACGACAGTGGTGAGTTCCTCACCATGAAATGCGAGCAGCTTGAACGGCTTTCCCGATCTGGAGAGATTCAAGCTAACGAACTCCTCGTCGACAGCGAATGCGCGCTCACCAAAATCTACCGCGCTGCCAACCCTGGCGATATTGAGGACGGGGCCAAGCGGTCCCGCATTCTCGCCTCAGGCGGCAACCTCTGCACCGCAGAAAAGTCGATCAGCCCTCGAACAATTCGACACTGGAAACAACGACAGAAGGATGGGGAGCAAAAGTACAACGATCCATTCATTGGTCTGGTTTCACGGCGCTCTGCCCGTGGCAACCGTAATCGCAAGCTGGCCCCGCGCGTGATTGAAATCATGCGGGACGTGATCTCCCGCGAATTTGCGACAGCTGATGCCAAACAATTGGCCGTTTGCTGGGGAATCGCGCGAAATCTATGTGAGGCAGAGAACCTCATTCCGCCCAGCGACAAAGCCTTTCGACGTGAAATAAAGCTTTCTCGCTCTGGGTATGAAATGACCCTGGCACGGGAAGGGCAGCGTGCCGCCTATTCACAAGAACCCATCTTTTTCGATCTTGAGCGCTCCACACCACGTCATGGTGAGCGTCCTTTTGAAATTGCGCATCTCGACCACACTCAGCTCGATATTCATCTGGCGGGCTCCAAATTCGGTGAGACTTTGGCGAAGCCATGGCTTTCAATCATGATCGACGCTTTCTCCAGATCGATCCTGGCATTCGTATTGACGTTTGATCCACCAAGCTATCGCTCCAACATGCTACTTATGCGGGACTGCCTACGGCGCCATAGCCGATTTCCGTCGAACCTTGTCGTTGACCGCGGCAGCGACTTCAATAGCGAATACTTCGAGACATTCTTGGCGCGGTTTGCAATTACCAAGAAAAGCCGGCCACCTCAAAAGGCACGGTTCGGCTCAGTCATCGAGCGCTTCTTCGGTGTCAACAACAAGCAGTTTATTCACAACCTCCGCGGAAATAACAAAGCGCTTCAAAAGCCTCGCCAGCTTTCGGAAACTCACGATCCGCGTAAGCGCGCAGTCTGGACTTTCGAAGAACTGCTGATCGCATTGGAACAATACCTCTTCCAAGTTTATGGAGAAATTGAACACCCAGCGCTTGGCGTGTGCCCAAACCAAGCCTTCCAGGTCGGCATGGCAAAGACAGGAACTCGCCCGATGCGCCTGATTCCGATCAATGACGAGATCGAAATGGCCTGCCTGCCATCGACCAAATCCGGCGACGCCATGATTGTGCCCGGCAAGGGTGTGAAGATCGGTCCGATCTACTACCAGCATCCACTCATGCGAAGCCCTGGCCACGCACGTATGAGGGTATTCGTTCGTTACGACCCGTTCAATCTTGGCTATGGGTATGCGTACATCGATGGCCAATGGAGACTTTGCCAATCCGAATACTTTGGACAATTCGAAGGCAGGTCAGAGCGCGAAATCATGATCATCTCGTCCGAGATTACAGGGAAGAACAAGCGTGCGGGCGTGCGCCGTGCAGTTACCGCCCAACAGCTCGCACGCTTCCTCGTTGGAGTTGGACAAACGGAGGCGCAGCTCCTTCAGCAGAAAAAGGATGCAGAACAGCGATCCCGTTATCAGGACTTCGAAAACTCCAAGGAAGACAGGGCCCAACCACTCTCGGCCACTGGACCCACGAGCTCTAGCTGGACATCGATCAAAACTAAGCAAATGGGAGAATTCAAATGAACCGTAATCAGCATTTTCCGCGCGACCTTCTCAGCAAGCCGATCGCCGAGCGCATCAAATACTTCGATAGCTGCAAAATCCAGCATGCGATGCTGGAAGACGTTTCGAAAAAGATGGAGCAAGCGTTGCACAGCCACGCATCTCCCAAAATCATTCTTATTGCCGGCCCGACGGGTGTCGGTAAGACAACGTTGGCATCGACTCTGCACAACCGCATCATCGACCAGTATGCGGAACAGATGGATCGCGAACGAGATTTCGTACCCATTTTGAAAGTGAATGCCATCGCACCAAATGGCGCATCCTTCAACTGGAAGGACTTTTACATACGCATTCTCGGAGTGGCGGACGAGCCACTGATCGAGCGTAAGGTCCCCACCCGTCGTCAGCTGACTTTCTTCCCGGACGATCGGCAGGAAAGTATTCATCAAAAGGAGGCAACCGACGTTTTGCGACGCTCAGTCGAAAACTGCCTTCGCCGGCGCCGTACGAAATATCTGATCATCGACGAAGCTCATCACGTTCTCATGGTGAATAACCCGCAGCGCCTTGAGTTTCAATTCGAGGCGCTCAAGTCATTGGCCATCGAGACACAGGCGACGATTATCCTGGTTGGCACGTACCGCCTCCTCGACATTCGGGATCAAAGCGGTCAACTTGTACGTCGCAGCGAAATTATCCACTTTCCGCGATACGACCATCATCAGAAGCAGGACCAGATTGGCTTCGTTAATGCGCTCGATACTTTGGCCGGCAAGCTTCCGCTCGATGAATTTCCGCAACTTCAAGACCACGCTGAACAGTTCTACCATCGCACAGTAGGATGCGTGGGAATTCTGAAGGAATGGCTCTCCCGCGCCTACGCTCGACATCTCGAAACCAATAACAAGAACTTCAACTGGGAGTTCATCGAGAAGTTTGCATTGTCGGTCAAGGCGCTTGAAACCATTGCGGGAGAAGCCCTCCTTGGTGAAGAGAAGCTTCGGGACAACCCAGTTGCAGATCTGATTAATCTACTCAACTCCGGTCAGTTGCCGACCACGAGCAAGCGGACGAGGAAGACTAATACTACGGTTGGCAAACGTTCCCCAGTGCGCGATCCGGTAGGAGGTGTCTATGCCGGAGCTTGACGAATTTTCCGATAACGACGATGTCCGGGTGCCGGGGCGTACGGTCCTATACAACATCGAGCCCCTCATCATGGGTAGCGGATTACGGGAGGGGCTGATCTCCTACCTGGTTCGCTTGTCGAGAGCACATTGCCTTCGGCCGAGGGACTTGATAAGACTAGTCCTCGCCGTTGGCGAGGCAGATATCGCGCGCCTCTGCTACAACAGCTTCTACGCTGAATATGCCAACACGATTAACGGCTTGGGAAGATACGCTCGCCTTTTTTCCGACCGATTAAACACGCTCACCGGGCGGCAGGATCTCGATGAACTCACGATGCTGCCATGGGCCGAGCTCATCCCGGAACAAAGCGAAGGCTTCATTGCTCGTCACCGTCGCTGGTGCCCACACTGCATGGCCGACCAACTGGTGGAACATGGAGAAGTGTTCGCGCCATTGGCCTGGTCGTTGGAGCACTATCGAAATTGCGCGATTCACGCAACGCCAATGCAAAGCCAATGCCCGCATTGCGGTCAACATCAAGACATCATTCCAAATGCGCCGACTTTAAGTCATTGCTGCAAATGCGGTGGTTCATTAGCGCTAAGCCCCGACGCCGAAAAACTCGAGGTCATTCGTGAGACCTTGATCATCGAATTACTTAGCAACCCACACAAAGCAAAGGAAGGCGATCTCCAGTCAAACTTCCAGGTTGCGCTTCGGCGTCTCATTGATGAGCGATATGCCGGCAATCGCGCGGCAATGTGCAGTGAATTGAAGTGGAACTCGTGGGGCCTGAAGGGTTGGCTGGATAAAGGACAGCGGGTGAGTTTTCCCAAATTGATCCAATTGATGTCGACGCACCGGCTGCAAATCCCAGGTCTCTGTTGTGACACGGCCGCAACACGTGGCGCCGACATCAGCTTGGGGCAATTGAACAACAGATCCAAGCGGCCAATGCTATCCGCTACGACAAAGGCCCGCATACAGAAAGTGCTTCATCAGGAACTGCAGGTGACCGAGCCGCAAAGCATTACAGATGTTGCCCGAGCTGTTGACCTTACGCGCAGCGCGCTTCGTTACTGGTTTTCTGCTGAATGTCAGGAAATCTCGAAGCGCCGCAAGCGCATTCTCGAGCGTACTTCGCGCAAGGCCAAACTAGCACGCCATGCGACGCTTCTTTATGCGATGACTGAACTTCGCCGCCTGGGACAGCCCATAACGCGACGCGCCGTCGACCGCGGCATTAGGGGAGCCGGGCTGGCGTTGGCAAGACCCGAAATCCGCCAGACTTTCAATGAATTGAAGATTAAGCTGTAGGCGCTCAGGTTTGACCTGACAGAACGCGCCAAGTTGTTGACAGCTCCCGCCCCCTTGCGGCAAACGTGATGCCTTTGAAAGGATGACGCTTGGAGCCGTCGCCCATCGTTCGTGGCTTGGTCAGGGTTTATGAAGTCGATGAAGAATTCGTCAGTAAATCAGGTCAATCGTCCTTACTTTGAAGGTATTGGATGAGCTCATCAATTTCATCTTCTTCAGCTTTGCGGCGTCGGCCAAGGTAGTCGACACGTGTGTCGATAAATTCGAAGTGTTCATGTACATCGTCATCGCTATCCAGTAATTCCCGGACATGTTCGTTGTCGTCGCCCCGTTCGTGACGTAACGAGAACAACATTGGAGCGGCTATAGTCGGATCAAAGAACGACACCCCTTTTTCTAACATATGCTTGAAATACCGATCCTTCTGAACTTCATCTCTCGCTCCAGGAAGCCAATTGTTGAAGGCTGCTTGGTACGCAAGTAACCAATGTTCGCTAAAGAGTACCCTATCCCCCTTCACCTGAGGCAGTCGCTTTCTCGCGAGTTGTTTCGCTAGTTGATTGTTACTTTCGAGATGTAATGCGAGACAAAGGCAGATTGAACTTGTCGTCAATTCAAGCGCAGACGTTGCTTTTGAATCGATTACAACACCTAATCGTAACGCCAGCCAAAGCAACCAGGCAATTTCGCTATGTCTTGAAAAAGGTGCATTCTCCGCGATTTGCATCGATATGAAGGCCTTCCATGGCCGCAAGTCAAAATCCTTCCGCCGAAGAACCCTGTTATATGTGTCTACGATTGTTGCACATTCGGGTATCGTATTGGGGTAGGCATCCATGCAGCGCATCAGATATGCCGCAAGCACTTCCCAATTTTGAGATTTTACAATCTCGGTTTCAACGCGCCGAAGTGCGTACTGAATAACATTCTCATCATCAAATTTTTTCGCTAATGAGAATGCAAGACCGAAGAAGCGATGCAAGTCAGATCGCTGAATTTCTTTCTTTTGCGAAAAATCAAATGTATCGAAGTGGTGAACCCAAGTCTCTGTCGAAAACTCCACCATTCGTCCAATCCGAGTTTTCTGAATATTCAGTTTTAATTCATATTTTTGCAGCGTTTCAGCAAGAACGGAAAAGGCTTTACTGGCCTCACTCTCGGTCGTGAAGTAAAGTGAAAAGTCATCAACATAACGAAGACCATTTGGCCACGAACCGAGTTTAGCCCTAAGATCTGCATCAATAGCGGAACCAACAATCTCCGAGATAATGTGCGAAGTATCGGGGCCAATGGGGATACCCATTGTTTGATTTTGCTGGGTGTAGCGTGTTAACTCGTCTAAGCGATTACACAACAACGATTTGTCATTTCGAACCACACGTGACTTGGCGCGCTCCTTCCCCTCCATTGCCCAGGCAATAGAGTGGGTGTAAATGCTTGGAAAGAACTGAGTTATGTCGCTATCAAGTGCATAGCGCATTCCAGAGGAACGCAACAATCGCTGCTCGTGGACGTCTTTGACACCTGTTATTTTTATGGAGCGCCCACCAGTTCGGTCGATGGAAGGAATACTAAGAGATAGACGTGACTTCTTAAGGATCTTGTTTATGGCGCTCCATTCGCCTGCGATCAATCTAGATAAATAGAATTGCGGGACAGGGTTAACGATAGCGATGGGGCGTCGCGCATGGCCGGCACGAGCAACCGAATAACGCTCATACGCCGCTTCTTCTAAGCATTTGGCGCTATTTATCTCGTCCCATTCACGGCCCAAGGCTTCCGATTTAGCTGCAAAGCCGACAGATGTGAAGCAAGGTGGAACCTGTGAGGCAAAAAAACCTTCAGAAAGTAAGAGTGAGAGCCGGCCTTTTGCGTTCATTCGATTTCCAATTTTTAATATCGAAATCAGAACATGCCTTTTCCAAACGGTCAACCGATTATTCTAGTTTCTGTAAGACGAGAACTCAATTTTTAAGAATTCTGGGCGAAGCAACGAAAAAGCTTCACTTGAAAAAAGTGCACGCGGAGCTGACGGCAACGTGTTCCACGCCTGACTATCACAAATTCAACATTGAAATCGACCCAACGAATCAGTGCCTCGGCAGAGCTCCACCGAGAACGAGACGTGCGCTAACCTGGCAATCATCTCCGTGGCACATACTTGCTGAACGTTAGCGCCTGCTCAAAGAGTCAAATCAGAAGCTGTTTGGCGATGAGGTCAAGTGAGCTGGACGCATAATTTTGCCACTCGCATTTGGACGCATAACTTTGCCAAACGGCGAAGTTATGGTTCCCATCACAATTTCGCATACGTTTTGTTGATTGGTGGCGCGGCTGGCGGGGATCGAACCCACGACCCTCGGCTTCGGAGGCCGATACTCTATCCACTGAGCTACAGCCGCTTTGCTGATGCTGAAGAGACACGAAGGATAGCCGGAAATCCATTCCATAGCTAGGGGTTTCCGTCTATAATCGCAGGTTTGACGAGGGCCCGGCATCAAAAATGCCAAAAAGATAACCCTCCAGCAGCTTTCGAAAAACTGTCCTAAGGAAATCATGAGCCACGAATCCGCTATCAGAACGCCTAAGCAGCTGGTCGCTGCCGTTGTAGGTTTCTTCGCTGTTACCATCATTGGCATCGTTTTGCTGGTGCAGTTTGTGACCCAGGAAAAACTGACTGGTGCGGGTTCTGAAAGCCAAAGCGCGGAAGCCGTTGCTGCTCGTCTGAAGCCTGTTGCGGACAACGGCTTTACCCTGAAAGACGTCAATGCTCCTAAGGTGCTGCAGACCGGTGAAGCGGTTTACACCGCGACCTGCGCGGCTTGCCATGGTTCCGGCGCTGCTGGTGCTCCTAAGGTTGGCGATAGCGGCGCCTGGGGTGCTCGTATTGCCCAGGGTTATGACACTGTTGTGAAGCATGCTATCGAAGGCCTGCGTGCAATGCCTGCCAAGGGCGGCAATCCTGACCTGGATGACGTGGAAGTGGCGCGCGCTGTGGTGTTCATGGCGAATAAGTCGGGTGGCAAGTTCAAGGAGCCTGAGGTTAAGCAGGCTGCTCCGGCTGCTGAGGCGCCGGCTGCGGAGCCAAGCAAGGGCTGAGCTCTTTCTTCCGCGTATAAAAAAACCGCTCGATTGGAGCGGTTTTTTTTTGCCTTTTTGAACCGGTAAACCGGTGTCTGACCCGCAGGGTCAGACACCATCCGCGCCCGGCCCGCGGCTTTGAGACCTTTGGGGTCTGAGCCTTGGGTCGGACCCCGACTTACCGGTTTACCAGATGATCACACGCTCTTTCGGCGCGAGGTACATCTTGTCGCCTTTCTTCACTCCGAACGCGTCGTAGAACCCTGGCTGGTTGCGCAGGGTGCCGTTGGCGCGGAACTCCTCCGGCGAGTGGGGGTCGGTGGTGACCTGGCGGATCAGCGCTGCTTCACGCGACTTGGCGCGCCATGCTTGCGCCCAGCCCTGGTAGAAGCGCTGCTCGCCGGTAAAGCCATCGATCACCGGCGCGGGCTTGCCGCCCAGCGACAGCTTGTAGGCCTTGTATGCGATCGCCAGGCCCGAGTTGTCGGCGATATTCTCGCCCAGCGTCAACTCGCCATTGACCTTGTAGCCTTTGACCGGGCTGAAGGCGCCGTACTGCTTGACCAGCATCTGGGTCTTGGCCTTGAAGTTGGCGTGATCGCGCTTGGTCCACCAGTCGCGCAGGTTGCCGTCGCCATCGTATTGCGCGCCTTGGTCGTCGAAGCCGTGCGAAATCTCGTGGCCGATCACGGCGCCGATGGCGCCGTAGTTGACCGCGTCGTCTGCGTTGGCGTCGAAGAATGGCGGCTGCAGGATGGCGGCCGGGAATACGATCTCGTTCAACTCGGGATTGTAGTAGGCGTTGACGGTTTGCGGCGTCATGCCCCATTCGTCGCGGTCGATCGGCTTGCCCAGCTTGTCCAGTTCCTTCTGCACTGCGAACTCAGTGGCGCGGGTGACGTTGCCGACCAGGTCGTTACGGTCGATGGTCAGCGCGCTGTAGTCGCGCCATTTGTTCGGATAGCCGATTTTTGGCGTGAACTTGGCCAGCTTGGTTTGCGCTTCCTTCTTGGTCTTGGCGCTCATCCAGGGGAGCTTGTCGATGCTGTCCTTGTAGGCCACCAGCAGGTTCTTCACCAGTTCTTCCATTCGCGCCTTGTTGGCGGCTGGGAAGTGCTGCTCCACGTAGACCTTGCCGATGCTTTCGCCCAGCGCGTTCTCGGTGGCGGAGACGCCGCGCTTCCAGCGTGGACGCATTTCAGTAGCGCCGCCCAGTTGCTTGCCGTAGAACTCGAAGTTGGTTTCAACGAAGTCCTTGGACAGGAACGGTGCGTTGGCGCGGATGACGTTCCAGGCGAAGTATGGCTTGAGGGTGTCGAGCGGGGTTTCGGCCAGCAGCTTGTCCAGCGCTTTCAGGTAGCTTGGTTGGCTGACGATCACGTAGTCGACCTTGCCGGCGATGCCCAGGGCGGTGAGGTAAGCGTTCCAGTCATAGCCTGGCATCAGTTGGCCCAGCTTGGCGACCGGTACCTTGTTGTAGGCCTTGACCGGGTCGCGCAGCTCGACCTTGGTCCAGTGCAGTTGTGCGATCCTGGTTTCGAAGGCGACGATGGCTTGGGCGTTGGTGGCAGCGTTCTTGTCGCCGGCCAGCGCCAGCATTTTTTCAACGGTGGCCTGGTATTTGGCCAGCGTCTCGGCCATCTTGGCGTCGTCTTTTTTCAGGTAGTAGTCGCGGTCTGGCATGCCGAGGCCGGACTGCACGAAGTCCACCACGTATTTGGTGGAGTCCTTGTTGTCCTGGTGGATGCCCATGTCCATCGGCGCCGCGAAGTTGTGGCGGTTGTGGTACGCGAACAGGGCTGGCAGTTGCTTCTTGTCGGTCAGGGCGGCGATGCGGGCCAGTTCGGGCTGGATCGGCGTGACGCCCAGTTGCTCGAGGCGTGCTTCGTCCATGAAGGCGGCGTAAAAGTCGCCGATGCGTTTCTTGTCGGCGGTGTCGGCGCTTTGGGCGCTGTCTTCAATGATCTTGCGCAGTTGCGGCTGGATGTCTTCGAACAGTTTTTCGAATACGCCCCAGCTGGACATTTCGGCGGGGATTTCGGCGGTAGCCAGCCATTTGCCATTCAGGTGCTTGAAGAAGTCGTCCTGGGCGCGGATGGCGGGGTCGACGTATTGGAGTTCGATGCCGGATTTGTCGGAGGCGCTGGCCATTGTTGCCAACAGCGCTGCAGCGGCGGCGGCGAGAAGGTGTTTTTTCATTTGGGGGTCCATTGGAACCGGTAAACCGGTGTCAGACCCGCAGGGTCTGACACCCGATACGCGGCGGTTGCGGGGCCAGTGTCTGACCCCGCGGGTCAGACACTGCAGTGCCGGTTTACCAGATGATCGCGCGGTCTTTTGGCGCGAGGTACAGCTTGTCGCCGTCCTTCAGGCCGAAGGCTTCGTAGAAGCCCGGCTGGTTACGCAGGGTGCCGTTGGTGCGGAATGGGCCTGGCGAGTGTGGGTCGGCTTTGATACGCGAAATCAGCGCAGCATCGCGGTACTTGGTGCGCCATACCTGCGCCCAGCCCATGTAGAAGCGCTGGTCGCCGCTGAAGCCGTCGATCACAGGCGCTTTCTTGCCCTTCAGCGACAGCTTGTAGGCCTTGTAGGCCACGGCCAGGCCGGAATTGTCGCCGATGTTTTCGCCCAGCGTCAGCTCGCCATTGACCTTGTAGCCTGGCAGCGCTTCGAATTCGCCGTATTGCTTGACCAGGATGCCGGTGCGTTCCTTGAAGCGCTTGCCGTCTTCTTCGGTCCACCAGTTGCGCAGATTGCCGTCGCCGTCGAACTGCGAGCCCTGGTCGTCGAAGCCGTGCGAGATTTCGTGGCCGATCACGGCGCCGATGCCGCCGTAGTTGACCGCGTCGTCAGCCTTCATGTCGAAGAACGGCGGCTGCAGGATGGCGGCCGGGAACACGATCTCGTTCATCTCCGGGTTGTAGTAGGCGTTGATCTGCTGCGGTGGCATCAGCCATTCGTCGCGGTCGATAGGCTTGCCCAGCTTGTTCACATTGCGTTCGTGTTCGAACTGGCTGGAGCGGATCACGTTGCCTACCAGGTCGTCGCGCTTGATTTCCAGCGCGCTGTAATCGCGCCACTTGTTCGGGTAGCCGATCTTGGTGGTGAACTTGGCCAGCTTGGCGTGGGCTTCCTTGCGGGTTGCAGGGCCCATCCATTCCAGGGTGTCGATGCTTTGCTTGAAGGCCAGCAGCAGGTTCTTCACCAGCTGTTCCATGCGGGCCTTGGCTTCCGGCGGGAAGTGCTTGGCGACGTACAGCTTGCCTACCGCTTCACCCATCGAGCCTTCGGTCAGGGACACGGCGCGCTTCCAGCGTGGACGCAGTTCGGTGGCGCCGCTCAGGGTGGTGCCATAGAACGAGAAGTTTTCGTCAACGAAGGCCTTGGACAGCTCCGGCGAGAAGGTTGCCAGCAAGCGGTAGTCCATATAGGCCTTCCAGTCTTCCATCGGCACTTCGGCGATCACTTTGTCCAGCGCCTGCAGGTAAGTTGGCTGGCTGACGATGACGTCTTTCACCTTGCCGTTGATATGCACGCCTTCGAACCAGGTGTCGAAGTCGAAGCCGGGCATCAGTTCTTTCAGCTTGGCGATTTCGTATTTGTTGTAAGCCTTGACCGGGTCGCGCAGCTCGACCTTGGTCCACTGGATCTGCGCGATGCGGGTTTCGACGTTGACCACGGCTTTTGCGGTGGCGGCGGCGTTCTTGTCGCCGGCCAGCGCCATCATCTTGGCAACGTGGGTTTCGAATTTGGCCAGGGTGTCGGCCAGCTTGGCGTCGTCTTTTTTCAGGTAGTAGTCGCGGTCAGGCATCGACAGGCCGGACTGGGACAGGTCGGCCACGTAGCGGGTCGAATCCTTGTTGTCCTGGTGGATGCCGACGTCGAACGGGCTGCTCACGCCCATGCGCGAGAAGTGCGCGAACTGGGCGGCCAGTTGTTTCTTGTCGTTCAGGGCTGCGATGCGGGCGCGTTCGCCAGCCAGCGGGGTCAGGCCCAGTTGCTCGGCGCGGGCTTCGTCCATCATGGCGGCGTACATGTCGCCTACGCGCTTGGCGTCGGCATTGCCGCCTTTGGCAGCGGCTTCTTCGATCAGGGTGCGCAGTTGCGCCTGGACCGTATCGGACAGCTGGACGAAGGTGCCCCAGGTGGAGCGCTCGGCCGGGATTTCGGTGTTCTTCAGCCAGGTGCCGTTCTGGTGCTGGTAGAAGTCGTCCTGGGCACGGACGGCTTTGTCCATGTTGGCGGCTTCGATGCCGGATTTCTGTGCAGGCTTGCCGGCCGCGATAGCGGCGTTTGCAGCGAAGAGGCCGATGATGACGGCGCTCAGGATCTTGCGTTTCAAGGTTACCCTCCTAGGTAGATATGACGGTATCGCGCGACTCTAGCACGCCGGGGTGAAACGTTGAAAGAAAAGCCACGCGGCTGCGTGGCTTTTTAGCAAAACAATGATCACCAGATGATGATGCGGTCTTCCGGCTTGACGTACATCTTGTCGCCTTCCTTCACGCCGAAGGCTTCGTAGAAGGCTGGCTGGTTGACCACGGTGCCGTTGGCGCGGAAGCGGCCAGCGGAGTGCGGGTCAGTCTTGATCTGCACGATCGCTTGCTGCTCGCGCATCTTGGTGCGCCATACCTGGCCGAAGCCCATGAACACGCGCTGCTCGCCGCTCAAGCCGTCGATCACCGGCGAAGGCTTGCCGCCCAGGGAGATCTTGTACGCCTTGTAGGCAATCGCCAGGCCCGAGTTGTCGGCGATGTTCTCACCCAGGGTCAGCTTGCCGTTGATGTTATAGCCAGGCACCGGCTCGTAGGAGCTGTACTGCTTGACCATGGCATCGGCCTTGACCTTGAACGCTGCACGGTCTTCGGCAGTCCACCAGTCGCGCAAGTTGCCGTCGCCGTCGTACTGCGAGCCGGAATCGTCGAAGCCGTGCGAGATTTCGTGGCCGATCACAGCGCCGATGGCGCCGTAGTTGACCGCGTCGTCAGCCTTCATGTCGAAGAACGGCGGCTGCAGGATGGCGGCCGGGAACACGATCTCGTTGGCGGTTGGACGATAGTAGGCATTGATCGTCTGCGGGGTCATGCCCCATTCTTCCTTGTCGATCGGCTTGCCCAGCTTTTCCAGGTTGCGGTTGTAGGCGAATTCGGCAGCGCGGCCCAGGTTGCCGAACAGGTCGCCCTCCTTGAACTGCAGCTTGCTGTAATCACGCCATTTGTTCGGGTAGCCGATTTTCGGGGTGAACTTGGACAGCTTTTCCTGCGCCTGCTTCTTGGTCTCAGGGCCCATCCAGTCGATGCTGTCGATGCTCTGCTTGTAAGCCACCAGCAGGTTCTTCACCAGTTCTTCCATGCGCGCCTTGCGTTCGGCAGGGAAGTACTTGGCCACGTACAGCTTGCCCATGCCTTCGCCGATCGAAGCTTCCACCACGCCGACGCCGCGCTTCCAGCGTGGCTGCTGCTCGGTCACGCCGGTCAGCACGGTGCCGTAGAAGGCGAAGTTGGCCTGGTCGAAGTCCTTCGACAGGTATGGCGAAGCGTCGCGCAGCAGGTGCCATTCGAAGTAGGCCTTCCAGGTTTCCAGCGGGGTGCTCTCAACCAGCTTGGCGAATTCGGTCATGTAGCTTGGCTGTGCCACGATCACGGTGTCGGTCTTGGCGGCGATGCCGGTAGCACCCAGGGATGCCTTCCAGTCGTAGCCTGGTGCGATTTCGGCCAGCTTGCTGATTTCCATCTTGTTGTAGCGCTTGACCGGATCGCGATTGTCGACGCGCGACCATTGCGCTTTCGCCAGTTCGGTTTCCAACGCCACGATGGCCTTGGCTTTTTCAGCGCCATCCTTGTTGCCGGCCAGGCCAAGGATCTTGGCCACATGCAGTTCGTACTTGGCCAGCGCGTCCGCCATCTTGGCGTCGTCTTTCTTCAGGTAGTACTCGCGGTCTGGCAGGCCCAGGCCGGACTGGCCCATGTGGGCGGCGTACTGGGTCGAGTTGCGCGCATCCTGGCTGACGAACACGCCGTATGGCGCCGGCACGCCGGACTTGTTGAAGTGGGCGATCAGCGCGGGGATGCCTTTCTTGTCTTTCAGGCCGCGGATCTTGGACAGCTCGCCGGCCAGCGGCTTGGCGCCCAGCTTTTCCAGCTTGGCTTCGTCCATGTAGGAAGCGTACAGCGCTGCAATCTTGGCGTCGTCGCCTTTCAGGCCTTTCTGGCCCTGCAGGCCCTGGATCAGGTCGCGCAGTTGGAACAGGGTGTCGTCGCGCAGCTTGGCGAAGGAGCCCCAGCTCGATTTGTCGGCCGGGATCTCGGTGGCCTTCAGCCAGCCGCCGTTCAGATGTTCGAAGAAGTCGTCCTGGGCGCGCACGTTCTTGTCGATGTACTGCGTGTCGATGCCGGAAGTCGGTGCCGAAGTATGCTCGTGGCCTTCGTGACCGCCTGCGTGGGCGAATGCCGCCATCAGGCTTAGGGTGATGGTGCTCAGGATATGTCGTTTCACTCTCTTTGTCCCTTTAGAATTTGGTTTCAAGTCGAACGCTCCACTGGGTGTATGTGGGGTTCAGCGTGGCTCCTTGTACGGCGAGCCCATTTGCGTTGACCAGGTTGTACCCGGTTGCATCATCCGCCAAGAGGTTGTTGGCGCTGATTCGGATTTGCGTGCGGCCGTCGAAACGCCACAACGCATACACGTCCAGCACGCGTTTGCGGCTGGTTTCCACTACTTGCTTGTCGCTGGTCCGGGTGCGGATGGCCGGCGTCCAGTTGTAGCTCGTGCCAAGCGTGAGCGGAATGTCTTTCAGTCGGTAGTCCATGCCCAGGTTGGCTGTCTGCTTCGCCTGCTGGTCAAGGCGGTTGTCCGGTCCCGGGATACCGTCGACCTTCGACCAGAAGTGGCTGTAATTGCTGCGGAAATCAATCTGCGGTGCGTTTTCCATCAGCTCGGACAGCGAGAACTTGGCTTCCAGTTCGATGCCGCTGGCGCGGGCATTGCCGATATTCGCCGGCGAAGAAACCCAGCGCGGGCCAAGCTCGGTTTGCTGCAGCGTGAGCTCGCGGCGAATCAAGTTGTCGATATTGCGTACGAAACCACTGACGCTGACGATGCCACTGCGGCCAAGGTAGTGCTCATACGCGAGATCGAGGCCGGTGGCCAGTTCCGGCTTCAGGTTCGGGTTGCCGGTGCGGTCAGGGCTGGTGGCACTGTTAAGGCGCGACAGGAACGGCGCAGCGATCAGGTCCTGCACATTGGGCGACTTGTAGCTCTTGGTCAGGCTGGCGCGCACCTGGTCTTTTTCGTAGCCGGGAATTTTCCACACCGCGTGCAGCAGCGGGCTGAAGACCTTGCTGGTATTGCCGATGGTGCCGCTGCTGCGGTCCGAGGTAGTACGGATGCCTTCCCAGCGCGCGCCGACGTAGGCCGACCATTGCGGCGTGATGTCCCATTCGTCCTGCGCGAACAAGGCGGCGCGGCGGGTATCGGCGGTCAGGTTGTCGCCGGAGTCGGCGAATTGCGCGTTGCCGTTCTTGTCCAGTGAGACCCGCACCTGCTCGCGGTGGCTGGCCTCCAGGTCCCAGCCGGCAGCCAGCAGATGGCCGACGCCGATCGGGGCGGTGTACTTGCCGCCGGTGTTCAGGCTCTTGTCCTTCGTTTTATCGGTGTCGGTGAAGCGGTCCAGCAGCGTGCCTTGCGTGTCGTACTGGTAGCGCAGCGAATCGCTGTCACGCTTGCCAAGGCCGAAGCCGAACTTCACATCGAGCTTGCTGGCGCCCTGCAGGCGGTGCACCCAGTTGCCGAAGCCGCGCAGGAAGGTGACGTCGCCATCGCTGGTTTGCTGCGCCAGGTTGTACTCCGGCGGCTGACTGCCAACCGGTTGCGACAGGTTGGTCTGCGCGGCGCTGCGCGACTTCTGGTGCATCAGGAAGGTCTGGAAATTCAGCGTGTCGCCATTCTCGAACTTGTAGGAGAAGCGCGGCGTCAGGTGCAGGCCCTTGTTGCTGCCGGCGCTTTCGCTTTGCAGGAATTGTTCCTTGGCCAGCTCGCCGTCCGCTTCAACTTCCGTGTTGTGGGTGCTGCTGCTGTCGTACTGGCGGTTGACATTGACCGAAGCCGACAAGGTGTAATTCAAGGCGCCCGATTTGCCAGGCGCAGTCACTGACAGTTCGGGCGAATGGCGGCCCTGCTCGATGCGGTCGCTGGCCTTTACCTGGATGTCGCGCATCTGGTAGCCGTCGCGCAGCACGATATTGATGGTGCCGGCGATGGCGCGGGTGCTGTGTTCCGCCACCGGGCCGCGCATGACTTCAATGCGTTCGACCTGGTCGGGCGACAGCGATTCCATCGAAAAGCCGGCCGGCGGCCGTTCGCCATTCACCAGCACCTGGGTGTAGCCGCTGCCCAGGCCCCGCATGCGCACTTCGCCGCCGCGGCCGGCGCGCCCGCCGAGGGTGATGCCCGGCAGGCGCTTCAACACGTCGCCGATATTGCTGTCGCCGTTGCGGTCCAGTTCTTCGCGGCCGAAGACCTGCTTGCCTGCCGTGGAATTACGGCGTTCCGTCATATCGTCCTGGCGGCCGCCGCTGATGGTCACCTGGGGGATGACTTTATCGGCGGGCTTGACGGTTTCCTGCTGGGCTGCGGCACCGGTGGCCGCTCCCAGGGTGACCAGGGCGAAAGGGATCAACTTCTTCATGAATGGACAATGTTGCGCGCGGCAGGCCGGTTGGCGCCGCGCAGGCATTGTAATCCCCACCCCGGCGGCTGGCACAGGGCCCCCGCCATTGTTACTTTACGATACTTGCTACATGCCGCGGCCGGAACCGCCGCCGATGCTGACGCCTCCACCGCCTGGGCCGCCCGGCCCGCCGCGTCCACCATGCCCGCCCCGATGGCCGCCCTCCTCGCCCGCGGGCCGTTCGCCGCGCCCACCGCCGGGGCCATCTTCCATGCGGATAAGTTGGTCAACGAGAAACTTTGCCGCTGCCTGGCGCTGGCCATCGTCCAGTGCATCGTTGATGCCCAGCCACCATTCACGCAACTGGCGGTCTTCGGCTGCCGTGGCGGCTTGCTCCGCTTCCAGCCCAGCCTGCAGGTCGCGCAGTTCGACATTCTGGGCCTGCAAGCCCTTGCGGGTCGCTTCCTGCAGGCGCTCGCGGCGCGCCTTGCGCTCACGCAGCAATGCCTTGCTCTGGCTCTCGACCTTGGCCCACAGGGTTTGCTGGTTGGCATTCAGGTTGAGCGACTTGCGGAATTCG
>Ga0209256_1001138_pt1 | contig 30304 bp, 15 predicted proteins | sample AraplaCol_mCL_r2_2_FD_184270 | JGI IMG/M metagenome (GOLD analysis project Ga0209256, IMG submission 184270) | Arabidopsis root microbial communities from North Carolina, USA - plate scrape MF_Col_mCL_r2 (SPAdes) (version 3) | ecosystem: Host-associated > Plants > Roots > Endosphere | place...
TTCGCACCTGGCTGCGTTACTGCATCGCGCTGTGCAGCCATTACAGCGGGCTCGACGGCCTCTATCGCCAGGTCAGCGGCGCCGGGCTGGTGATCCTGATGCTGCACCGCCTGCGCGACGACCACGATCCCTACCCGCTCAGCGTCTCGCGCACGCAGCTGCGCCAGATGCTGGCGTGGCTGCGCACGCGGGGCGCGCTGGTCGGCCTGGACGACGGCCTGCGCGCGCTTTCGCCCGACCGCGCGCAGAAGGTCCACTACGCGCTCACCTTCGACGACGGCTACCGCGACAACCTCGGCCTGATCGACGCGAACCTCGGCGGACCGGTGCCGGCGGTGGTGTACGTCGCCACCGGCCATATCGGTGGCGAACCGATCTGGGCGTATCGCCTCGTGCATGCGGTGGAATCGCGCAGCCGCGACCAGATCGACCTGGGCGGGCTCGGCCTCGGCCACTTCGATCTCGCCCTCGCCGATGATCGCCATCGCCTCTACGAACTGCTGCCGCCGCGCCTGAAGACGCTGGAAGCGCCGGAACTGGAAGCCTGGGTCGACCACGTCTGCGAACAGGCGCGCCCGCGTCCGCTGCCGCACGAGGATCGCGAGATGCTCGATTGGGGCGACGTGCGACGCCTGGCCGAAGGCGGCGTCGAGATCGGCGGCCATACCTGCAGCCACGCGATCCTCAGCCGCCTCGACGACGCGGCGGCAAGCGAGGAGATCGGCCTGTCGCGCGCGAGCATCGCAGCCGAACTCGGCAACGCGCCGCGTCATTTCGCGTATCCCAATGGCGGGCGCAGCGACTTCGGCGATCGCGACGTGCGCCTCGTGCGCGATGCGGGCTTCACCACGGCGACCACCTCCATCGAAGGCGTGAACCGCCCGGGCGCCGATCCCTATCGACTGCTGCGTTTCAACGTGCACGCGGACCGCTTCCGCGCGCCGTCGGGGCAGCTGTCCAAGGCGCTGTTCTTCAGCGAGACGAGCGGGATGCTCGGCTGGCTGCGCGGACTGCGCACTGCATGAGGTTGCACAAAGGGGGCCGGACATGAGCACGCTGCCGATCCTGATGTACCACGGCCTGCATCGCGAGGAATCCTCGCGCGGCCGCTTCGATCCGGTGTACAGCGTGCATCCGGAGATGTTCGCCCGCCAGCTCGACTGGATCGTGCAACAGGGCCATCGCACGGCGCTGCTGGAAGATGCGGGCGAAGCGCGCGATGTCGTCGTCACCTTCGACGATGGCGACGTGTCGAACGTCGAAGTCGCGCTTCCGCTGCTGCACGAACGCGGCCTGCGCGCGGAATTCTTCGTCACCACCGATTTCATCGGCCAGTGCGGCATGCTCGCCCCCGACGACATCCGCCGCCTCGCCGCCCACGGCATGGGCATCGGTTCGCACGGACGCACGCATTCGTTCCTCTCCGATCTCGACGTCGCGGACCTGACGGCCGAGCTCGACGACAGCCGTTGCCGGTTGCAGGCGATCTGCGGGCGTGCGATCGACGCGATCGCCCTGCCCGGCGGGCGCGGCGGCGAGCGCGAACTGCTCGCCGCGCAGCAACTGGGATACCGCCACCTGCTCGGTTCGGTACCGGGGCCGAACAAGCGTCGGCGTCCCGACGTCTGGCTGCAACGCCTCCCGGTCACGCGCAACCTCTCGCTGGACGATTTCGCCGCGCTCGTGCACTGGCGCGGCCTGCCGGCGCGCTGGATGCAGGCGCGGCATGCGGCGCTGGCGCTGCCCAAGCGCGTTCTCGGCAACGACAGTTATCAACGTCTGCGTGAGCGCCTGCTATGAGCGCCGCGCTGCTGTTCTGGCTGTGCATCGCCCTGGTCGCGTGGGCGTACGCGGGGTATCCGCTGCTGGCGGCGCTGCTCGCCCGGCGCTATGGCCATACGCCGTATCACGATGCATCGCAATGCGAGGCGATGACGGTCGTGGTCGCCGCATTCGATGAGGAAGCGCGCATCGCCGCACGCGTGCGCGACATCCTCGATCAGGACTACCCCGAAGATCGCCTCGAGGTACTCGTCGTCAGCGATGGCAGCCGCGACGCAACGGCGCGCGCCGCCGCATCCGTCGACGACGCGCGCGTGCGCGTGCTCGAACTTCCCACCAACGTCGGCAAGGCCGCCGCGTTGACGATGGCCTTGCGGCAGGTCGATACGCCGCTGGTCGCCTTCACCGACGTGCGCCAGCGCTTCGCGCCGGGGGCATTGCGTGCGCTGTGCGCACCGTTCGCCGATCCTTCCGTGGGTGCGGTGAGCGGCGAGCTGATGATCGCCGCTTCCGAGCACGGCACGGGCGAAGGCGTCGGTCTTTACTGGCGGATGGAAAAACGCCTGCGTTCGGACGAAGCCTGCCTTGGCTGGCTGCACGGCGTGAGCGGTTCGATCCACGCGATGCGCCGCACGCTGTTCGTGTCTATTCCCGGCGGAACCGTGCTCGACGACATGTGGATGCCGCTGCAGGTGCTGCGCTCCGGCCATCGTGTATGGATGGCGCGCGACGCGCTCGCGTTCGATCGCGCCAGCCTGAGCGTGGACGAGGAATTCCAGCGCAAGCTGCGCACGCTCGCCGGCAACTGGCAACTCGTCGCGCGCCTGCCGTGGCTGCTCAATCCGTTCGGCAACCCGGTGTTCTTCGCCTGGTTCTCGCACAAGTTCCTGCGATTGCTGGTGCCGTGGGCGCTGCTGGTCGCGCTGGCCGCGTCCGCGTTCGCCGACGGCGCGCTGTATCGCCTGCTGTTCGGACTGCAACTGATCGCCTACGGCGGCGCGCTCGGCGGCCTCGTGCTGCCGCGCGTGGCCGCGCGCCTGCCGCTGCTGCCGGCGGCGAGCAGTTTCGTGATGCTGAACTTCGCCGCGTTGCTGTCGTTGCCTGCGTCGTTGGCGATGGACCCGTCGCGCTTGTGGAAGAAGCACTGATGGCCCGCATCCTCGCCGTCACCAGCCGCCTGCCCTTCCCTCCGCGCGAGGGCCACCAACTGCGCGCGTGGCACGTGCTTCGCGCACTCGCCTCCAGGCACGAAGTGACCTTGCTGAGCTTCCAGCGCAACGACGATCTTCCCGCCGAAACCGCGCCGCTGCATGCGGCGATGGCGCGCGTGGAAACCTTCCGCATTCCCGGCGAACGCTCGCGTGGCGCGCTGGCGCGCGCGGTGCTGCGCGGCACGCTGACGCCGACGCCCTTCCTCATCGCGAAGTACGATTCGGACGCGTTGCGCGAACGCCTCGCGGCGCTGGCCCGCGATGCCGACCTCGTCCACTTCGACATGCTGCCGCTGGTCGCGCATGCCGACTGCGTCCCGGATGGCGTGCCCATCACGCTCAACGCGCACAACGTCGAACACCGCCTGCTCGCGACGCGTTCGCGCATCGAGCCGCGCTGGTGGGCGCGGCGCTTCCTCGCCGCCCAGGTCGGAAAGCTGGAAGCGTTCGAACGCGAGGCCTGCGGGCGTGCCGACGCGGTGCTGGCGTGTTCGGATGTCGATGCGCAGGGGCTGCGCGAACTCGTACCCGATTGCAACGTCCATGTCGTCGCCAACGGCGTGGACCTCGATGCCAATCGCCCGGCCGCGCACGCGCCCGACGAGGACCGGCTGGTGTTCGTCGGCCAGATGGGCTGGTTCCCGAATCGCGATGGCGTGGAGTGGTTCCTGCGCGAGGTGTTTCCGCGCATCCTCGCGCGGCGTCCGGCCACGCGGTTCGAACTGGTCGGCAAGGCCGAGGGCTTCGAGGTGCCGGAGAACGTGCGTGCGAACGTCGACCTCGCCGGCTTCGTCGACGACCTGCGCCCGCATGTGCACGACGCGTCGGTCTATGTCGTCCCGCTGCGCGCGGGCAGCGGCACGCGCCTGAAGGTGCTGGAGGCGATGGCGCTGGGCAAGGCGATCGTCACCACCACCATCGGCAGCGAAGGCATCGCGTTGCAGCATGGCCGGAGCGCGTTGTTCGCGGACGATGCGGGGGCGTTTGCGGAGGCGGTGCTGGAACTGCTGGCATCGCCCGTGCGCACGACCGAACTCGGCATCGAGGCGCGCTGCCTCGCCGAAGACGAGTATGGCTGGGAGGCGATCGGCGCGCGTCTGCTGCGTGCGTACGAGCCGCTGCTGGGTGCCCGCGTTCAGCCGGTGCGGTCGATGCCGGGGCACTTCGGGGCGATAGAGGCGTAATCAGTCTCTGCCGGAGTCGTGGCCCGGGTAAGCGAAGCGCACCCGGGACCTGTCACGCTCACCCCGGGTGCGCTTCGCTTACCCGGGCTACGACATGGGACGACTCGTAGGACGGGTTCCGCACCGCGAAACCCATCCTACGAACGGAATCGGTAACTCATCACCCCCACCAGCTCATACAACGCGATGTGCGTCTTCTGCATCGCCGACAATTGCGGCAGGAAGTAACCGACGCTTCCTAACGGCACATACAGCGAATCGCTCGCGACCATGCACGGCGTGAACCCCGCCGCCTGGAACGCGACGAGCGCGCGAGGCAGGTGCGTGGCCGAACTGACCACGCGCACGCGCGGCGGCAACGCGCCACGCAGCGCCATCGCGCTTTCCCACGTGGTCGCCGATTTCGTTTCCTCGTGCAGCCACTGCGGCGGAATGCCCCAGTCCTGCGCCAGTCGCGCGAGCACCGTGGACTCGCGGATCGCGAACGGCCCGCCGCCGGCGATCGTCATCGGCACGGGCGCCGCCCGACGCCACAACTCCACGCCACCGCGCAGGCGACGCCAGCTCGACGGCGTCAGCGCGATGTAATCGTCCTGCGCGCGCGGTTCGTCCTGCAGGCCACCGGAGAGGACCACGATCGGCGCAACCGCGTCGCCCGCACCACAACGAGCCGATGCGGGCACGCTGGTTTCGACCGCGCGGATCAGCGCGTTCGCGCCCAGCGGCGTGCACAGGACGACGATCGCGATCCCCGCCACGACCAGCACCGCGCGCCACCATGCACGGGCGCGCGTCCACGTCGCCCACGCGGCGGCCACCCACAGAAGGGCCCAGGTCATCGGCGAAAGGAGGATGTGGAACATGATGGAATCGGGGCCACCGGCGCGGATTCGCCGCAGTCTTGCATGAACGGGGCAAGCCCGCGACAGAGGCCGAATCGCGCCCCGCAACGCGTTCTTCACGGTATCGGGCCAATGCCCGCCCCTTCCCCGTGCCGGAATTCGCCATGGCCATCGTGCGGCTTCGCGCCTTCGTTCATCCCCTGCTGCTCCTGCTCGTCCTCGGCACGGCCGCGCTGCCCGCCCCTGCATCGGCGACGACCTATTACGTCCGCACCGATGGTGGCGACGACGAACAGTGCAACGGCCGGGCCGACGTCGCCTATCCCGGCAGCGGCAACAACGTGGATTGCGCATGGAGCCATCCGAACTACGCACTGCCGACCAACGACCGCCCGCGCATCGACGGCGGCGATACGCTCATCATCGGCCCGGGCGAATACATGATCGGCTGGGAATCGCCGGGGCTTTCGACCAAAAGCACGCGCTGCGACCGTTCCTCGCCCTATGACTGCTATCCCGCCTCGCCGCCGAGCGGCACCAAGGAAGCGCGCACGCGCATCCTCGGCGCCGGCTACGACAGCGGCTGCAAGGCGCCGCCGAAACTGTGGGGCACCAATCGCGTCGACCTCGTGTTCAACCTGCAGGACGCCGACAACGTCGAAGTCGGCTGCCTGGAAATCACCGACAAGAGCGATTGCGTCGAGTTCCACTCCAACGACGAGGTGCGCTGCGAACGCGACGTGCCGCCGTTCGGGCAATGGGCGTCGATCGGAATCGGCGCCAAGCGTTCGAAGAACGTCTGGCTGCACGATCTGAACATCCATGGTCTGTCAGGCCGCGGCGTGATGGCCGGCGGTTTGCGCGACTGGACCATCGAACGCGTGCGCATCAACGCCAACGGCTGGGCCGGCTGGGACGGCGACGTCGGCGAAGGCGAGAGTTCCAACGATGGCGACATCATCTTCCGCAACGTGGAAATCGCCTGGAACGGCTGCGCGGAGCGCTGGAAGACCGGCGAGCCCTATGCGTGCTGGGCGCAGGAGGAAGGCGGTTACGGCGACGGACTTGGAACCGGCAAGACCGATGGCCACTGGCTGGTGGAAGACTCGCGCATCCACCACAACACCTCCGACGGATTGGATCTTCTCTACACGGATGAATCCAGGACGGCGACCGTCGTCGTGCGCCGCGTGTACGCCGCGGCGAATGCCGGCAACCAGGTAAAGACCGCAGGCAACGCGCTCATCGAGAATTCGGTGATCGTCGGCCAGTGCGCGTACTTCCACAAGAAGTACGACATGAGCGATGGCGACATGTGCCGCGCCTATGGCAATGCGCTGTCGATAGGTGTTGGCCCGAAGCAGACCGCGACCGTGCGCCACAACACGATCACCGGCGAAGGCGATTGCCTGATCCTCACCGCCGGCGGCAACCCGACTTCGCGCGTGGACATCTACAACAACGCGCTGATCGGGCAGAAGGACGTCACCGCCAGCGACGGCGACATGCGCAGCTGCGCGCATTACGCCGACGAGAGCACGGCAGTGGTGAGCTTCGCCGGAAATGCGTTCTGGAACGTCAAGGACGACATGTGCCCGCCGGGCAATGTGTGCGGACGCGAGCCGAAGATCGCGAATGCGACGATGGAGGCCTTCGATCCCGCGCCGCTGCCGGGGAGTCCGCTGATCGACCACGCGACGCAGAACACGAGCGTGACCTCGGATTTCCTGCGCCAGTCGCGCCCGATGGGTGCGGCCGCCGATATCGGCGCGATCGAATACCAGGGCGGACAGGCGGTGGCGCCAGCATCGGGTTCACCGGATGCATCAAAAGCGCCCGCGCATGCGGATGGCACGATCAACGACACTACCGGCGCCCAGGCGCCGCGTGAGTCGTCGGCTTGGATGATCGGCACGCTGGCAGTGGCGTCGTTGTTGACGGCAGGCGTTGCGGCGATGCGGAAGTACCGGGGGCGGAAGGTTTGAGGCTGGCGATGGGTTTCGCATGCGAAACCCATCCCGGGGACCTCCGCAATCGTCGAATCGCCCTTATCCGTCCGCCCACACCCAACCAAACGTGACCCGCTCTGTAGTCCGGGTAAACGAAGCGCACCCGGGGAGCGCTCACCGTCGAACATCGACCGCAACGTCAAGATGGGTTCCAGCTTTCGCTGGAATGACGGTGAGCTCAAGAACCGTGGTGAGGGTGCCCAACTGTCATCGGCCTGGATCCCGGCCTTCGCCGGGACGACGGTGAAAGTGGATCACCGGCGCACCTCGCAGGATGGATTTCCACACGCGAACGGCGCCCTATCCCGCCACACCCTCCACCCGCCGCTCCACCGCACGCAGCTTCGGATACAGCATCGCGCGCAGCCGACCATCGAGTGCGAGCAGCACCAGCAGGTACGGGCCGCCGATCAGCATTCCGCCGACGATCATCCGCTGCCAACCCGGACGCAGTGACAGCTGCACCGTGAGCCATTCGCCGAACAACGCAGCCGCCGCGGCGAACGCGACCGTCACCAGCGTCCGCCGGTCCGGGAACTGCCGCAACGAAGGCGACACCAGCAGGCACGCCGCGATGCTCGATACCGCCGAACTCACCAGCGTCGCGTACGCCGCTCCCATCACGCCGTACGCGGGAATCCACCACCAGTTCAACGCGGCGTTCACCGCAACGGCGAGGCACATCAGCGCCAGCACGGTCTTGGTCCGCCGCTCCAGTACCAGGCCGAAGCCGCACACCAGCATCACCGGAAGCACGGCGTTCATCGCGCCCATCAGTTCGAACACCGGGCCCGACTGCGACTTGCCCGCGCCACTGAGCGCGATGATCAGGTCCGTGCCCAGCGTCCACAGCAGCATTGCCACGCCGATCGCCGCATACGTCATCGGCATCAGCATCGTTCGCTTGAGCGCGCGCACGGCCGCCGCGCCATCGGTGGTGAACACGCGGTTCGCGGCGGGCGTGAACGACTCGAACACGGTGAGGTTCATGAACATGTGCACCTGCATCGCCAGCGCCGCGCCGACGCTGTAGATGCCGACCACAGCGAAGTCGCCGGACAGGTTCTTGAGCATGATGCGGTCCACCGACACCAGCGCGACCGCCAGGATCTCGGTGGCGACCAGCGGCATGCCATAGGCGAACGACTGGCGGATCTCCGCCGGGTCCATCGTGCTGCGCGCGAAATGCAGGTTGCGCCGCGCCCAGCCGAAATAGAACGCCATGCCGATCACGACGGCCAGCAGCTTGCCGCCATACGCCGCAGACGCGGTGTGCTGCACCGCCATCACCGCGCCGAGCATCAGCGCCAGTTGCAGCCAGCGCCATGCCACGCGCGTGAACATCACCACGCGCGACTGCTCGGTCACGCGCAGCACGGTTTCAACGAGGCTGGAATACACCAGCATCGGCGTCATCACCAGCGCCATCCAGAACACCGGCGAATGCCCTTCGCCAGTGACGTAGCCCTGCACGATGACGACGGCGCCGACGAATGCCCACAACACCAGCGAGCCCAGCATCGGCAGATAGAACAGGTTCGTGGCGAACGAGCGCATGCGTGCTTCGTCGCCGCCGTGCGGATAGAAGCGCTGGATCGAGTGCTGCGCGCCGAGCTTCGCGACGGCCACCGCCATCAGCACCCAGGTTTCGTAGTAACCGAGGATGCCGTACTGCGTGTTGTCGAGCAGCCGCGTGAGCAGCGGGAACGACACCAGCCCCGCCATCATCACCAGCAGGTTCGCGGTGGAGTAACGCAGGTAGTGTCGGGCCAGGCCGGGTGTGGAATCGCTCATCGGGTCAGGGCGTCTTTCCGCCGAATTCGGAAGCCATCCACGCGGCGATGCGCTTGAGCAGCACGCGCCGATGCTTGCGCAGGAAGAAGGTGTGGTCGTACTCGGGCCAGAAATCCAGGCTGACCTGTTTCTCGTGAGCGGCGCGACCGAGACTCGCGCCGAGCTGCGCGCGATGGTTGAAGTAGTGATACGCACCGCCGGTGAACACGAACAGCAGGCGCACATCGCGCGCCACCATCTCGGCCAGCATGCCGCGTGCCTTCGTGCGCTCCGGCCAGTCGCGGAAGTCCGACAGCGATGGCGCGGGATTGCGGCGCGACATCAGGAATCGCAGGACCTTGCCGAAGTCCAGCAGCCTCGGCAATGCATGCCGCACCCAGAACCCCGGCGTGGGATACGCGACGCCGTCGAGCAGGATCGCGCCCGCGACACGCGCATCCACCGCGCCGACATGGAACGCATCGTCGGCGCCGGAGCAAAGCCCGCACAGCACGAAACGCTCGACCCCGGATTCCTGCGCGAGCAGGCGCATGGCTGCGTCCGTCTCGCGCTGGCGACGTTCGCCCGCCGCCTTGCCCGGCGACGCGCTGTCGCCAAGGCCGGACTGGTCGAACCGCAGCACCGCAAAGCCCTGTCCGGCCAGTTTCTGCGCGAGTTCGACGTGCATGCGGAACGGGCCCGTATGGCGCGTCAGGCCCGCATTGAGCAGCAACACACCGACCTTCGATGCCGCAACGCGCGGACGCGTGAGGACACCGACGAGTCCATCGCCGAAGCCATGCGCGGTTTCAACGAAGGCCTCGTTCGAGGGTGCGCCGGCAAGCGCGCGCGCCGGAGCGAATTCCTGGCGGTTCTCCAGCGTCTTCTCGTCGAGTTGCAGGTTCACCATGGCACCTGTGCGGTCATGCGCTGCGCAAGCTGGGCCACCGCGCGACGCGGAAACACCTGGCCGCCGAACCGCGACGGCACGTTCCATTCCGGGCGCTCGCCTTCGTCGAGCAGCACCGCCTCCACCGACACGCCGCCGGCACGCTGCTCGCGCGCGAAGCGATCGAGATCATCGTTCATTTCCCAGATCGCCATGCGCACGCGACTGCCCTGCGGCAGGCGGATGTGCGCGGCGTCCAGCGCGGAGAGCGCATCCAGCAGCGCATCGCTCACGCCGAAGCCGAGCAGTTCGCCTTCGTCGGATTCGTGCGTGACGTTCACGTAACGCCCACTTCCGTCCAGCTGCTGGCGATGCTGGTCCTTCCACGAAGCAACTAGCTTCGCGCCGTCCAGCTGCGGATCCCAAAGGACGATCTCCACCGGATCGACGCGGCGTTCCAGCGCGGCCAGCAGGGGCAACGCCGCGCTGCGCAATGCGAGGAACTGCACGCTCGAAACTTCGCCGCGACGCAGTAGTTCGGCGCAGGCGCGTTCAAGATCGTCGAGCATGCCCGGCAAGGTCAGCTCGACATCCTGTCCGCCCGAATCGCCCGTGCCGTACCAGTCGAACGTCAGCGCCGGAATGCCGAATTCGCCGACCGTCTGCGCGAGCGACCACAACGCACGATGGCTGCGGATGCCGTCCTGCAGCAGTGGCGCGCACAGCAGCAACGCGTGCTTCGAAGCGGGATGGGCTTCCTCGCGCCCGTGCAGCAGGCCGAACAGGTTGCGGCCGGGCGCGCCGAAGAAGAAGGGCGCGCTCATTCGACCGTCCCCGGCGCGCGCAGCAGGCGCTTCATCTGGCGCGCCATGCGTGCGCCGACGCCGCTCCTGTCCTCACGGCCGATGCGTGTCGGAAGATCCGCCGCGATCTGTGCCAGGTTCGTCGCCGCCAGGCGCATCAACTGGATGCGCACGCCGGTTTCCTTCGCCACTCGGCTGGACATCTGCACGGCGAGCATCGAATTGCCGCCCAGGTCGAAGAAGTTGTCCTGCACGTCGACATCCACGCCGAGCAGCTCCTTCCACAGCCCGCGCAGGTAGAGCACGCGCGGATCGTCGTCGGCGACCGTGTCGTCCTGCGATGCGTCGGCAACTTCGACGGGCAACACGTCGTCGCGTCCCTGCGCGCGCACGATCGCCGTGCCGAGCCTGGCGACGAGCGCCGGCGATTCGATCATGCCGCGGTGATCGCCGGGGATCGGCACGATCTCCACCGCGCCGCACATAGCTTCCCAGCCCAGCATCGGCTTCGCGCTCAGTTCCGGCGGCTGGTTGTCGGCGCGGAACAGCACGATCGAGCCGGCGTAGGGCTTCACGATGTACTTCACGTACGCGCGCATGTGCGTGGCTTCCAGCTCCGCGTAGCGCACGCTGTGCGGCAGCGCCTCGCCGGCCTCGCGCGCCTGCTGCGCCTGCTGGCGGACCTTCGATGCCTGCATGCGGCCGTTGAATACGTCGCCGATCGTCGCGATACGCTCGCCCAGGGTCTGCCCCTGCATGCGGCGGCGCAGTCGCTGCACGCGCCCGGAAAGCCCGGCCTGCGCCTGCGCGCGGTAACGGATGCCGAACTCGGCGGAGGTATCCATCAGCCCCAGCATTCCCACCGTCTCGCCGGCGGCCATCAGCTGCTGCGCCATTTCGAAGGCGATGATGCCGCCCATCGAACCGCCCGCCAGGTGATACGGGCCGTGCGACTGCACGCTGCGGATCTCGCGCACGTAGCGTTCGGCCATCGCCTCGACGCTTTCCAGCGGTGCGGTGCGGCCGTCCAGGCCCAGCGCCTGCAGGCCGTAAACCGGAATGCCCGCCGGAATTGCTTCGGCGAGCGGACGGTAGTTCAGCACGTTTCCGCCCACCGCATGCACGAGGAACAGCGGCGCGCCCTCGCCCTTCGGACGGATCGGCACCAGCGGCGCCCATGGATCGCGACGCGCGGCATCGTCCTGCACTCCGGCATCGTTGCGCGCGTGTTGGTACTCACGCGCCAGCGCACGTACGGTGCGCGCGGTGAGCAGCGTCGCCAGAGGCAGGTTCACGCCGGTCTGGCGATTGAAGCGATGGAACATCTGCACGGCCTGCAGCGAATGGCCGCCGAGCGCGAAGAAATCGTCGTCCGCGCCGATGTCCGGCTTGCGCAGCAGGTCGCGCCAGATGTCGAGCAGCTGCACGCCCAGCTCATCGAGCGGCTCGTACAGCTCTTCGTCGATCACGGCGGGCGCCTCCTGCACGGCCGGCGCCGCTTCGACGCTTCGGCCGAAGCACAACGGCTGGCCGTCGTCGAACTGCGTGATCTGCTCCAGCGTGCGGGTCGGATCGCTGCCCAGCGACTTCAGCACGGCCACATATCGGTCGCGCAGCAGCGCCGCGGTTTCGTCGAGGAAGATGTCGGCGTTGTAGATGAAACCGCCGGACAGGCCCGTATCCTGCTCGACGAACCACAGGCCCAGGTCCTGCGTCGACGCGGTCTGGAATACCGGATAGCGTTCGTGCGTGAGCGGGCCCCATTCGCACATGCGCTGGCGGATGTCCTGGAACGAGAACAGCGCGTGGTACAGCACGGCGCCGCCTTCGCGACTGCGCACGCTCAGCTCGCGTACCAGGTCTTCCAGGCGGATGTCGGGATTGGCGAAGCTGTCGAGCACGACGTCCTTCACCTGCTTCACCGCCTGCGCGAAGGTCATCGACGGATCGATCTCCATGCGCAGCGGCAACAGGCTGGTGAAGTAACCCATCAGGTTCTCCACTTCGGCCGTGTTGCGTCCGCGCACGGGCGTGCCGACGATCAGTTCGCGCAGGTTCGACGTACGGCTTATCAGCGCGAAGTACGCCGTCAGCAGCACCATGTACAGCGTCGCATCGACCTTGCGTGCGGTGTCGTGGAGCGCGGCCGTCACGTCGTTGCCGACGGTGATGCGATGCGTGACGCCGCGCCCGGACATGCCCGGACGACGCGGCAGATCAGTGGGAAGCGCTTCGATCGCATGACCGGCGCCGCCAAGGCGTTCACGCCAGAACGCGAGCTGCTTCGCGTACTCCGGCCCCTGCAGCCATTCGCGGTGCCATGCCGAGAAATCCGCGTAGGTGACCGGCAGCTCCGGCAACCTGGGCGCGCGGCCTTCCAGCTGCGCGGCGTAGAGCTCGGCCATGTCGGTGTACATCAGATCGAACGACCAGCCGTCCCAGATCAGATGGTGCGTCATGAAGAACCACACGTGTTCTTCCGCACCGAGGCGGAACAGGCGCGAGCGGATCAGCGGCGCACGGTCCAGTTCGAATGGCGTCTGGATCAGCTCATCCATGCGGCGCGAGACTTCAGCCTCGCGCTCATCGCGAGGCAGGTGGCTCACGTCGACCACGTCGGTGATGTCGACATCGACCGCGTCATGCACGATCTGCATCGGCTCGCCGTCGACCAGGCCGATCGTCGTGCGCAGCACACTCTGGCGCTGGATCATCGCGTTCAGTGCGGCCTGGAACGCGTCGAGCGTCAACGGACCGCGCAGGCGATGCGCGCTGGGCGTGTTGTAGGTGATCTGGCCGGGGTTGAACTGTTCGAGCAGGTAAAGACGTTCCTGCATCACCGACATCGGCCCGCGCGTGCGGTCGGCGAGCGGCTTGATCGGCTCGCGCTTCGGCACGGCCTCGCCATCCATGCCCTGCACCATGCGCGCGAGCTTGGCGACGGTCGGGCCATCGAACAGCGCACGCAGCGACAGCGCGATGCCCAGTTCCTTGTTGATGCGCGAGGTCAGCTGCGCGGCCAGCAGCGAATGACCGCCGAGCGAGAAGAAATCATCGTCCACCCCGACTTCGCCGACACCGAGCACGCTCGCCATCGCATCGGCGATGGTGCGCTCCAGCGCGTTGCGCGGCGCGATGCGTTCGCCACTGAGCTTCGCCGTCAGGTCCGGCGCCGGCAGCGACTTGCGGTCGATCTTGCCATTGGGCAGCAGCGGGATCGCATCGAGGAACAGGATGTGCTGCGGGATCATGTAGTCCGGCAGCGAACCCTTCAGGTACGACGCGAGCGCGGCTTCATCCAGCGACGCGGCGCCTTCGCCGACGACATACGCCACCAGGCGCACGTCGCCCGGACGATCCTCGCGCGCGACCACGACGGCGCGCGCGACCTGCGGATGCGCCGCCAGCAACGCTTCGATCTCGCCCAGTTCGATGCGATAGCCGCGCACCTTCACCTGGAAATCCAGGCGTCCCTGGTGTTCGAGCACGCCATCGGGACGCCAGCGGCCGCGGTCGCCCGTGCGATAAAGCAACGCGTTCTTCGATGCCGTGCCGTTCGACGGCTGGAACGGATCGCGCACGAAGCGTTCGGCCGTGAGTTCCGCGCGATCCAGGTAACCCAGCGTCACGCCGTCGCCGCCGATCCAGATCTCGCCCGGCACGCCGAGCGGGCACAGTTCGCCGCGCGGATCGAGGATCCACACCTGCGTGTTGTCGATGGGTCGACCGATGTGGATGTCGTTCGCGGACGTCACGCGAGAACACGTCGACCACACGGTCGTTTCGGTCGGACCGTACACGTTCCACAGCGCGCCGCAGCGCTTGAGCAGCTGAGCCGCCAGGTCCGCTGGCAGCGCTTCGCCGCCGCACAGGATCTTGAAGTTCGCCTCGCCCTGCCATTCGGCGTCGAGCAGCAGGCGCCACGAGGCCGGCGTCGCCTGCATCACCGTGGCGCCGCTGCTGGCGATCAACGCCTTCAGCGCGACGCCATCGGCGGCGGTGACGCGATCGGCGAGCACGATGCGCGCGCCGACGCTGAGCGGCAGCAGCAGTTCCAGCACCGCGATATCGAACGACAGCGTCGTGACCGCAACGAGGCGATCATCCGCCGTCAGCCCCGGCTCCTTCGCCATGCTCGACAGGAAATTGCTGACCGCGCGATGCGGCACCTGCACGCCTTTCGGGCGGCCGGTGGAACCGGATGTATAGATGACGTACGCGACCGATTCGGGTTCCGCCGCGCCTTCGTCACGACCAATGCGCGAAGCAGGCAGGGCGACGAGTTCGTCGTGCAAACCGTCCAGCGACAGCACCGGGCGACCGCGCAGGTCGAAGTTGCCCGCATGCTTCTGCGTGGTCAGCAGCGCCGCAAGACCCGCGTCGCTGGCCATGTACGAGAGGCGCTCGGCCGGGAAATTCGGGTCCAGCGGCACATAGCCGGCGCCGGCCTTCAGTACGCCGAGCAGGCCCGCGAGCATGTCCACGCCGCGATCGAGCACCAACCCGACCAGCGAACCGCGACGCACGCCGCGCGCGCGCAGCAGGTGCGCGATGCGGTTGGCGCGGGCTTCCAGTTCGTCGTAACGTACGGGCTGGCCATCGAACTCGACGGCGATGCGATCGGGCGTGCGATCGCACTGGCGCTCGAACGATTCGTGCATACGGCATTCGCGGTCGAATGCGACCGGCGCGGGCTGCAACGACAGCAGTTCGCCGCGCGCGGTGTCGGAGACGACGGAAAGGCGGCCGAAAGGCAGGTCCGGGCGCGCGACCGCTTCGCGCAGCAGCGTCTCGTACGACGCCATCCAGCGACGGATCGTCGCGTTGTCGAACAGGTCGGTGTTGTACTGGCATTCCAGCCGCATGCCGCCCTGCACCTGCACGGCGTTGACGAACAGCTCGAAGTTCTCGTAGCTGCGCGGGTTGGTGATCAGGCGCATGCCCAGGCCGTGGAAACCGGTGCTTTCCTGGTCCATCGCCTGGTCGATGTTGAACATCACGCTGCACAACGGCAGGCGCGCGGGGTCGCGCTGCAACGGCAGCTTCTTCAGCAGCGTGCCGAAGGTGTAGCGCTGGTGTTCGATGGCGTCCAGCAGCGTGCCCTGCGCGGTGCCGAGCGCCTGCTCGAACGGCTGCGCGTGATCGAGTTCGAAGCGCAGCGGAAGCAGGTTCACGCAATGGCCGACCAGATGGTCGTGGCCGTCCACCGACTGGCCGGCGGCGGGGATGCCGATGACCACGTCGTTCTGCGCGGCAAGGCGCGACAGTAGGCCGGCGAAGCCCGCCAGCAACGTCGCGAACAGGCTCGCGCCCTGGCGCGCGCCGAGGCGGCGCACGGCGGCGACGAGGTCGTTGTCCAGCAGATGATCCTCGCGGATCGACGGAAAAGTGCGGCGCGTCGGGCGCGTGCGATCGGTCGGAAGATCGAGGATCGGGCCGCCATCGGCGAAGCGCGACAGCCAGTACGCCTCGTCGGCGCGATACGTCGCGCCGTGCGGGTGTTCGGCTTCGGCCAGCGCGTAGTCGGCGAAGGATTCGGCGGCCGGCAACGGCTGTGCGTTCTGACCGAGCGCCTGCGAGTACAGCGTGCCCAGTTCGCGGACGATCACCCACCAGGACCAGCCATCGCAGACGATGTGGTGCGCGGTGAGCACAAGATGGTGGTGGTCGTTCGAAAGACGCAGCAGGTCGGCGCGGAACAGCGCGCCGTGGTCGAGGTCGAAGGGCGTTTCGACGACCTCGCGCGCATGCGCGTTCACGCGTGCGCGGCGCTCGCCTTCATCCAGCGAAGACAGGTCGATCAGCGGCAGTTCGGTCGCACGATCGCTGCTTTCCGAGAGCTCGCCAACGCACAGCGTGCGGCCGTCCGGGCCGAAATTGGCGCGGAGGATGTCGTGGCGCGCGACCAGGCCACGCAGCGCCTCGCGCAGTGCGTCCGCATCGAGCACGCCACGGAAATCCAGCGAGATCGACTCGTTGTACGCCAGCGAAGCGTCCTCGCCGAGGCGATCCGCGAGCCACACTTCGCGCTGCGGCTCGGTGGTCGGCGCAACGCGCGAGAGTGGACCGTCCGCGAACGGATCGTAGTCCACGGCGGCGTCGATTCCGTTCGACCTGCCAGGCCCATCCTTGTCCTGCAACGCTGCATTCATGCGCTCACCTTCATGTACTTGCCCGGCTGCTCCGGGTTCGGCACGAACCACGCGGGCGTGCCGTCGGGCTCGCGACCCAGGCGTGCGCCGGGGACGACGGGCTTGCTGGCGTCCATCACCGTCCTCGGCGTCGCCGCACGGCGCGGAAGCAGTTCCATGTCCTGCAGTTCCGCCACCGCTTCCTTGAACGCCGTCGCGATGCGCGCGATGTCCTCGTCGCTGTGCGCGGTGGTGATGAAGCACGGGAAGTTGTCGAGGATGTGGATTCCGCGCATGCGCATGGAGGCGAACAGCAGGTCCTGCAGCGGATGCGCCTCGTGCCAGTGCGTCTTCCACACCGACGCGTACTGCTTCACCGACACCGGTGCGCCGACGTCGGCGCAGTACGCATTGATGTCCGCGGCCAGCGCTTCGGCCTTCGCATTGAGGCGCTTCTGCAGTTGGCCGCCATCGGCCTTGAAGTGTTCCAGCACCGCCTTGGCCGCGACCAGCGCCAGCGGATGGCGAACGAACGTGCCGGCGAAATACGTCACGCCCACGGTCGGCACGGAATCGTCGCCGTACTGCCAATGGCCGCCGTCCAGCGCATCCATGTATTCGCGCTTGCCGGCGATCACGCCGATCGGGAAGCCGCCGCCGACGACCTTGCCGTAGGTGGCGATGTCGGCCTTGATGCCGAAGATCGCCTGCACGCCGCCCGGGTTGGAGCGGAAGCCGGTGACGACCTCGTCGAAGATCAGCAGCGCGCCGTTGTCCTGCGTGAGCTGGCGCAGTTCCTTGAGGAAGTCGACCGGACGGAAGTCCAGGCGACGGCTCTGCACGGGTTCGACCAGCACCGCCGCGATCTCGTGGATGCGCGACTTGATGATCTCCATCGCTTCGGGCGTGCCGTAGTCGAGCACCAGTACGTTCTCGGCGGTGTTGCGCAGGATGCCCGGCGCCGCCGGCACGGCGCGCAGCGACTTGGTGCCGCGCACGATCACTTCATCGACGATGCCGTGGTAGGAGCCGGTGAACAGCACGACGGTGCTGCGCGCGGTGATGGTGCGGGCGATGCGCAGCGCGCCCAGGACCGCTTCGGAACCGGTGTTGCACAGCGCGGCGCGATCGTGGCCGGTGAGTTCGCACACCAGCTGCGCGACGTCGCCCGCGACCGGATGCTGCGGGCCGATCTCGTAGCCCTTGTCGAGCTGGTCGCGCACGGCATCGAGCACGAACTCCGGCTGCCAGCCGAACAGGCTCATGCCGAAGCCGTTGAGCGCATCGACGTATTCGTTGCCGTCGATGTCGAACACGCGCGAGCCCTTCGAGCGCTCGACGACGATCTGGTAGACGATTTCCTTCGTCAGCGGGCGAAAGCCGTTGACCACGCGCGGATCGGCGAGCTGCGCGCGGTTCGCCTGCGTGTATTCCTTGGACTTGCGCGTGCGCGCGATGTAGCGGTCCATGAAGGCGTCGAGCTTGTTCTTCTGCAACGGCGACAGCTCGGTATCGAGGTGGTTCTCGATGCGCGCGATGGCGCCGAAGGCCTTCTTGACGTCGTACTTCTGCTGCACGGCGCTGGTGTCTTCCTCCGCGTCGGCGGGCTTCGCAGCCGCCACGGGCTGCGGCGCGGGCGCTGCGGCGACGGGTGCGGCTGCGACGGGCGCGACCACGGGAACGGCGGCCACCGGCGCGGCTACGCCACCGGACAGCAACGCCAGCTGCTGCGCCATCAGCTGCATCTGCTGGGCGATGACCTGGCGCGTGAAGTCGTTGCCGCCATCTAGTGCCGGCAGTGCGACGGGCGCGATCGCGACAGGTGCGACCGCGACCGGCGCAGCCGCAACGGCCTGCACGGCCACGGGCGCGGGTGCGGCTTCGGCCGGCAGTACGCCATCGAGCATGCCGGCAAGGCGATCCAGGCTGCTGCAGTCGCCCATGAGCTGGCGGAAGTTCACCGGCACTTCGAAGGTCTTCTGAAGCTGCACGGCGACCTGGGTCAGCATCAGGCTGTCCAGGCCCAGTTCGATGAAGTTGGTATCCGCATCGGCGTCGCTCATGTCGAAACCGGCGACGTTCTCGAACAGGCCGCGCAGTTGCCCGACCAGGCGTTCGCGACGGCCGGGAGCGGGCGCGGCGGGGACGGTGGCGGCAATGGGCGTGGACTGCGGCATGACGGTCTCCAGTACGGTCGTGGTTCGTGCGGCGGTGGCGACGGCGGGGTGCGGCACGACGTTGCCCGGACTCGCAGCAACCGCCTCCACCCAATAACGTTGTCTCTCGAACGGATAGGTCGGCAGGCGCAGGCGATGGCGGATCGCGCGCGTGTCGAAGGCTTCCGGCTCGATCCCCGCGCCCTGGCTCCAGAGCTCTCCGGCAGCGGCCCGCAGGTCGCGGCGCTCACTGGCGGGGCTGTCGGCGAGGCTGGCGACGGAGGCGATGCGCTGCTTCTGCACGACCGGCTGCTGCCGCGCGAGCGCGTTCAGCGTGCCGCGCGGGCCCACTTCCAGCAGCACGGACGAAGCGGGGGCCTCGCCTTCCAGCAGCGTTTGCAGCGCGCTGGAGAAACGCACGCCCTCGCGCAGGTGGCGCGCCCAGTAGTCGGGCGAAGTGGCTTCCCCGACGCTCAGCGGTGCGCCGGTGACGGTCGAGACGATGGGCCGCGTCGGCGGGTTCAGGCGCACCGCGGCGACGGCGTCGCGGAACGGCGCGACCACCGGTTCCATCATCGCCGAGTGGAAGGCGTGCGAAGTCCGCAGCGCCCGGCAGGCGATGCCCTCGCCCTCGAGCTGCGCCTGGAACGCGGCGACGGCGTCGGATTCCCCGGCGACGACGCACGCCAGCGGCGAGTTCTCGGCGGCGAGCGAGAGCATCTGCGGCAGGCGCTCGCGCACGGCATCGGCCGGCAGGCGGATCGAGAGCATCGAGCCGGCCGGCTGCGCCTGCATCAGCGCGCCGCGGCGCGCGACGAGATGCAGCGCGTCGCGCAGTTCGAACACGCCGGCCAGCGTCGCGGCGACGAACTCGCCGATGCTGTGGCCGATCATCATCGACGGCTCGATGCCGCGGCTCATCCACCACTTCGCCAGCGAGTATTCGATGGCGAAGGTGGCCGGCTGCATGATCGAGGTCGGAAGCAGCGCTTCAGCGTCTTCTTCGGTGAACAGGCGGTCTCGCAGATCGAACCCGAGCACATCGCGCAGCAGCTGCGCGCATTCGGCCAGCGCATCGCGGAACACGGGCTCGGATTCGTACAGGCTGCGCCCCATGCCCGGATACGTCGCGCCCTGCCCCGGGAACATGAAGACGACGCCGGCCGCACGCGCTGGACGGCTGCGCGCGGCTTCCGCGCCCGTGTCGGGTGCGCGCAGGGTTTCGATGGCGGAGGCGACATCGTCGGCGGCGATCGCGATGCGATGCGCGAATGCCTTGCGGCCCACCGCCAGCGTCCACGCGACGTCGGCGAGGTTCGCGTCGCGATGTGCGTCGAGGTGATCGGCCAGCCGGTTCGCCGCCGCGCCCAATGCCGTGGGCGTGCGGGCGGACAGCACCAGCAGCTGCGGGCCTTCGGACTCGCCCGATTCCGGCAGCGGCGGCGCTTCTTCCAGCACCGCATGCGCATTCGTGCCGCCCAGGCCGAAGGAGCTCACGCCTGCGCGACGCGGTGCATCGCCATCGTTGATCCAATCGCTCATGCGCGCGTTCACCACGAACGGCGTGCTCGCGAAATCGATCGTCGGATTCGGCGATTCGAAATGGATGCTCGCGGGGATGCGCTTGCCGTGCAGCGACAGCGCGGTCTTGATCACGCCCGCCGCGCCGGCCGCGGTCACCATGTGGCCGACATTGCTCTTCAGCGAACCGATGCGGCAGAAGCCCGACTCATGTGTGCTGCGACGGAACGCGCGCGTCAGGCCTTCTATCTCGATCGGATCGCCCAGCGGTGTCGCCGTACCGTGCGCTTCGACGTAGGTGATGCTGCGCGCGTCGACGCCGGCCTTGTCGTGAGCGAGCGCGATCACCGCCGCCTGCCCTTCGCTGCTGGGCGCAGTGAAGCTGGCGCGGTTCGCGCCGTCGTTGTTGAGCGCGGCGCCGCGGATGACGGCGTAGACCGGATTGCCATCTGCAATCGCGTCCGACAGGCGCTTGAGCAGCACGACTGCCGCGCCGTCGCCGAACACCGTGCCCTTCGCGTTCGCGTCGAACGTGCGCGTGTGGCCGTCCGGCGACAGCATCGAGCCTTCCTGATAGAGGTACCCGCTGCGCGGCGGGCACGTCACGGCGATGCCGCCCGCCAGCGCCATGTCGCACAGGCCGGAATGCAGGCTTTCCACCGCCTGCGCGATCGCCACCAGCGAAGTCGAGCATGCGTTGTGCACGCTGACCGCCGGCCCGGTGAGGTTGAGCTTGTGCGCCACGCGCGTGGCGATGTAGTCCTTCTCGTTGCCGAGCATCACCTGCAGGGCACCGACGCGGTTGACCAGCTCCGGATGCGCGCTGACATGGCGCTGGAAGTACGTCGCGTTGTTCATGCCTGCAAAGATGCCGGTGACGCCGGCCGCATCCGGCGCGTGGCCGCCGCGTTCCAGGCATTCCCAGCACAGCTCCAGGAAGATGCGCTGCTGCGGATCCATGAGTTCCGCTTCGCGCGGGCCGATGCCGAAGAAGCCCGCGTCGAACAGCTCGACGTTGTCGATCACGCCGCGCGCGGCGACGTAACCGGGGTCGTTGCGGTCGGCGACGTTCACCGCCGGATCGAGTTCGTCGATGCGGAACTTGGTGATCGAATCGCGTCCTTCGCACAGGTTGTTCCAGAACCCCTCGACGTCGTCCGCGCCCGGGAAACGCCCCGCCATGGCGACGATGGCGATGGGCTCACGCGCATCGACGGTGCGACGCGTCGCCGCCTGCACCGTCTTCGCACCCTCCAGCACGGCGGCCAGTCGTGCCGGCGTCGGGCTCTGGAAGATCGTCGGCGCCGCGACGCGCGGTGCGTTCGCGTCGGCCTGCCAGCCTTCCACGCGGATCTGTTCGGCCAGCCGCACGGCCAGCAACGAGCTTCCGCCAAGTTCGAAGAAGTTGTCCTCGCGGCCGACGCCTTCGATGTCGAGCAATGCGCCGAAGGCTTCGCAGAGCTTGTTTTCCAGCGCCGTGACCGGCGCGGCGAAGTCGGTGGTGAGTTCGGGACGGCGACGGTCCGGCGCGGGCAAGGCGCGGCGGTCCGCCTTGCCGTTGCTCGTCAGCGGAAGTTCGTCCAGCTGCACGTAGCGCGTTGGCACCATGTACGGCGGCAGCGCGGCGGCCAGGTGCGCGCGCAACTGCGGCGCATGGACTTCGACGCCGTTGCCGACGAAGTACGCGACCAGACGCTTCTCGCCCGGGAAATCCGCGCGCGCCACGACGATGCACGAGGCGATCGACGGATGCCGCGCAAGCACCGATTCGATCTCGGTCAGTTCGATGCGGTAGCCGCGGATCTTCACCTGCCCGTCGGTGCGACCGACGAATTCGACCAGCCCGTCCTCGCGCAGGCGCACCTGGTCGCCAGTGCGGTACAGCACGTCGCCATCGACGAAGGGATTGGGCACGAAGCGCTCCGCGTTGAGTTCAGGCCGCGCGAGATAGCCGCGCGCGACGCCCACGCCGCCCACGCAAAGTTCGCCGATCACGCCGGCCGGCAGCAGCTGCAGGTGGCGGTTCAGCACGTAGGCGCAGGTGTCCTGCATGGGGCGGCCGATCGGGATCGAGGCCGCGTTCGCCGGCGTGTCGCGCGGGATCGCATAGGACGTGCACATGATCGTGCACTCCGTCGGGCCGTAGCCGTTGTGCAGCTGCAATTGCGGCGCGACGGCCTGCATGCGGCGGATGTGGTCGACCGACAGCGCTTCGCCACCGGCGATGAGGTCGCGCATGTTCGCGAAGATCGTCGCGTCCTCATCGACGACCGCGTTGAACAGCGCGCCGGCCATGATCGCGGCGTTCGCGCCATGACGCGAAATCGTGTCGCGAAGGCGCGCGGCCGTCGGCGCCACTTCGTCGTGCACCACGATCGTGCCGCCGTTGAACAGCGAACCCCACAGTTCCAGTCCGGAGATATCGAAGCCCAGCGGCGCCTGGTGGAGCATGCGCGTGTCGGGGTCGAGCGTGACGTAATCGATGCCGTGCAGGCGCCGCACCAGCGAACGGTGGCGGATTTCGACACCCTTCGGCACGCCGGTCGAACCGGAGGTGAAAAGCACGTACGCGAGCGATTCGCCGTTCGTGCCGGGATCGATCGCGAGCGGCGCATCGTCGCCATGCACGTTCACGCGCTTCGGCTCGCGCGGCAGCGTCGGCGCGTGCAGCGCGGGGTCGGCGACGATCACGCGCACGCGGGCGTTGTCGACCATGAAGGACAGGCGATCGGCCGGCAGTGCGAGATCCAGCGGAAGGTATGCGCCGCCGGCCTTGATCACGCCCAGCAGCGCGACGACGGCGTCGAGCGAACGCGGCAACGCCACGCCGACGATGTCGCCGGTGACGACGCCGGCTTCGCGCAGCCGAGTGGCGAGCGAGGCGGCTCGACGATCGAGTTCGGCATAGGTGATGCTGGCGTCGCCGTGTACGACAGCGGTCTTGTCGGGCCACGCGGCCAGCGTCTGCGCGAAGCACGCATGGACGGTTTCAAATGCCGTACGCGCGGGCGGCGCGATCGACCAGTCCTCGAGCTGACGCGTGCGGTCGGCGGGATCGAGCGCGTCGATGCGCGACAGCGGAAGCGTTGCGTCCAGGCAGATCGCCCGCAGGGCGCGCACGACAGCCTCACCGATGAGGGCGACGGCTTCGCGCGACAGCGGTTCGCGGAACGCGACGAACATCTGCCCATCCGCGATGCGCCAGTTCGATGCGGTGAACGGCGCCATGCGGGCATCGTTCGACACGGTCCAGACGCAGGGCTGGGGTGTTTCGTTCGTTTCGACCAGGCGGGCCAGGCGCGCGGCGTCGAGGCCGTCGACCGGCACGCGCGACTGCATCCATGCGCCGGCCGAATGCACGGTGGCGACGATCTCGTCCGCACCCGACAGCCAGGCGTCGACCGAAGCCAGCGCGGCGACGAGCGTGTCGCGCACGTCGTCATGCGCGTGCAATGCGGCTGCAACATCGGACGACAGCGCGAACGCCAGCGACTGCGCGGCGCCATCGACTGCGGCGGCGTGCTGCGGCAGCACGTCCAGCAGCGGCGAATCGATGGCCGGCGCCTCGTTGCGGATATCGCCCTGTGTCGCTTCAGCCCGCGTACTCATCGCACCTGCTCCTTCTCACCTTGCCCGACGGCGCCTGGCCGTCGGCAACGATCACGTCCAAAGCGGCGCCGAACGGCCGCCTGGTTGCGTCTGAAACCGGTTGTCGCGCCGGCTCCGCTGCGTCATTGCGCGCGGATGCGTTGCACGGCCGATGGGAGACATGTCGTCGCTTGCGGCAACCGGATCGTTGCCCCGCACCGCGCGCCCGGCACCACGACGCGGGCCGCCTGGGCCCCGCGCGATCGCTGCGTACCGGACATCCACGACATCGCTCACCCCACATGCGGCACGACCGATGCCGACCCCGGCATCTGCGTCTTCCCTGCCCCTCTCGTGGATTAAAACGGTGTAGATGCGCGCATGCGGCCACTTTCCAGCCGCTTTTCGAATCCGGTGCACGGCGCCTGAACCCGCGCTAGGATGGCGCCGACAAGGGGGCCCCATGAGCCAGGACTTCTCGCTTCTGTACATGCAGCTCGATCTGCATCCGGACTGCAGCCTGGAAGAGCTCAAGCGCGCTTACCGCGTCCGCGTGTCCGAACTTCATCCGGACCGCCATCTGGATCGCCCCGTCACCGACGAGTCCAACAACGCGCTCACCGAACTCACCGCGCTGTATTCGGGCGCGATCCGTTTCCACCGCATCCACGGGCGTTTGCCGGGCTCGACGCCACGCGTCGTGGCGCCGGCAGCGCGTGCGGTCCACGAGCCGCAGCATGCGTCCCAGCCCTCGCCTTCCTCGCGCGGCCCCGCGCACGCGGACCGCGCCGCTCCCAGCGCGACGCCGCGCATCGCGGTGCTGAGCGTGCTCGTACTGGTCGTGGTGATGGTGGTGCTGCACTGGTCGGAGACCGCGCAGGTCGCGCCGCATGCGGACAGCGATGCCGCCGTTGCGACGCCAGCCGACCCGAATGTGCCGCGGCTCGAACTGGGCATGGAGGAAGCGGCGGTCGTCGCGATCCAGGGGCCGCCGGAGCGCGTGCAGGACAACGTGTGGAACTACGGTTCCTCGTGGGTGCGTTTCGAGGATGGGCACGTGGTCGACTGGGCCAGCGTGCCGCCGAACCGGCTGATGACGCAGACGGCGCGGCCGGTGCAGCAGGAGGAAACCGAGGCGGCGGATGAGGATGCGTTCGGGCCGTAAGGCCCTGCTCCGCGAAACCCATTCGTCTTCGCTCAGCTCACGTAGGGCGAAGACCCTGCGGATGGTCTCAGCGTGAGCCCCTCTGGAACAGCACCACCTCAACCGTCTGCAACAGAATGATCAGGTCGAAAACCAGCCCATGGTTCTTGACGTAGAACAGGTCGAATTTCAGCTTCTCCTCCGCATCGCGCACGGAGGCGCCATACGGATAGCGCAGCTGCGCCCAGCCCGTCAGGCCCGGCTTCACGCAATGACGCACCGCGTAGTAGCGGATTTCGCGACTGAGCATGTCGACGAACTGCGGACGCTCAGGACGCGGGCCGACGATGCTCATCTCGCCGCGCAGGATATTGAACAGCTGCGGCAACTCGTCCAGCCGGGTCAGGCGGATGAACTTGCCCACGCGCGTGGTGCGATCGTCGCCGCGCTGCGCCCAGCGCGCCACGCCATCGCCTTCGGCATCCACGCGCATGCTGCGGAACTTGATCAGCTCGAACGGACGACCGCCTTCGCCGATGCGCGTCTGCTGGTAGAGGATGGGACCGCTCGACTCCAGGCGTACCAGCAACGCCACCAGCACCATGAACGGCCACGCGATCAGCAGCAGCGCGGACGCGGCCAGCACGTCGAACAGGCGCTTGTTCATGCAACGCGAGGTTGAGTGGTCGAAACCGCCCGAGAACACCAGCCACGAGGGGTCGCACAGGTTGGTCGTGACAAGGCCGGCTTCGCGTTCGAAGAACGTCGACAGGTCGGTCATGGCCACGCCGCGCTGCACGCAGGTCAGCATTTCCTCCATCGGCAAGCCGCCGCGACGTTCGTCGGGGGCGACCACGACTTCGCTGATCTGCAACCGGTGCACGACATCGGCCAGGCCGTCGGGCGCGTGGATTCGCATCGAATCGGGAACGCAGGCTTCCTGGTGCTCGATCGGCACGAAGCCGATCAGCGTGAACGCGCGGCGGTCGCTGACGCGGCGCATGCGGGTGTTGATCAGGTCCGCGTTGTGGCCCGCGCCTAGTACGAGGATGCGGCGCTTGAACAGGTCGCCGCTGAAGACGTGCATCACGCAGAAGCGCAGCAGCGCCATGCCGACCAGGCCCAGGATCATCGCGATCACGATCACGCCGCGGCCGATGTACGCGTTCGGGATCAGGTAGTACAGCACCATCAGCCCGATACCACCGATGGCGAAGGACACCAGCAATCGCAGCGCGAACTCGAAGCGGTTCAGGCGCACATGCACCTGGTACAGGCCGAGCGCGGCCATCGCGGTGGTGACGAACGCCGCCACCAGCAGCGCGCGCACGGTGATGTTCTCGGCGAAGATCTCGTGGCCTTCGGGGTCGTTCATGAAGCGCAGCCACGCCGCGCCCATCACCGCCGCCATCAGCAGCAGTACTTCGAGCAGCCAAAGAAGCAGCAACGCCCGGTTCTTCAGACTCGCTTTTCCGAACATCATGGACCGCACTCCTACGCGATGCGCGCGCCGTTGCGCACGCACGTTCGTCCAACATCCAGTCGAGGGTTCCGGAGAAGTCCCGGCCGGAGCCGGGCGTCGCGCGTCATGGTCATGACGTTCCCCTGTGCGACGCAGTCACGACAGATACAACGACCTTCCGCCGGCGCTCCGGCCAGCAGGCGGTTCGATCAGCGGATGCAGGTGCGTACATTCGACCGCGGCCTCACGCGGCGCCGCTACGGCCGCGGTCCATCGCTCGCCCACATCGAGCATGGCCAGGCGCACGCTGCACGCCGCAGGAATTTCCCGCGTGCTCCCGGCCAGGAGGAATTCCGCGCCAGCAGCGGCGCGGAAGCTGCACATCTCGCGCGCCAGGCCGACGCCTTCGGCCTTCAGCAGCGCTTCCTTGCGTACCCACAGCGCGAGCAGCGCGCGGCTGCGCGCCGGCTCGGCGAAGGTCGCAAGCGATTCCAGTTCCGAGGGATGGCACACGCTCGTCGCGATGCCCGGCAATTCGGCCGCGCGGAAGGAAGCTTCTATATCGATGCCCACCGGCCCCTGCGCGCACAGCGCGAACGCCGCCACGCCATCGGCGTGGCTGAGGCTGGTGTACACGGTGCGGCCTTGCAGCTCGATGTTCGGCAGGTGCGGCGCGCCTTCGGCGTTGCGCGCGATAGCGAACGCATCCGGCGCGATGCCAAGCGAAGCGGCCACGAACAGACGATGCAGGGCGTAGGTGAGCGCGAGCGCTTCGCGGTCCTCGGCGAAACGGCGCTGGCCGGCGCGCTGGCGTTCGGAGGCGTCGAGCAGCGACCAGGCTTCGTCGCGCCAGGGGTGCCACTGGCGCAGATCGAGCATGGCGGTCGCACAGGCGCCGGGCGCCATCGGCCCGCACGCGAACGCGTCGCGCAACGAGCACGCCGATGTTGCCTGTCGCCATGCGACCGCCACCTCGCCCCCTGTCCGGTCCTGCCGGTGCCTGCCCGGATCGACGATCCGGATTCAACGAACACGAACGCAGGCATCGATCCAGGCCGGACACGGCCGTGTCGGCGTCCTGTCCCGGCCCGCGGCTGCGTTTGGTGCATCAAGGCGACTACGGCCAATGCCGGCCGGTCGTCCCGTCAACGAACGAGTACAAGACGAGAATGGACACGACCGAGATTGGGGAACGGCTGGTCCACCGGGCCGACACAGGCCCACGGAACACCGCGCTGCGCGACGCCGCTGCCGCCGCGCACGGCGAGCCGGATATTGCCGCGCTGCCGACGCTGGAAACGGTCCGCCTGGGCGTGGTCGGACTGGGCTACGTCGGATTGCCGCTGGCGGTGGCGTTCGGCCGCCGCTACGACACCGTCGGTTTCGACATCAACGCCCAGCGCGTGGTCGAACTTCGCGAAGGACGCGACAGCACGCTGGAGGTCGATTCGGTCGAACTGGCGCAGGCGCAGCGCCTGCGGTGCAGCAGCGACCTGGGCATGTTGCAGCGATGCAACGTCTACATCGTTACCGTGCCGACGCCGATCGACGCGGCCAAGCGCCCCGACCTCACGCCGCTGATCCGCGCGAGCGAAGCGCTGGGACAGGTGCTCAAGCGTGGCGACGTGGTGGTGTACGAATCCACCGTGTATCCGGGCTGCACCGAGGAAGTCTGCGTGCCGATCCTGGAGCGCGCGTCGGGCCTGGTGTTCAATCGCGATTTCTTCGCCGGCTACAGTCCCGAGCGCATCAATCCCGGCGACAAGGAGCATCGCCTCACGCGGATCCTGAAGATCACCTCCGGCTCCACGAAGCGCGCGGCGGATTTCGTCGATGCGCTGTACGCGTCGATCATCGAAGCGGGCACGCACAAAGCCAGTTCGATCAAGGTCGCCGAAGCGGCGAAAGTCATCGAGAACACCCAGCGCGACCTCAACATCGCGCTGGTGAACGACCTGGCGATCCTGTTCAACAAGCTCGGCATCGACACGCTGGAAGTGCTGCAGGCGGCGGGCACGAAGTGGAACTTCCTGCCGTTCCGGCCGGGGCTGGTCGGCGGCCATTGCATCGGCGTGGATCCCTACTACCTGACGCACAAGGCGCAGGAGATCGGGCACCACCCCGACGTGATCCTCGCCGGCCGCCGCACCAACGACGGCATGGGCGCGTACATCGCCAGCGAAGTCGTGCGACTGATGGTGCGCAAGGGCATCAACCCGGTGCAGGCGCGCATCCTCGTGCTGGGCCTGGCGTTCAAGGAAAACTGCCCGGACCTTCGCAATACGCGCGTGGTCGACATCGTGCACGCGCTGCGCGGCTACAACGCGCAGGTGGACGTGCACGACCCCTGGGTCAACACGAACGACGCCGCGCACGAGTACGGGTTGTCCACGATCGAAGCACCCGCGCACGGCGATTACGATGCGGTGATCGTCGCGGTGGCGCATCGCGAATTCGCGCAGCTCGGCGCGGAAGGCGTGCGTGCGTTCGGCAAGCCGGTATCGATCGTCTACGACGTAAAATACGTGCTGCCACGCGACGCGGTGGATGGACGTTTGTGATGAAGGTGCTGGTCACCGGCACGGCCGGCTTCATCGGTTCGCATGTCGCGCAGGCGCTGCTGGCGCGAGGCGACGAGGTCGTCGGGTTCGACAATCTCAACGATTACTACGATGTCACGCTCAAGCGCGCGCGGCTGGCGCGCTTCGCCGACCATCCGGCGTACACGCATGTGCACGGGGACCTGGCCGATCGCGACGCCGTTGAGGCGCTGTTCCGCGAGCATCGGCCGCAGCGCATCGTGCACCTGGCCGCGCAGGCCGGCGTGCGCTATGCCGCGGAGAATCCGCATGTATACGTGGCGAGCAACGTCACCGGCTTCCTGCATGTGATCGAAGGCGCGCGGCACCACGGTGTCGAACATCTCGTGTACGCATCGACCAGTTCGGTCTACGGCGCGAACACGGCGATGCCGTTCTCCGAACACCAGTCCACCGAGCATCCGCTGACGCTCTACGCCGCGACGAAGAAGGCGAACGAAGCGATGGCGCACAGCTACGCGCACCTGTACGGCGTGCCGTGCACGGGGCTGCGCTTTTTCACCGTGTACGGCCCTTGGGGCCGGCCGGACATGGCGCTGTTCCTGTTCACGCGGGCGATCCTCGCGGGCGAGCCGATTCCCGTGTTCAACCACGGCCGCCACAAGCGCAGCTTCACCTACATCGACGACATCGTCGCCGGCGTGGTGCGTGCGCTGGATCGCGTGCCGGGGGTGGACGATGGATGGAATGGCGCGGCGCCCGATCCGGCGAGCAGCGGCGTTGCGCCGTATCGGCTGTACAACATCGGCAGCGCGCAGAGCGTCGAACTGCTGCGCTACATTGAAGTGCTGGAACAGTGCCTGGGTCGCAAGGCGACGCTGCGGATGCTGCCCTTGCAGGCGGGCGACGTGCCGGCGACGGAAGCGGACTGCACCGACCTCGCGCGCGACATGGGATATGCGCCCGGCGTGACGGTCGAGCAAGGCGTGGCGCGTTTCGTCGCGTGGTATCGCGGGTACTACGGCGATGAAATCGCAAAGGCGGATGCGATGGCGGTGGTTTGATTCGACGGCGGTCGTTCGTTCGTTCGTTCGAAGGATCGCATCGGCAACGCAGGCAAAAGGCGATGTTTTCGCATCTCGCGACGCAAACAAAAAGGCCGATGCTTTCGCATCGGCCTTTCTGCTTTATGTGGCGCGCCCGGAGAGATTCGAACTCCCGACCACCAAGTTCGTAGCCTGGTGCTCTATCCAGCTGAGCTACGGGCGC
>Ga0209256_1001145_pt1 | contig 30082 bp, 22 predicted proteins | sample AraplaCol_mCL_r2_2_FD_184270 | JGI IMG/M metagenome (GOLD analysis project Ga0209256, IMG submission 184270) | Arabidopsis root microbial communities from North Carolina, USA - plate scrape MF_Col_mCL_r2 (SPAdes) (version 3) | ecosystem: Host-associated > Plants > Roots > Endosphere | place...
CCCGTGCCCTCGCAAATTCCGTACCAAAAGCCTACGTCGGCATTTTGCGGTGCAGTATACGCGATCTTGCGTATGCTTACGCTGCATAAATCCGAGCCATCCTCACCGCACCAATCGCGTGATCTCGAACAAAAGTGGGGTGCTCATGTCGGACGAAGCAAACAAGGGCCTGTTGTCGCCGCTTCGGCGCAAATTATTGATGGGAATGGCCGCCGTGCCGGCCATCACGATGCTGCCGCGGGCGTCATTCGCCCAGGCGCCGGCGACCTCGGCGGTCAACACCACGGGTCTTGCGGTCACCGACACCGAGGTGACCGTCGGCATCCTGCATTCGGCGACCGGCACCATGGCGATCTCCGAGACCGGCTCGATCCAGGCCGAGAAGCTCGCCATCGAGCAGATCAACGCCGCGGGCGGCGTGCTCGGGCGCAAGATCAAGTTCATCCAGGAAGACGGCGCCAGCGATTGGCCGACCTTCGCGGAAAAGGCCAAGAAGCTCCTGGTCAACGACAAGGTCGCGGCCATCATGGGCTGCTGGACCTCGGCCTCGCGCAAGGCGGTGCTGCCGGTGGTCGAGCAGTACAACGGCATGCTCTATTACCCGACCTTCTATGAAGGCCTCGAGCAGTCCAAGAACGTCATCTACACCGGTCAGGAGGCGACCCAGCAGATCCTCGCCGGCCTGAACTGGATCGCCAAGGAGAAGGGCGCGAAGTCGTTCTTCTTCATTGGCTCCGACTACATCTGGCCGCGCACCTCGAACAAGATCGCGCGCAAGCACGTCGAGAACGTGCTGAAGGGCAAGGTCGTTGGCGAGGAATATTATCCGCTCGGCAACACCCAGTTCAATTCGGTCATCAACAAGATCAAGCTGACCAAGCCCGACGTCATCTTCACCGACGTCGTCGGCGGCTCGAACGTCGCCTTCTACAAGCAGCTCAAGGCGGCCGGCATCGACCTCTCTAAGCAGGCGCTGCTGACGATCTCGGTGACCGAGGACGAAATCGACGGCATCGGCGGCGAGAACATTGCGGGCGCCTATGCCTGCATGAAGTACTTCCAGTCGCTCGACAATGCCAACAACAAGGCCTTCGTCTCGGCGTTCAAGAAGATGTGGGGCGAGAAGACCGTCATCGGAGACGTCACCCAGGCTGCCTATCTCGGCCCGTGGCTGTGGAAATTGACGGTCGAGAAGGCCGGCTCCTTCGACGTCGACAAGATCGCCGCGGCCTCGCCCGGCGTCGAGTTCAAGGGGGCGCCGGAAGGCTATGTGCGCATTCACGAGAACCATCACCTCTGGTCGAAGACCCGCGTCGGCCGCGCCAAGCTCGATGGCCAGTTCGAGCTGATCTTCGAGACCGCCGATCTCGTCGAGCCCGATCCGTTCCCGAAGGGCTACCAGTAAGCGCAACCCGGCCGCGCTGCCCTCAGCACAACCCGCTCCCTGGCGTGGACCGCAAATCCACGCCCAAGACCCCCGCGTCGCGAACCTGCTCGCGACGCGGGACCCTTATCCCTGACGGAGGACATCGATGTTCGGCGACTACTCGCTTGGTGATCTCGGCTCGATCTTCGTCATGCAGGGCTTTGCAGGACTGATCCTGTTCTCGGTCTACGTCCTGATGGCGCTCGGGCTCGCGATCATCTTCGGCCAGATGGGCGTCATCAACATGGCCCATGGCGAGTTCATGATCCTCGGGGCCTACGTCACCTGGATGACCTCCAATCTCTTCCAGGCCTATTTACCGAGCCTGTTCAGCGGCTATTTCTTCCTCGCGATGATCCTGGCCTTTGTCGCATCCGGCGCATTGGGGATGCTGGTGGAGTGGGCGCTGATACGCCACCTCTACAAGCGCCCGCTCGATACGCTGCTCGCCACCTGGGGTCTCAGCCTGATGCTGCAGCAGGGCTATCGCTCCGTGTTCGGCGCGCGCGAGGTCGGTGTCGAGCTGCCGCAATGGATGCTCGGCTCGCTGCACGTCACTGAGAGCATCGAAGTGCCGATCAACGGCGTCTTCGTGATGTGTCTCACGGTGCTGATCACCATCTCGGTCGCCTACGTGATGTACAAATCGCGCTGGGGCCGCCAGGTGCGTGCCGTCGTGCAGAACCGCATTATGGCCGGCGCCGTCGGCATCAACACCGAGAAGGTCGATCGCTACACCTTCGGCCTCGGCTGCGGCATCGCAGGTGTCGCCGGCAGCGCCTTCACCATGATCGGCTCGACCGGGCCGACGTCGGGCCAGCTCTACATCGTCGATACGTTCCTGGTCGTCGTGTTCGGCGGCGCCGCCAGCCTGCTCGGCACCATCGCCTCGGCCTTCTCGATCTCGCAGACGCAGTCGACGCTCGAGTTCTTCATGTCGGGCTCGATGGCCAAGGTGCTCACGCTGCTCGCTGTCGTCGGCATCCTGATGCTGCGGCCGCAGGGTCTCTTCGCCCTCAAGGTCCGCAAATAACAGGAAGCAGGCAAGTCATGATCAACTCACGCTTCTTCAATCGATCCGAACTCATGGGCTTCATTGCTCTCGCCGCAGTGCTGTTCGTGATCCTGCCGCTGACGCTGGACGTGTTCCGTCTCAATCTGGTCGCGAAATATCTGACTTACGCCTTCGTCGCACTCGGCCTCGTGCTCTGCTGGGGTTATGGCGGCATTTTGAGCCTGGGGCAGGGCGTTTTCTTCGGCCTTGGCGGCTATTGCATGGCGATGTTCCTCAAGCTGGAAGCCTCGAGCGTCGAGAACACCAAGATCCAGTCGACGCCCGGCATTCCCGATTTCATGGACTGGAATCAGATCACGTCGTTGCCGTTGTTCTGGCAGCCGTTTCACAGCCTCACCTTCACGATCCTCGCCATCATCCTGGTCCCCGGCCTGTTCGCGCTGATCATCGGCACCGCGATGTTCAAGCGCCGCGTCGGCGGCACCTATTTCGCGATCATCACCCAGGCCGTCGCCGCCATTCTCACCATCCTCATCGTGGGTCAGCAGGGCTACACCGGCGGCATCAACGGCATGACCGACCTCCGCACCCTCAAGGGGTGGGACATCCGGCCCGACCACGCCAAGATCATCCTCTACTTCGTCGAGGTGGTGCTGCTGTTCGCCTGCATCGGCATCGCGCAGTTCATCCGCCTGACCAAGCTCGGCCGCATTCTGGTGGCGATGCGCGAACAGGAGGACCGGGTCCGCTTCTCCGGCTACAGCGTGGCGAACTTCAAGATCTTTGCCTTCTGCATGGCCGCCGTCTTCGCCGCGATCGGCGGCGCGATGTTCGCGCTCAATGTCGGGTTCATGTCGCCGTCCTTCGTCGGCATCGTGCCGTCGATCGAGATGGTGATCTACACCGCCGTCGGCGGGCGCATGTCGATCTTCGGCGCGATCTGGGGCGCGATCCTGGTGAACTTCGCCAAGACCAGTCTGTCGGAATCCTTCCCGCAGCTCTGGCTGTTCGGCCTCGGCGCGCTGTTCATCGCGGTCGTGCTCGCCTTCCCGAACGGTCTGTCCGGGCTCTGGGCCGACTACGTGCAGCCGCGCATCGATTGGCTGTTCGCCTCGCGCAAGCCGAAGTCGGACTGGAAAGACAATTCGGTCGCCGACGGCGCACCGGCAGAGTGAGGGGATCAATCATGCTCGTCGGACACCAGCCCAAGGACTTCCTGCTCGCCGTCTCCGGCCTGACCGTCTCGTTCGACGGATTCAAGGCGGTGAACGATCTCTCCTTCTACGTCGAGGAGAACGAGATCCGCGTCATCATCGGTCCCAACGGTGCCGGCAAGACCACGGTGCTCGACCTGATCTGCGGCAAGACCAAGGCGACCTCGGGCTCGATTCAGTTTCGTGGCAAGGAGCTCACGAAGATGAGGGAGAACGAGATCGTGCAGACCGGCGTCGGGCGGAAATTCCAGACGCCGTCGGTGTTCGAGGACCTCACCGTGTTCGAGAACCTCGAAATCTCGTTTCCGCGCGGTCGCACGGTGTTCGGCTCGCTGACCTTCCAGCGCGACCAGCTTGTGAAGGATCGGGTCGAGGAGGTCGCGGAGATGATCTTCCTCAAGGACAAGCTCAACACCTATGCCGACGAGCTCAGCCACGGCCAGAAGCAGTGGCTCGAGATCGGCATGCTGCTGATCCAGGATCCGGACCTGTTGATGCTCGACGAGCCCGTCGCCGGCATGAGCGTGTCCGAACGCACCAAGACCGCCGAGCTGCTCAACCGCATCATCAAGAACCGCTCGGTGCTGGTGATCGAGCACGACATGAAGTTCGTCGAAGACATCGCCCACAAGGTCACCGTGCTGCACCAGGGCCAGATCCTCTCGGAGGGGACCATGGAGAAGGTCAAGAACGATCCCAAGGTCATCGAAGTCTATCTGGGTCACTGAGCCATGACGTCGAGCGAGCCTGTCGCGGCAACGCCGGTGCACCTCTCCCCTTGTGGGAGAGGTCGGATCGCGCAGGCGATCCGGGTGAGGGGTATCTTTCCGCGAGTCAAACTGCTTCTCGCATTCACGGATGCAGACCCCTCATCCGGCGCGGACTTCGTCCGCGCCACCTTCTCCCACAAGGGGAGAAGGAAGAAGACATATCGAGCCCAGGAGGCGTACTAATGCTGGCAATCTCGGACCTCCACGTCGCCTACGGCCAGAGCGAGGTGCTGCACGGGCTCAACGTCAAGGTCGCGCCGAACGAGATTGTGGCGATCATGGGCCGCAACGGCATGGGCAAGACCACGCTGATGAAGTCGCTGATGGGCATCCTGCCGGCGAAGAGCGGCTCGGTGACCATGGACGGCGCCGAGCTCGGCGGCCTCAAGAGCTATGAGCGCGTCGCCAAGGGCCTCGCCTATGTGCCGCAGGGCCGCATGATCTTCTCCACCATGACGGTGAAGGAGAACATTGAGACCGGGCTCGTCGTCGCGGGTGAATCCGAGGTGCCCGGCGACATCTACGAATTATTCCCGGTGCTGCTGGAAATGAAAGGCCGGCGCGGCGGCAATCTTTCGGGCGGCCAGCAACAACAGCTCGCCATCGCCCGCGCACTCGCGACGAAGCCGAAAGTTCTGCTGCTGGATGAGCCGACTGAAGGCATCCAGCCCTCGATCATCAAGGAGATGGCGCGCACCCTCAAGCGCATCCGCGACGAGAAGGGTCTCTCGATCGTCGTGTCAGAGCAGGTGCTGAGCTTCGCGCTCGAGATCGCCGACCGCGTGCTGGTGATCGAGAACGGCGAGATCGTGCGCGACGACCCGCGCGACGCCGTCGATGCCGCTCAGGTCTCGAAATATCTGTCCGTCTAACCAACCGTGTAAAAGGGGAGCATCTCGATGCCAGAGACACTGATCAAGGTCGATCTCACCAAGTCGGCTTACGATAATGACATGGTGCACAACCGCTGGCACCCCGACATCCCGATCGTGGCCTGGGTCAATCCCGGCGACGATTTCATCATCGAGACCTATGACTGGACCGGCGGCTTCATCAAGAACAACGATTCCGCCGATGACGTGCGCGATATCGACCTGTCGATCGTGCACTTCCTGTCCGGCCCGATCGGCGTCAAGGGCGCCGAGCCCGGCGACCTGCTCGTCGTTGACCTTCTCGACGTCGGCCCGCTCAAGGAAAGCCTTTGGGGCTTCAACGGCTTCTTCTCCAAGCAGAATGGCGGCGGCTTCCTCACTGACCATTTCCCGCTGGCGCAGAAGTCGATCTGGGACATCAAGGGCCTCTACACCTCGTCGCGCCACGTGCCCGGCGTCAATTTCGCCGGCCTCATCCATCCCGGCCTGATCGGCTGTCTGCCCGATCCGAAGATGCTGGACACCTGGAACAAGCGTGAGGCCGAGCTGATCTCGACCAATCCGACCCGCGTGCCCGGCCTCGCCAATCCGCCATTCGCGCCGACCGCCCATGGCGGCCGCGCCAAGGGCGACGTGAAGGCCAAGATCGGCGCGGAGGGTGCACGCACCGTGCCGCCGCGCGAGCATGGCGGCAATTGCGACATCAAGGATCTCTCGCGTGGCTCGAAGATCTACTTCCCGGTCTATGTGCCCGGCGCGGGACTTTCGATGGGCGATCTGCACTTCAGCCAGGGCGACGGCGAGATCACCTTCTGCGGTGCCATCGAGATGGCCGGCTGGCTGCATCTGAAGGTCGAGGTGATCAAGGACGGCATGGCCAAATACGGCATCAAGAATCCGATCTTCAAGCCGTCGCCGATCACGCCGAATTACAAGGACTATCTCATCTTCGAGGGCATCTCGGTGGATGAGGCCGGCAAGCAGCATTATCTCGACGTCCACATCGCCTACCGCCAGGCCTGCCTCAATGCGATCGAGTATCTGAAGAAGTTCGGCTACTCCGGCGCCCAGGCCTATTCGATCCTCGGCACTGCGCCGTGCCAGGGCCACATCTCCGGCGTGGTCGACGTGCCCAATGCCTGCGCCACGCTATGGCTGCCGACCGAGATCTTCGACTTCGACGTGATGCCGTCGGCGGCGGGGCCCATCAAGCACATCACCGGCGATATCCAGATGCCGATCTCGCCGGACAAGTGACGGCAGCGCTCCCTCTCCCCGTTCTGGCGGGGAGAGGGACTGTTTCCGCACAAGCGGTCACTAAATGCGTAGGAATCAACGATGCCGGTCTACGAATATCTCTGTGACGATTGCGGTCCGTTCAAGGATCTGCGCCCGATGGCCGAATGCGACGATCCGCAAAGCTGCCCGCATTGCGAGACCATGGCGCCACGGGTGATCCTGACCGCGCCGAATTTTTTCTGCATGCCGTCAGACAAGCGCAAGGCGCACGCCGTCAACGAGCGCAGCTCGCATGCGCCGCAGACGCTGGCGCAATACAAGGCCTCGCACGGCCCCGGCTGTGGCTGCTGCTCCTCGGGAAAGACGGTCAAGGACAAGGGCTCGGCGGACAGCAAGAAACCGGCACGGCTGGTGACCAAGACCAAGAGCGGCGCCAAGGGCTTTCCGACCGCGCGGCCCTGGATGATCAGCCACTAGCGCGAAGACCTCGAACAAACAAAAGACAGGAGCGCTCAAAATGCTTCACGGCGACATTTCCAGCAGCAACGACACGGTCGGCGTCGCGGTCGTCAATTACAAGATGCCTCGCCTCCACACCAAGGCCGAGGTGCTCGATAACGCCCGCAAGATCGCAGACATGCTGGTGGGCATGAAGTCCGGTCTGCCCGGCATGGATCTGGTGATCTTCCCGGAATATTCGACGCAAGGCATCATGTACGACTCCAAGGAGATGTACGAGACGGCGTGCTCGGTGCCCGGTGAAGAGACGGCCATCTTCGCCGAGGCTTGCCGCAAGGCGAAAGTGTGGGGCGTGTTCTCGCTCACCGGCGAACGTCACGAGGAGCATCCGCACAAGGCGCCGTACAACACGCTGATCCTGATGAACGACAAGGGCGAGATCGTCCAGAAGTACCGCAAGATCATGCCGTGGGTGCCGATCGAGGGCTGGTATCCCGGCAATTGCACCTATGTCTCCGAAGGCCCGAAGGGCATGAAGGTCAGCCTGATCATCTGCGATGACGGCAATTTTCCGGAGATCTGGCGTGACTGCGCCATGAAGGGCGCAGAGCTGATCGTGCGCTGCCAGGGCTACATGTATCCCGCCAAGGAGCAGCAGGTTCTGATCTCGAAAGCGATGGCCTGGGCCAACAACGTCTATGTCGCGGTCGCCAATGCCGCCGGCTTCGACGGCGTCTACTCGTATTTCGGTCACTCCGCGATCATCGGCTTCGACGGCCGCACGCTCGGCGAATGCGGCGAGGAGGATTACGGCATCCAATACGCGCAGCTCTCGAAGCATCTGATCCGCGACGCGCGCCGCAACGGACAGTCGCAAAACCATCTCTACAAGCTGGTCCACCGCGGCTACACCGGCATGATCAATTCCGGCGACAGCCCGCGCGGCGTCGCGGCATGTCCCTATGATTTCTACAAGAACTGGATCAAGGATCCCGAAGGCACGCGCGACATGGTCGAGGCGATGACCCGTTCGACGCCCGGGACCGACGAATGCCCGATCGACGGCATTCCGAATGGCTCGTCTCCAAGCAACTATTGAGCTTTTGCTGGCGCCACGAGGTCGGTGATCAGTCCTTGATGTGAACGGCCGTCCATATGAGCGGACGATCTGACATGTCCGCATGCGCGGGATGGGAATGGTATTCGGCAAAACCGTGGCGCGGCTGCAACATGGTCTGTTGAATCCGTCCGAGTCGCGGTCGCGTTGGCAGATTCCCGAGACACCGTAGTTCTACTGCTCACCCTCATCGCCTAAGTTCCCTCCGGCGCCGCTGGGGAGCGCCGCGGCTGAGGAGCTGGCGTTGGGCGGGTGGTCGCGATCGAGCGGGCGGGGTTGCCTGCGCCGGAGTGCTGCGGACATGCGCGCGGCCCTCGGCGCGAGCCTCGCCTTGGGCGCGCTCGTCTTGGGCGCGCTGGTCTTGGGCGCGATCGCACTCGCGAGTCCCGCGCGGGCTCAGGTCTTCAACGGATCACAGACCACGCCGAACGGCGCCGTCAACGGCGGAGGCGGCGTTTGGGACACCACCACCACCAACTGGACCGACTTCTTTGGATCGACCAGCACGGCCTATGATCCGGCGTCCGCGGGCATCCAATTCGGCAGCAGCGGCCCTTCGATCCCGGCGTCGGGCGGCACGGTGACGGTGGCACCTAGCGGCGTGCAACTGACCGGCCTCGTGGGGTTCGACATCACCGGCGACGGCTCGATCTACACCATCCAGGGCGGCGATCTCAGGCTGGCGCCGGGCGGCACCACATTCATCACCGCCGACGTGACCGGCACCGGTGATCCCTCGGCCGTGATCGCCTCCCGCATCGTCGGCAGCGGCGGCATCTCCGTGCAAGGACCCGGTTTGCTTGCGTTGCTCGGTGCCAATACCTACACCGGCGACACCTTCATCTGCACCTGCGGCTCGCTGCAACTCGGTGATGCAACTCATACCGCCAGCATCGTCGGTGGGATCACCAATGAGGGTTCGCTCAAGATCGTCAATGCCGACATGTCCGGTGTGACTTCGCTCTCGAACGCTTTCAGCGGGACGACGATGTTCCTCAATGCAACGTCAGCCGGCTCCATGTCGATCACCAACAACGGCCAGGTGATTTTCGGCGATGTGGCCGGAGGCGGCATCGACACCGCGACGGCCGGGCGCGCGACCATTGTCAATGACGGCGGTGTGACCGCCTTCTTCGGCAACACCAGCGCGGGCAGCGCCACGATCACCAATCAGAACGTCGGCCTCACCGCTTTCATCGAACAGGCCTCGGCTGGTTCGGCGACGATCCTCAACAAGGATCTTGGCGCCACCTCGTTTGGTGCGAGCCCCGGAAGCACAGCGACCGCCGGCAATGCCACGATCATCAACGAGACCGACGGTGTTACCGATTTCGGTGAGTTCGCGACCGCGGGCAACGCCACCATCATCACCAGGGACGGCGGCAGGACAGAGTTTTTCGACAATTCCACCGGCGGCAATGCGCGCTTCATCACCACCGGGACCGGCGTCGTCGATTTCGGCGGAGGCACCGGCCCGGCCGGCGATGGTCGCATCACCGCAGGATCGATCGAAGGCAGCGGCTTCTATTACATCGGTGGCGGCAACACGCTGGTCGTCGGCGGCAACAATTTGTCGACGGAAGTCAGTGGCGTCATCGGTGATAGCTGCGGTTGCGGTCCCGCCGGCCCGGGCTCGCTGGAGAAGGTCGGCAGCGGCACGCTGATCCTCTCTGGCGCCAACACCTACACCGGCACCACCACGGTGAACGGCGGCATCCTCCGTGTCGATGGCGATATCTCCCAATCGAGCCTGACGACCGTCAATGCGGGCGGCGCGCTGTACGGCGCCGGCCAGGTCGGCAATACAATCATCGCCAGCGGCGGCATCTATGCCCCGGGTGACGGCGGCCCGGGCTCGAGCATGCAGGTTCAGGGCGATCTCACCTTCCAGCCCGGCTCGGTTTATGTCGTGCAGGTCGGCAGCGGTTCCAGCACGAGTCAGGCGATCGTCAACGGCAATGTCACGTTGGACGGTACCGTCGGCGTCGCGCTGTACCCAGGCGCTGCGGTTATGAAACACTATTCGATCATGAGCTTCCTCGGCGCCTCCGCCGGGAATTTCTCCGGCGTCGCCGCGCCGGGCGGCCTCATCGGCACGACGAGTGTCGGAGCGAACGAGGTCTTTCTCGATTTTACGCTCGACTATGGCGCGAAATACGCGCTCAGCGTCAATCAGAAGAACGTCGCCACGACGCTTCAGAATTTCTTCAACGCCAATGGCTTTCTGCGAGCCGAATTCGCAGGTCTCGGGCCGGGCGGCCTGACGCAGGCCTCCGGCGAGCCGGGGACGGGATCGCAGCAGACGACGTTCAATGCGATGAATCTGTTCATGAGCCTGTTGACCGACGTTTTCGGTGCGGGACGCAGCGGCACGCCCGCCGCGACGCCATTTGCCGCGGACACCAATGGACGCGACAAGAACGCGCGCGACGCCTTTGCCTCGTTCAAGGCGCCGACTGCGACGTTCGAGCAACGCTGGGATGTGTGGGCGGCCGGCTATGGCGGCTCGCAGACCACCGACGGCAATGCCGGCCTCGGCTCGAACGGCACGACCAGCAATGTCTATGGCACTGCCGTCGGTCTCGACTACCGCTTCTCGCCGTCGACGGTTGCGGGCTTCGCCCTCGCGGGCGGCGGGACCGGCTTCAACGTCAACGGTCTCGGTTGGGGCCGCTCCGATCTGTTCCAGGCCGGCGCCTTCGTGCGCCATACGGCCGGACCGGCTTACATCACGGCGGCGCTGGCCTATGGCTGGCAGGACGTCACGACCAACCGCGTCGTGACGGCTGCCGGTTACGACCAGCTGCGCGCGCAGTTCAACGCCAACGCGGTCTCCGGCCGCATCGAAGGCGGCTATCGCCATGCCATGCAGTGGGCCGGCGTCACGCCCTATGCGGCGCTCCAGGCCACTCTGTTCAGCCTTCCCTCCTATGCCGAGTCGGCCGTGGTGGGCAGCAACGTCTTCGCGCTCAACTATGCCGCCAAGGACGTGACCAGCACCCGCACCGAGCTCGGCCTGCGCGCGGACAGGTCGTTTGCCGCGGCCGGCGGCCTTCTGACCCTGCGCGGCCGCCTCGCCTGGGCGCATGATTACAATCCGGACCGCACCGCCGCCGCAGTGTTCCAGACGTTGCCGGGATCGGCTTTTGTCGTGAACGGCGCGGTTCAAGCGCGGGATGCTGCGCTGACCACGGCATCAGTGCAGATGAACTGGATGAACGGCTGGTCTGCGTCGGCGACCTTCGAAGGCGAGTTCTCGAACGTCACGCGCTCCACCGCCGGCAAGGGCGTCGTGCGCTACGCCTGGTGAGGCGTTGTCGCCAGGCCAAGCGGGACTGCGACCCTCCAGGGGAGGATAAGAGAAGCGGGCTAATGCTTCTTCTTCTGCTCGGGCTTGCGTGGTGGGCGCGGGGCAGCGGCGGCGGGGGTTGGCGTCCCGCTCATCTTGTTGGCGGCTTCGCTGACGTCGAGCAGCGAGCGACGGATGTCCTCGAGATAGCCCGCCGATTTCTTCCTCATGGTGTCGGCGAGGTCGTGCAGTCCCTTGATCTTCTCGTACAGCTCGTCGGCCTTGCCGTCGACGAAGCCGGGCACCACGCCCTCGATCTTCGTGACCGCCTTGTCGAAGCCCGCGAAGGCGCTGTCGACCTTGGCCATGACGGAATCGATCTCGCCGCCCTTGCTGCGGAGATCGGCGGTATAGTCTTCGAACGTGCGCAGGCCCTCCTTGATCGCGGGAGCGTTGCTGACGATCGTGCGGTCGACGCTGTGCAGGGTGTCGACGATGGTTTCGGCGTCGCTGAGATCGGCGGTCAGCACCGGGATGCCGTCCGAATCCAGCGGCACCGGTGGCGCGGAGGGCGCGCCCCCGATCAGCGAGATCGCGGCGACGCCGGTGAGGCCCTGGAACTCGATGCCCGCCACGGTGTCCTTGCGGATCGGCGCGGTGTTGTCGAGCATGACCAGCGCGACGATCCTGCGCGGACTGTCCAGCTTGATCGACAGGATCTGGCCCGCGGGGACCCCGTCGAAATTGACCGGCCCGCCGCGACGCAGGCCGCTGGCGGACCCGCCCTCGAATACCACGCGCAACTGGCTGCGGCTCTGCATGGTGCGCCATTTCTGCACGCCGAGCACGCCGCCGAACGCCACGGCGATCACCGCCAGCGTCGCCGTTCCGATCACCAGATTGCTCGCGCGTGCCATGCGGGGGAGGTTTTACGGCCAAAGCGGGGAAGTTGGAAGATGGCCGCTATGGTAAGCAGGGCGGGTTAGCGAAGCGTAACCCGCCGTTCTCGCCTCTAGCCGTGCAAGCTGGCGGATTACGCTGGCGCTTAATCCGCCCTACGGGCCACGGCGCCTCAATGTCCTGCCGCGCGCTTTGCCGCGGCATTGTTCAGCACGATCAGGGCATCGACGGCGACGCCCGTCTTGGCGTGGATCAGGAACGGGTTGATGTCGATCGATGCGATCCGGTCGCCGGCATCCGCGATCAGATTGGACAGGCCGACCAGCGCTTTCACCGCGGAGGCCTCGTGCAGGGCAGGCTTGCCGCGATAGCCGCGCATCTTGATGCCGGCCTTGGTGCGGCCGATCAGGAGCCGCGCCTCGGTCTCGTCCAGCGGCGCGCCGGCGAGCGCAACGTCCTTCATCAGCTCGATGTCGATGCCGCCGGTGCCGAACAGCACGACCGGTCCCATCTCGGCATCGAGCGAGGCGCCGACCACGAGCTCGAGCTCGGCCTTGACCTGCTGTGCGATCAGGATGCCGTCGAGCTTCGGCTTGCCCTTCAGCTTCGCAACCCGCGCGGTGATGTCGGCGAACGCCTTCTTCACCTCGGCGGCGCTGTTGAGGTTCAGCACCACGCCGCCGATGTCGGATTTGTGCAGGATCTCGGCGCTGACGACCTTCGCCACGACCGGGAATCCGATCTGCTTGGCGATCTTGGCCGCCTCCGCAGCGGTCTGCGCGATGGCTTCCTTCGAGATCGGGATGCCATAGGCCTTCAGAAGCTTCTTCGAGGCGACCTCGTCGAGCGCGGCGCCGCTTGCGGATATCAACGCTTTCTCCAGCACGGAGCGTGCGGAAGGTTTCGAGCTCGAGACGATATCAGGCACTGCCTTCCGCAGCCTGGCGTAATCGAGCAGCGACTTGATCGCGGTCACCGCGCGCTCCATGCCCTGCATCACCGCGAGATGCGGCAGCGATTTGCGCAGGCTCTTGGTGAACTCGGTGAAGCCGATCGACATCGCGCTGATATAGATCACGGGCTTGCCGCCCTGGCGCGCCATCTCGTCGACGATGCGCAGATTGCGCTCGCGCAATTCGTGCGGCGCCTTGGGCAGCTCGGCATCGATGATGACGATATCGATATCAGGGTCGTCGATCATCAGCTTGATCGACTTCATGTAGACGGAGGGATCGACGACCGCGGCAAAGCCGGCATCGAGCGGATTGCCGACGATCGAGCCCGGCCCCAGCATCTTCGCCAGTTCGGAGCCGACATGCGGGCTGAGCGGAGCGAAGTTCAGCCCTTCCTTGTAGAAGGCGTCGAGCAGCATGCCGCGCTTGCCGCCGGACAGCGTGACCGCAGCGAGCCGGTTGCCCTTGGGCACGGCCGCGTGAACGAAGCATTCGGTGGTCTCGATCAACTCGTCCAGCCCGCCCACGCGGATCACGCCTTCGCGCGTTGCGATCGCGTCGAACGTCTCGATCGAGCCTGCGAGCGCGCCGGTATGCGCCATCGCCGCGGCGCGGCCGCCTTCGGAGGCGCCGAGCTTGAGCGCGATCACGGGCTTGCTCGCGGCGCGCGCCGCCTTGCAGGCGTCGCGGAACGCCTTGGTGTTGCGTACGCCTTCGAGGTAGACGACGATCACCTTGATGCTCGGGTCCTCGGCGAAATAGCGCATCAGGTCCGGCGTCTCGAGCCCGGCCTCGTTGCCTGATGTCACCATATAGCCGACGCCGACGCCGCGATCCTCCAGCGCCTGACGGATCGCCATGACGATGGCGCCGGACTGGCCGGCGATCGCCACCGCACCCTGCTCCATGGTGACGATGCGGTCGTCGATATTGGTGAAGAGCTTCTCGCCGGCGCTCAAATTGCCGAGGCAGTTCGGCCCGGTGACCGCAAGCCCGGTCTCGCGTATCGCCGTCTGCAATTCGGCGGCGAGCTTCTGGCTTTCCTCATCCTGCAGCTCGCTGAAGCCCGAGGTGACGATGGTGGCGGAGCGCGCGCCGGCCGCGGCGGCGTCGCGGATCACCTGCACGGCGAAGCGCGCCGGCACCAGCACCAGCACGTGATCGGGCTTTTCCGGGAGACTGGCGAAATCCTTGTAGCAGGGCACGCCCCAGATGGCGTCGCGTTTGGCGTTGACCGGATAGAGCCCGCCTTCGAAACCGTATTTGACGAGGTTATTCCAGATGCGCTCGGCATAATTGCCGGGCTTGTCGGTCGCGCCGACCAGCACGATGTTGTGCGGGTGCAGCATGGCGTGGATGCCCTTGACGATGTCGCTGGCATCGGGCGCCGGAGACCATGGACGTCGAGAAACCGATGCGGCAGGCACTTGAGCTTCCATGCGCTTCCCTCACTTCTTGTTCTTGTTGCAACGCGCAGTCGCGCCGGCTTGCCGGGTTGATCGTGGCGGGACTCCATGCCGCGAGGCGGAATGGTCGAGACTCGGCGACAAGACCTGACGATAAGGCTAGCATCACGAGACTTTTGGCGAAAGTGCGAACGATCCGGCAAGATGCTAGGAAACCGTGACGCTCATTCTCTCAAATGGTGATCATGCCGCTTCTATCCGTCGTGGTGCCGACCCTCGATCGTCCCGACACGCTTCGCCACGCGCTCGCGACCATGGCGTGCCAGCCTGCGCATGCAGATTGCGAGTTCATCGTTCAGAACAATGGCGGCAATCCCGAGATCGCGAAGGCGGTCGCGGACCTCCAGGACGAGCGCTTCAAGCATTTCGCCAGCGAAACCGTCCTGACCATGACCGACAATTGGGAGGCAGCGCTCGGCCACGCCTCCGGAGAGTACATCGCCTTCCTCGGCGATGACGACGGCTTGATGCCCTATGCATGCGCCACGGCATCGGATCTGCTCTCCGGACGAAAGATCGATCTGCTGAGCTGGCGCGCCTACGGCTACTACTGGCCGGGCTATTACCATCCGGCGTTCCGCAATCGGCTGCTCGCCGAGATCGACCTGGCCTCGTCGGTAAAGCAAGTCTCGTCGCGCGACGAACTGGCGCGCATCTTCGGCTTCCAGGTGCACTATGCGCATCTGCCGATGATCTACAATTCGTTCGTCCGCCGCACCGTCATCGATCGGATGCGTGCGGTCGGCGGCCGCTACTTCATCGGCCTGTCGCCCGACGTGGCATCCGGTATCGCCAATGCTGCGCTGACCGAGAGTTTCGTCCGGCTGTCGCGGCCTCTGAGCATGGCTGGATTTTCGCAGCACAGCACCGGCCACGCGCTGTTCTTCGAGACCTCTGATCTGCTCGAAACGCCGCGGGGCGCGCGGGATTTCGGCCCGATTGACGACGAGCCCCGGCTCCCTGATCTCAACGCCCTCCAGCTCTTCATCGCCAAGGATATGCTCGTTCTCAAGCATCTGTTGCTGGCGAACGATGACCGCGTGCGGATCGACTTCAAGGCGCTGGCACAGGCGCTTGCGACCGACATCAACAATCGGCCGCCTCTGTATGATCGGACCGTACAGACCATCGGCGAGCTCGCGCGCACGCATGGGTTCGACGTCGCCGACATCATCATTCCCGCCCGACTTGCGGACCGGCCGCCACCCGGCAACGGTGTTCGCGTCGTCGGGCAGAACAGCGTGGTTTACGAGCTGAACGGTGCCGCGCTCGGACTCAGCTCGATCGCGGATGCCGTGCGCGTGATCGCGCAATTCGTTCCGGATCAGGAACCGTTCGATCCGGCCGCTCTGGCGGCTCCCATGCCGGTGCCTGTCCTCGGTGCGGGGGTGCTCGAATTCAGACGTGGCGGAGCGGGCGTCGCCGCGTTGATCGAGGGATGGAGCGATCCGGAGCAATGGGGCACCTGGTCCGTCGCCAGGAATTGCGTGCTCCGCTTCGAGGTTCATCCCATTCCGTCACGACCGGTCGAGCTCGTGCTGGCGTGCCGGGCCTTCGTTTCCGACAGGAATCCGCAACTGCGTGCAGCTTGCCGCGTCGGCGACGGAGCGCCGCAGCAATTGATATTTGCGAAAGCGGCGTTCGCGGGCCAGCGCAGGCTGACACTCGATCCCGCCGCGATTGCCGCCGACGGGACACTGACCATCAGCCTGTCGTTATCCGATCCACGCTCCCCCGCGGATCTGGGATTGAGCTCCGATGTGCGCCCCCTCGGCATCGGCCTCGAGCGCATCTGGATCGATGACGGTGTTCGTCCGCCACAAGGCCGCTGATCGCCGCCCGCTCAGTACCGCAGCAGGCTCAGCTTGTGGGCGTAGTGGAAGACGACCTGCCTTGCGAGATAGGGGGCGATGGCGCGGCGGATTTGCAGCTGGGTCGGATCGAAGCCGAGAACGCGACGCCGCAAGATGCCCATCTCCCGGACGCCGATTGCGTAGGTCGATGCCGTCTTCTGCGCGTCGTGGATGCGGAAGCAGGCGAGAAATCGCGGCAGGCGCACGAATTTGAATCCCGCTTCCTGCGCCCGCAGGATGAAGTCCCAGTCCATCGCGTAGTGAAAGCTCTCGTCGAGCGGCCCGATCCTGTCCCACACGCGCCTGCGCCAGAACATCGTCTCCTGCGGGATATAATCGGCATATTGCAGCGCGTGCCCGTCATGGGGCGGCAGTACGGCACGGCCGACCTCGAGCCCTTCGCGATCGACGAAGACGCGATGGCCATAGACGATGTCGACATGCGGATGCGCCGCGAAGTAGTTGGCGACATAGGCCAGCGTCCCCGGCAGCAGCATATCGTCGCTGTTGAGGTAAGCCATGATATCGCTGTCGGTGCCGGCGAAGCCGAGATTGATCGCGTGCGACTGCCCGTTGTCTGGTTCGCTCTTCCAGCTGATACCGCTGCCGCGGCTCTTCAGGAGATCGACCGTGCCATCGATCGAGGCGCCATCCTGCACGTGATAATACAGTTTCGGATAGTTCTGACCGACGATGCTCTCGATCGTGTCGCCGAGATATTGCGCCTGGTTGTAGCTCGGCGTGACCATTGCGATTCGTGGTGCATTCTCGCCGATGGCGGGGGCCGGAGGGAATGCACGCAGATTGAGCAGGCGCGGCGGATATTGCTCGAAGGTCCACATCGGCGGACGCCGCCACAGGCTCCGCAGCGAAGTTCTCCTTTGCCCCGCGGCAATGAGATCCTGGTTTCTTTCCAGGAGTGCGACGCGATTTTCGAGCTGCTCGAATCGTTGTTCGAGGCGCTGCCTGAACTCGTCGTCCATCTATCGTTCTTTCAAAATCACAGCGTAAAAAATCAATCGGCCATTCTTACAGGCCTTCGGCCGGCGGCGCCAGTTCACGGTCTCGTCAAACGCAATGGTACGGCCTGTCCGGCGCGATTTCAGAGGGCTTGTCGATGCGGGATGGACTGATTGCGAACCGCTATTCACCTGTTCCAATCAAGGTGGCATGCAAGACATACCGCTCCGGACCGGACGTGGCGGCGTCGAATGGCCAGCAGGTCGTGAGCACGAGCTCGGCATCCTGCGCCGTGGGATCGATGCCCGACGCATCGAAGCGGACCACGGCGGATGAATCCGCCCGATAGCGAAACTGTTTGCCGTCGCTGCGTGTGACATCGATCACGTCACCAATGGCAACATTCCGCAGGAAACGGAAATGTGTGTCGCGATGTCCGGCATATACCGCAATGCCGCGCTCGCCGGCATCAACCGTTTGGTGGAGGTGGCCGGGTCCAAAGGCAAGCGACTGCCCGCTCGCGCCATCCAGCACGATCGCGCTGGCGCCGATTCGCTTCACCTCGATCCGCGCGACCGGCCAGGTGTCGGCCCATGACCACGGCTTGATCGCTTCACCCGTCGCAATGCTTCTGTCGAAGGCGCGCTCCAGCAGCACCTGCGCCAGCCACGCCTTGGCATGGATATAGGCGCCGTCGCCGAACAGGAAGAGGCCGATCAGCGCCAGAGCCAGGGGGGATAGGAAGCGGGGCATTGTGTTTCGCCTGCTCGTCATTGCTTCGTCGCTTGGCTTCCCGCAATGACGTTGAGAAAAAGGCGCGCGCGGCCGTTGGTATGGGACGGGCAGCCGCGCGCGCTAACAGAGGAGTTCGGGGTGCTCCTCTCTCAAACGGCGTCAGTGAGCAAGCTGACGCCGGTTGAACACGAACAGGACCAGGGCGAGCACGATCAGGATCAGACCCGCGATCATCTTCAGCTCGGCCGAGGTTGCCGTTTTGGGCAGACGGATGGCATCGGGCGCTGCTGGTGCGGGGCGCCGTGCGGCCGGTGACGCGGCTGCATCGGCGTGGCGTTCACGCAGCTGCGGCGGGATCTGCGGCCGTTCGCCAAACACCTTGTCGAAATCCCACCCGGCCGGCAGGTTGATCGGAAGCTCGCTGAGCTTGAGCGGCGCGCCATCGGGGCGGCTCGGTGTCTTGTCGACGGCGACAAGGCTGGTTAGGCGCGTGACGATCTGATGGTCGAGCGCCAGCGCCAGGATCGCCTTGTCCGCCTCCTCGGGCGCGAGCTCCCGCATGGCGCGCGCCACCTCGGCGTCACCGATCTTGCGCTTGGCCCAGAGTTTCGACAGGCCCTTGCCTTCGGCGGCATTCTGCAGCGGCAGCGTCACCGACCATGGACGGTCGCCGACGCGTCCCTTGATCTCGAGCGAGCCCGCGAGCTTGTCGAGCTTTGCCGCCAGCACCAGCGGCTCGTCGCGATAGACGTCGGGGATGATCGCCGGGGTGACGTCGGCCTTGGCCTCGGAGAACTTCGCGGTGAGGCCGGTCACGGCTGGATTTTCGAGCTTGGCGAACAGGCCGCGCATGCGCTCCTCGACCTGCTCGGCGGATCCGATATGGGTGAAGGCCCCGCGGCCGAGCTCAGCGGCGCGTGTCATCAGATAGGTGTTGGGCGCCGACCCGATGCCGACCATGAAGACGCGCGAGCGGCCGCGCATCGCCGTGATCGCTTCGAACAATTGCTGTTCGTTGCCGATCGCGCCGTCGGTCAGGAAGACGACCTGGCGAACCATGCCGGTGTCACCGAGCTTGTCGGCCAGCGCGGCCCGCATCGCCGGCACCATCTCGGTGCCGCCGCGCGCCTGCAACGCGCTGACGAACGAGGTCGCCTCGCCGACATGGACAGCGTCTGCCGGCACGGAAGCCGGGAACAGCACGTCCATGGTATCGTCGAAGCGGATGACGTTGAAGCGGTCGGTCGGCTGGAGCCGGGAGAGCGCGTAAGTGAGGCTCGCCTTGGCCTGGACGATCGACGTGCCGCCCATCGATCCCGAATTGTCGATCACGAACACGACCTCACGCGGCAGCGGCTTTTGGGCCGTTTGCTCGGCGCTGGGCGGAGTGACGAAGGCGAGCAGGTAATCGGCATCGCCGACACGTTCGCGGAACAGGCCGACCGACGGCGCCTTCTCGGCGGCAGGCTTCCAGGTCAGCTCGAAGTCGCGGTCAGCGGGAACGGCGCCCTCGGCGAGCGTGACGATTCGCGTCGTGTTGTCCGGACTCTCGACCTTGACCTTGTGGTGGTGGCTCTTGACCTCGCCGAGTGCAAAGCCGGCCTTCAGGCGCACCGTGATGGTGGTCGGATTGACCGGCGCGTTCTTGGCGGGATCCAGCACGGGCGGCGAGATACGGTCGCGGTCCGCCACTGAATCGGTCGTCGTCGCGCCCCAGCCCGAACCGTCATTGCGGAAGTCGACGCTCTGCACGATTGGCGCCGGATTGTAGCGCGGCCCGACCACCAGCGGCAGGCGCAGCGAATATTCATTGCCGGACTGATGCACCGGCTCCTGATATTCGATCTGCACCAGCACGGTTTCGCCGGGGCCGATATTGGCAACCGAATTGGTGAAGATGTTCGGCCGTTCCTGCTCGGTGAGCGCGGCCTTCTGACCGGCGCGGCGCGCCTCTTCGTAGATCACGCGCGCCTGCTGCCGCTCCTTGACGTCTCCGACAATGACGCGGTCGCCGACCACCATCTTCAGCGTATCGACGGCGCCCCCGGTTGCGAGCGGATAGACATAGGTTGCCTCGACCCAATCCTTGGTCGGGTTGCGGAAGATCTGGGTGACCCGGGCGCGCAGCGTCGGGCCCGATACCGTGATGTCGACGTCGATACCGAGGCGGATTGCTTCCGTGGTGGCGCCGTCGTCCTTCAGGAGCAGCGTGCCGGACCTGGCATCGCCGGGCTGGAGCAGGCTGGCCTGCTCGGTCGTTGCCGACCAGCTCGTCCCGAAGCTGACCAGCAGGGCCACGAAGGCCATCAGCATCACCGCGATGCCCTGCGCGAGAAGCAGCAATCCGAGCTTGATCAGCCGGTTCAACATGGGGTGCTCGTCGTTGTCGGCTGTGTCGTAGGTGTCCATTTGGCCTGCTCCTGGCGGACGTTTGCTGGCTTTGAGCATTCGCCGGGAGGGGCCGATTTCGCGAGCAGAATGATCGGCAATGTTCCGCCGCGGCCAGCCCGGGCGCGCCGCACGTGGGCGGTCATGTGCGGTTTTGTGCTGGTTTGTCCGGCCTGCTAGACTGGCCTCCCAAGGCAGGGCTAGCGATGCAGATGCAGGATAAAGTCACCGACAAGCAGCTTTCCGACGAGCAGAGTCGCGAGATCGCCGAGACCATCCGCGAGGAGCTCGCCAGACGCCGGATCTCCCGGCAGACGCTGGCCGAACAGGCCAAGCTTAGCCTGTCGACGCTGGAGAAGGTGCTCGGCGGCCGCAGGCCGTTCACGCTGGCGACGACGGTCCGGCTGGAGCAGGCGCTGGGCGTCTCCTTGCGTAAAAGCATCGTCGTGGTGACGCCGCCGGCCGCAAACGATGTCGCGCCTGACAGCCTCGGCTCCTATGCGCACCGCGCGGTGAGCTGGCTCGAGGACGTCTACATCACGCTGCGGCCGTCGTTCGGCGACATGGATGCGATCTTCGCCTATCGCACCGAGATCGTCTGGGAGCCGAAGGTTTCTTCGTTGGTCTTTCGCGAGGGCGAGCGGACCGATACTGCCTACGAGCACACCGGCGAGGTCGCCGTTCCCCATCAGTCCGGCTTCATCTACCTCGTCATCATCAAGCACGGCCAGCATCGCGTGATCACGGTGTCGCGGCCGACGGTTGCCGGCGAGATGTACGGCATCATCTCGACGCTGCGCGCAGGCCCCGGCTCGCAGCTCACGCCGATCGCGGCGCCGATCGCCTATGTGCCGCTCAAAAACATCCAGCAGCCGTCGCTGGGGCGGGTGGCTCCCGACGACGCCAACCATGCCTTGTATCGAAAGCACCTGCGACGCACGGTAGAAGAGCCGTTTGCGCTGTTTTTGACGCTATAGTCCGCAAGAAATAGTCCTGCACCGACCGGGCATGCGTCTATAAGGGTGGACCATGCAGGACGAGCCCGCGCGATACGGCGGCCGATCTCCGCTGTTCTCCATCATCATCCCGCTCGAATATCATCGCGGGCAATGGGAGCAGTCCTGGCTGGGCTGGACGTCGCAGACCGCGGACAAATCGCTCTACGAGATCATCCTGGTCGTGCCGCCCGACTTCCGGGCGCGCGAGGAGCTGCAGGCGCTCGCCGGTGACGCGGCCCGCATCGAGTTCACCGAGTCCGAACACGACATCGGGCTGTGCGCGCTCGGTGCAACCAAGGCCCGCGGCAGCCATCTGTTCTTCACGGAGTCGCATTGCTGGCCCGAGCCTGACGTGATCGAGCTGTGCATCCGCGCGATCGAAGCCCATCCCGACTGGGCCGGCTTCTCCTGCCATTCGGTGCCGATCTGCCATAACAGGCTCTCGAAGGCCGAGGCAGCGATGTACCAGGCCGACATCGAGTTCGGCATGAAGCAGCATCCCTGGCGGAAAGTGCTCGATCAGTGCTTCGTCACGCGGCGTGACGTCTATTGGGAATGCGGCGGCCTGCGCGAGGAGCTCGGCCATTTCGCCGAATGGGTGCTGGCTGCGGCCTATCACGCGAAAGGCCATGCCATCGGCTATCTGGAGGAGGCGCGCTTCCACCACTATTACGTCGGCGAGATCGGCGAATTGAAGACGTTCACGCTCGACTTCGTTCAGGGCGAGATCCGTTATCTCAGCGAGGCGCGCCGCGAGCCCGGGAGCGAGCTGCTCGAAATTCCCGTTGAATGGGTCGAATGGGCCGGATTCGACGTATCGCTCGCCCGCGCGGCGATGAATGCGCTCGTGCAATACAGCCTCGAAGGCCGCGGCTGGAAGCGGCCCGATGAAAAGCTGCGCGCCTTCTGGCGCTGGGGTCGATTGGCTTTGTGCGGCGATCGTCTCGTTCGCGTCGCCGCGCGCCTGGCCGTGATGCAGGCGTATTTCGGCCTGAGCGCGCTGACGGCGATCGGGTCGAGCGAGGCGATCGCGCGATGGATGAGGCGCTACATCGCCGCGCTGATCCATCTGCAGCGACTTGAATGCATTCGTCGCATGCGTGGTCAGGCCGGGCCGGCGGCGAAATTCCTGGGAGATCGTGTACTCGGGCAAGCCGGATTCCATGGCCTCGAATCGTCGGCGGGGCACCTCTTCCGCTGGAGTGAGCCGCAGGCCGCGGTTCGCATCCAGGGGGGCGCGGGGCGCAACACCGTCCTGATCCGAAGCCCCGCCTTGCGCGCACCGCTGCGCGAGATCGGTGCGTATTTCTATCTCGACGGCGTGCGCGTCGATGCCTCCGCGATCGCGATCGGCCCTGACAGTTATACGCTGTGTCTCGATCTGCCGTCCTCGGGCATCGCCGTCCTTGCATGGTCATGCCCCGTGCTCAGAGGCATCGACGATTCCCGCCGCCTTGGCCTGTCCATAGTGTCCATCGAGGTGCGCCGGGATGCCGAAGCTTCAATCAAGCTCCAGCCAGCCCAGGGCAAAACCGAATCGCCGCCCGTCCGGTGAGGCCGCGTCGAGATCGCGCGGACTTCCCATCACCGGACATTGGAAGGCTAGCGCCGCATGATGCGGATACGCCGGCCAGGCTGTTGCAGGAATGTTGCTCTCGAGGAGGATGCCGTCACTGACCGCGCGCTTGCGCAGATCCAGCTCGCGGCCGTTGAGTGCGATCTCGAGCCGGTCGAGCGCGTCCGCATTGATGACATGTGATAGGAGACATCTGAAGTGCGCCGGGCGGGCCGCCTGCACTCGCAGGTTCAGCGTCGCCGTCGGCGCCGAATTCCAGCACAAGAAGCGATTCTCGAAATATTCCCGTTCATGCCAGCCGTGTCCGTGCAACGGCTGGTCCGGTGTGAAGCGGTTCGCCGCAAGCAGCGTTGCGAGCATCGGCGGCCTCGCCGGATCCAGTGGAGCACCCAGCTTCTCGTCGAACAGCCGACAGGCCTCTGCGTAGAGCCGCAGATCCAGCCCATTCCAGGACCGGAGGATATCCCGGGAATCCGGGTCCATGTCGGACAAGCGGGCCTGCGGTGTGCGATTGAGGTGAGCCAATGGGCCGAACGGACCCCAGCCCATCATCCGTCCGAGCAGACGCAGGGTGTCTTGCCTGCGTTCGAGGATGCCGGTGAGATCGATCCGCGCGAGATGTCGCAGGGCTGCATCCAGCAGGCGCGGATCGTCATCGCGGCATTCGGCAAAATCAGCGCCGGCCAGTTGTCGCGTTTGCACATTGGCGAGCCAATGACGCGCCAGCTTCTCCTCCTCGGCAAAAAAGCGCGCCGGGCCGAGCTCGCGGGCCCTCTCCTGGAAACGCAGGCGGCTCTGATACTCCTCGGCGCTCAGCTCGGTCGCGAGGCTTCGCAGATAGGCCTCGCTGTGACTTTGGAAGAAGTGGTAGGCCGACAGGCAGCGCGCCATCGGCTCCCGCAGCACCGTGAAGATGACCGGATCGCTTTCGAACCGCGCGGCATAGTCGAACCCGACATGGCCGGTTGCGAACAGCGCCTCGCCCGGCCGTCGCGGGCCGCTCACAGAATGCGCCTGAAACAAGAGCCTGTCGGCGGGAAAGCGGTTGGCCAGCAGGCCACGCATCGAGACGCCGGCGGTCTTGCGGATGTGAAGAAAGAAAAACGGCCTCCCGGCCGTTGTTTCACTCCTGTGCGGAGCCGCCTCCGCCGGGGGCGGCTCCGGATCGCTCGATAGGGACATGCGCGAAAGCTAGCCTCCGGTCTCCGCGCTGATGATATCACCAAATAGCTCCCATTGGCCCTTCTTGAACCGCCACATCTTGAGCTGCTCGATCGGCGCGAAGTCGCTGGCGGAGGTGTTGATCTTGATCCCCGGGATCAGCGTGTCGGGAACGAAGTCTTTCAGACTGGCAGCCTGCTTCATCACGTTCTCGCGGGTCAGGTTGTCGCCCGACTGTTTCAGTACCTGCACCATCGTCTGGGCCGCGGCATAAGCGTAGACCAGGTTGGCGTCCGAGATGTTGGCGCCCGGCATGTACTTGTCGATGAAGGTCATGAACCTCTTCATGCCCTCGTCGTCCTTCCACTGCGGATCCGAGGCATCCTTCAGATAGCCGGCCGAGAGCACGCCTTCGGACGCCTCGAGGCCGGCGGGCTTCATCACCGCGCCGATCGACACCGACACGTCGGTCATCAAGTGCATCGGTTTCCACTCCAGCTCCGCGATCTTCTTGATCGCCTGCGCCGCGAATTTCGGGGTCGCGATGTTGACGAAGACGTCAGCGCCGGTGCCCTTGAGCTTGACGATATGGGCGTCGATCGACGGTTCCGACGTCTCGTAGCTCTCTTCGGCGACGATCAGCTTGGAGGCCTTGTCGCCGAAGACGTCCTTGATGCCGGCGACATAGTCTTTGCCGAAGTCGTCGTTGGCATAGAAGATCGCCACCTTCGCGTCCGGCTTCTCCTTCAGAATGTATTTGGCGAAGATCTGGGCCTCGACCCGGTAGCTGGGCTGGAAGCCCATGGTCCAGGGAAAGTTCTTCGGGTCGTTCCACTTGGAGGCGCCGGTGGCGAGGAAGAGCTGCGGCACCTTCTTGCTGTTGTGATATTTCTGAACGGCGGTCTGGGTCGGCGTGCCCAGCGCGTTGAAGATCAAAAATACCTCGTCGCTCTCGATCAGCTTGCGGACCTGTTCCACGGTCTTGGGCGGCGAATAGCCGTCATCATAGGAGATCCAGTTGATCTTGCGGCCGTTGATGCCGCCCTGGTCGTTGATCATCTTGAAATAGGCTTCCTCGGTCTTGCCGATGACGCCGTAGGCGGACGCAGGACCCGAATACGCCTCGACATTGCCGATTTTGATCTCGGTGTCGGTGACGCCGGTGTCGTATTTCTTCTGCGCCTGGGCGGATTGGGTCGCAAGCAGCGTCATCGCTGTTGCTGCGGCAAGCAGTGCGAGTTTCTTGTTCATGAAAATTCCTTGGGGTTTCTTTGGTTTCTTTTGGGGAGGCACGTCAAAAGAAAAGCGCCCGTCAGGGCGCTTCGATCAGGCGTTGGCGACTTTCTTGTCGACCTCGGAGACCACCGAGAAGTCCTTGCGTAAGGTCGGCTTGTGGATCTTGCCGGTGGCGTTGCGTGGCAATGCATCGACGAAGCGGAGCTGGCGCGGGCATTTGAAGCGCGCCAGATTGGCGACGCAGTGCGCAAAGACATCAGCCTCCGTCAGCTTTTGTCCCGGCTTGACCGCGACGATGGCAAGGCCGACCTCGCCCCATTGCGGATCCGGGATGCCGATCACGGCGGCTTCTGCGATGGCCGTGAGCTGGTGCAGGACGTTCTCGACCTCGGCCGGATAGACGTTCTCGCCGCCGGAGATGTACATGTCCTTCCAGCGGTCGACGATGTAGTAGAAGCCCTCCTCGTCGACGCGCGTCGCGTCGCCGGTGTGCAGCCAGCCGTCGGTGAAGGAGGTCTTGTTCGCCTCCGGCCTGTTCCAGTAACCGGGCGTGATGTTGGGCCCCTTGACCCAGAGCTCGCCGAGTTCGCCGACATCGGCTTCACTGCCGTCGGGCCGCACGATCCGCACTTCGGTGTGCAGCACCGGCTTGCCGGCGGAGCCCGCCTTGCGCGCAGCGTCCTCGCGATCGAGCACCAGCACGGCCGGTGAGGTCTCGGTCATGCCGTAGCCCTGCTGCAGCGCCACGCCGCGCGCCTCCCACACTTTCAGGAGTGGCACCGGCATCGGTGCGCCGCCGACGCCGCCCACGATCAGCCGGCTCAGGTCAGTGGTCGCAAAAGCCGGATGCTGCGCCATGAACTGGTAGATCGCGGGTACGCCGAAGAAAACGTTGATGCCCTGCGCGGGATCGCTGATCAGGCCGAGCGCGGTGCCGGGATCGAACGCGCGCATGATCATCACGGTGCCGCCGGCGTGCAGCACCGGATTGGTGTAGCAATTCAGCCCGCCGGTGTGGAACAGCGGCAGCACGGTGAGCAGGACCGAGGCCGGTCCGATGCAGGCGGGGCCGCCGAGATTGACGCAATTCCAGAAGGTCATGCCATGGGTGATGGTCGCACCCTTGGGATGGCCCGTCGTGCCCGAGGTATACATGATGGTCGAGACATCATCGAGCGTGACCTCCTCGATCCGCTCCAGCGGCTTTGTGGCGGCGATGCCGGTCTCGTAGGACCCGCCAGGGCCAAGCAGCAGGCTCGTCGGGATATTGCAACGCGTTGCGACGGCAAGCGCCGTCTCGGCGAGATCGGTGTCGTGGATCATCACCTTCGGCGCGCAGTCAGCTGTGATGAACTGCAGCTCGGGAACGGTGAGGCGGGTGTTCAGCGGCACGAAGATCGCACCGAGGCGGCCGCAGGCGAACTGCACCTCAAGTGTATCGGTTGTGTTCAGCGCCAGCACCGCGACGCGGTCGCCGCGCGAAACGTTCAGCGTGTGGCGCAGGAACGAGGCGAGGCGCGAGACGCGGCCGTCGAGCTGCGAATAGGTGAAGCGGCGCTCGCTCGCGAGGTCGATCACCGCGACCTTGTCAGGCGTGCGGCGGCCATGATGAACGATCCAGTCGTAGTAACGAACGGCCAAAGATTCCTCCCTCGGCGCACCATGCCCGGCGTGGCCCTGGGGCCAGCCGGAGTCTGTGCAGCAACGTTTTTTTGCGCCAGAGTTGGCCTGCGAGCAGGGAAAAGCGTCTTGCGTTGAGTTGCTAGGTGACTGCCTTGCGCGAAGCGTCCGCACCAGCCAGCCACTCCGCGCAAGTGAACCAGCAATGTTCCAGCCATGGTGGCCGAGACGAATCCGGCCGCGAGGCGAAAGCGATGAAGAGCCCGTTTTATACCGCCGAGCACGACGCCTTCCGCGACGTAATGCGCCGCTTCGTCGAGAAGGAGATCACCCCCTTCGCCCATGAATGGGACGAGGCCGGCGAATTTCCGCGCGCGCTCTATCGCAAGGCGGCGGAGATCGGGCTGTTGGGCCTGGGATTCCCCGAGGAATATGGCGGCACCGCCGCCGACCAGTTCATGAAGATCGTGGCCAGCCAGGAGCTGGCGCGGGCGGGCGCGGGCGGCGTCAGCGCCAGCCTGATGAGCCACACCATCGGCTCGCCGCCGATCGCGCGCGCGGCACGGCCCGAGGTGAAGGCGCGCGTGCTGCCGCAGGTGCTGGCGGGCGACAAGATCTCGGCGCTCGCGATCACCGAGCCGGGCGGGGGCTCCGACGTCGCGAATCTCAGCACGCGGGCGCGGCGCGATGGCGATCACTACGTCGTGAGCGGTGAGAAGACTTTCATCACCTCAGGGATGCGCGCCGATTATCTGACCGTTGCGGTGCGTACCGGCGGCGAGGGCGCCGGGGGCGTCAGCCTGCTCCTGAGAGGGCGGCACGCCCGGCCTGTCCAGGACAAAACTGAAGAAAATGGGCTGGTGGGCCTCCGACACCGCGACGCTGCATTTCGACGCATGCCGCGTGCCGGCCGAGAATCTGATCGGCGAGGAGGGCCAGGGCTTCAAGATCATCATGCAGAATTTCAACAGCGAGCGCATGGGCATGGCGGCGGGCTGCACCGCCTTCGCCCGGGTCTGCCTCGACGAGGCCATCGCCTATGCCAGGGAGCGCAAGACCTTCGGCAAGCCGCTCGCCCAGCACCAGGTCATCCGCCACAAGATCGTCGACATGGCGCAGAAGGTCGCGGCAAGTCAGGCGATGCTGGAGATGCTGGCCTGGCGGCTCGAGCAGGGCGAGAGCCCGGTTGCGGAAATCTGCATGATGAAGAACCAGGCGACGCAGACCATGGCGTTCTGCGCCTCCGAAGCCGTGCAGATCTTTGGCGGCGCCGGATTCATGCGCGGCATCAAGGCCGAGCGCATCTACCGCGAGGTCAAGGTCAACGCCATCGGCGGCGGCACCGAGGAGATCATGAAGGATCTGGCGTCACGGCAGATGGGGTTATGAGGCTCGGTCATTCCGGGGGCGTGCGCAACGCGTACGAGCCCGGAATCCATCGGGCCGCACGTACCGTAGAGGAATGGATTCCGGGGTCGCGCTGCGGCGCCCCCGGAATGACAGAGGACAAAAATGCTATTCACCGCCGACCACGACGACATCCGCCGTTCCCTGCAGAAATTCATCGCCAATGAGATCAATCCGCACGTCGATGAATGGGAAAAGGCCGACATCTTCCCGGCGCACGAGCTGTTCAAGAAGATGGGCAGCCTCGGCTTCCTCGGGCTGAACAAGCCGGTCGAATTCGGCGGCTCGGGCCTCGACTATTCCTATGCGCTGATGATGGCCGAGGAACTCGGCGCCATCACCTGCGGCGGCGTGCCGATGGCGATCGGGGTGCAGACCGATATGGCGACGCCGGCACTGGCACGCTTCGGTTCGGATGAGGTGCGCCGCGAATTCCTGGCGCCTTCTATCTCCGGCGATTTCGTCGCCTGCATCGGCGTCTCCGAGCCCGGCGCGGGCTCGGACGTCGCCTCGATCAAGACGCAGGCGCGCTCAGACGGCGACGATTACGTCATCACCGGCGGCAAGATGTGGATCACCAACGGCACCCAGGCCGACTGGATCTGCCTGCTCGCCAACACCGGCGACGGGCCCGTTCACCGCAACAAGTCGCTGATCTGCGTGCCCATGAAAAGCAAGGGCGTCACCATCGCGCGAAAGCTCGACAAGATGGGCATGCGCTCGTCGGACACGGCGCAGATCTTCTTCGACAATGTCCGCGTGCCCAAGCGCAACCGGATCGGCGAAGAGGGCAAGGGCTTCACCTACCAGATGATCCAGTTCCAGGAGGAGCGGCTCTGGGGTGCGGCGGCCTGCCTGAAGTCGCACGAATACATCATCGACCAGACCATCGAATACACCCGCAATCGCAAGGCCTTCGGCCAAAGTATTCTCGACAACCAGGTCGTGCACTTCAAGCTCGCGGAGATGCAGACCGAGGTCGAGTTGCTGCGCGCGCTGATCTATCGCGCTGCCGAGCAGCTGGTCGCCGGCGAGGACGTGACGCGGCTCGCGACCATGGCGAAGCTGAAGGCCGGCCGCCTCGGCCGCGAGCTCACCGATGCCTGCTTGCAATATTGGGGTGGGATGGGCTTTACCAACGAGACGCCGGTCAGCCGTGCCTATCGCGACAGCCGCCTGACCTCGATCGGCGGCGGTGCCGACGAGGTCATGCTGATGGTCCTGTGCAAGATGATGGGCACGCTGCCGGGGAGTAAAGGAAACGCCTGATGATCACGCTCCATCATTGCGACGCCGCGCGCTCGTTCCGTCCGCTCTGGATGCTGGAGGAGATGGGGCTGCCTTATGAATTGAAGATGCTGCCGTTCCCGCCGCGGGTGTTTGCCAAGGAATATCTGGCGCTCAATCCGCTCGGCACGATTCCCTTCC
>Ga0209256_1001155_pt1 | contig 29900 bp, 29 predicted proteins | sample AraplaCol_mCL_r2_2_FD_184270 | JGI IMG/M metagenome (GOLD analysis project Ga0209256, IMG submission 184270) | Arabidopsis root microbial communities from North Carolina, USA - plate scrape MF_Col_mCL_r2 (SPAdes) (version 3) | ecosystem: Host-associated > Plants > Roots > Endosphere | place...
TGGCCGACCAACTTGACCGCTTCTCGCTTAAACTCTTCTGTGAAATTCCTGCGTTCCCGCTTCATACAAAACCTCCGTAGGTGACATCATACCTTTCGGAAGTGTCCGTCTAAACGGGGGAATGCCAGCTCATGCACCATTCGCGCCATCCAAATGAGCAACTACTTCAGCTATCTTTTGATCGATACGGCGCTCATTGACGCTGCGCATCCGATCCACACACTCAAAGGTAAGCAAAGCGTTAAATGGTTCAAAACGCTTTATGAACGTTCCGCTCGATCAGTGAGTCCTATCGTCGTTGATATCGAAGGGGCGATCCGCTCGAATCGAGTTGAGCTAATGATGAGTGCTGCGAATCTTGGCTCACGCAATATTGGCCTCTCATTAATCGAAAGTAGCTTGAGCCTTGAGGAGGTCGCAGTCCATTTGCGTCAATTCATCTATTTCGTAGATCAAGATGGCGTGGAATTTACGTTGCGGGTCGCCGATTGTGCTGTCTTGCTTGCGATGTCGCAGACATTGACGGCAGTTCAATGGTCGGCCCTCATGAGCCCCTTTTTGCGATGGCGTGTTTTCGATAGAGAGCGGGAGCTAGATGACTTACCTCGTGCAGTGACTGAAACGATTGCTCAGCCCCCGCTAATGCTGACTAAGGCCCAGGTGGCCCAGTTGCAGTGCGCTGCTGAGCCGGACCGTTTGCTTGCGAATCTTTCAGCAATGCGTCCGACAATTTTGGATGGATGGAGGCCGCTCGATGCTCACCGAGTTGCAACGAAAATCATTGAAATATGGAACGAAAGCGAGAATAAGGACCATTCGACACTGTTAATCTTTGCGCGCGCGGTGTTCGATTCCGGGGCAAGGCTACTTCAGCATACTGACGCGGTCGAATACCTAAAGGAAAGCGATCAAGCCGCAGTAAGGCGATCAATTCAGCAGCGGCTCGAGAAGTATTCTTGATGACCTTGAATACGAACACTGGCAACCCATGAAAAACAAATTTATGAAGGCAACCGCAAGTCTAATTGTTGTCTTTCTGATTTTCCTTTGGTACGAGAGTCGCGATGATGGGAAGATCCCGGTGGGCGTCAACGGCGTAAGTCACATGGGAACCCGGTACAGTATTTCCCAATACTATGTCGACGATTTTTACGGCAGCAACATCGGTCGTGAAGGAGGTGGTGGGTCACATACCTGCTGTGTGATCCTGCCTCGTGAATGGCGACCGGGAATGATTGTGGACCTCAGGTGGGAGGTTTATGACTATGAGCGAAAGTCATTGACAAGATATAGGGCAAGGGTTCCGGTCGAAAAATACAAGGAAGTTGGTGATGTTGTCGTGCATATTTTTCGCGACAATTCCGCAAGATTTGTTACCTCAATCTGGGACGTTATGAGTGCCAATCATCCGGTCGCGTGGGGCGAAAGTGACGGAGGATCTCGTGCGAGTAAAGGCACACAGATTGCGACGCTTTTTACTGAACAAGAAATTAAAGCGTTCGAACAGCGGCAAGGTCCGCGTGGAAGCTGGAGATAGGCATGGAAACTCTCAGTGATGCGGCGATCCCTCTTTGCTCTGATAGCTTGGCGCAGGCACATACCGATGAACCTATCGGGAAATTGGACCCAGCGAAGTGCAGTGCGCCAGTACAGCTTGGATTCTTCTTCGATGGAACTCAAAACAATAAAGATCGTGATATCAAGAAGTACTCGCACTCCAATATCGCGCGACTTTATGATTCTTTTCCAGAACGGCGGTTGGCCGGATTGTACAAAACATACATCCCCGGGGTCGGTACGGTTTTTCCTGAGATTGGCGACGCTGACGAAAGCGGGGCCGGGAGCGCTTTTGGTATCGGGTGCGAAGCAAGAGTACTTTATGCTTTGCTTCGGATAATAGACCAAGTCCACTTCTATGCAACTGGGAGGACGCTAGTTGGTGCCGACGAAATAAGGGAACTTTGCAAAGCTCCTCGTTTTTTTGCATGGGATAGTAAGGAAAGGAAGTCACTGCACAATTCTGCTGGTGGTACAAAGTTTTTGTCGCTCAAGGTTGAGATGTTGAGAGCCGCGCTAGAGTCCCCTAAAAGTAGGCGAATAAGTGAATGTGTCGTTGATGTATTCGGATTCTCTCGTGGAGCGGCGGAAGCCAGGGTTTTTTGCTCTTGGCTCACTAAGCTAGTGAACGATAAGGAATTTGCTGGTGTCCCATTTAGGATAAGGTTCCTCGGGATTTTCGATACGGTCGCGTCGGCAGGATTTTGGAATAGCCTCGGAAATCCGAGTACTACGGACGGCCATTCCGGATGGGCCTCGCCTGAATTCCTTCGGGTCCCTGAATTGGTTGAGAACTGCGCGCATTTCATCGCGATGCACGAACTTCGAAAGAATTTCCCACTTGACCAGATCAATGTTGCAGGAAGACGAGGCTTCGTTCAAGTTGCATTTCCTGGATCACACAGTGATGTCGGCGGTGGTTACGCGATAGGTGAGTTAGGCATTTCAGCCCCACCGCTTGGTCCCCAGGGCGAAGCATTTAAGTTATCCCAGATTCCTTTGAATCAGATGATGAAGTGCGCGATAGCTTCGGGTGTTCCATTGGAGAGGCCGCCAGGCCTTGAATTCCAATATCAGATTTCGCCAGTGCTAAAGGAAGCATATGACACATTTATTCGAGAATCGGGAGCCGGCGCACGAAGCATGCGAGATTGGATGCAACCTTATTTGAATTGGCGTTGGCAGATACGGAACAATTTCGCAAGTACTAAGCAGATGACGAATTCAAATTCAGAAGACAAGATCTTGCTGAGGCTTAGTAATGCGAAGCTCATTCAAGATGCTGAGTCAATCATCGAAGTAGGAGATGTGCCAAAGGCGCGCAAATACGTTGATATGGTCGTTTCACGTAAAGCCCCTGCTGAATGGAGCCGCTTCACCCCCGCGAGAGACGAAAAGATCAAATATTTTGACAAAGAGGCGCCCTTAGTCTTGCACGAAGCCAGGTTTGCTCCGACTGTGTCACCGGCCCTCGCTAATTTCTTTGACCATTTTGTACATGACTCGTTTGCAGGATTTTCTCGTACATTGACGGAAATAACTGGCTACTGGCGCTACCGGAAAATCTTTAATGGCGATTCCAAGCCGATGTTTTGATCGATAAAGGACCTTTTGAAATGAAAAACTCAAATGGCAAAGGAATCATTCGTATGGGCGATGCCACAACACATGGTGGCAAAGTTCTTAGTGGAGCTAACGACTTCAAAGTCTTGGGGCGGCCGATCGCTTGTGAGGGGGATTTAACGGTCTGCCCTAAATGCAAAGGAGTGTATCCTGTCCAGGTCAATGGATCAGATCGAAGGCATCTAGGTAGATTCGTTGCCTACCAAGGAGATCAGGCCGCTTGCGGTGCCAAACTTTTGTCATCGATATAGTCGCGTTTGCTTTGATGCCTGCATCTGCATGCAGGAATTTTACGCGACACGAAAGGAATTTAAGAACGGCTGCAAGCTCATTGCAAGCGGATCGCGGTGTCAAAAACCCAGGTGCGGCGGATTTCGATCACATCGTATTGGCGTGCCAAAGCCGGAGGGAACGCGCCGTAGGGCGCGTAGGTAGTGATGACTTTCCGAATCGCGTCGTCGATTGCAGGCACCCCGCTTGAGACGATAAAGGTCACCTTCTCCACAGAGCCATCAGCACGAATCGCCACAGTGACCATCGGCGGCACGTGCCGCTGTTTCACCACCTCACGAACCACGTCAAAAGCCATATTCAATTCGAACTTCTTGCTCATTGCTTCCGCATATTGAACAAGATCGATATTCGGATCAGCGCGCCCGAAGAGCCAGCCTCGGCGCAGTCCGCTAGCCGATGGCAGCAAAGACTTTGAAGGATTCTTCGAAGCGGCCTCACGCTGCGCGGCCTCTTCATTGAGCTGCCGGCCGATTGCGCGGAGGCGTTCCTCGCGTTCTGCTTCTTGCTTGGCCTTCTCCAATTGTGCCTGTTCGCGTTTAGCCTGCTCCTGGCGCGCAGCTTCCTGTTTCGCCGATTCCTGTCGCGCCGCTTCTTGCCGGATCGCGTCTTGTCGTGCCGCCTCAAGCTGCGCTTGTTTTGCTTGTTCCTGACGCAGGGCTTCCCTGCGTGCAGCTTCTACCCGCGCAATCTCGGCACGATCCTGTTCCTGCCTGGCCGCATCCTGACGCACCTTTTCGTCGATCTTGGCCTGTTCGCGGCGAAGTTCCTCTTGCCGGGCCTGTGCCACGCGTGCAGCCTCTTGGCGCGCGGCCTCGTTCCTTGCCTGCTCTGCGCGGGCGGCTTCCTGGCGAACCTGTTCCTGGCGCGCCGCTTCAACCTGCGCCTGCCTTACTTGCTCCTGCCGCGCCGCTTCCACTCGCGCAGCCTCGGCGCGTTCTTGCTCCTGGCGAGCGGCATCCTGTCGTTGCTGCTCCTGACGTGCCGCCTGGCGCTGAGCGTCTGCCATCAGTTCCGCTTGGCGAAGCCGTTCCGCCGCCTGCTTTTCCTGTTCAAGTTTGGCTTCTTCAGCACGATCGCGCGCATCTTTTTCGAGCTGCTTCTGCGCGATGTCTCCTGCGTTGTCGGGCACAGGCGCTTCTCGCTCCTGGATCGGAATGTTGCGCACCATGGAGTTGGCAGGCGCATTCACCGGCGCGGCGACAGGTGCAATCGGTGGCTGTACGTCAGCGCGCTTCTCCGCCTTCATTTCCGGAGATGGAGTTGGCTCCGGTGTAGGAGCGGGCGGAGGTGGTGGAATCAATACGGCGGGCGCCTGGCTATTGCCAATAGCCGGCGGCGGCGACGACATGGATGCCACAGGACTGGCGGCAGCAGGCCTTTCGACCGGAGCGAGCACCGGATTGGCGTTCACAGTCTGCGCAACGCCAGGCAACGGCGGTGGCGTAGAAGCAGGTCTGGCAGACGGCGGCGGCACCAGCAAAACCTGCAGGTCATTGGCGCCCAGTCGCCTTTCCTGCCAGGGGAATTTAAGGGCGGGCAGCCCGAATGTATGTCCCCCGAGCGTAATGCTCAACAGCAGCGCATGGATAATGGCGGACACCACCAAAGCGGTGCTCAAGCGCCATTGATCGCGCTGGAAGCTGTCGTACCGGCGGATAGTCATTGTTGAGGACATCAACACAGACTATCACAAAGGCAGGTGGCTATTGATCGATTGTCAACTGAGAGGGGGAATTTGCAACACCCTTACCGAGCCTGCGCTTGAGCCCTTGTGTCCGGAGCAAGACCGAGAAGGAAACGTAGCCGCCAATGAAGGCAGGATTCAGCACCAGCGCCCCAACCCATACCTGCCAGGCGCCGCTGTCGCTCAGACCCTTCGCATTGAGCTTGGCCTGCACAAAATACGCACTCAGCGACATGAAGGCATAACTGAGAATCAGTGCGCCAAGGCTGGCCTGCCACACCTGGATCGGTGCAGATAAGTTCAAAATTGCGTTCAGCCAGAAGGCCACGAATACCACCAGATACACCAGCGCCCCCCATTTAAGGCGGCTTAAGTGGCCGTCCAGTTCCAGCTCCGGCCAGCTTGGCTGCAGCTTGAACGATGGTCCTCTGATGCCCGATGCGCGCGCCGCGGCCACGATCTGTTCGAGATTGACGGGTTGTTGATCCATTTATCGCACCACCCTTGGTTCCAGCGTCATGAATTCCACGCCCTGCTTTTTAGCGGAGGCCATATTGAACTGCGAAAGTGATGCCTGCCCAAGCAGCGGAACACAAGTCGGGCAGACCACAGTGGTGACCTTGCGCAGCTCAAAAGGCCCCACCTTGAGCGTATCCAGCACAACCACGCGAGCGCTGACAAGACGGCCATCCGCGGTGCGCAAGGCGACGCTGGGCTGGACGACCTTGTAGCTCGCCTTGGAGCTGGCCAGCATCGCGTCACTGAGCGTGGTCTTGGCTGCACCGGTATCCACCACAAAAGCCGTCGCCCTGGCGTCGCCAATCTTCACAGGCGCGTAGAAATGGTCGCCCGTCTTGGATAGACGCAGGCTTTTCTGTGCGCTATCCAGGGTCTGGCCCTGTCGCTCAATGGTCGATTCAATGGCAATGCGCTGGCCGGCAAAATATTCCCCATGCCCCTTCGCTTCCAGCGTAGCGTCAAACGAGGAAAGCAGTGCCAGCGCTTCGTATTCCCGCTTCTTCATCACCAGCATTTTGGCCAGGTCACCGCGAATATTGACCAGGCTTGGCAAGATCGCCAGCGTCTTGTACGACCAGTCAATCGCCTCGTCGATGCGGCCCACCTTCTCAAGGCTTTGCGCATAGGCGGCGAAGAGATCATAAGTGCCCTGGCCCATGTCGATGGCCTTCTCAGCCTGCACGATGGCCGCCTCCGGCTTGTCGTCCCAGTTGTAGATAACAGCCAGGCTTGCGATGGCATGCACATCGGTAGGACGCATCTTGATGTACTGCACCCAGTTCGTCTCAGCGCAAGCGAGCTGGCGCAGCTGTTGGCACTTGATGGCTCCATCGCGGTAGGCGGAAGGCGGGTAGGTCGTTGCTGCGAATGCGGGCAGGGCTGAAAGCAGCCAGGCCGCCATCAGGTTGCGGGCTGTGAAATGCATGGTTGATGGACTAAGTGAAGACTGCAGATTATACCTAGTCCACCTTGCCAAGCTTGCAATTAATTGACCTGGAATGTCCTGCTGGTTCCGGTCAGGCCGTAGATATTGCCGTTCCAGCCGTTTTTGTAATCACCATAATGCCGGATGCGGTACTGCCCGGTCGCCGCACCGGCTGGAATGTCCCAGCCGATCACCGCGCGTGAGCTTCCCCATACCGGGTCGACGCGCTCCCACCGATACGTGGTCTCCCAATCGCCATCCGTGGCTACGGTGCGCCATGCGGCTCCATCCCAACGTTGTATCTCCAGGAAGGTGCCGTTCAAACGCAGGTTGTTCTTGGGATGCCCAGTCCAGAAGGCCACTTCAACGTGCTGCCCACGCGTATAGCTTGCATTGGCTTGCCGGTCCACGTCGCCGAAGTTCTTGAAGATTGGTACGTTATCCAGTACCACGCCGGTCTGGAAGGACAACTGGTTATTGCTCAAGTCGCGAACGGTGGCGCTGGGACCGGCGGCCGTGCCTTGGCGGAGCGCCGTCGCCAGTTCGTTAAAGCTTTGCTGATATGCGCTGAGCGTCCATTTTCCGAAGTGCGTGGATGCGCCCTCATAGTGCTGGGCATCGTATTCCTCCGGCGTGGTGACGTAGCCGGAATAGGCGTTGGCATAGCCGGCAAACACCACGTACCGCACACTATCGCCTAGCGCAGCCTTGACCGTCTCGCGCACGCGCCGGCCAGACATGATGGTGAATTCCGCGGGTGCCGCGATAATGGCCAACTGGCCGATGCGAGTGATTGAGACCGGCAGTACCTCAGGCGACCAGGGGAAGGGCGTCTGGACGCCAGTACCCAACAGCACCGGCTTGACGCCGTGACAGTCCCGCACCCACTGCGGCGTCGGCGCGATCACGCCACCCAGGGCGTTGAAAAATGCGTTGCCCTTCAAATCGCCTTCATTGAAGCCATCCAAGCCTCTGCCGTCCTCGGTACCGGCGGCAAAGGCGTCGCCGATGGCCGCAGGGCAGGTGATGCGCGTTACGCCATCCGTCCATTGGCCCGCCACGGTGATGCGCGAGAAGTCGATATAGCGCTGCCGATAATCCACCGTGCCGGACAGCGTCTCAGTCGCACCGTTGTAGATGGACAGCGCCTTCTGCAACTGGCGCTCGCCGATGATGCGGGTGTTATCGAATTCATTGAGGGTAGGGCCGGTGCCGTCGAGACTCAGGTTGGGCGTCATGTCGCCGGCGTTGGACTGCGCAAAAGCTGCAACAAAGTCGCTGTCCGAGTTGTAGCGCACGCCTTTCAGTTCATGCTCCCAGCGCCATTCCGCATAGCCCTTGTTGTCCGGCGAGATGAGGCGGTTATTCGGCGTCATCGAAACGCCGTGCGTGGCGAACCAGCTGATTGCGCCGACGTCGTTGGCGCCCTGTTTAAAGCGCAGCACCGTCAAGGTTGGATCGATATGGCTGCCCCAGCGGTCGCGCTCCGCCTGCGGATTGCGCAGATAGGCCGGCAGCGAACGGTTATTGCTCGCATCGGTCAGCTCGCCCGTGCCGATGGCGATAGTCCCCGGCTTCAGGTCCCTGTGCGCCTTATCGATTGCCGCCACAATGCCGCTGACAATGGCGTCAAAGGTCCGTTTATTGAAACCGTAGGTAGTGAAGTTATACAGCGCGTAATGCGAGAACCCGCCTGGCCCGCTATGCGTATGCGTCGCGGCCAGGATCACGTTCTCAGCCCGATAGAGGCTGCCATAACGCGCCTGCAGCTGCCGCAGCACCTCCTGCTGCACGCCCTGGAACACCATGCCCAGGTCGTTATTGACGAACACCATGCGCCGGCCGCTCGCCTGGTCCACCACGATGAAGGCACGAGCCCGCTGCCGCATGTGAATGCCGGCCGTTACCTGGGTGGTCGACCCATACCCCATCATGCCAACTTCGGCCGCCTCGCCCGTGATGTCGGACATGCCGCGCCCGACCAGGAAAGGATCGGCATACGCCGCGCTACACACCAACGATGCGCCCAACAGAGAAGCCAGGCGCCAGAAACGATTTTGCTTCGTCATGACAATCCCCCTCCGAAGTTGACCTGCAGGTAGAGCTTAGAAACGCTTTGCCACCGAAAGAATGAGTGCGGTCCTGTCCACGTGCTTGCTCCTGCCGGAGCTGTCGAACACCACGGCCAGGTCGCTATCCCTCACCTTGGCGCCGGCCACCTCCGCACCCCAGTCGAAGCCCCAGCGCGTGTGAACGACGCCCAACTTGTAGTCGAAGATGTCGCCGTCGCGGAAATGCCTGGTCTTCTGGAAGCCGGCATGCGCCACCAGGGCAGTTTGTCCATTGAGGCGGTGTCTGATATTTAGCTCGAGCAGGTGCGAGCCGCCCGTGTGCAGGAAGCCGCGGTCGTAGCAGGCCATGGCTTTGGTGGGATCGGCGCCATTCATCAACGGCACCAGGAAGGCCGAGCCGCAAATAGTGGCCGTGTTATTGCCGCGCAGGTCCTCGCTCAACACGTAGAGGTAGCGCGCCTCCACTTCGCCATAGCCGAATTCAAACAGCCCGTAAGTGGTGTGGAACTTGGTGTCGGTCACGCCCGTTGGCGTGAAGGTGGTCCAGTCAAAGCCGGTCGGCGTATCGCGCGCCACCGCCTTGGGGAACCACTCACGTGCCGCGCCCACGCCGAAATGCCACGCATCCGGATTTCCCCAGCGGTAGCCCAGCGCGCCGGTGATGGCCAGCCCATTCGTCTCTGGGAATATCTCCTTGTGCACGCTGCCCACTTGCAGGTAGCCGATGACGCCCGATTCGTGCGCCGCCGTCACCGACAGTTCCGCACCCGGCAGGTTGAAGGTATCCGACAGGCCGCGGTTCTTGCGGTCCGTGATGAACTTGGCCTCCACGTCGACCGAATAGCTCTGCACAACCGGTTCATCCGCCGCGTGCGCGGAATGAATCGCCCCTGCCAGCATGGCCGCAGCCACGCCGAGCGCTGTCCTCTTGCCCATTTGTTCTCCTCTGGTGGTTGTTATTGGTTTGGCTTGCAACCGGTCGGGATGGACTGCACGCGGGTCATCTCTTCCGTTTCCCCCAGCAGTTCGGTGCCGATGAAGGCGCGCACGTGCAGCGTGCCTTGCTTCACGCGCACCGTGCCCTTGTAATTCTTCTTGGTGCGCGGATCGTGTACCCAGCCGTTGCGCCAGGCCTCGTCCTCCCACGTCTTGAGCCTGGCGATGGTCACGCCGCAGGCATCGGCCGGCGTACCCGCGTCCTTATCCCAGACGATGGTGCCGCACAGGGCGCCTGTGCTGTCCGCGCAAGATTTGAACTCGATCACGGCCGCCTTGTCCGCGCTTAGCCACAGGCCCTTGGCGTCATCCTGCCCGGCATGCGCGGGCGGCACCCAGGCCAGGGCCAGTAAGGGGAACAGCGGAAGCATTGCGCGTGACGGCATGTGAACTCCTTCAGGTTGGATCGCTATGGCATTGCTGGCATGACCGGCCAGTGCTCGGTGATACGTCCACCTTCCACGACAACGATGTCGCCAAACTGCTGCAGCACCGCCTCGCTCTGGCGCGGCCGCAGGAAGATGAAATCGTCCGCCTGCAGCTGCTGCGCGCCCGAGCCAAGCAATGCTTGCTGGTTGGACGAATTGCCATACAGGCCGCTGACTGCCAGCCCCGCAGGCGAAACAGGATCGGCCAGCCAGTTGCCGCCGTAGATGAAATACACGCGCTCCTGGTTCACATCCCAGGCACGCGCCATATCGCCGATCACTTCAACGCCCTTCGGCATTTCAAAGCGCGGCTGCGCCTTCAGCACCGGCGTGGCGATAAAGGCGGCTGGCGCCAGGTCCTGCAGGTTGTCGATATCGAAGTCGCTGGGCTTGACCAGGCCCGAGCCCAGCGCCACTTCGTTGGCGGCGCCGCTGCCGTCGTGCAGGCGATAGGTGGGCGAGCCGCCCGCGTTGAAGACCAGCTGCTGCGCGCCGCTTGCCGGCTGCAGGAATCGCGTGGCGACGTCCGCATATTCTCGGTAGGCGGCTTTCGCATCTGCGAGCGCGCGCTCGCGCAGGCCCGGCAGGTTGGGCAGCTTGGTGATGTGCGCATCGTAGCCCATCATGCCGCTCCATTGCAGTCGCGGTTCTTCCTTGAAGATGGCCAGCATCTGTTGCAGCTCCTGTGTGCTGGATATGCCGCCGCGATGCAGGCCCACGTCGATCTCCAGGCTCACGCGCATCTGCAGCTGCTGCGCACGCGCCAGGTCGCGGTATTGGGCCAGGCGCTGCGGCGTATCCGCCAGCCATTGCAGTTGCCGTTCGGGCTGGAATTGAACGCCCTTGAAGCTGCGGTAGAACTCCGCCGCTGCGGCGGCAGGCAGCGGCTTGCCCAGCAAAATATCCACATCGCCGCGCTGCGCTGCCAGCTGCTGCAGGTAGGGCAGGTTGAAGGCCATCAGCCGGCGCGTCTGCATCGCCTCCATCAGAACGTCCAGCAACGGCAGGCAGGGCAGCGACTTTGCCACCAGGCGCACCGGCAGGCGACCGCCGATGTTCTGCTGCACCTTGCGCGCGTTGGACAGCAAGCGCTCTCGGTCGATCACCATGGTCGGCGTGGCGATTCCCGCCGCACGCAAGGCTTGAGCAAGACGAGCGAAATAGTCCGCATGCGGCGCGCCGTGATCGCGCGGCCGCAACGCAAGGCCTGCAACGCCAGCCAGGCCAACGCCCATGGCCGCGATCAGGGTACGTCGCTTCAGCGCCATCATCAGGCCACCCCGAACAGCGAGCGCAAATGCTGGTTCAGCATGCGGCCTTTCGGATCCATCTGCTGCCGCAATGCCAGGAAGTCGTTCCAGCGCGGGTACAGGCCGGCCAGCTCCTTTGCGCCCAGGTTGTGCAACTTGCCCCAGTGCGGCCTGCCGCCATATTTGCGGTAGATCGGGCCGATATCGGACAACAGGTAATCGTAAGGCTCGCCATGCGCCGCATGCACGGCAATGGAGCAGCTGTCACGCTTGTAGAAGGGACTGAGCCAGGCGTCGTCGCCCTTCACAAAGCGGAACTCCATGGGGAAGAACACTTCATTGCGCTTTTCCAGCGCCGCAATCACCTCGCGCACGCAGGCAATGCCCGCCTCGCGCGGCACGTGGCATTCCGTTTCATTGAAGCGCGTAGGCCGTGCCGTCGACAACAGCTTCCACGAGCGGTTCTTCGCCTCCTCGCTCAAGTCCGGATCGATCAGCTTGCCCGCCGTCCAGCGCCGCAAGTCGGGGAATTGGCCCAGCCAGTCGCGCAGGCGGCGCAAATCGCGCAGCATGTCCTCGTCCTGCGAATGGGGCACCAGCACATCGCCGCCCTTGTATTCATCATGCGTAATCGCCGCCGCATAACCGGTAAAGGGCAGGTAGTAGAACTCGAAATGCCGGTGCTTGCGCGCCAGCTCCGGCGCCTGCTCCAGCAATTCATGCACTGGGCGCAGCCATACCTTCCTGTGCAGGCTGAAAGACGGCACCACCCGCATGGTCGCCTGCGTGATCACACCCAGGCTGCCGAGGGAAACGCGCGCCGCCGCCATCTGCTCAGGATGGCGCACCTCATCCCACTCCACCACCTCGCCCTGCGGCGACACCAGGCGCAGCGCCGTCACGTCCGCATGCAGCGCCTGCAGGCTGGCGCCCGTGCCATGCGTGCCCGTGCTGATGGCGCCGGCCAGCGACTGCATGTCGATATCCGGCAGGTTGCGCAAGGCCAGGCCCTGGCTATCCAGCTGGCGCGAAATCATCGCCAGGCGCGTGCCGGCGCGCAGCGTGGCCGTCATGCCGGCCTTGTCGTGCGACAGCACGCCGGACATGCGCTCCAGTGAAACGATGGTGTCGTTGGTTGGCACCAGGGGCGTGAAGGAGTGACCCGCACCCACGCAGCGCACAGTGCCGCCGGCATTGCGCAGCAGCTCGCACAGCGCCTGCTCGTCCGCCGGAGTGGCCAGGGACTGCGCCTGGCACTGCTGCACCTCCGACCAGTTCTTCCAGCGGATGGTGCGCGGCTGCGCTTGCGCGGCCGGCACGCGGACCGGTAACAAGCCCGCCGCCGCAGCCATGGCGCCGGCTTTGAGGAAAAGGCGGCGCTGCTTCATGTTCCGCTCCTTGCCATGAAGAGCGTCAGCGCACGCAGGTCGTCCGCACTGCAGTCATTGCACTGGCCCATGGCCGGCATGGCGTTGAAGCCATCGTTTGCATGCTGCAGCAGCCGCTCGACGCCCTGGTCCAGGCGCGGCTTCCAGTGCGGCGCAAAGCCCGCAAGCGGAGCCCCGCTGCCGCTGCGCGCATGGCACACCGCGCAAGAACGCTCATAGCGCTCCGCCAGCCGCGCATCGCTGGGACGCGACGTTTCAGCCCATTGCAGGTCCGCCGCAGCCGGCTCCTGTTTGAAACCGGAACAGGCACACAGGCCCGCCAGCACCATCACCACGCCCAACATCGCTCGCATCGATTCCCCTTCTTCAAGTGGAACAACGTCAAATGAGAATAACGATGTTTTTTGTTGAAAACAATGTTTTTCTAACGAGCGTGCGCAAACCTTGCTGAAAAACCCACATTTGTCGTGATTGACGAGGTAATGCATTTGCATTACCATGAATTTGCCCATCTACACACCGCATCACGAGCCATGGCCGCCATTCTTAAAGCTGAATCTACCCTGACCGACCGGTTCCAGACCACGGTACCCGAACCGGTTCGCCGGGCGCTGGGCCTTGAAAGGCGCGACAAGATCAAATACACCATCAACGCCAGTGGAGAAGTGATCTTGTCGCGCGCAGATGCCGCTGAAGGCAATGATCCGGTCCTCGGCGAATTCTTGCGCTTCCTGGCGCATGACATCGCAAAGGCGCCGGAGAGCCTGCGACAGATAGATGCACAGCTTGTGCAGCACCTGCGTGCGCTGACGAAAGACGGGGACGTCGACCTGGATGCGCCATTGTCACCGGATGACGAATGATGCTGATACATGGCTGGACGGTGTTTGCCCATCCGCTATTTCTCGATCAGCTTGAGGCGCTTACCAGGCAAGTAGAGTCGTTGAAGCAAAAAGATCCAGTTGGATACACGAAAAAGAATGCGACGAAACGCCTGATAGCGATAACCAGGCTCGCATTCGATGTCATTCCGCAGGATCCCGCACGCGCCGAGTATCGCCAGGGTGCTTCGCTCGGTGAAGAGCACAAGCATTGGTTCCGAGCCAAGTTCTTCCAGCAATATCGGCTCTTCTTTCGATATCACGCCCCCAGTAAAGTGATCGTCCTCGCGTGGGTCAATGACGAAAGTTCGAAGCGAGCTTATGAGAGCGATGAGGATGCTTACCGCGTCTTCCGCAAAATGCTGCAGAGTGGCCATCCGCCAGATGACTGGACCGCATTGCTGGCTGAAGCGACTGCAGAAAAGCTGCGTCTGCAACAAGCCTCGGCCGCCAATACTTCCCCTGAGCCTGAATGACAACTCCACTTCATACCTGGCAATTCGCGAAAAGCTTTCGCCGCGGAGGGAGGAATTCTGCTTTTGGAAAAGCTCGAAGCCGCCCTTATCCAAGTGGACAGCTCGTCCGGCGCCATTGGAAGTGCCGTGAGGCGGACCTTCGACGCCCTGGTCCCGCTCATTGCCAAACCGAAGGTCAGCAACCAAACCCGCCAGCGTTGACTGGAACGTTTGTGGAAGACTCTGGAAGAAGCCGATATGGGGTACCTGGACTGCCTGGCGGACCAATGGGGAGAACTCTGCGCAACGCCAGACATGGCTTCGCAATGGGCAGACAAATTCCTGCCAGGCCTTAAAGAAAACTGGACTGCGCCCAAGGAGGCACACCGGTTTTACAAAGGCAGCACACCATGCCTGAGCTGCCTCTACTCAGCCAGACGTTACGACGAATTGCTGGCAGTGCTGGAATTGTCCAGGCTTAATTGGTGGTACGAAAGGCGTTGGGGCGCAAAAGCCTGGCTGGCGAAAGGCGAGCCGGCAACAGCAATTGAATATGCTGAAGCAACCAATCCCGATAGTTGGCAGGCGTCCGCCATTCCCGAATTTTGCGAAGCGATCTTGCTGGATACCGGCCACGTTGATGAAGCATATGCACGCTATGCCATGACGGCAGCGAGCGGCACGACCAACCTTGCCATCTTCCGCTCCATCCGCAAGAAATACCCGGCGATCGACAGTGAACGCATCCTGCGCGACCTGGCGGCGAGCAAGCCCGGGCAAGAGGGTAAGTGGTTTGCCGCTGCAAAGGATGCTGGCCTGTATGATCTGGCAATCGAACTGGTGCAGCAAAGCCGGACCGATCCGCGAACGCTGATACGTGCCGGAGAAGATTTTGCGCAGCGGCAGCCGGAGTTTGCCTTGGCTGCCAGTTTGGCTGCAATCGCTTACATCGCTCAAGGCTACGGTTACGAAATAACAGGCATGGAAGTTTTCTCAGCCTGGCAGGCAGCCGCAAACGCCGGCAAGGCAATGGGCATGTCGAGCGACGAAGTCAAAGCCAGGTTGACCGCCGCGCTACCAGAAAATCCACGCAACCGCGCATACATCGAATCTACATTGGGGCTGGTATTGAGCGATTAGACGGCAGCGCCGTGTGAAATGGATGGCATAAAGGCGACGTTAAACCAGAACGTCGCAAGGAGTCGACAACGCGATTCGATTGCCGAATATCAATGTCGGCAGTCCTTATGCATGCAAACATGGAGCCCTACGCATGACAGGGGAGTCCAAATGGGCACGACGATACCAACACATATCGATGCCGGAAAGCCTGTAGCGATTGGACATGCGACGCCAAAGGAAGATAAAGCTCCGCAGATAATGTACGTGCTTCCGAAGCGCGTGATCCCGATCGTTTTCCTGCCAGGGATTATGGGGTCAAACTTGAGAATGAGCCCACAGCGGCAGGCTCTCCTTGGACGCAAGAACAATATCGCTTGGCGCCCCGATCGAACAGTGGAGATGCTTGGGTTCCTGAATGCCGATCCCGCGCGGCGCCAATTGCAGCTTGATCCTTCGGCGACTGAAGTCGATACCTATGATAAAGGAAAGGCTCCAACCGGCGATGGTTCAGAGACCGCGAAGAAGCGTCAGGATTGTGGAACTCTGAGGGTAAGTCTCCCTTCCGGGCACCCGCTGCTTCTGCTTGATGACCCTCCTACAGCCAGTCCACGGCGTACTAAGGAAGAAAAGGCCTTGGACCGCGGTTGGGGCGAAGTATTTTTCTCCAGCTATCGGCAAATCCTGGAGGCATGTGAGCAGCGCCTGAACGGACCCAAAGGATTTGGAAGCTGGGCTCACATCACGGACACTGATCCAACGATTTGGGGCGCCGTCGAGAATCCAAAAGTCACACCATTGACAGAGGCAGAGCAAAAAGCAGCAACTAAGGGCTGCTTGTTCCCTGTACATGCCATGGGTTACAACTGGCTTCAATCGATCAGCCAATCCGCAACCATACTTGCCGGCCGCATTACTGGTCTTATTGAATCGTACAAAACCATGGGCCTGCAATGCGAGAAAGTCATTGTTGTTACCCATTCCATGGGGGGACTCGTTGGTCGTGCGTTGATACATCCCAAGATGGGCAATATCGAGAACAGGATTCTAGGCATAGTTCACGGCGTGCAGCCTGCAGCAGGCGCGCCTGCTGCCTACCGAAGAATGCGCTGTGGTTTCGAAGAAGGGGCGCTAGGGGTAGATCCAGCGCCAAAAATTCTTGGCAACTTCGGGGCCGAAGTAACGGCTGTTTTGGGAAATTCGGTTGGTGGTTTGCAGCTCTTACCAAGCTGCGCTTATGGGAATGGCTGGCTGAAGGTAACTCAGAATGGCCTGACCCTTGAGAGCTGGCCAAAAAATGGGGACCCGTACGCCGAGATATATAGCGTGAAAAATAAGTGGTTCGCATTGTTGCGCGAAGAATGGTTGAATCCTGCGCGAATCGACGATTCGGGATTTGATGAGGCATGTAATCGTTTAAAGGAGGCCAAATCTTTTCACGATTTGATCGCCAATACGTATCACCCAGAGAGCTACGCCCATTACGGCGCAGATACAAAGCGCCACTCTTGGGAAAGCGTAGTCTGGAACTATGAGGTTCCTGTGCTCTCCCCCGACTGGCGAGATTTGCATATCGTGAGTGATACCGGGCAAGGACTAATATCGCTAGCTAATGATTATCATAGTCCGGGCGAACCATCAGGCATTACGGCCAGGTTAGCTGCAGCTACTGGTCCAGGCGACCAGACCGTGCCCACACGTTCATCCGATCATCAGCTCCTAAGTGGGAAATTCAAGGCGATTTTCCGTCAAACTGGTTATGAACATCAGACCAGCTTCGACGATGTCAGAGCACAGCACTCAACACTATTCAGCATCGTTAAAATTGCCGCCACTATGCGTTGGAGCGGCTCATGAAGCTCTCGCATAGGCACCTTTGGTTAGCTATTTGTGTGGCAGCACCGATGGTCATCCGCTTAGCAGGTGCGGGCAATGCAAGGAAATCGGAGTCCAAGATGAGCGACGTTGAGAATAGGCTTTTGCTGATCACAGAGAATACGAGGTCGATCTGCGTCGGCCGGTTCATCATCGATGTTCCTAAGACGGCAGAGATCGTATATGGGCCAGCGCGGCTACCCGTGGAGATTTGGAGGCATGAGGGTGAGGGGAAGGATTTCGATTCTGCAGTCAAGAAGTCAATTGCTGAAAGCGAATCAAGGCGATGGTTGGCGTACGGTGCATTGCGAGAAGATGGCTCATTAGTTGGAAAAGTGATGGATGGTGTGTCCTCAAACCAGAAAATAGTATTTGGTGTCGGGCGAGCAGAGGGGGCGTACTACAACGTTCAGTCGCTGGTTAAGCTAGGCACCGATCTTTACGTTCAGGACTATCAGGCCTACGGTGAAGGGAAAAACTATTTAAAGGCGGTGAATGACGCCAGAGAGATCGCTAAACGCTTGCGCCAGCGGCTAGAAGATGAAATTCCAGGAGATCCCGGGATCTGTATTGATGGTGCATTCCTCGCTGATCCGGAGCACCGTTACATGGTTGAGGCCGTATCCGTAGGCATAAGATTGAAAGAATTTGCCGACGTCCACATTTCCATCGAAATGACAAAAAAGGATATCTACATTGCCTCGGACTCGCTTGAGCCGCGGCTAAAAGCTGCGGAGCATGATGCCATCGCGCAGGGGAAAGGTTCATGGTATAGCCGTATTAAGGTGCTGACCAAAGCGCAACGGCGTGTTGGCAATTGGGACGGGTTCGAAGCTGGTGCCAGAATTCCTGCCCAAGCGGGCGGTGGCGAACACCATGAATTTGCATTTCTAAGCCATGGTGAGCCAAAGAATCCGATGCTGCCTGTGCTGGATATTCAGTTGCACACCGGCGTTAAGGACAACGTAATCGGCGGAACCAAGCCCAGCATCACGGATGCAGAAGCCATCTACCTTTGGAATAATGTACTTGGCTCGATCAGGCCACGGCCAGTTCAGCCGCGGAACAGTCCGTAGCCAGCAACGATAAAGAAGTACCCGTCAATTGGTGCTGAAGCGGTGCAGGATGCCAGTTAACAGCACGTCGATCAAAGCCTCCAGGTGGCGATTGAACTCGTCATGTTCGAACCACTCTTCGCCATCGCCGAACACCAGGCGTAGCGACACCATGCCGTGTAAGCCTTCCCAGTAGATCTGGGCCATGGCTTCCGCCTGCTCCACAGGAATCTGGCCAGTGGCGGCCAAGTCGACAAAGAGCTGGCAGGCAAAGGCATACGGGTCTTGCGCCTGATTGCCGTGCTCAACGCGTGAGCTTTCTACCGGCGCATGCGGCCTGCGTTCCAGGAAGACCAGGGCATATTGGTCTGGATGGCGCATGCCGAAGGTCACGTAGGCCCGGCCCGCGCGGCGGATGTTCTCCAGCGGCGACAGGTCCGCATCCTTGGCATTGCGCATGGCTTTGACCAGGTCGAGCAGGTCGCTGTCCATCGCCTGGGTGATCAGTGTGGCCTTGTTCTGGAACAGGTTGTAGACCACGGTGGTCGAAAAGCCCGCCTTCTCCGCGACTTTGCGCAGCGTGATCTCGCGCGCACCGCCGGTCCTGATCAGGGCGCGAACGGCCTTGATAATGTCTTTGCGGCGCTGCTCGGACTCGCGGAGTTTGCGCTGTTCGACGCTGTTAGATTTGTTCATTCAATATATTTCCAGCTCAACGCATGCGCGGGTGAGACTAGCACGCCCTGCCGGTGCATAGCAACTGGACTGCCCGAAAAGGGCTTACCTTCCGGTCATATGAAGGCATTTAGTTGATCGTCGTCAGGCGGTCGCGGTAGCAGTCGCGGAATCTTGTAATAGAGTTCTCGAATGAATTCCGATCGCGCATGCGAAAAATGGCAGCGACGGTGGCAATTGGGACACAAGGCTACGGCATTTTCCACAGTATCTGGGCCGCCTGCAGCGAGTGGCTCTACATGGTGCACCTCCAAATATGGAACACCAGGCTGCACCTCAAAAGGCGCGACAGCGTGGCAGCCTTCGCAATATGGTCCAGCGTGCTTCAGTACCCACGCCTTAACTGCCGGACTACGCTCGAACACCGTAACCTGAGATATGGACCGCCTGGGGATCGGGATTCCCGGCGGTGCCTCCACCAAAGGTTGTGAGAGCATGACAGCAACGCGATCCTCCAGTACCGCTGGATCGGCCGTAGCGACCCACGGCATTTCACCGCTATGTTTCTCGATTGCCGCGATCAGGACAGGCTTTACGCGACTTCCTACCTGGCCCTTCGGCAAATAGCCCTGGATGAACGGCAGTTTCAGCTCCATCATGACTGCCGAAATATTCTGCATGCGCATTTCGACTGAGCCAGCAGAACGGGACGACAGCTCGTTTTCGCGAAGGGCCTTGTTGAAATGCGCCTTCACATACTTCGCTCCGTTAAGTTGTTGCCGAAGCATTTCCAAATAGGCGACCACAGCTGCTTCCAGCTCGAATGGGGACCATTCGTCAGTATTTAACGCATCTGTCGCCATAGAGTCGGTTGCGGAACTTATTGTTCGTATGCAACCAAGTCTATCACGACAGATACTGGTAGTTGGTTTGTAGAGCCTGCTTCTGTAGATGATGGGGTAAGCGATGGCGATCGGAATTTACAGATGCAGTCGATCTACCGCAGCGGCGACGTCCCAACTTTGTGGTGTGCCAATTCGGGCGAAGGCGGCTACGAAGGCATCTTTTTCGATAACGGTAGCCTGATCAGGGATCTCCATTTGTTCGCTGATGCCGTGCAGATCAAGCATATGAAAGACATGATCATCGCTCGACGGGAATCCTTCCATAAGCGTCTGTAATTCTGGGATCGCTAATCCAAGATCGAAAGGAATGAACATGCCTTCATCGATCAGCGTCAATGCAATGACGGTGCGTTCAGTGCTTGATAAGCCTCCTCGCAGAACGATCTCGCTGCACTGCTTGTAGTTTGAGGCGTCAACGTAGTAATAGGGGATGACTGTGTAGGTGGTACGCATGGGCGTTCCTTTCGCAGGCTGGATCAAGTTCATTTGGATTACGTGAGCGACATAAAGTTCAATGAATTCCATCGCCCTGCTGTCAAAGAAATTCGAGTAAGCGCCCGCCGCATCAAAAATTCATCAATAATTTCAATGACTTAATGGAATCCGAAAGCGAGCTGACTGAACCCTCCCTCCCGCCTTAAGCTACCACCACAACAGAGGAGAGTTCATGCTAAACCCACAAATTCAATGGCTCATGAAGATGCTGCAACCCGATAAAACATTGGGCTCGCTGCCTGGGATTGCGGCGCTGACCGAGGCCAATCTCGCCGCGCTCATCGGCATTGATCCCGAGCTCTACCAATCAGAGCTCAAAGCCATGCGCCAAAACGCAAAGGACGCTGCCGCCGCACTACTTGATGAGCCTGAAATAGGAAGGCTTGTCGACCAGCTCCCGCTGAACAAGGACGCACAAATCGTCGCATTCGGCGACAGCCTGACCGCCGACCCGCAGTCCTGGGCAGTGATCCTGGCGGAACTGCTCGCTGCGCGTCGGCCCGATGACGCTTTATCCGTGACTATCAGCGCGATCCCGGGCGAAACGACAACCCATGGCCTGGTGCGGATTGGCGCGTCTCTCATGCGCCAGCCTGACTGGATGATTTTCTGTATTGGGATCAACGACGCCCGAACGCAGGGGCCAAAGCCGACCAAAACAATCGTCAGCCACGAAGAAACCGCCCGCAACCTCGCCGAAATGCGCAGCCGCGCCATCGGCGAATGCAAGGCGCAGCGCCTGTGGATCACGCCGCCAGCGGTCAACGAAGAACAAGTGGCGGCACACTGGGGCCTGACACGCTTCGGCGTCCGCTTCCGCAATGCGGATGTGGCGCAGGTTGCGAAACATGTGCGCGGCCTTGGCGATCCAGTGATCGATCTCTTTTCAGCCCTGGGTGCTTCGCCAGCGCCGGAACTGTTGATGGATGATGGCCTCCACCTTTCACTTGAGGGCCAAAAGCGCATCGCCCGTGAAGTGGTCCGCAGCTGGAGCGCGATATGAGCACGAAGCATCTCGTGACAGGCGCAACTGGAAACATCGGCTCACTGCTCACCCACCGCCTGATTGAACGCGGCATTCGGCCCTGCATTCTTGTCCGCGATGAAGCGAGGGCACGCGCGCTGTTTGGCGACGCAGTCGATATAAGCGTTGGAGACCTGGGCGCAAGCCAGCGGTCTTTAGCCGCCGCCTTTGCGGGGATGGACACGCTCTTTCTTCTCAACAGCGGCCCCGACCTTGCCGCCCGCGACCGCGTCGCAACTCTTGCCGCCAAAAAAGCTGGCGTCAGTCACTTGGTCAAACTCTCCACACTGGACGTCTTGATGGGCGTTGGCACGGGGCCTTGGCATGCCCAGGGGGAAGCGGCGGTGCAGGAGAGCGGGCTCGATTACACGTTCATCAGGTCCGCAGGTTTCATGAGCAATGCCCTGTATTGGGCGGAAGCGATCAAGACCGAGCGCGTACTGCGGTCCTCGACCGGTGAGGGTAAAATCGCCTTCATCCACCCTGCCGACATCGCTGATATCGCCGTCCATGCCATGACTACGCGCGATCTTCGTCGCCAAGCCGTGGTGATCACCGGGCCGAAAGCATTGAGCTATGCCGAGATGGCGGACGTGATCGGCGCCGCAATTGGAAAGCGCATTCGATACGTTCCCATCAGTGACGACGAAGCGAGCTTCGGTAACGACGCCTATGCGGAAGCGGTGACCGATATCTGGCGGGCGATCAGGGAAGGGCGCGTGGCCACGACGACGGACGCGATTCAACGCATCCTCGGGCGAGCGCCGCGCTCTTTCGAACAATGGGTGGCCGAGAACGTTACTGAGTTCGCTACGGGCGGCAAGTCTCGAGGTAGGAGAGCGCAGTCTTGACGGTCACCGCTTTCGTCTCTTCGAGCGGGATATGAGAAGGCCACTCGGCCAAACCATGCACCAGCGACTCAATGAGACCAGAAAGCACAAAGAGCATCCGCCTCGTTTCATCGTCGGCGGGAACGACGACTTGTTCAAAAATCTCGCTCAGCGCAGAGCGAAACTCCGCCGGGCCTTCCGGCACTAGGGCCGTGATGAGTTGATGCAGCTGCGGGTCGGCGGCATGGACATTGACCAGCCCCTCTACAAGCGCGCGAGTGAAGTCTTCAAGCGACCCGGATGCGTTTTCCGCTAGCGCATGCGTGATGGCTGCGCGCACCTCATCCACATGGCGTTCGTGGAGCGCCCTGTAGATTGCCTGCTTGTCTGGGAAATATTGATAGAGCGAGCCGATGCTGAAACCCGCAATTTCGCTGATGCGATTGGTCGTGACGCCAGCCGGACCGAAACGCTTGAGCACAACCGTGACGGCGTCGAGCATTGTGTTCACGGTTAGCTTCGACCGTGGCTGCCTGGGCTGACGTCGGCCTCTGTGATCGGAAGTGCTTTTCATCGGGGGTATATGATATCCGAAGCGAGAAATGCCTCGATATTACAAGAGGTTGGGCCGCTGGCAGGTCCGATTGTCGAGGTAATGCTAGTGGGAATTTCGCACTTCACTTTTGACCTCAGTGACCCAAACTAACCGTTGATGATGCTCAGAGGAACGTCAAGAATTTGCTCTGTATCCGCGCTTGCAGAGCAGCTATTTGAGGCAAAGGCATGGTTGATTCCGTTACCCCCGCACGGCGCAGCGAAATGATGTCACGTGTCCGTTCTAAGGACACTCTGCCTGAGATGACTGTCCGCCGAATGCTGCACAAAGCAGGCTACCGATATCGTTTGCACGTTCCAGAATTGCCCGGAAAGCCGGATTTAGTCTTCGTCGGGCGACGCAAGATAATTCTTGTCCATGGGTGTTTTTGGCACATGCATGAAGGCTGCCGCCGTGGGCGGATTCCAGGATCTCGCATTGAATTCTGGACTGCCAAACTGCACGCAAACAGAGAGCGAGATAAACGGAACCTAGTTGAGCTCAAGCGTATGGGGTGGAAAGTGCTAACTGTCTGGGAGTGCCAACTGGGCGACGCAAAGTTGTTCGCTAGGCTACGACGGTTCCTCGAATAGTATTTTTACTGTATATTTATACATATATTCGAACTCTCGACACAGACGAGTGCGCAGCTTGTAAAATGGATAGGTTAACGTTTGCGAAAGCCGCCTGGCCACCGCAGCAAACCGTACGCAGTGCGAAATTTAGAAAAGATTGATAGAAAACATATGGCCACATCAACCAACCGTAAACACCGTCCTGTTGGCGTTGATCTGTTCGCTGGCGCTGGCGGGTTATCTCTTGGCTTCGAACAAGCTGGGTTCGACATTGCTGCCTGTGTTGAAATCGATCCGATTCATTGCGCGACTCATGAATACAATTTTCCCGATGCTGCTACGATTTGTGCCAGTGTCGTCAATCTGACCGGCGATCAAATTCGTCAACGCGCAGGTCTGGAAGGTGTGGATATTGACGTTGTTTTTGGTGGCGCGCCATGTCAGGGTTTCTCTATGATCGGCAAGCGGGCACTAGACGATCCCCGTAATCAGCTAGTGTTTCATTATGTGCGGATTGTTCAAGAGTTGCAGCCGAAATACTGCGTGTTCGAGAACGTCAAGGGACTAACTCTCGGAAAGCATGCCGATTTTCTGCAAGAGTTGATCAAAGCGTTAAGTGACGCTGGCTACGACGTGCTGTTGCCGTACTGCGTGTTGAACGCTGCAGATTATGGCGTGCCTCAGGACCGTAAGCGTTTGTTCATTGTTGCCGCGCGCCGTGGCATGTCGATGCCGAATTATCCTGAACCGGCCAAACAACGCACGACGGTATGGGAGGCTATTGGCGACTTGCCAGATGCTGATCGATTTAAGACGCTTGTGGAAGCGGACAGCGTACGAACGAGCTGGACAACGGAAGCGGCTTATGCCCGTCGCTTGCGGGGACAAGAGCAGGATCCTTTCGATTTTGGTTATGCCAGAGAGTTCGAAAGTGACATGTTGACGTCAAGCCTTCGAACTGAACACAGTCAATTGTCAAAGACTCGCTTCGCAGCGACGCCTCATGGCAAGACTGAGCCAGTCAGCCGCTTTTTGAAACTCGATCCGAATGGGCAATGTAATACGTTGCGCGCCGGCACCGATAGCGCCCGCGGCGCATTCACGTCGCCGCGCCCTATTCACCCGTTTAAGCCGCGGGTGATTACTGTCCGCGAGGCGGCCCGCTTGCATTCATATCCTGATTGGTTCCGCTTTCACGCTACCAAGTGGCACGGTTTCCGCCAAATAGGGAATAGCGTTCCCCCATTGCTCGGCCGTGCTGTTGCAAGTGAGATTATTAATGCGTTGGGTTTGGTGCCGAAAAAGCCCACGCGGACAGTAAAGCCTGGCGATGCACAAGCCCTAACTTTAAATATGGGCGATGCAGCATATCGTTTCGAAGTGCCGCACGATACAATTGCTCAACGGACTCGAAAGACAACTGCTCGAGAAGTAGATAGCGCCCAACAAGAACTTGCCTATGAGTGAGAAAAAATCGAATCGATACAGCGCCATTATGGCGCGCATATTTGAACTCGGCTATGTCCCTGGTGCGACTGAATTTCAATTCGACCGGAACCAGATTATTGGAATTGCGCATGAACTTGGCATCGAACTGCCTAAAAATTTGGGCGACGTCGTATATTCTTTCCGCTATCGAAATGATCTTCCAGAAGTTATCCGTAGCACCTCTGCGGAAGGAATGGAATGGATCATCAAAGGAGTAGGTAGAGCAAAATATCTTTTCAAACAGGTTCGACTGAATCGGATTGTTCCGCGGGAAGACCTTATCACGGTAAAGCTGCCGGATGCTACGCCTCAGATTATCAGTGTGTACGCGTTGAATGACGAGCAGGCGTTGTTGGCAAAAGTCCGATATAACCGCTTGATCGACGTTTTTCTTGGGATTACCGCATCGTCTTTGCAAAATCACTTGCGAACGACAGTTAAACAGATTGGGCAGATAGAGATTGACGAAATATATGTCGGTGTTGATCGTTATGGTCGACAGTTTGTCGTACCAGTTCAGGCAAAGGGGGGGACTGATAAACATGGGGTAGTTCAGACCGAGCAAGATGTGGCATGCTGCGCTGAAAAGTTTCCCAACCTCGTTTGCCGCCCAGTTTCTGCTCAATTCATGAGCGATGATCGAATTGCGATGTTTGAACTGACAGTAGTTGATGGCGAGATCAAAGTTGTCGCGGAGCGGCATTACAAACTTGTGGCCGCAGAAGAAATCGCTCCAAACGATTTGATGCTATATAGCGTACATTCTCGGGATTGAGAAAAATTTCTGCGAAGCCCGCGAAAATCTAGAAACGAATTGCCAGGTAGCCACTTATAGCGGTGGCACGCCCCCATTTTGCATGTATGACTATTATGAGGGCGGCACGAACTGGCGGCTCGGCAATATATCATCGGAACTTAAAGCGATGTACATGTTCTATCTCGATCTCGTCAATATTCGCCCCGGACGTGAATTCGACTATCCAGATGGTATTTTGATAATCTCGCCATAACCCCAAACTTCTTACTCCGAGCCCTGACCGTGGGGCCTTCTCAGTTCCATAAGTGTTAAGATTCAACGCTTGCGACCATGACAGTTTATCCGTCCCCCCCTTTCCGGATATTGGAACAATTGTAACATTTTCGTTGTCAATTCCGGCATGCACCTCATCAATTTCAATTTGACCATAGCTAACTGAAGTCCTGTGATGACCTTGAATTGGCCAGACTTTAAATCCGAGAACCTCATCTAATAATCCCGCATTGCGAACCCGTGTGAATACCGCTTGTTCATCAGTTCCCAATAGTTCGGATATAAACTGAGGTGTTACGTCAGCTATGGTTTTACTTGAGGGAATCTCACCCAAAATTTCCGGGAAATCAATGAGGTTTTTTCTCTTCGTTTTTCTGAAAATATACTTGCTTTTTCCGTTCTGAAGCCAAGTACGGGGGCCAGCTTGTTCGACCTCCGACGGTAATTCTCTGCGCGAATCGTATGTATACTTGATGTCCGCTACGTTCTTGACTTCCTTTTCAATGACGCCGTCAGCAACGGCTTGTCGCATTACCTCTACAATAGTTTCCTTACCAAAATGCAGGTCGTCAGGTAAAGATTCGAGCGTATGGCCACGTGCCAAATGCCGAAAAAGATAAATCACTATTCGGTCATATTTCGTAAAGCCCATTAGTTCATCATGTTCAGTCTTCCACAGCATTTAATTCCCCTCAGTAACTAGGAAGCAGACTCTCATGGATTAGCTCACAACGCAAGTATTGACCAGCGAGCAGCGTTGTTCCATCGAATTACGCGCAAATCGAGTTCGTCGAGTGCCGCCCACTAGCCTCAGATTCTAGAAGTTGGAATGGTTGGAGGTGGAAGCACACTGAACACTTCTAGCCGGGCACCGCAATGCCTCTCGAAGACGTCACTGATTCGTTTGTGGAACTCAGCTTCTTGGGATGGCAGTACGAGCCAAGGATAATCAGGTAAAAAGGGTCCATTTTGCAGAACCCACTGCCGTGTTAAGTCATAAAAGACAATTGCCGCGAAAAACTGGTTAAACACTTCCATCACAACAGGCTCGTCGTGGGATCTTGCCATTCTCGCGAAAATCCTCCCATCGTGTTGCTTATCCGAAAAGAGCGACAAGTGATAAAGCCACAGGTCGCGTTCATCAGTGCCAGCCGCATGAGTTAGCCAGTAGCCGGCCCAACAGAAGAAATCGGGACGAGATAACTTGTCTTCGCTGAATTGAAGAAATTCTGAAAAGACGACTCGTGGGACAATGCTGTCATTGGTGAACACAAATTCGCGATGTTCATCGAGGAGTTGCGCGATCTTTGGTTGCGTTGATTTCCAACTGACAATCGTTTTAAGTGCATTTAAATAACTATCTAGGCCTGAAACTGTACACAATTGTTCTACGACGGCCCAGTATTCCTCTGCAGAGTATTCAACAATTGCAGTTCGAAGTTCGGGTAATTCCTCAGCGATTGTGCGGCAAAGGACTGCAAAGCGAATTCCCGGATCCGCGTCAAGGAAGAAATTGTCGTAATCATCGATTGGAAGCGGGAACCCTGCGGTCGGATTGATCGAAAGATCGCAAACCAATAGGAAAAGAGCAACCAAAGGATCAGTGACGCTCGTCGGTTCACTTGATCGCGTTATATTAAGAAAAGCTTGAAACGCTTCACCGTATATGCCATCAAGTAAGCCGTCAGCACGTGCCTCAGTGAAGTTTATCGTATTACCTGCAAAGGCCACAAAAAGGAGTTGATTGAATCGAGCCTGTCCTTCGTAGAGTTGGTGTAAGCCTACCGGTGCACGGCTGATTGGACTCCCCCGATAGTATCCGGTTGCTTTTCTTGCTTTTAAGGCCTGGAGATTCCTTTCAATAGGTTCGGGGTCAGGAATTGCAAGTCCTTGCTCGTCGAAGATTGTACGAAGAAATCCGAGCAAGTGATCAAAGGTTATAAGAAATGAGTGTCCGGCAGACTCAAAGTACTTGTTTGCATAGATCTGTTGGTCGTACTTCGCGGGATTAAGTGTAAGGGCGAGGAAAAACTCTGTGTCCATGAAATTGTTCGTAATCGCGTTCGCGAGTGGGCCAACAGGTGACCCTGCCGGTAGCTGCCCTAGCTCCCCTTGAATCCCAAGTGTTTGGATCGACTTCTTGGGACCTACCGATGCAATAATGGAGCGCAAGTCTTTCAAATTTACATGGGTCTGTAATGGGGGGAGCATGCTTCGCACGAAGCCGCTCGTTGCCCCCTTATGCTGCCACCAGTGTATGGTTTCATGGATGTAAGTCGAGTACGCCTGAATTTCCTCACTTGAAAAATTGATTTCACCCTTAGCTGATTTCTCCACTACAGCATCCACCAAAGCGTGAATTTTTGGATTCAAGCGCAGCGCAAATCGACGGCTTTCATACATCCCTCGAGCGTTCAAGCATGAAGCGAAATCGCCTCCTTCGAACGAATCCTCTGGGTCGAACAATGTGTGGGAAAAATTAAGTCGCTGACCATCTTCTATGTGCATGTGGGTTCCTTTGAAGGCTAGAAAACGCGGATGGAGACTCAAGTCTTTCGATGATGCTGTGTGGCTTGGACGTTCAATCGCATCGAGAACTCAGCGTTTTCGGCTGGAGTAGAAGTCCTAAATACGCTCTGCCAATGTTGCTAACTTGGCTCCTAAGTCAAATTTTGCGATGATTCGACACACTCGGAGCTCTAAAAGGAAAAGGCCCAAGCATTGATGCTTGGGCCCCCTGGTCTTGTTGCCAATTAATGGTCCCCAAACTTCTAGTTTTGGGCCCACCTCACTTTTTATACGTCGATGTTCCCTGCACGCAGCGCATTGGTCTCAATGAAGTTCCGTCGCGGTTCCACATCATCGCCCATCAGCGTAGTGAAGATCTGGTCAGCGGCAATCGCGTCTTCGATCTGCACTTTCAGCAGGCGGCGGACGGTTGGGTCCATGGTGGTTTCCCACAGCTGCTCTGGATTCATCTCGCCCAGACCTTTGTAGCGCTGCTTGCTCACGGTGCGTTCCGCTTCGTCGCGCAGCCACTGCATCGCGTGGTGGAAGTCGACCACGGCGCTTTCCTTGGTGCGGTCGCCTTCGCCGCGGCGGATCACGGCGCCTTCGCCGATCAGGCCGGTGAAGGTGGCGGCGGCGTCGGCCAGCACTTTGTAATCGGCGCCTTGCACGAAGTCGGCGTCGATGGCGGAGACCTTCACGTTACCGTGGTGCAGGCGTTCGATGCGCAGGGTGTGCTTGTCGGACAGTTCGTCGGTGGTCACGGAAACCTTGACGGCGCTGTCGTTGATGTTCGCTTCCAGCGCCTTGGCCGATGCCTGGGCTGCGTCGATGGTGCCCAGGTCCAGCGTTACGCCGGTCATGATGGCGGTCAGCGCGGCGCGGTCGATCACGCGGGTCAGGCGGGTCATGATGGCGTTGGCCATGTTGTAGGTGCGAGCCAGTTCGCCCAGCGCTTCGCCCTGGATGATGTCTGCGCCTTCGCGCGGGGTCAGGGCGGCGGTGTTCAGCGCTACGTTCATCATGTAGCCGGCTTCTTCCAGGTCGTCCTTCAGGTAGCGCTCGTCGCGGCCGGCCTTCACTTTGTACAGTGGCGGCTGGGCGATGTAGATGTGGCCACGTTCGACCAGCTGCGGCATCTGGCGGTAGAACAGCGTCAACAGCAGGGTGCGGATGTGGGCGCCGTCGACGTCCGCGTCGGTCATGATGATGATGCGGTGGTAGCGCAGCTTTTCGATATTGAATTCGTCGGCGCCGATGCTGGTGCCCAAGGTGGCGATCAGGGTGGTGATCTGCTCGGACGACAGCATCTTTTCGAAGCGTGCCTTCTCCACGTTCAGCACCTTACCGCGCAGCGGCAGGATGGCCTGGAACTTACGGTCGCGGCCCTGCTTGGCGGAGCCGCCTGCGGAGTCACCCTCGACGATGTACAGTTCGGACAGCGCCGGGTCTTTTTCCTGGCAGTCGGCCAGCTTGGCGCTCAGGCCCAGGCCGTCCATCACGCCTTTGCGGCGGGTCAGGTCGCGCGCTTTGCGGGCTGCTTCACGGGCGCGTGCTGCTTCCACGATCTTGCCGCAGATGATCTTGGCGTCGTTCGGCTTTTCCATCAGGAAGTCGGTCAGCGTCTTGGCGACGATTTCTTCCACTGGGCCGC
>Ga0209256_1001158_pt1 | contig 29827 bp, 26 predicted proteins | sample AraplaCol_mCL_r2_2_FD_184270 | JGI IMG/M metagenome (GOLD analysis project Ga0209256, IMG submission 184270) | Arabidopsis root microbial communities from North Carolina, USA - plate scrape MF_Col_mCL_r2 (SPAdes) (version 3) | ecosystem: Host-associated > Plants > Roots > Endosphere | place...
CGCAGGCGCTCGACCACCTTGCTGCCGATGAGTCCGGTGCCACCTATGACGACGATCTTCATGTACGAATCTCCTTGACTGCCCGCGCACGACATCGCGCATCGAAGGGCTGGGAGATCGATGCTAGGAATCCCGGCGCGAGGGCAGTAGCCCTTCGGATGGACGCAGGTTGTTGCCCTGTGCGCACCAATGGATGCTCATGCCGCGACGGGCACTTCCTCGTGCGCCTGCGCCGCGTTGGCCGCCTGCGCGGTCTTCGCCCACTGTCCGGTCACGTCCAGGTCAAGCCCGCGGATGTGCGCGGTCATGTAGTCGATGAACGCGCGGATGCGCTTTGGTTGCTGGCGCCGGTCGAGGTAGCACAGGTAGTGGCCGCGGTCGTCGGGAACACTGGAATACAGGCACCCAAGCAGCGCTCCGGAACGCAGCGCATCGCCCACCAGGTACGCCGGCAGTTGCACCAGTCCGTGACCGTCGAGCGCCGCGCGCAGCGCCAGCTCGGCGTCGCTGAAGATCAGCGTCGATTCGGGCAGGATGCTGCGGGCATGGCCGTCGACGCGGAAATCCCACTCGCGCATGCGCCCGTTCGGAAGGCGCAGAGTGATGCAGGCGTGCGAGGCGAGCGCGTCGACGTTGCGCGGCAAGCCGTGCCGACGCGCGTACTCGGGGGACGCGCAGACGAGCATGCGCATCGGGATCACCTGCCGCGCGATGACCTGGCTGTCCTCCAGCGTGCCGTCGCGAAAGGCAACGTCGATGCGGTCGGCGGCCAGGTCGGGAACACCGTCGTGCAGCAGCAGTTCCACGGCCACGCCGGGATGGCGCGCGCGGAACCCGCCGATCAGCGGCGCTACTACGCTGCGGCCGAAGGCATGGCTCGCGCTGATCCGAAGTTGCCCGCGCGGCGGGCCTTCGCGCAGGTCGCGCATCTCCTCCATCGCTTGCGTGATGCGCTCCACGCCGGGGCGGCACGCTTCGTAGAAGAGCCGGCCTTCGCTGGTGAGCGAAGTGGAACGCGTGGTGCGCAGGAACAGGCGCGTGCCGAGCTGCCTTTCCAGCTTCTGCACGCTGCGGCTCACCGCCGATCGGCCGATACCGAGCCGGTCCGCGGCGCGCGAGAAGCTGCCTTCGCCCGCCACCGCGATGAAGGCGACCACGCCCGGATAGTTCGCCGAGAAGCACTCCCCCAGCGGATCGCGGACCACGGACGGCATGTCGGAGATCGCCTTCACGGGAGCCTCCCGGTATCGTCGATGCGACACGCGCGGGCCCTTGCCTGGGCGCGTTCGAACTGGTCGCGGCATTCGTCCTGAGCGATGCCCAGCACGAAGGCGATGTCGGCGTGGCCGAATCCGAACACTTCGTGCAGGAGGAACACGGCCCGGGTCGTCGCCGGCAGTTCGTCCAGGAACGCAAGGAACCGCGACCAGACCCGTTCAGAAGGGGTGGACAGGGGCGCGCCCGAGGGCGGGAGGATTTCGTCTTTCATACCCATACAGACGTTCCACCGGCCGTGTCTGTGACAGGCCTGCGCATTGGTGCGTCGCGCGCAACACCGTGCGTACCGGCCGATGGCTTCCGCGCCCCGGGCCTGCGACCTAGCCTTCGCTGCAACGACCGGCATGTGCCCGGAACCGCAACGACAAGGACCCCACGACATGACGCAGCGCCTCGATTACCAGCAGCAATCCCCCGAACTGTTCAAGAAGTTCGTCGAGTTCAACATGACGTTGAAGAAGGGCTCGATCGAGGAAGCGATCGTGGATCTGGTCTCGGTGCGCGCTTCGCAGATGAACGGCTGCGCATTCTGCGTGGACATGCACGTCAAGCAGGCCACCATCCACGGCGAGCGCCCGCTGCGCCTGCATCACCTGGCCGCCTGGCGCGAGTCGCCGCTGTTCTCGCCGCGGGAGCGTGCCGCTCTCGCGTGGACCGAAGTGCTGACGCAGCTGCCGCCGCATGGCGTGCCGGACGATGTCTACGATCGCGTGCGCACGCAGCTTTCGGAGAAGGAGATCACCGAGCTGACGTATTCGATCATGGCCATCAACGGCTGGAACCGCATCAACGTGGCTTTCCAGTCGATTCCTGGAGCCCTCGACAAGGCGTGGGGCCTGGACAAGGCGAACCTCAGCTGAGCCACGCGCTCGAAGCATCGAGCGCATCACCATGTCCGACAGGAGTTCCCCATGCGCAAGGTATCTGCTTCCAAGTTGCTACTCGCCGGCCTGGTCTTCGCCGGCGTCGCGTCCGCCGCCGGATCGCAGCCCAAGGCACCCGAGCCGATCGTGAAACCGGTGATGACCCAGCCGCTGCCGGAGTATCCCGGCAAGGAAGTGCTGGTGCTGGAAGTCGAGTACCCGCCCGGCGGCGCCGATCCGGTACATCGGCACGATGCGCACGGCGTCGTGTACGTACTGGAAGGCAGCATCGTGATGGGCGTCAAAGGCGGCAAGGAAGTGACGCTCAAGCCCGGCGAGGCGTTCCATGAAGGCCCCGACGACATCCACACGGTCGGTCGTAACGCCAGCAGCACCGAACCGGCGAAGTTCGTCGTGTTCCTGTTGAAGGACACCGGCAAACCGGCGTTGCTGCCGCCCGGGAAGTAGCGGCGCGCGTCGGGCACGATGCCGGATGGAAGACGCGTCCGCCATCTTCGTCCGCCTCCAGCCGCGCATGCTGGGCGTCGCGTACCGCATGCTCGGGTCGCTCGCCGAGGCCGAGGACGTGGTGCAGGACGTCTGGCTGCGCTGGCACGACACCGATGCGGGCGAAGTGGACAACGCCGAGGCCTGGCTGGTCTCGGCGACCACCCGCCGCGCGATCGACCGCCTTCGCCAGGCACGCCGCGCACGCGAGCGGTACGTGGGTATCTGGCTCCCGGAGCCCGTGCTCACCGACATCGACGAAGCGCCTTCCACTCCCGAGCAGTTGCAGGAATCCGCCGGCGACCTGTCCATCGCGTTCCTCACGGTCCTGGAGCGCCTGTCGCCCGAAGCTCGCGCGGCATTCCTGCTGCACGAGGTGTTCGAGGCTGCTTATCCGCAGATCGCGGGCGTGCTGGGCAAGTCGGAAGCCGCGACGCGGCAGATCGTCCATCGCGCGAAGAAGCAGCTGCGCGAGCAACGACCGGTATACGCGGTGTCCGACGAAGCGAGCCGGCAGCTGCTGCAGCGCTTCGTCGACCGCCTCTCGCACAACGACCTGGAAGGCATGAAGGCGTTGATGTCCGAATCGGCGACGTTGCTCGGCGACGGCGGTGGCGTCGTCACCGCGTCGGCGACACCGATGCTCGGTGGCGAGCGCATCGCGGCGCTGCTGTTCGCCGCGACGCTGCGCTACAGGCAGGACCTGCACGTGGAGCTGGTCACGTTGAACGGCAAGCCCGGTCTGTTGCGCTACGTGGGCGGGCGCCTGGAGTCGGCGCAGTCGTTCGACACCGATGGCGAACGCATCCAGCGCGTCTACGTGCAACTCAATCCCGCGAAACTGGAACGAATCGCGCGGCGTCGCATCGCGCATCTGCGATGAGCCATTGATGCCACGTAGTCAACGCCGTGCACACCTGCGCGTGTCTACCGGGCACGGTTCCCCCCACCTACTGTGACCACCATCCGGCGCGCATCGTGCATTGCCGGGATGGAGAACGCACACGTGGACGATCTATCGGGAAAGGTGGCACTGATCACCGGCGGCAGCAGTGGAATCGGACTCGCGGCGGCCAAGCGCTTCGCCGATGAGGGCGCGCAGGTCGTGATCACCGGCCGCCGCAAGGCCGTGGTCGACGAAGCGCTGGAGCACATCGGCAACGGCGCCATTGGCATGATCGGCGACGTGGCGCAGGTCGCGCACCACGAGGGCGTCGCTCACGAACTGATGCAGGCCTTCGGCGGACTGGACATCTACATGGCCAATGCCGGCGTCAACACGATCACGCATTCCTCCCGGGTGACCGAGCAGGAATTCGACGAGCAGTTCGCGATCAACACGCGCGGCGTGTTCTTCGGGATGCAGCGCATCGCGCCGATCCTGCGCGAGGGTGCCTCGGTGATCCTGACCGGCTCCATCGCGAGCGACCGCTACATGGAAGGCCACGCGGTCTACGCGGGAACGAAGGCGGCGTTGCTGGCTTTCGCGCGCAGCTGGGCGATCGAACTCAAGGAGCGACGCATCCGCGTCAACGTGCTCAGTCCCGGCCCGGTCGATACGCCCATCCTCGACAAGCTGGGGCTTCCGCCGGAAAGCCGTGCATTGCTCGAGCAGAACGTATCCGCCGCGATTCCCCTGGGCCGCCTCGGCGACCCCGGCGAGCTGGGCGACGCCGCGCTGTTCCTGGCATCGGACGCCAGCAGCTTCATCACCGGCATCAACCTGCGCGTGGACGGCGGCATGTCGTTGCTGTGACGCGCGGACGCAATCGATCTCCCATGCGTCTTACGAGCACGCCCGTTGTCGAACGCCCGCTTCCCTCCCCCTGTCCGCGAAGGCGGCGACGGCATGGATGCCATCCCTCCGAAGCAATGCAGGCTCGCAGCGGGCGTGCTCTCCCCTGTCCCGCCGGCCGTGCACCCGCACGCCGGCCACGGACCCTTCCCCACCGTTGAGCGAGACCTCATCCCATGAACTACATCACCACCACCGACGGTACCCGGATCTTCTACAAGGACTGGGGCACCGGCCAGCCCATCGTGTTCCACCACGGCTGGCCGTTGTCCAGCGACGACTGGGACGCGCAGATGCTGTTCTTCCTCGCCCAGGGCTATCGCGTGATCGCGCACGATCGACGCGGCCACGGCCGTTCCACGCAGACCGCGACCGGTAACGAGATGGATACCTACGCGGCCGATGTCGCCGCGCTCGTCTCGCACCTGGACCTGCACGATGCCATCCACGTCGGCCACTCCACCGGTGGTGGCGAGGCGGCCCGCTACGTGGCGCGGCACGGCAAGGGACGCGTCGCCAAGCTGGTGCTGATCGGCGCCGTGCCACCGCTGATGATCGCGACGGACGATCACCCGGCCGGTATTCCGAAGGACGTGTTCGACGGACTGCGCCGCGACCTGGCGGCCAACCGCGCCGCCTTCTACTGGGACTTCCCGATTCCCTTCTACGGCTTCAATCGCGACGGCACGCCGCTATCGGAACCGGTGCGGCAGAACTGGTGGCGCCAGGCGATGGCAGGTGGCGCGAAGCCGCAGTACGACTGCATCGCGGCATTCTCGGAAACCGACTTCACGCAGGATCTCAAGCAGATCGACGTGCCCACGCTGGTGATGCATGGCGACGACGACCAGATCGTGCCCATCGACGAGTCGGCGCGCCTGTCGGCCAAGCTGCTGCGCAATGCGACGCTGAAGGTGTATCCGGGCTACCCGCATGGCATGTGCACGACGCATGCGGACGCGATCAACCGCGACCTGCTCGAATTCATCCGCAAGTGATCCGGCGTGCGCCGGCAGCCAGGCTGCCGGCGCATGCACGTTGGTGTTCGATGTCGATCGGTCAGGCGCGTGCCCGCGTCCGCGCCAGCGGATCGGGGTGGTGCACGTGGGGCACTTCGCCGCCCGCCGTCACGCGCTCGCGCAGCCAGTCGCCGAACCGCGTGGCGGTCAGTCGCGCATCGCCCTCCGGCATCAGCGTGCGGTCGTCGAGGATCGCGCCGTAATACGCGGCTTCGGGATCGGCGATGACGGCGCGATCGTCCAGGTAGGCGTACATCACCCATTGCACGAGTTCGTTCAGGCGATGGGTTTCCGGCCCCGCGATTTCGACCACCCCGCTGGACGGCGGCGTGTCGACCATCGCGGCGAGTTCGGCAGCCACGTCGTCCGCCGACGCCGGCTGCACAAGCGCCGGGGACAGGTGCACCGGTCCGGTGCCTCTGCCGGGCGGAATGACGTTCACCATGAACTCGTAGAACTGCGTGGCACGCACCAGCGTGTGCGGCAGTTTCGAGGCGGCCACCAGCGCTTCCTGCCGCTGCTTGGCCTCGAAGTAGTCGCTGCTGCGCAGGTAAGGCGTACCGACGACCGACAGCGCGATGTGGTGCGACACGCCCGCGCGCGCGCCGGCTGCCAGCAGGTTGCCGGTCGAGCGCTCGAAGAACTCGCCGACCTGCGGCGCATCGAACTGGGGGGCGTTGGTGACGTCGATGACGGTGTGTGCACCGCGCAGCGCGTCATCCAGCCCTTCACCGGTGACCGTGTCCACGCCCGATCGCCGCGATGCGGACACGGCCTCATGGCCCTTCGCTCTCAGGCGCTCGATGAGCCGGCTTCCGACCAGCCCGCTTCCACCCGCCACGACGATCTTCATGAGTGCTGTCCGATGCAAGCCTGCGCCCATGATGGAGGCGTGCCGGGAACGCGGAAAGGATCTGCCCGGACACCCGGCGTTGCCTGCGAGGCAACAATCGGGCTGCAGGCGTGGCGGTGATCGAAGCGGACGTTCCTACATGCGCGTTCACGCCCTCGGTCTATCGCGGATGCCGCGTGACCGCGCCACAGGTCCCCTGCGCGGGAACATCCAGTGCCGGACACGCATCATCAGGGATCTGCCACGCGACCGCGCGTCCTTTGCGCGAAGGGGCACGTCGAGGATGATGCGCGTGCCCTTCCCGGCCTCGCTCTCGATCGCCAGGTTGGCGCCCAGCCGCGCCGCGCGCTCGCGAATGCCCGTGATACCCCAGTGACCGCTCGCGATCCGATCACCCAGGACCTGGGGATCGATGCCCTGGCCATCGTCACCCACGCTCACGCGCACGTGCTCTTGGCGGTAAGCGATCTCGAGCATGACATGCGTGGCTTTCGCGTGGCGAAACGCATTGAGCAAGGCCTCGCGCACGATCTGGAAAGTATCGTCCCGCGCCAGGTCGGGGATGGATCCAACGCCGTATACGCGCTGTTGGAAGGCCACGCCGTGATCCCGGGAGAGTCGAAGTCCAAGTTGTTCCAGCGCGTCAGGGAACGCGTCGCCCGAAGGCAGCCTGATACGCAACTGCATCACGCGGTCGCGGCCCTCCACGAGCAGGCTTTCCGCGGTGTCCAGGGCCTGGTCGAGTTTCGTCCGTATCTCGGAGTCCTGGGGCAGCCCGAAGGTACAGGACTGCACGCGCAGGATCAGGCCGTGTATGCCCTGCAGCAGGGTGTCATGGAGATCGCGGGCGATATCCCCACGCTCACGGATCTGCGCCTCGGCAATGGTGCGGCGGCGGCTTTCGATCTGCTTCATGCGTACGACGATGATCAGCGCCGTGACCGCGCACAGCATCGCAGCGAACAGCACTTTGGCCCAGATCGACTGCCAGAATGTCGGCGGCAACGAGAGTGCCAGGGTGACCGGTGCGCCCGTCCACGCGCCATCTTCCCTGCTGGCCTGCAGTTCAAGCGTGTAATCGCCGGGAGGAAGGCGATCGAGCACGACGTCCCTCCCCGAAACGGGGATCCAGCCGTTGTCCAGGCCGGCAATGCGGTAACGGAATGCAGTGCGGTCCGGAACGACGGGGCCGAGCGTGCGGAACGTAACGGCGAGGCGATGGCTTCCTGCAGGCACGCTCAAGCGGCGACCGCTCTGCTGGCGGATGCCATCGGCGACAACGGCGTCGATCACCAGCGAAGGAGCCGGCTGCGCCGGCCCCATTCGGCGTGGATCGATGCGATACGTAGCGCCCCGCGTGAGGAACCACAGACTTCCATCGCTTGTTTTCGTAACGGCGGGCCTGGGTGCCAGATCCGAGATCGGAAACTCGACACCCCTGAGTTCGCCCAGCAACGTGACCCGTGCTTCACGATCGCCGTGCCCGATGGCAGACGTCCATTGGTCGTGAGCCACATGGACGATGCCCTGGGCAGCGCCCAGCCACATCGCGCCGCTGTCGTCCATCGCAAGCCCGGAGATTCCGCCGATGGGCACATCCTGATCCAACCGCAGAGTCTGGAATGCATCGCGGTGGAACCGTGCCACGCCATCGTTTCCAACGACCCACAGATCGCCGCCGAACTCCGCGATGTCCCGGATCGGGCCCACCGACAGTCCTTCGGCAGGGGTGAACTTTCTGGTCTTGCCGCGGAAAAGCATGGTGACCGACGATCGGTGGCCGATCCAGATCCGGTCCTGCGCATCGCCGTAAAGGCGAAAGATCGGCTCCACGTCCTCATCGTCGTTGTCGCGCCACGTTACGGCCTGCCAGTCCTTCCCATTGAAGGCATACAGCCCGTTGTGGTCACGCTGCGCGCCGACGTACAGGGTTCCGGCTGAATTCCGCGCGATGCCACGGACCACGGCGCCCTTGTCGAGAGGCAACTTGCTGTGTTCCTTCCAGCCACCGTCGTCGTACTTCCACAAGCTGGGAGGCGTCAGGGTCGCCAGGTAGGTGTTTCCGCCGATCCCCTGCTGCAGATGCACGATGGAGGCAGGCACCCCCTCGGCCTCGGCAAGGATCACGGGCCGCGATTCCGCAGCGGCTTCTGCAGTGGAGAGCCTGCGCGAACGACTGGAGCCCGCTGCCGGCAGCACGACACCAACATGCCCCTTCTCATCGACAAAGAGGGCGCTCGAGGGGGGAGGACGGCCTATCAGGTGTAAACCCTCCGAGAAGCCGGCCACCCAGACGTTTCCATTCGAGGCCGAAACAGCCGCACCACTTGGACTGGGTATTCGTTCGACCGGGGTGCGCGCCAGGCGCATCAGCCGGCCACTGGCGTTGATCCAAAGCGTCCCGTCGCGCGCAACAGCCAGTCCAGAGGTTTCGACACCCACGTCGATCACTCTGATCCGGCCCCGGCGTTGGATGGCGTCACCTTGCAATCCCGCACTGAAACCCATCAGTCCTTGGGTACGAGCCCACCAGAGGACTCCGTCCCGATCAATCCGCGGATAGGTAACGCCCTCCACCTGGTAGCACACGATGGAGCGCCCCAGCCGGCAGAGGTTGCGGTCACCGGACAACTGCCAGTACCAGACCCCTACTCTGGCATCGCCCACCAGCCCTGCATGAATGTCGGCGCTCACCTCGGCGACGGGCGTCAGCGAGCGCAGATCACGCGAGATCATGACCAACTGCGATTCCACGACGGCCCACCATCGGGTTCCGTCGAACGCCGCTCCCCACACCTGACGACCATCCGCCTGCACGAGTCCGACGCTTTGCCAGCGACGGCCTCGGAGCTGGTAGAGACCGCGGGACGTAGCGGCGAGCACCCTGCCGTCCTGGACTGCGATGTCCCGGATCTCGGTGGTCGAAGGAAGCCCTTCCCCTGCCCCGAAAAGATCGACCGATGCCCGGCCGACCCGTATGACTTCGCCTCTGAAGGTGCCGAACCACACGTCGCCGTTGACCCCCTCGCGTGACGCCATGGTCGTATCCACGCGGAACGGCGCTCCGTCGGGGCCTTCGACCTCGGAGAAGCGGGCTCCATCGAAGCGATGGAGCTTGCCCAGGCTGGATCCGAGGACAATCCCGTCCGAATTGGACACGACATTTGCGAGCGAAGGCGGCGCGCCATCGCGAGCCGACCAGGCAGACCGGACCCAGCCGGCTTCGCTCGGCTGCACTGGTTCCATCACGTCGGAAGGAAGCGGAGACGGCAACTGCATCGCGACCGCCGGGCATGGCACGGTCACTGTCGACAGGAGCAGCAGGCCCAGTGCGAGAGACCCTCGAATCGTCATTGCAGATTCCCAATCGGGTGGCGAGCCTGACAGGTCATGCGGTCCCCCGTTGGGTTCATCTCAAGGTGCAAACGGCGATCGAACGACGCTTTGGGTGGAAAAGCGGACATTAGCAGCTGCCGGCCATGACGATAGGCATTGGATAGATCGCAACGATCATCGAAGCCGGTCGGCGTCTGGCTGGAACGCGTGCGAGCAGCCGTGTCGTCGCGTCAGCGGGTCTGCCAGGAAAACATGCGATACCGCAGCGTGCCGTCCGGACGCATCAAAGGCCGCTATCGGCCAGAGCCTCCGAAACCGGTCAGATGTCGATGATGCCTCGCCGCGCAGCCACGGTGACGGCGTGGGTACGGTCGGCCACTCCCAGCTTGGCGAACACGTTCTTCAGGTGTCCCTTCACCGTTTCCTCGGAGAGACCCAGTTCGCAGGCAACCTGCCTGTTTCCCTTTCCCACCGATACAAGACACAGGATCTCGGTTTCACGTCCGGTAAGCGGCTCGTCTACGACGTGAAGTGCGATCTCGTCGGCTATACCACGATGGACGTGACGCTGCCCCCCGTGAACATCGCGAATGGCGTCGATCATCTCGGTTCGCAGCCCGCTCTTGAGCAGATATCCGACCGCTCCAGCCCTCAGTGCACGCACGGCCTGCACGTCCCCTGCATAGGTCGTAAGCACAATGATCTTGGCGCCAGCGTGAATCGAGCGGATTTCGGTAATGGCGTCGACGCCGCCCATCACGGGCATCTGCAGATCCATCAACGTCACGTCGGGTCGCAACGAGCGAAATAGCTCGACGGCTTCGCGGCCGTCACGAGCTTCACCAATCATCGTCATGTCGGCCTGGTTCTCCAGGATGGCGGCGACGCCATCCCGCAGCACCGGATGATCGTCGACTACGAGAACGCGGATCTTCGAATCACTCATCGCTTGATTCCCATGCAGAAGAAGTGCCCAACTTCACGTCCGCCAGGTTTTTGCTTTGAGCCGGCGCCGCCAGCGTAACCCGTATAGCTTCCGAGCCCCCAGGCACGCTGGGCCTGAGCATTGCGCTGCCCGCATTCTGAACCTGCTCACGCATGCCGATCATGGCGGGATGACAAAGCGTCGACAGGACATGCCGGTGGACTGCTGTTGTCTGATCTCGCCGTGCACGCAAGCTGGAAACTATGCCGCTTCGTGGCGGGCGATCGTACCCCTCGAACGAGGTGTCTGGACGCCCCTCTTCCAGGGGCTTGCGGGCCATGCCGGCCCCTCTCGGTGACGCCATTGATGTCGTGGAAGCCAACAACCTGCTTCCGCCGCTCGACCTACCGCTTCCTGGTCATGCGGCCTAGGGTTTGCGTCGGCCTTGAAACAACGAACGTGTCCTGGCCTCCGCGAACCCGACCGTAAAGGGAAAGAGATCAATGCGCGAAACGATCGACAGGCAGTTGTCGTCACTTGACGGCTCCGTCGTCATGCTGCGCGCAAAAGCAAAGAGCAGCGATGCGCTTCTGGCTGCATTCGCGTCCATGGCCGCAACCATTCGATACGAAGCGGACGAGGATGCGCAGTACGTGAACGCCCGGCTACGCTCCATTGCCTTTGCAAACGGTCTCGATTTCGCGAACACACGCTCCTTCCGGCCTCAACAAGGGTCCGGACGGCGTAATCGCCTGATTGTCATGATCCGCCGCGCATGCGCGGGAGGGCGCTTGCTCCGAGGTGCTTCGTGCACGATGGAGTGAGGATCGACCCTGCCACTTCGGTGCAACTGGACGCGAGGACCTGGCTGGCCATTGTCGGCTCGCTCCCTGATTGCGTGCAGAAGCGCGTGAGGAAGCGCAGCGGCGAGTACCAGCGATTCGTCGAATCGGTGATCTGGGTAGCGTGGGTCGATGCGCGCTGGCCGGAACTGCCCGCGGACCGAGGCGCCTGGCGATCGGTTTGCGCACGCTTCCTGCATTGGAACCGGTGCCGATTGTGGGAAGTCGTTGCGCCACATATCGGTCCGGTGGCGTCCGTACACTTGCTGCAGCGGGCCGCCAGAGCCCGCCAGGCGCTGTCGCACGGGCGTCCGTCGCAAGCCAGAGCACACGCTCGGCGCCCTGCACTCATGAGCGCGAACCGTCTCCCGGTCAGTGACCGGGAAGATTCGCCAGGAAGTCGAGATTCGCGTCCGGTCGATCGGTCGAGAGGGTGATCTCCTCCCACGCCCTGGCCGCCTCGTCGCGGGCATGTTCGGCCGCCCGTATCGCCGACAATGCATCGCTGCCGAGGATCAGGTGATGGGGCAGCTCGTCCGCGCGCGAAAGGCCGAATATCGCCTCCGCGTATCTGGCCAGGTCGCCGATTTCATGGCCGGCCAGCGCTTTCAGGATGCCGATCACGCGACCCACGCTCGGCTCGTACTCGGGCAATAGCGTGGGCGTGGCAGTCGCGGCGGAGGCGGCCCAGTTCGTTCGCATGCTGCCCGGCTCGACCGCGACCGCATGCACGCCAAATCCGTGAAGCTCTTTGGCGATGGATTCGGTGAATCCCCCGACCGCCCACTTGGCCGCGTGATAGGCCGCCATCCCTGGCGCGCCCAGTCGCCCCGCACCGGACGAGATGTTGATGATGTGGCCCGATCGCTGCTGCCGCATCGTGGGAACCGCGGCACGTACCAGGTTAACCACGCCATGGAAGTTGGTGTCGATCTGCGCCTTGAAGTCCATTGTCGATGTCTGTTCGAACGGCGCCACCATGGCGAAGCCCGCGTTGTTCACCAGCACGTCGAGACGGCCGAACTCGCGAAGCACCGCGTCGACTGCGGCTTGTGCCTGCGCGGGGTCGGTGACGTCGAGCGGCGCGAGCGCCACACGACCGGCGTACTTCTCACGCAGCTCCGTCGCGGCTTCCGGGCGCCTGGCGGTAGCCAGGAGGCGGTCTCCCTGTTCCAGAACGTGCTCGGCGATGGCACGCCCAAGGCCACTGGCGCTTCCCGTAATCAACCAGACTTTGGACACGAGGTATTCCCTTGAAATGGACTGGCGCGGACTCTAGGTATGGAGCGCACTCCATGGTCAAGAGGCACGTGCGTGCTCATTTCAGAGTTCTCGAAGGCGTCCGGTTTGAGCCGCGACACGATCCGTTTCTACGTCCAGCTCGGTTTGTTCAAGCCTGCGAGAGGTGCCAGGGGCGGTCGGAATGCCTATCAGGAGTTCACCCTCGATGACCTCAAAGCAGCCAGGACGGTCCGTGCCGGCCAGGCCCTCGGCCTCGGGCTGAAGGAGATCGCGCAACTCGAAGGCGAACGCCGCGATCAGGGAATTGGCACGGAACGCCGCCTGGAGATTCTTCAAAAGCAACTGAAGATTCTCGAAGGGAGGAAAGCCCAGATCGATCATGCCACTGCCTACGTCGCCGCAAAGATCGAGTGGTTGAGCGCCGGAGGAACCGGATCGCGGCCGGCGTTCGGGTCGTTCGAGTGCCGCGACGACGACTGAGTCGGGCGTCAGATCTCGATGATTCCGCGCCGCGCCGCGACGGTGACCGCGTGGGTTCGATCCGACACATCCAGCTTGCCGAAGATGCCCTTCAACAATCCCTTCACGGTCTCTTCCGAGAGGCCGAGCTCCGCGGCGATCTGTTTGTTCGCGTTTCCGGTCGACATCAGCCTTAGGATCGCGATCTCGCGCTCGCTGAGGGCTTCGTCCGCGACGTGAAGCGCGATCTCCTTCGCCACTTCACGGTGGACATGGCGCTGGCCGCGGTGCACGTTGCGGATCGCGTCGATCAGTTCCGTACGCAGGCTGCTCTTCAGAAGATAACCGACGGCACCGGACTTCAGCGCGCGAACGGCCAGCGCATCACCCGAGTAGGTAGTCAACGCGATGATTCGCGCATCCGGGCGTTGCGAACGGATCGCGTTGATCGCCTCGACACCACTCATGCCCGGCATCTGGAGGTCCATCAGCGTCACATCGGGGCGCAATGCGGCGTGGCGCTCGACGGCTTCGCTGCCGTCGCGAGCCTCGCCGACCATCGTCATGTCGGTCTGGCTCTGCAGGATCGCCGCGACACCTTCGCGGAACACCGGATGATCGTCGACGACCAGAATGCGAATCTTGAACTCATTCATCTGCGGTCTTGCGCCTGGTGAACGCCAACCTGGCCGGCACCGTCAACAGCACTTCGGTGCCGCCACCGTCCACGCTGCTGATGGTGAGGCTGCCACCGATTCTGGCGGCGCACTCGCGCATGCCGACCATGCCGAAATGGCCTTCCTTTCGACCGGTGGCCATCACCTTCGCGGAAATCCCGCGGCCGTCGTCCCACATGCGGATCGCCAGGCGCCGCGCGTCGTATCCGACAGCGATCTCGGCGATTCTGGCGCGCGCGTGACAAGAGACATTGAGAAGTGCCTCACGCACGATCTTCGCGGCCTCGGCCGCGACAAGGGGATCCACCGCGCGTGCCCGCCCCTCCAGCAGGATGCGCACCGGAATCGGGCGATCGAACGGTGTTTCGGCGACGAGTTGTTCAACGCGCTCGCCCAGATCGACCGTGGTTTCATGACCGCGCAGGCCCTGAACGCGGTCGCGGGCATCCACAACCACCTTGTCCGCCGCATCCAGCGCCGCTTCCAGCTGTCGCTTCGAGACGTTCTCGTCGGGGATCCGGTCCGCTACCGCCTGGAAACGCAGAATGAGGCCTTGGACGCCCTGCAGCAGCGTGTCGTGAAGTTCGCGCGCCCTGCGCTCACGCTCTTGCGTACGCTCCTCCAGCCGGTTGCGGATACGAACGGTGAGTTGGGCAACAAGCAGGCGATACAGGCCCCAAAGAACAGGAATCACCAGCACCCCGCAGAACAGGGCGAACCATTTCGCATGCACGGACACGGTGCGGGTCTCGAAGGGGTTCCCGAAGTCGGCCGCAGTTTCGTGAGGCAGCTCATGCCGGCGGCCGTGCAGTTCCGGCAACAACAGTTCGAGTCGCGAGGATTCGAATCGGAACAGACCGTATCCCGCCGCGAGCCGGAGCAATCCATCCCGTCCCTGCGGCATGGCCACGACCGCTGCTGGGACGTCCATGCCATCGAGCCAGCGCCGATGCTCGTAGTGCACCAACGGGCGAAGTTCCTCGCCTGGCGCGGCGAACGACAAGCTCGCCAGGGCGCAGAACAGGAGAGCTGCGTATGACCACCTTGTCATGATGCTTCGCTTGTAGGAATTCCGGCCTTGCGGGAACTCATGCTTATGCCCTGAGGTGGGTCGGGGCGCCAGCCCCGATCAGGGGTAGCCAGCCCCCTCGGTAGGGCATGGCACAGCGTCTGGCGAGCGTTACCGTCTGCTGATGCCGAAATATGTATGCCGTTATCCCGATGGTGCCGCCGGGCTTGGGTTGTTGCTCGCACGGGCGTGTTGTGCAGCGGCCGCGTTCGGGGTCCTGGCGCTCTTGCCCTCCCCCTCCGCGTTGCCATACACGTTGCCGTTCGCAGCAGGATGCGTGGCACTCATGCTGGTCGCGGGTCTTGCGACGCGATGGGCGGCGCTGCTGCTGGGAATCGGAACCCTCGTCGCACTGCCCGCGTCCGGTGTGGGCCAGCAGCTGTTGCTGATAGGACATGCCGGCGGTTGTGGCGCCATCGTGTTGCTGGGTGCCGGCGCCTATTCGGTCGATGCGCGGCTCTACGGTCGCCGTGTCATCCATGTCCAGACCCATACCCCTGATCGAGGGGGGCGCCAGTGACCTGCACTGGGCTGATGCAAGTGAGACGTTGTCGACATGATTGAGTCCTCCCCACCGACGCCACGAGGATGTCATGTCGACGATTTCGCCGCTCCGCGACGCAACCGACCATCGAGATACCGTCACCACGCGCCTGACAACCAGCTGGGCGGGCGTCGTTGCCTTCATGACCGTGGTCAGCGAGGGAAGCTTCTCTGGAGCGGCGCAGCGGCTTGGCGTCGGCCGCTCGGCGGTCAGCCGCAGCGTGCAGAAGCTCGAGGCGCAGCTGGAAACCCGCCTGCTGTCGCGCACGACGCGCTGTACCACGATCACCCGCGAAGGCGAGCAGTTCTACGAGAACTGCCGTCACGGCGTGGAGAAACTCCTGCATGCGCTGGAAGAAATGCGGGAGCTGCGCGATGGTCCGCCCCAGGGTGAGCTGAAGATCAGCGCCCCATTGGGCTTTGGCCGAAAGGTGGTCGCGCCGCTGCTGGCGCAGTTCAGGGCGCTCCACCCGTCCCTGGCGCTGGAGCTCGTGCTGGAGGACCGTGTCAGCGATCTCGCTGCGGAACGCATCGATGTCGCCTTCCGCGACGGCCGCCTGGAAGACAGCCAGGTCATCGCGAAACAGCTGATCCCGATGCGGATGCTGGTGTGCGCATCCAACGACTATGCGCGGCTGCACGGCCTGCCGACGTCGGTGGAAGACCTCGCCCTGCATGCCTGCATCAACCAGCGCCAGCCCAATGGCCGACTGCAGACGTGGGACTTCAAAGTCGATGGCATTGCGCGCAGCGTGACGCCAGCTTCGGCCATCGTGGTCAACGACCCTTCCCTGGCGATGCAGGCGGTGCTCGAAGGCCAGGGCTTGGCGCAGCTGGCCGCGTACCAGGTCTGCGACGCCTTGCGCGCTGGCCTGGCGGTGACGTGCCTCAACGCTCTCGGACCCGACGACCGGGGGCACTACCTGTGCTACCTGACACGTCAGCAACTGCCGAAGCGGATTCGGGTATTCATCGACTTCATGACAACCGGCATCCGTGCGCTGGACATGGATTGCTCGTTCCTCCTGGGATCCACGTACCCTCCGCCAGCGGTTCCAAGGGCAGACAAGCGGCAGGGAGTTGCCGCTTGATCTCTGCAACCTGTCATGGGGCTTGGCCGGCAAGCCAGGCCCTAAACGGCCGCGAGCTGCCCATGCACTGCAGCGCCAAGAGGATCGGCCCGGCGGAACGCGCGGAATGCCTTGCGGACTTCCTCGGCGAAGATCCGCGGCTGTTCCCATGCGGCGAAGTGACCTCCGCGGTCGACCTCGTTCCAATAGAAGAGGTTCGGCCACGCCTGCTCCGCCCATGTCCGCGGCGCCTGGTAGAACTCGCCCGGGAAAATCGTGGCCGCCATGGGAAGTTCGATTCTTCCGGCGGAGTAGCCGCCAAATCCCGTCTTGAGGACTTCCCAGTAGAAGCGCGCCGACGAAGCTCCGGAGTTGGTGAACCAGTAGAGCGAGATGTTGTCGAGCGCCGCGTCCAGCGAGATCACGGGGCACAGGCCATTTCCCTGCGTCCATGCGTCGATCTTCTCGAGCATCCACGTGGCCTGCGCGATCGGCGAATCGGCAAGTCCGTATGCCATCGTCTGCGGCCGCGTTCCCTGCAGGTGTGCGTAAGCACCATCCACGTCGATGGACGAGGTCAGGCGATCGAGCGCCTGTCGCTCCTGCGGCGCGAGTCCGGTCGGCATTTCCCTCGGGAACACGAGCGGCAAGTTCACGTGTGCGGCGGCCAGGCCTTCGGGTCGGAGCTGGGCGAGCCGATGCGTGATCAACGATCCCCAGTCCCCACCCTGCGCGAACCAGCGCGTGTAGCCGAGCTCGTGCATCAGCATTCCCCAGGCGCGCGCGGTACGTTCCGCGTTCCAGCCCGCGGACGTGGGCTGCTCCGAAAACCCGAATCCGGGAATGGACGGGATGATGACGTCGAATGCATCGGCGGCCGATGCTCCGTGCGCAACGGGATCGGTGAGTGGCTCGATGCAATCGAGGAACTCGACGATGGAGCCCGGCCATCCATGCGTCAGCAACACGGGCAATGCATCGGGATGCGGCGAACGCACGTGAATGAAGTGGATCATGAGTCCGTCGATCGGCACGCGGTACTGCGGATACCGGTTGATCCTGCGCTCGAACTTCCGCCAGTCATGGCGATGAAGCCAGTGGTCCGCCAGCATGCGTGCACGCACCAGCCGTACACCCTGGCTGTCATCGGCGACGGTTTCCCGCCCAGGCCATCGGATCGTGCCCAGTCGTGTCTTCAGGTCTTCGATCGCGGCGTCGGGAACATGAACCTCGAACGGCTCCACCTGGCATCTCCTGTAATTGCACTTCCGCGGCATCGGCAACCCGGATCCTGCGGATATCGCGGCACGGCAGGTAGCCGCGCGCGACGAACCTCCACGTTGATCGGGGGACGACAATCCATGGGGATCGCATCCTTGCGGACGCGATCGCCCAGGTTCCATCAGCGACCTCGCGGCGGGAGGAACCCTTTCGCCATCGACAGATCCGGCCATGGCGACACCGTTTCTCCCGAAACCCGCCAGCGACCGGCCGTCCTGCGCAGGCGCAGTTCGTACATCGCCGGGTCGGCGCGATGGCTCATCCGCCGGTAAAGCAGTGCGGTCGCTTCGTCGCCCTGTTCTTCGATGTGCAGGATGCGACGCTCGGTAGACAGCGGGGGATCGCCCGCGTCGCGTCGCTCGCCGAACTCGGCCAGCATTTCCTGCTTCGAGAAGCGCGCGACGCCGCCTTCGGGCGTGACGACGAGGAACCCGAGGTCTTCGGTGTACAGGTCCTCCATTTCCTCGATGCGATAGTGACTGCCGGTTTCGGCCAGGACGTCGATGAACTCGACGATCTCGGGGTTGTGCTGCGTGGTCATGATGCTTCTCCGTTCAGTGTTTGCAGGTATCAGGTCAGGAACATGCCGCCGTCGACACGAAGTTCCGCACCGTTCACGAAGCGGCTTTCGTCCGAAGCGAGGTACAGGGCCGCGAGCGCGAGTTCGTCGGGATCGCCGAGGCGGCCAGCCGGAATCCGGTCGGTCATCGACTTCAGGAACGTGGCGCGATCGGCCTCGGGAACGCCCAGCTTCTCGACGATGGACGTATCCACGGGGCCGGGACTGAGCACGTTGACGCGCACCTTGCGGTCCCGCAGCTCCAAGGCCCAACTGCGCGCGAATGCTTCCAGCGCGGCCTTCGACCCGGCGTACACGGCGTGGCCGTCGAGCACCTTGGACGATGCGAGCGAACTGGTGACGATGATGCTGCCGCCCTCGCGCATGATCGGCGTCATGGCCTGTACGCCGAAGAAGACACCGCGAGCGTTGACCGCGAACTGGGCGTCGAACTCCGCCGGACTTACCTGTGCCGATCCGGTGATGGTCAGCACGCCGGCATTGGCCATGTACACGTCGAGCGAGCCGAAGCGACGCCGTACTTCGTCGGCGACCGCGGCATGGTGTTCGATGTCGGCGACATCCCCGCGGATGCCGATGGCGCCATGGCCGATCGACTCCACCGCCTGGTCGAGCACCGCCTGCCGCCGTGCGGTGACGATAACCTGTGCTCCGTGTCGGGCGAACAGCTGCGCGGTCGCCAGACCGATGCCGCTGTTACCGCCGGTGATGAGTGCGACCTTGTTTTCGAGACGTTTCATGGAAGGCTCCGTGGTGGGTGTGCCCACCGATATGTGTCGCGCTCCTTCCCGCACCAGCCCGTCGAGCCTCACATCAGTTGTGCCCGGGAGTCATAGATGAATCTGATCAACCAAACGCCCACCCTCGTCGCCTTCGTGCGAACCGTGGAGTCCGGATCGTTCAGCGCTGCCGCGCGCTTGGCGGGCATGACACCGTCGGCCGTGTCGAAGGGCATCGGGCGGCTTGAAGTGGAACTGGGCGCGAAGCTGTTCCGGCGTTCCACGCGTCATCTCAGTCTGACGCCCGAAGGCCAGGCCTTCTTCGAACGTGTCGCTCCGCTGCTGCGTGGCATCGAGGATTCCGCCGATGCGGTCCGCTCCGACGGCGAAGCGCGAGGACTGCTGAAAGTAAGCATGCCCAGCGAGATCGGACGGCTGCTGATGGCGCCGATCACGACGCGCTTCCTCGCGCGGCACGAGCGACTTGAGCTTGATCTGTCGCTATCCGACCGTCACGTGGACGTGATACGCGAGGGCTTCGACCTGGTGTTCCGCGTCGGCATGGCGCAGGACAGCGACCTGATCTCGCGAACGCTTGCCCAGCTGGACATGGCGCTGGTGGCCTCACCTGCGTTCCTCGCACGGCATGGAGAACCCGATACGCTGGAGCAGCTGCGCGGACTGTCGTTCGTCCGTTATCTGTTCCGAAGCCGCGCGTTGCCTATCAGGTTCGATGACGACACGTCGATCCAGCCTCGGGGCCGCATAGGCATGGACACGGGCGCGGGATTGCGCGCAGCGGCGCTGGAGGGCATGGGCGTCGCCCACCTGATGAAATGCACTGTCCAATCCGATCTGGATAAAGGCAACCTCGTCCAGGTTCTGCCGCAACTGCGGCTGCCGTCGCTGCCACTGCAGTCGATGCATGCATTCGGGCGCCTCTCGCCTGCACGCGTCCGGCTGTTCACCGATTTCGTCGCAGGCGAGATCCAGCGCATCGTCGCGAGTTGAGAGGTGAACAACATCTTCGCGATGCAGGCGACCACCTCATTCCGAATGATCCCCGCGCGGACCGGCCGGAGCGTCTGCGTCGCACGTGGTGGCATCCGGCTCGCAATCGATGGACCAGTGCTGCCCATGCGCGACATCTTCATGCAGGATGCGGGAGACTTCGGCCAGCGCCTCGGGACTCGCCTGCAGATCATGACCGTGGCGCACCACGAGCGTCGACTGCGCACCATCAAGCAACGTGCTCGTGACGGGCACGACACCGTCCGATTCGAAGCCATAGCGAGGCAATACCCCGGCGATCGTGTGGTATGCGATCCCTTCCCTTGGCATCAGTCGCTCACCCGCCGCGCGTACGGGCTGCGCGCTCTGCAGGGTCGAAATGCTGTTGACCCAGCCGTGCACGTAAGGGTCGAGCAGTTCGGCCCTTACGAGCTCGGGATTGGCTTGCGCGACGCGTCGCAGTGACTGGATTTCGGGACTGCGTCGACCGACCAGGACCCGCGCCAATCGACCGTACCAACGCATTGCCGCGGGGCTTCCGCGATGGGGTGCTGCCAGGAAGATGGCCCTGCCGACGCCGGGGTATGCGGTGAAGTGAAAGGTTCGATCCACGATCGCCAGATCGGACGCGTCGGCGCGCATCTGGTTTGCATCGGACACAAAGGCTGCATCCCACAGCACGTCGCCGCTGTCCGCGCACAACATGCGCGCGACCACCCCGCCAAGGCTATGGCCCACCAGGACCATGTTCGAGCGTGCGAAATCGTCGTGCTCCGGATCCAGCGTCTCCCACGCTGCATCCAGATACTCCTGCACACGCAGCCTGGTCACAAGCAACGGTGCGTTGGTCTGGTAGACCACGTGCCACACCTGATAGCGGGAGCGCAGCACCTCGTCGCCCCATATCGCATTCGACAGTTCGGCCCACATCAATGGACTGCTGCCCAGCCCATGGATCATCACAAGGGGTTTCTTGCCCGGGTCGTAATCATCGAGCAGGAAGATGCCTGCACGCCGTCCCACTTCACGACCGCCGAACAAGCCCCAGACACCAAGGCGATGCAGCTTGGAGGTCTGCACGCCGCGCGCCCATGCAGCCGAGGTGTCGCTGGCAAGGCGGTACTTCGCCCCGCCGATTGTCACGTGCGGAACCCTGAGCGGGTCGGCAAGAACAAGGGCCGGGCTGCCATGCGTGTCAGTTTCGATCCAGGCGGTCGCTTCGCGGAAAACACCTTCCGGCGGCAGCAGCTCACATAAAGGCGCACCCTCGCAGCGTTTGCCGAGTATCGCCAGCGGCACACCGAATCCGTCGGAGCTGAAGCGTTTCCCGCCGTAGACCTGCATGGGGACGTCGCGCGCCAATGTCACCTCAAACGGCTGCGTCAGGTGTGGCGACAACTCGCGGAACTCGACGAAAGCGTCGATGCCGGCGATGCGTAAAGGCCCTTCACTCCACATCCTGTCCTGCGTGAGGAGGTAGGCCAGAAAGTTGTCGGTGCATTGTGTAGCGAGGCTGGCCATGCCTCCAGACGAGATCACCGCTTCTTTGATCGCTTCATACGCGTGGGCAGCGCAGAGCAACCACGCTCGTCCGGCAGTACCAGGTGCAGACGCGCCGCGGGCCGATGACGCCCAGCGCCGCGCGGATTCGGCGTGCTCCTGTGCCGGGATCGTCGAGTGCTGCGACGGCGAACAGCAATCGCCCCCGCTCGTTGAGGGCGCCAGCGATTGGCACGCCACGGATGCAAGCGCAAGTATCGCGATGGCAAGACGAATCAGCCGAGAACGGAGGCGTGGGCTCATGGTCTCTTCGCTCGTCAAACCGGCCTTGGCGTGGGCAGCGCGGAACAAGCCTATTGGAGCGGATGCCTCGACGGACATGCAATCGTTGGCGAGCCTCCATTGGTGCCGCAGCGTGGACGCCATGTTTCCCGGGCCGTGCATGGCGATCGCGGCCGCACCGCCGAAGGGCCGCAAACAACGTGCCCATGCCGTTCCCGCCGTACCTGTCCGGCAGCACCCCGCACCTCGGCATCCCGCGCGATCCGCGCGTCCGGGGACAAGGCCTCGCACAGCGCCCGGCCGGCCGCTACCATCGCCGGATGCGCATCCATCACTGGCTTACAGGCGTCGTCCTGCTCCTCGCCGGTTGCGCGAGCGGAGGGACGTCCATGCAGCACGAGATCGACGCGCTGATGCGCGACTACCAGGGCGACGTTCCGGGAGCCAGCGTGCTCGTCGTGCGCGATGGCAAACCGGTGATACGCAGCGCCTACGGCATGGCGAACCTCGAAGACCGCATCGAGGCGACGCCGCAGACGAACTACCGCCTCGCATCGGTGAGCAAGCAGTTCACCGCAGCCTCGATACTGTTGCTCGCGCAGGACGGAAAGCTGAAGCTCGACGACCGCATCAGGCAGTACTTCCCGGCATTGCCCGCTGCGGCGAATGACATCACGATCCGGCACCTGCTCACACATACCTCGGGGCTGATCGACTACGAAGACGTGATGGATCCCGCCGACACGCGGCAGGTGCACGACGCCGACGTCCTCACGCTTCTGCAAACGCAGGACCGCACCTACTTCGCGCCCGGCAGCGGGTATCGCTACAGCAACAGCGGCTACGCGCTGCTTTCGCTCATCGTCGAACGCGTTTCGGGCCAGCGTTACGCACGGTTCCTGCACGACCGCATCTTCCAGCCGCTGGGCATGCGCGACACGGTCGCCTACGAATCTGGCGTTTCCGAAGTCGCGCATCGCGCCTATGGCTACAGCTTCGAGAACGGCGCGTGGAAGCGCACCGACCAGAGCACGACCAGCGCGGTGCTCGGCGATGGCGGCATCTATTCGTCGATCGACGACCTCATCAAATGGGACGCCGCGCTCTATGACGAGCGGCTGCTGTCCGCGCAGTCGCTGCGCCAGGCGTTCACGCCCGCCACGCCGACCGACGACCCGCAGGTTGAATACGGCTTCGGCTGGCGCATCACCGGCGAAACGCTGTGGCACTCGGGCGAAACGATCGGCTTCCGCAACGTCATCGTGCGCTGGCCGCAGCGCCACCTGACCGTGGTGGTGCTGACCAATCGCGACGATCCGGAGCCCTACGAGACGGCGAAGAAGATTGGCGCCATCGCGATGCGCGAGATGGCGACTAACTGAGCGCTCATTCGATCGGCACGTCGAAGAACGTCTTCGGCGACGGTTCCGGATCCAGCGTGAAGTGCCACCATTCCATCGGGTAGTTCCGCAGGCCGGCGCGTTGCATCGCGTCGCGCAGCCGATCGCGGTTGGCGCGCTGCTCGAACGTGACGCGTGGCGAATCGGTGTTGGCGAGCGGATCGAAGAAATCGAATTCCGTTCCCATGTCCAGCGGCGCACAGGCACCCGATGCATCGCACCGCATCAGGGTCAGATCGACCGTCGCGCCGCGGCTATGACCCGAAGTCGGCGAAATGTAGCCGCCCAGCAGGTCGCGTTTTTCCAGCGCTGGGTAGAACTCCGGCTTCGTGCTTTCGTCGGCGTTGTGCGCCCATTCGACGAAGGCGCGCACCGCGCGTGCGGGCCGGTAGCAGTCGAAGATGCGCAGCCGATACCCCTGCCCGCGCAATGTTGTTTCCGCTCGCGCTATCGCCTTCGCCGCCGGCTCCAGCAGATAGCAGCGCGGCGCGCCGTAACCGTCCACCGGCGCACCGGTGAAGTTGTGGCTGCCTGCATAGCGCATGTCGAGATCGACGTCGGGCACGAGCGTGCGCACATCGACCAGCCCCGCCGCTTCCGGAGTCGCCGCGGGCGCGACGTCCATCGAAGGCGTCGACGCGCATCCGGCCGAGGCCAGCAACGCGAGCGCAGCAACCAGGCGATTCATGGACATCCGCCGACCCGCTCGAACGCGAGGTCTTCGTAGTCGTAACTGAAGTCCGCCTGCGGATCGACCTTCGCCAGGCGCAGGCCGTTGTCGTCGATATCGAGCCACGCCTCCGCATCCACGCTCGGATCGTTCCAGTCGATCAGCCAGCGCTTCCCGACACGTTGAACCACGCCGTCCAGCAACGGCGACTTGCGCGCACGGAACCGCACCGAATCGCCGTCGCGGCACAGCGTCGCCTCTCCGAACCACGGATCGCGGTACACGCCCAGCTTCGGCGCCAGCTCCTTCGCGGTAGCGCGACGGCGAAGCGAGGTGTCCGGCGCCTTCTCGCTCGCCGGTCGAATCGCGTCCTCATCCTCGACCAGTTTCGCGTAATGCGCGACCGACAGCGCCGGGTCGCCCGACGTGAAGCGCTTCACCAGCACCTGCGTCAGTACGGTGCGCGCGTCCTCGCCTTCGCCATTGATGAGGATGACGAAACCCGCGCCCTTGTCGGGGAACATCGTGACCGCCGAGTACATGCCCATCAGCGTGCCGGTGTGCGCGACCTTGAACACGCCGTCCACGTCCGCGAGTCGCCAGCCGTAGCCGTAGGCGGAGAAATGGCTGTGGTCCCATTCGCGCATGCGTTTGGACACCGGCATCGGCATCTGCGGCGCCCACAGCGCCTGGCGCTGTTCCTGCGAAAGCCACGCGGCGTTCTTCGCTTCGGGCTTGAGCCAGTTGGCAGTCCAGCGCAGCATGTCGTCGAGGCTGCAACGCACGCCGCCCGCGGGATCCATGGTCGTCGCCGGCACGATGTCGCCATCGCTGCGCACGGGCACGTTGCGCTGGCCTTCACGGCGATGCGGCTGCGCGACATTGCCGACCTCGTTTCGGTTCCATTGCCCGACCTGGCATCGCGACATGCCCAGCGGTTCGAACACCTCGCGCCGCACCAGCGTTTCGTACGGCGCACCGCCCGCCGCTGCCGCGACTTCGCCGGCGACGATGTACATCAGGTTGTCGTAGTCGTAACCGGAACGGAAACTGCGATACGGCTTGAGATAGCCCAGCCCATGGACGATGTCCGCGCGCGTGAACGTGTTCGGCTCCGGCCACAGCATCAGGTCGCCTGCGCCCGCGCGCAGGCCGCTGTTGTGGATCAGCAGGTCGCGTACCTGCATTTCGCGGCCGACCCAGGCATCGTGCATGCGGAAATCGGGAATCCATTTCGTCACCGGATCGTCCCAGCGCAGCTTTCCGGCGTCGACGAGGCGCGCCAGCGTCGCAGTCGTCATCGATTTGGTGTTCGAGGCGATCTTGAACAACGTCTGCGCGTCGATCTTCGCAGCCTTGCCGTCCACAAGCCCGCCTTCCACCAGTTCGCCAGCCGTGCGCGAATACACCACGCGTCCGTCCTCGACGATGCCCAGCGCAAGGCCGGGCAGGCGGTAGCGCGCGAACACCTCGTCGAAGATCGCATCGACGGCCCTGCGATCCGCCGGCGCTTCGGCCGCCGGGCAGACGGAGGGCAGCCATGCCAGGCACAGCGCGAATGCAACGGCGAGGATGCGGTCAGGTTTCATGCCATTCCTGCGGAAATTGTTCGCCGGCCATCATCTCCGCCAGCGTCTGGCGCCGCCGGACGATGGCGTAACGGCCGTCGTCCAGCAGCACTTCCGGAGGCAACGGCCGGGAGTTGTAGGTGGACCCCATGGACGCACCGTACGCCCCGGCGCCGCCGATCATCAACAGGTCGCCGGCCTCGCAGCGCGAAAGCACGCGCCTCTGCGCGAAGGTGTCGCCGGTTTCGCACACAGGGCCGACCACGTCGTAGGCGACGTCGGGTTCGGCGCGACCGTGCAGCGGCACGATCTCGTGCCATGCGTCGTAAAGCGACGGACGCAGCAGGTCGTTCATCGCCGCATCGACGACGAGGAACTGGCGATCCGTGCCCTGCTTCACGCGGATCGCGCGCGTCACCAGAACGCCGGCTTCGGCGACGAGCCAACGGCCGGGTTCGAGCGCGAGCGTGCCCTTGAAATCGACGAAGGTTTCGCGAACGAGGGCGGCGTAGTCGGCGATCTGCACCGGCACGTCGATGCCGGGCCGATAGACGACGCCGAGGCCGCCGCCGATGTCGACGCTGGCGATCGTGTGCCCCGCTTCGACCAGCTCACGGCGGAACGCCTCCACGCGTTGCAGCGCCATGCGGAACGGCTCCAGGTCGAGGATCTGCGAACCGATGTGCGCGTGGAGCCCGTCGAGCTGTACGTGATCCAGCGCTGCGGATTCGGCGAACCAGCGCCTGGCCTCGTCGATCGACACGCCGAACTTGTTCTCGGCCTTCCCGGTGGAGATCTTCGCGTGCGTGCGCGCATCGACGTCCGGGTTGATGCGCACTGCCGCGCGTGCGGACACCCCGCGTGTACGGGCGACATGCTGGAGCAGATGCAATTCGTCGGCGGATTCGACATTGAAGCGCCATACGCCCGCCGCGAGCGCCGCGTCGATCTCATCGGCCGCCTTGCCTACGCCGGAAAACACGATGCGTCCGGCGGGAACGCCGGCCTTCAGGCTGCGGTGCATCTCGCCGAGCGAGACGATATCCGCACCGACGTCGTGCAGCGCCATCAACTGCAGGATCGCGAGGTTCGAGTTGGCCTTGACCGCATAGCAGATGCGGACGTCCAGGCCCTGGAATGTGTGGTGCAGGCTGGCGATCTTCGCGCGGATCGCCTCGGCCGAGTATGCGTAGAACGGTGTCTGGATCTGACGCGCGATGGCGTCCAGCTCGTCCGGGGGAAAGTTCGACAAAGCCGCTGCCTGCCTGGTTCGTTAAAAAAAGACGGCGGACGGCACAAGGCCGCCCGCCGCTCGAGGGAGATCAATAGCTCAGCGAAAGGATGAACTGCGCGTTGCGCGGTGCCTGGAAGGTGGTCGGGTTGCCGAAGAACGGATTCATCAGGCCCACGCCCTCTTCTTCCTGCCGCGTCTCGTTGCGTTCGATCACCGTCTGCTCGTTGAGCACGTTGTAGACGGCGAACTTGGCGTTGAGCTTCACCGGGCCCAGCGTGGTGTTGTAGGCCACGCTCAGGCCGAGGTTGTACGTCCACGGCAGGGTGTCGTACGCACCGCGACGCGACAGGCGCCACTGGCCTTCCGGCGTGTAGCACAGGCTCGGATCGCTTTCGCAGATGTAATGCGTCAGGAACTCGTTGTCGTCGTACGGATTGCCCGCGCCGTATTCGCTCATCGGGCGACCCGATGCCGCATCCAGCGTGGCGCCCACGACCCAGTTGTCGGTGATCGCGTAGTTGCCGCGCAGCTTGATCTGGTGGCGATGGTCGTTGGGCAGGTAGCCGTAGCCGCCGATCTCGACGAACGGGTTATCGAACGCTTCGGTGCGGCCGGAGTCCGAGAAGTCGGTATCGGAATTCACCGGACCTTCGTAGTTGCCCTTGCTCATCGACCAGACGTAGGTGGCGTTGAAGGCCCACTTGTCGTCCCAGGCGCGGTCGAGCTGGAACTCGATGGCGCGGTAGGTGCGCTTGGGATTCTCCCAGCCGATCATCGTGCCGTCGCGCAGTTCCCAACCCGTCTGCGAGGTGTCGATGGTGACGAACCCATCGCTTTCGCCGTCGCAATCGGTGTCGGTGAAGTACGTCAGGTTCTTGCCGGGGTTGGCCATGACGAAGCCGCTGTCGCCGCAGCTGTTGACCACTTCCATGTCGTCGATGGCGTTATGCATCTTGCGATACGTGCCGCTGACGCCCCAGGACCACTTCTCGCCCAGCATCTGCTGGAAGCCCAGGATGAACTCGTCCTGGTAGACCGGATCCATGTCCTTGTCGACCTCGCCGCGGAAGTCCGCGACGCTGCCGTCGCCCTGCGAATCGTCGACGGTGCCGATTTCCGCGCCCAGACCCGGGATGGGGTTGTCGCCCGAAGCGAACGTGCCGTCCCAGAAGTAGAAGCGGCGCGCATCCAGGAACGGGCCGGCCTGCTTGATGTTGATCACGTTCGCGACCGGCAGGAAGTAACGGCCGGCGTTACCGAAGACCTTCGAGCGTCCGTCGCCGTTGAGATCCCACGAGAAGCCGAAGCGCGGGGCGATCATGTTGTCGAGCTTGATGTAACTGTTGCCCGCCGCGTCCTTGTTGTCGAAGCTCTCGATGCGCACGCCCAGATTCAGCAGGATGTCCGGCGTGACGTTCCAGTTGTCTTCGACGTAATAGGCCTCGTTCTCGGTTTCGAACGTGCCCTGGTTGGCGACCTGTCGCGTCCGGACGTACACGGTGCCGGCCGGCACGTTGATGCCGTTGACGCGCGCACCGGCGTTGTTGACCTCGTAACGCAGGCCATCGCCCGGATAGTGGCTGCTGTAATCCGACGTGTTGGTCTCGTGGTCGGCGCCGAAACGCAGCAGGTGGTCGCCCAGGTTCCATTCGAAGTCCAGGCGCATCGCCTCGCGCGTATCGGTGCGGTCGATCACCGAGGTGTTGCTGGTGCAGCCGATGAACGAGGAGTTCACGCGCTGGTCCTGCACCAGGCTGCAGCGGTCGTCGTTGACGCCGATGGCCGAAGCCGAGCGCTCGTTCTCGCCGTACATGGCCTTCATCGAGAAGGTGTCGGTGAAGTAGCCCGTGTACGTCGCGGCCCAGTTGTCGCCGCCGGTCTTGTTGATGATGCGGTTGCGGAAATCGCCGCGCGTTCCCGTATCCGCGTCGAAGCCGAAGACGTCCTGCGTGGTGTCGTTCTTGTCGGAGAAGCCGAACACTTCCAGCAGGTTGGAGTCGTTGATCTGCCAGTCGACCTTCGCGCCCCAGAAATCGTTGTCGCCCTGGTTCTCGAAGAAGTTTCCGCCGCCGTCGTCGGTGTTCTGCGAATCCAGGTCGCGCTTTTCGTAGATGCCGAAGAAGAACAGCTTGTCCTTGATCAGCGCGCCGGAACCCCAGACCGAATAGTTGTTCTCGTCCGAGTCGTCCCACTGCGTATAGAGCGTCGGCGCGTAGTTCCTGCCTTCGCCCTGCCACAGCCCGTCGATGACGATGTCGGCGCCGGCATGGAATTCGTTCGTACCGCGACGCGTCACGGCATTGATCACGCCGCCGGTGCTGCGGCCGTATTCCACCGAATAGCCACCGGTCTTGATCTGGAATTCTTCCAGGAACGAGAACGGCAGCGAGGAGAAGCCGACGCGGTTATAGAAGTCGGTGACGTTCAGGCCATTGATGTAGACGGTGTTCTCCGCGACGGACGAACCGCCGAAGGAGATGCCGCCGAACTCACCGCGATTCACGCCCGGGGCCAGAGTTGCAACGTCGATGATGTCGCGCTGCACGGGCAGGCGCGCCACTTCCTCGCGGCTGATGTTGGTCGCGATTTCGGTCGAGGTCACGTCCACCGGCGAGATCACGCGCGTGCCGATCACCTGCACGGCGGCAAGATCGGTCGCCGATCCGCCAGCCGCGATGTTCAGCGTCGTCGCATTGCCCAGGCTGATGGTCGTCTGCGCCGGTTCGGACAGGCTGTGCCCATCCGCGGCGACTTCGACCTGGTAGTTGCCCACCGGAAGGAACGGGAAGCGGTAGTTGCCCTGCCCGTCCGCGCGTACCGTGCGGACGAAGCCGGTGGCCGGATTGCGCACCGTTACTTCGGCGTTCGGCGTGGTGCGGCCGACCAGCGAACCGTCGGTGTTGGCGGCGTGCGCCTGGTGCAACGACAGCGCCGACGTCAGGCAAACGCCCAGCGCCACGCACAACGCGGTCCTACGAAACCCCATGCTCTTCATGTCCCCTCTCCACGGTGAAAGTGATGCGCGGCGTCGCTAGCGCGATGCCGTGCCGGCGGGCAGTACCTTTGCGGTAAAGCTGTAATCCCACTGGTCGAAGTAGAGGTTG
>Ga0209256_1001162_pt1 | contig 29719 bp, 17 predicted proteins | sample AraplaCol_mCL_r2_2_FD_184270 | JGI IMG/M metagenome (GOLD analysis project Ga0209256, IMG submission 184270) | Arabidopsis root microbial communities from North Carolina, USA - plate scrape MF_Col_mCL_r2 (SPAdes) (version 3) | ecosystem: Host-associated > Plants > Roots > Endosphere | place...
GGCGGCCTGCTGCACCATGCCGGCCGTGCCGTCCATGATGTTGGTGATGTCGCCTTCGACATTGGTCACGCGACCGTCGATGGAGCTGACACGGGTGTCGATGACGTCGAACGCCCCCTTGACCGTCGGCGCATCGACCTTCTTTCCATTCACGTCGGTGACGGAGAACGTCGGCGCACTCACCGCACCCGTCGTCGGGTCGATCGCCATGCCGCCGCCAATGGCGTTGGTGACGCTCTTCAGCTGCGAGACGTTGACCGCATCGGTGTTGGCCGTGCCGGCGGCCAGGCCGCTGATCTTGCCGCTGTCGTTAACCACGATGTTGCCGAACTTCGGCGCATCGGCCATCTGGATTTCGATGGCACCCGTCGTCGCGTCGGTCACGGTCTGGATGTTGCCACCCGAGAACGTGCCCGCCGTCGGCGTCGTGCCGCCGCGGATCGTCAGCGTTTCGCCCAGCTTGCGCTGCACGGTGTCGCCGGCGTTGTCGGCAAACGTCAGGCCGGTGTCGCTCACGCCCTGGAGCTGCGAGACGTTGACCGCGTCGGTGGCGGCCGTACCGGCCTTCACCTTCGTGATCTTGTTGCCGCCCATGTCGACCACCTTGCCCGCACCCACGGTCAGGCCGCCGTTGGCGGTGACCATGCCGGCGAACGTCGGCGCGTCGACCACGTCGACCTTCAGCTCGTTGGTCGATGCATCGAACGACGCCTTGGTGTTCTTGCCGTCAACCACGTTGATCGTGCCGTCAGGCGCGATGTTGGTGGCCGTGCCGCCGTTGGCCTTGATGTTCCAGCCCGCGTTCGCCGTCTGCGCGACGGCGTCCAGCTGCCCCTTGTTCACGGCATCGCTTGCGACGGTGCCGTCCGACAGGCCGCTGATCTTGCCGGCGTTGTTGATGGTGACGTTGCCGAACTTCGGCGACTCGGCCATCTGGATCGAGATCGAACCGTCAGCCGCAGCGACCGTGTTGAGGTTCGCCGACGAGTACTTCCCAGCCGTGGTCTTGTCGCCCTTGATGGTGACGGTCTCGCCCAGCTTGCGATCGACCGACCCGGTGTTGCCGGCGAAGGTGATCGGGCTGGCGGCCTGGGTGCCCAGCGCGTCTAGCGCGTCGCCCACGTTGCTGTAGCTGGTGCCAGCGACATCGTACGACGGTGCCTTGATGGTGCCGTCCGTGTTGACAGCCGCACCGCCACCGAACGCGTCGGTGACGCCCTTCAGCTGCGAAACGTTGACCGCATCGGTGTTGGCCGTGCCGGCCGCGAGCTTGGTGATCTTGCCACCGCCCATGTTGAGCGTGCCGCCGGCATCGTTGACGACGATCTTGCCGAACTTCGGCGAGTCGGCCATCTGGATTTCGAGCTCACCCGTCGTCGCATCGGCCACCGTCTTGATGTTGCCACCGGAGAACGTGCCCGCCGTCGGCGTCGTGCCGCCGCGGATCGTCAGCGTTTCGCCCAGCTTGCGCTGCACGGTGTCGCCGGCGTTGTCGGCAAACGTCAGGCCGGTGTCGCTCACGCCCTGGAGCTGCGACACGTTGACCGCGTCGGTGGCGGCCGTACCGGCCTTCACTTTCGTGATCTTGTTGCCGCCCATGTCGACCACCTTGCCCGCACCCACGGTCAGACCGCCGTTGGCGGTGACCATGCCGGCGAACGTCGGGGCGTCAACCACATCGACCTTCAGCTCGTTGGTCGCGGCATCGAACGAAGCCTTGGTGTTCTTGCCGTCGACCACGTTGATCGTGCCGTCAGGCGCGATGTTGGTGGCGGTGCCGCCATTGGCCTTGATGTTCCAGCCCGCGTTCGCCGTCTGCGCGACGGCGTCCAGCTGGCCCTTGTTCACGGCATCGCTTGCGACGGTACCGTCCGACAGGCCGCTGATCTTGCCGGCGTTGTTGATGGTGACGTTGCCGAACTTGGGCGAGTCGGCCATCTGGATCGAGATCGAACCGTCGGCCGCGGCGACCGTGTTGATGTTCGCCGACGAATACGTGCCGACCGTGGTCTTGCCGCCCTTGATGGTGACCGTGTCGCCCAGCTTGCGATCCACCGAACCGGTGTTTCCGGCGAAGGTCATCGGGGTGCTGGCCACGTCGTCCATGCGCGTGTCGAGCGCATTGATCGCGCCGCCCACGTTGGTGTACGAGGTGCCATCGACGCTGTACGACGGCGCCGTGATCGTGCCGTCCGTGTTGACGGCCGCACCGCCGCCCAGCGCGTCGGTGACGCCCTTCAGCTGCGAAACGTTGACCGCGTCCGTGTTGGCCGTGCCGGCCGCGAGCTTGGTGATCTTGCCGCCGCCCATGTTGAGCGTGCCACCGGCATCGTTGACGACGATCTTGCCGAACTTCGGCGAGTCGGCCATCTGGATTTCGAGCTCACCCGTCGTCGCATCGGCCACCGTCTTGATGTTGCCACCCGAGAACGTGCCCGCCGTGGACGTCGTGCCGCCGCGGACCGTCAGCGTCTCGCCCAGCTTGCGCTGGATGGTGGTGCCGGCGTTGTCGGCGAAGGTCATACCGGTGTCGCTCACGCCCTGGAGCTGCGACACGTTGACCGCGTCGGTGGCGGCCGTACCGGCCTTCACCTTCGTGATCTTGTTGTTGCCCATGTCGACGGTCTGGCCCGCGCCCACGGTGAGGCCGCCATTGGCGGTGACCTTGCCGGCGAACGTCGGGGCGTCGACCACGTCGACCTTCAGCTCATTGGTCGAGGCATCGAACGACGCCTTGGTGTTCTTGCCGTCGATGACGTTGATCGTGTCGGCCGCAGTGACCGACTTGACCGTGCCGCCGTTGGCCTGGAGACCCCACTTGCCCGCGGCGGTAACCGCCGAGTTCAACTGAGTCACGTTCACCGCGTCGGTTCCGGCCGTACCGGCGGCCAGGCCGCTGATCTTGCCGCCGTTGTTGATGGTGACGGTGCCGAACTTCGGCGAGTCGGCCATCTGGATTTCGACGGCGCCCGTCGTCGCGTCGGCCACGGTCTTGATGTTGCCGGCCGAGAACGTACCGGCAGTCGGCGTCGTGCCGCCGCGGATCGTCAGCGTTTCGCCCAGCTTTCGCTGCACGGTGGTGCCGGCGTTGTCGGCGAAGGTCAGGCCCGTGTCGCTGGCCGCCTGCAACTGCGAAACGTTGACCGCGTCGGTGGCGGCCGTGCCGGCTGCGACCTTCGTGATCTTGTTGCCGCCCATGTCGATGGTCTGGCTCGCGCCCACGGTCAGGCCGCCGTTGGCGGTGATCTTGCCCGCGAACGTCGGGGCATCGACCACATCGACCTTCAGCTTGCTGGTGGTGGCGTCGAACGAAGCCTTCGTATTGGTGCCGTCGACGACGTTGATCGTGTCGGCCGAGGTGACCGTCTTGACCGTGCCGCCGTTGGCCTGCAGGCCCCACTTGCCGGCGGCGCCCACCGCCGAGTTCAGCTGACCCACGTTCACCGCGTCGGTCGTGGCAGTACCGGCGGCCAGGCCGCTGATCTTGCCGCTGTCGTTGATGGTGACGGTGCCGAACTTCGGCGCATCGGCCATCTGGATCGAGACCGAACCGTCGGACGCGGCCACCGTGTTGAGGTTCGCGGCCGAGTACGTACCGGCCGTGGTCTTGTCGCCCTTGATGGTGACGGTCTGACCCAGCGTGCGGTCCACCGAACCGGTGTTGCCGGCGAAGGTGATCGGGCTGGCGGCCTGGGTGCCCAGCGCGTCGAGCGCGTCACCCACGTTGCTATAGCTGGTGCCAGCGACATCGTACGACGGCGCCTTGATGGTGCCGTCGGTGTTGACGGTCGCACCGCCGCCGAACGCGTCGGTGACGCCCTTCAGCTGCGAGACGTTGACGGCATCGGCGTTGGCAGTGCCAGCGGCGAGGCCGCTGATCTTGCCGCTGTCGTTGATGGTGACCGTGCCGAACTTCGGCGCATCGGCCATCTGCACGTTGATCGTGCCGGTGGTCGTATCGGTGGTGGTCTTGAGATTGTTGCCGCTGTAGGTGCCGGCCGTGGAGGCCAGGCCCTTGATCGCCAGCGTGTCGCCGACCTTGCGCGCCACGTTCGTGCCGCTGTTGCCCGCGAAGCTCATGCCCGCGTCGCTCACCGCCTTCAACTGCCCGACGTTGACCGCATCGGTAGTCGCCGTACCGGCCGCCACGTTGGTGACCTTGTTGCCGCCCATGTCGATGGTCTGGCTTGCGCCCACGGTCAGACCGCCGTTGGCGGTGACCGTGCCTGCGAACGTCGGCGCGTCGACCACGTCGACCTTCAGCTTGTTGGTCGCCGAGTCGAACGAGGCCTTGGTGTTGGTGCCATCGACGACGTTGATCGTGTCGCCGGTGGCGATGGTGGTCGCCGTGCCGCCATTGGCCTTGATGTTCCACTTGCCGGCGGCGCCAACCGCCGTGTCCAGCTGGCCCTTGTTCACCGCGTCGGTCGCGGCAGTGCCGGCCGCCAGGCCGCTGATTTTTCCGCTGTTGTTGATGGTGACAGTGCCGAACTTCGGCGAGTCGGCCATCTGGATTTCGACGGCGCCGGTGGTCGCGTCGGCAACGGTCTTGATGTTGCCCGCCGAGAACGTGCCGGCAGTCGGCGTGGTGCCGCCGCGGATCGTCAGCGTTTCACCCAGCTTGCGCTGCACGGTGGTGCCGGCGTTGTCGGCGAACGTCATGCCGGCGTCGCTGACTGCCTTCAACTGCCCGACGTTGGCCGCATCGGTCGTGGCCGTGCCGGCCGCCACATTCGTGACCTTGTTGCCGCCCATGTCGATGGTCTGGCTGGCACCCACGGTCAGGCCGCCATTGGCGGTGATCGTGCCGGCGAATGTCGGCGCATCGACCACGTCGACCTTCAGCTTGTTGGTCGCCGAGTCGAACGAAGCCTTGGTGTTGGTGCCGTCGACCACGTTGATCGTGTCGCCGGAGGCGATGGTCGTCGCCGTGCCTCCGTTGGCCTTGATGTTCCACTTGCCGGCGCTGCCGATCGCCGAATCCAGCTGCCCCTTGTTGACCGCGTCGGTGGCGACCGTGCCGGCCGCCAGGCCGCTGATCTTGCCGCTGTCGTTGATGGTGACGGTGCCGAACTTCGGCGCATCGGCGATCTGTACGTTGATCGCGCCCGTGGTCGCGTCGGCCACGGTCTTGACGTTGCCGCCGGAGAACGTGCCGGCCGTGGTGGCCAGGCCCTTGATCGCCAGCGTTTCGCCCAGCTTGCGCGTCACGTCGGTGCCGCTGTTGCCCGCGAAGGTGATGGGGTTGGCGCTGACGCCCTGCAGCTGCGAGACATTGACCGCATCGGTGTTGGCCGTACCGGCTGCGACGTTCGTGACCTTGTTGCCGCCCATGTCGACGGTCTGGCTCGCGCCCACGGTCAGGCCGCCATTGGCGGTGACCGTGCCGGTGAACGTCGGCGCATCGACCACGTCGACCTTCAGCTTGTTGGTCGCCGCATCGAACGAGGTCTTGGTGTTCTTGCCATCGACGACGTCGATCGTGTCGCCGCCCTTGATGGTCGTGGCCGTGCCGCCGTTGGCCTTGATGTTCCAGCCCGCACCGGCCTTCAGCACGGCGGCGTCCAGCTGGCCCTTGTTCACCGCGTCGGATGCGATGGTGCCATCGGCCAGCGAGGTGATCTTGCCGCTGCCCATGTTGAGCGTGCCGCCGGTATCGTTCACGACGATGTTGCCGAACTTCGGCGCATCGGCCATCTGCACGTTGATGGTGCCGGTGGTCGTGTCAGTGGTCGTCTTGAGGTTGTTGCCGCTGTAGGTGCCGGCCGTGGAGGCCACGCCCGTGATCGCCAGCGTGTCACCGACCTTGCGCGCCACGTTGGTGCCGCTGTTGCCGGCGAAGTTCATGCCGGCGTCGCTCACCGCCTTCAACTGCCCGACGTTGACCGCATCGGTAGTCGCCGTACCGGCGGCCACATTCGTGACCTTGTTGGCGCCCATGTCGATGGTCTGGCTGGCGCCCACGGTCAGGCCGCCGTTGGCGGTGATCTTGCCCGCGAACGTCGGTGCATCGACCACATCGACCTTCAGCTTGTTGGTCGTGGAATCGAACGAGGCCTTGGTGTTGGTGCCGTCGACGACGTTGATCGTGTCGGCCGAGGTGACCGTCTTAACCGTGCCGCCGTTGGCCTGCAGGCTCCACTTGGCGGCAGCATCCAGCTGACCCTTGTTCACCGCATCGGTAGCGGCGGTTCCGGCCGCCACATTCGTGACCTTGTTGCCGCCCATGTCGATGGCCTGGCTCGCGCCCACGACCAGGCCGCCGTTGGCCGCGATCTGCCCGGTGAACGTCGGGGCATCGGCCATCTTGATGGTGATGGCGCCGTTGGTGGGATCGGTTTCGGTCTTGACGTTGGTGGTGGAGAACGCACCCGCGAAGTTGCCGCCCTTGATGGCGAGCGTGTCGCCGAGCTGACGGGTGACGGCCGCACCGCTGTCGGCGGTGAAACTCATCGGAGTATTCGCGCGCGTGTTGAGCGCACCCAGCGCGGTGTCGACTTCGGTCAGTGCACTGCCGACATTGGTGTACGGGCCGGTGTTGCCGGTGATGGTGTTTGCCTTGGTCAGCGCATAGCTTGGCTTGGTGACGTAACCATTTGCATCGACCGTGGAACCGCCGCCGAACGCCGCGGCAATCGCGACGTTGCTGCCGTACAACTGGCTGCCATTGACGGCATCGCCGCTGCCGCTGGCAATGCTACCCGCGCCAACGTTTACGATCTTGTCGCCGGTCATGTCGGCGCCGAGGTTGAACGTGGCCAGGCCCGTCGTCGTCGTGGCGCCTTCCAGCTTGATGCCCTTCGGACCGTACACCCACACCGTACCCGCCGCGTTGTACTTCGTCTGACCGACGGTGATGCCGGCCGTGTTCGCCTGCGGCAGGGTGCTGTTATTCAGTTCGTTCAGCACGATGCCCGTGTTCGTGACGGAAGAATTGCAGCCGGCGTAGTTCGAGTTGATCCCCCAGGCACCGCCACCATTGGCACCGTCACTCCCGTAGCCTTGATTGGCGCCGGTGCCGGGGCAGTTGACGAGGGTGCCCGCGAATGCAGCGGGACCAACGAGCGTCAGACCGACGACGCTCAGCAGCGTGGCGCCGATCTTCGCGGCGCCCGCCTTCTTGCGGCCCTTGGCCATTTCGGAAGCAACGACCCATTGGCCGCTCTCCACGTTCCATACAATCCGGTAAATCTTGTTCATTTGACGCACACCTGTTCGACGAGAAGGGAGAATTCGAGACAACGTCCGGCGACGGAACGCCTGGACGGCAGCGCATCCTCGTTTCTGGCAAACAGGGGTCATAGGAGAGAAATCTGAGGGTCGGAAGCTCAGATAGGCGCTAGCCGCTCATGCGCGGATTGCGCTCGTCGGTCTCAGACAAGTCCCAGCGAAAAACTGGACGAAAATTCAGGAAAGTCCGTCGGATGTGGGCGCCCGACGCCCATCGCCCCATCGATTGCGCAGCACGTCGCAGCAAAAGCCGGGCGGGCGTCGCATCACGCAGACATTTCTTCGATGCACTCGTGGAATCGCCTTGCGCCGTCGCGAAGTGTCAAGAGAGAGCGTGTCTTGGCAGAGTGGCCCGCGTGCAAAACTCGATGCGTGCAGCGCAAACACTCCGAACCTCGCACAGCAACCCTTTGCATCGAAGCCTCGCTCACGACGGGCATGAATTGCTGATTCGCGGCGGAGTGGCGCACAGGAGACCGAATCGCCCGCGACAAAATCTCGGTGTAACGAGGCGTTCGATTCATGGTTCTACGTCGTGCACATCCATTTTCCGCGTCGATCGCTCCCGACTGCTCGCGTCTTTCGGTCTGCTGCGGGAACGCCGGCTGACCAGGCGGCATCAGGCGCGGCCAGAGCGCAGGCGATCCAACCAGGATTTGGACGATCAATCCGCCTCTTCCAACACGGGCGCCGCACTTCGGTGACGAAATGTAGGTGCGCGCCCACGTGTCGAACAGGAGACATTTCTCGCCACATGAAGCCTCGTGGATCTTCAGTTCCTCGACCGGCCCTGCGCGTAAAAAAAGCCTCGCAATGCGAGGCTTTTTCCCTGTTCGTTCGCGTTCGATGACGCGTCATCGTCGTCGGTCGACCAGCGACATCGCGCCTGTCGCGCGAGCGCCCGACGCGCCGCCGCTTCGTTGCGAGCCGCTGTTGCACGGCTGCATCGGCCACACGCGCGTCAGGCGCAGGCGGATGACGCACCCCAGTGCGATCCAGCGGTCGAGGCGCACTTCGGCACGCGACGGCGCACCGCGCTGCGGCGCGATGCCGCGACGCGCCGAACCGCGCGGGATGGCCAGCGAGGCACGGCGCGCGGACGCCGGGCGCATCGCCAGTGCCGTGCGGCGGGCATCTGCCACGTCGCTTCCGTCGCGAACCGCATGCACGCGCACCGGGGGGAGGTCGTGGATGCGCGTCGCCTGCACCGCCGCGAGGGGGGCCGCCTCGGGTTCGACCGTGGCGTAGACGCGCACGGTGGGCAGGTCGAAGGTGTGGATCGCGGGTGCGGTCGTGGTGTCGCTCGCAACGGCGGTGCGTGTGGCGATGGAATGGGTCGCCGCGACCATCGCCAGCGCGGCCATCAGGGTCATCGTTCTCATTTCAGCAAGTCCTGTCTTGCGGCGGCCGCAAGCGGTCGCCGTGTGGGGCGTGGAGCAATCGGGGGAATGGATCTTCTGTTGGATCAGTCTTCGGGCACGATCGACATCAGCGCCGCGTCGAAGCGCATCCGCTGCGCGGGCGTGGCGAGTTCGGCAAGCACGCTGGCGAACCGCGGATGCCGCGCGCCCGAAGCGATGTATTGCCAGCGATACGCGCGACGCAGCACGTCGAGCAATTGCAGCTGCTGCCGCATTCCGAACGGCCGGCCGCACGCGGCGACGAAGTACGCCGCGTCCGCATCGGCCTGCGCGCGCAGGATGTCGTCCACCGCGCCCAGCAACGCGATCAGGTCGTCCATGGCCGCCTCGCGTTCGTCGTGCCCTATGCGTGCGTCCTCGGCGCGCCATTCGATCTCGTCCAGGACCGAGTGCTGGCACTCCTCGCGGAAGTGGAACAGGAACACGTCCTTCCACAACGGACACAGCTCCTGCGTCGGCGCGATGCTTTCTTCGTAATGCCGCTGCACGAACAGCTCGATCATGAACACCAGCGCGAGCACCGCCCAGTTGCGGCGCGCCAGCACGAACTGCGCCACCGCGTTGGCCTGCGCCGTCTTGGTGTGACCGTCGGGCATGCGCGCTTCCAGCAGCGCTTCCAGCCGGCGGAACAGTTCCTGGTGCTTGATCTCCTCATCGGAGAAACGCACCAGCGCCTCCAATGCCTTCTGCTCGCCCAGCCAGTGCAGGCCCGAGGTCTGCAGCATCTTCGCGCCGATGAAACGCTCGCACACGCCGAACATCCATGCGTACGTGCGTCCCTGCACCTGGCTGAAGAAGCGGCGTTCGTCGAGGTCGAGGAAGTCCAGCCGATCGACCAGCGACAGACCCGCCGGCAGGAACGTGCGATCGAAATCGAAATCGCGGCCGCGGATCACGTCGCGATCGATCTCCCAGCGCACGCGCCGGGACACTTCGATGCAGCGCGCATAACGCGCTGCGTCGTCGGCCGCCACTTCGGCGTTCCATAGGGCGTTGTTGCGGGCAGTTGCAGCGTTCATTCGAAACTCCGGGGGTGCATCAGGGCGACGGCGTTCACGCCGGCGCCATGGTCGGATCCAGGACCGTCTTCACCTCGGCAACCGAATTGGCGGGGAAGCCGGAACGTTTGGCGTGCTCGTGGATCAGCGCCTCGTCGCGCGCCAGGTACACGCAGTAGGTCTTGTCGTTGGTGACGTACGAGTGCAGCCACTGGATGTCGGTGCCCAGCTCGTCCAGCACGTTGTTGGACTTCAGCGCGACGCCGCAAAGCGCTTCCATCGGCTGCGCGCCGACGCCGGGAATGTTCCGTTCGATGACGTACTTCTTGAACATGACGACTCTCCTTGGTGCGCCATTGCCGGCGCGGGCCGCCGGCGGGGGCCGGCGAGATTCGAGACTTCGGGATGTTTCAGCGCTTGTGCGCGAGCACGTTGACGCCGTAGGCGTGCAGGTGCGTGTGGAACTTTCGGTCGATGTCGGTACCGGCGAAGCATTCGAAGCGTTCGGTCACCTGTGCATCGCCCAGTCCGCATTGCGCGAGCAACGCCATCAACACCGCTTCGGTCACCGCGCCGCCGATGCACGAGGCCCACAGGTCCGCGTTTCCGCGCACGCCTTCGGCCAGTTCGCGATCGAGCACGACATCAGCCAGGAACAGGCGACCACCCGGCTTCAGCACTCGTGCGATCTCGCACAGCACGCGCGGCTTGTCAGGCGCAAGGTTCAGCACGCCGTTGGAAATCGCGACATCCACGCTCGCGTCTTCCACGGGCAGGTCTTCGAACGTGCCTTCGTGCACGCTCACGCGCTCCATCAGGCCCGCCTGCGCCGCCGCACGCAGCGCACTGGCGCGCATGCCGGGGGTGAGATCGACGCCGATCGCGCGGCCGTCGGGACCGGCGGCCTTCGCGGCGAGCAGCAGGTCCATGCCCGCGCCGCACGCGTGGTCCAGCACCACGGCCCCGGCAGGAATCGTGCCGATGCGCAGCGGATTGCCGACACCGGAGAAACGTTCGGTACACGCCTGCGGCAGCGCAGCAAGCTCGTCAGCGTCGTAATGCAGCTTTTCCACCGCGTAGGCGGCGCCGGTGTGGAAGTGGAAACCACTGGACGGCGCGCGTGCGACACGCTCGTACGTCGCACGAACCTGCCGATTCAGGTACATCGTGTCCAGCACGAGCGGGCAACGGTCCATCTGGGCCTCCATCGCCGGCGCATTGCCGGCATGGGGCCAATCTACGGACGGCCGGTAACGGTCCGATGTCCCGTGTCGATTGATTTGTAACCGTTGGTAACAGAAGCGGATACTTCGGCCGACATGCGGCAGGATGCCCACCGGCAATCCCTTGGCGATGACAGGTACGGCGATGGCCCATACGCCCTGCGTCCTGGTGGTCGACGACGACACCCCCACGCGCGAGATGCTGCTCGAAGCGCTCGCGACACACGGTTTCCGCGCGTTGCAGGCAGGCGACGGCGCGGGCATGCGTCGCGAACTCGAACGCGAGGCGCCTGACCTGGTGCTGCTGGACATCCGCCTTCCGGGCGAGGACGGCCTCACGCTGGCGCGCTTCCTTCGCGAGCGCTACGACGTGGGCATCATCATGGTGACCGGCTCGGGCGATGTGATCGACCGCATCGTCGGGCTGGAGATCGGCGCCGACGATTACGTCGCCAAACCCTTCGATCCGCGCGAGCTGCTGGCGCGCGTGAAGAGCGTGCTGCGCCGCATCCAGGCGCGCCCGGACGCCGCAGCCGCGCCTGCGCAGAACGCACGACGCGTGCCGTTCGGCCGCTGCGAGCTGGATCTGGACTCGCACCAGCTGTTCGACAACGACGGCAGCGAGGTGATGGTCACGCACATGGAATTCGACCTTCTGCGCGTGCTGCACGAACACGCGGGCAAGGCGCTCTCGCGCGACCAGATCCTGACTTTGACGAAGAATCGCGAATGGGAGCCGTTCGATCGCTCCATCGATATCCGCATCGCGCGGTTGCGCAGGAAGGTGGAGGTCGATCCCGACAACCCGCGTGCGATACGTACGGTGCGGGGCGTGGGCTATATGTTCGTGCCGTGAGATGCGGCAACGCCCACCGTTTTGTTTCAACCCTGTAACAACCCACCCGTAACGGAAAACGCCTTCCTATACTCGCCCCACGCGCAACACGGGCCACGGCATGAACACCGGCTCCCCCACCCCTCCCATCGACGCGCCGCCGATGGAACCGCAACTGGACGATCGCGAGCGCGCCCTGCGCGAAAGCGAGCTGCGTCTGCAGCAGGTGCTCGACAACACCTCCGCCGCGGTGTTCGCGAAGGATCGCGCGGGCCGCTATCTCTTCGTCAACCGCGAGTTCGAACGCCTGACCGGCCGCGACGCCGACGAGCTCATCGGCCGCAACGACCGCGACATCTTTCCGCCGCAGATGGCCGCCGCCCTGCGCCGCAACGACATGCTCGTGCTGCTGGAGGCGCGCGCGATGGAGTTCGAGGAAAGCGGCATCTTCGCAGGCGAGCAGCGCACCTTCCTGTCGGCGAAGTTCCCGCTGCTCGACATCGACCAGGTGCCTTACGCGGTATGCGGCATCGCCACCGACATCACGCGCCGCAAGCAGGTCGAAACCGCTCTGACCAGCTCAGCGCTGGCGGTGTCTGGCGCCTACGGGCGCGATCTGTTCGTCGAACTGTCGCGTTACCTTGCGGCCATCCTCGACGTCGACGTCGCCTTCATCGCGCAGATCCGCGAGGACGTCCCAGGATCCATGCGCATCCTCGCCTTCGTCGCCGACGACAATCCTCGCGAGAACTACGACTACGCCATCGCCAACACCGCCTGCGACACCGTGGTCGGCCACGGTTTCCGGATGTATCCCGCCGGGCTCGGTTCGCTGTTCCCGCTGGACGACGAGTTCATCGAGATGGGCGCCGAAGGCTACGCGGGCTACCCGCTCAACGATGCGCTCGGGCGGCCGCTCGGCATCATCTCGATCGTGTCGCGCCGCCCGCTGGAGCAGCCGGAGTTCATCGAGTCGGTGATGAAGATCTTCGCGGTACGCGCCGCCGCCGAGATCGAACGCCAGCGCGCGGAAGAAGCCGCGCACCGCAACGCCGAGCATCTGCGCGCAACGGTCAACGCCGCGCTGGATTGCATCATCGCGATGGACGAGCGCGGCATGATCGTGAAGTTCAACCCGGCGGCGGAAGCGTGTTTCGGCATCCGCGAGAAGGACGCCATCGGCCGCTCGCTGGCGGACACGATAATTCCCGAACGCTTCCGCGAACGGCACCAGTTCGGTTTGAAGCTGTACCTGGAAGGCGGCCCCGGCCCGGTGCTGAAGAAGCGTCTGGAAGTGATGGCGATACGCAGCGACGGCACCGAGTTTCCGGCCGAGCTCGCCGTCGGCGTGGACGACAGTCCGTCGGGGAAGGTCTTCATCGGGTATCTGCGCGACATCACCGAGCGCACCGAAGCCGAACAGCGACGCCGCCGCCTGGAAGCGCAGCTGCTGCAGGCGAAGAAGATGGAGGCGCTGGGGCATCTCACCGGCGGCATCGCGCACGATTTCAACAACCTGCTGGCGAGCATCATGGGCTACGTCGCGCTCGCCCATGAGCGCAGCGACCAGGGCGAGGACGCGCGCATGTCGGGCTATCTCGACCAGGCGCTGCAATCGTGCGAGCGCGCGCGCGACCTGATCCAGCAGATGCTGATGTTCAGCCGCGGCCAGAAGGGCCAGGCACAGGCGATAGACGTGGCGACCTGCATCGAGCAGAACCTCGCGGTGCTCGGGCCGACGCTCGCCGAAGGCATCGCCATCGACCAGCACGTGCAGCCCGGCGCGTGCGCGGTGCAGTTCGATCCGGTGCAGCTCGGCCAGGTGCTGCTGAACCTGTGCGTGAACGCCTGCGATGCGATGCAGGGCGAAGGACGGCTCCGGTTGTCGCTTCGGAATGCGCGCGTCGACGCGACCGAATGCGCCGCATGCCGGCAGCCGGTGGAAGGCGAGTTCGTCGAACTATGCGTCGGCGACACCGGCCCCGGCATCGAGGCGTCGGTGCTGGAGCGCATGTTCGATCCGTTCTTCTCGACGAAACCGCCCGGAAAAGGCGCCGGCATGGGCCTGGCGACCGTGCACGGCATCGTGCATGAGCACGGTGGCCACCTGCTCGTGGACACTGCACCGGGTGAAGGCACGTCGTTCCGCGTGCTGCTGCCGGCGTGCCCGGATGCCGCGCGTCCGACGCCGTCGCGACGGCGTTCGGATCGGCCCGGTGCCGCACGCCGCGAAGGCCGCGTGCTGGTGGTCGACGACGAACACAGCGTCGGCGAGTTCATGTGCGAACTGCTCTCGAACTGGGGGCTGGAGGCGCATTTCGTTTCCACGCCTGAACTGGCGCTCGCGCGCGTGCGTGAATCGCCGGCGCACTACCGCCTGGTGATCACCGACCATTCGATGCCCTCGATGACGGGCGTGCAGCTCGCGCAGTCGCTGGAAACGATTGCACCGCGCCTCCCGGTGCTCTTGTACACGGGCCTCGCCGACCGCATCCGCGAAACATCGCTCCCGACCAACATGCTGCGAACCGTGCTGCGCAAGCCCATAGACCACGGCCAGCTGTCGCGGATCGTGGACGATGTGCTGGTCGAACCGGACGCGGCCGGCACGGTGACGTGAATTGCGACGTGCCTTGCACGTCTCAACGTCCGGCGACACGCGACCATGACGCTCTCGTTACGAACCCATGCGGCAACATGCGCGTTGGTGTGCGCGCCGGGCGTATTCATGAAACCGAATGTATTGATGGTCGAGGACGAGGCTTATCTGGCAATGGCGCTGGAGGATCTGCTAACCGACGCGGGCTACCACGTCCTTGGCGCGGCGCGCCTGTCCGACGCGCTCGAGATCGCCGACCAGGAACACGTCGACGTTGCGCTGCTCGATGTCAACCTGCACGGCGAAAAAGTGTTTCCGCTGGCGAACCGCCTGCGCGAGTGCGGCGTGCCCTTCGCGTTCGCCACGGCCTATTCGCGCGATACGCTGCCCGAGGATTTCCACGACTGCGAGCTGGTGCGCAAGCCGTATACGTCGGAGCGGATCATCGAGGCTGTGGAGTCGATGGTGGAGCGGGCTCGGCCGCATTGAGGTCGTTCGCCGAAGCACCGTACCCGTTGCTGGGGCACGCCACCAACCAACCTCACCGTCATTCCAGCGAAAGCTGGAACCCATTTTGCTTTTCGTCGAACCGGTCGTGCGGCAACGGCAAGATCAGGATGGGTTCCAGCTTTCGCTGGAATGACGGTGAAGTGGTTGAGCCTTCGCCGGGATGACGGTGAAGTGGTTGAGCCTTCGCCGGGATGACGGTGAGGGAACTCACCGTCATCGCTCCGCCCGCCTCAGCTTTTGTGCTTCTTCAACCACGCGTCGATCGCCGGCAACCGCTCCTTGCGCACGCCCACGCGGTAGGTGATGTTCGCCGTCGCATTCTCAGACGCGCGACGCGATCCCTCTGCCACGTACGCCTTCGCGTACGCCTGCACCTTGCCCACCATCGCCGGATCCAGCGAGTTGTTGGCCAGACGCGGGTAGTAGCGCGCGCGCGAAGTCGAATCGACCTTCGTGTCGACCTGTTCGCGATGCGCGACGGCGAAGTCGAAGGCGAGGTCCGGGTGCAGGCTGGCGACGGTGCGGATCATGCCTGCGCTGTTGGTGGCGCCGGGCTCATCGGTGAGCGCGAGGTCCAACGCGCGTTGCGCCAGCGCGGCGTCCTGCGTGGACGACAGCAGCATGTACAGCTCGTCCTTCACCAGCGGCGTCTTCTCGGACTTCGCGGTCGCATGCAGGCGTTCCCACGTCGCGGCGTCGGCATGGCGCGCGACCACGCCAAGCACGGTGCGACGCAGTTCGCCCGGCAGTTCCTGCGATTCGAAACGACGACGCGATTCCGTGATGACCTTGGCATCGCCCAGCGCGCCCAGCGATTCGATCAGGTCCGTGCGCAGCACCTTCACCGGATCGGCTTCGCCCGCCTTCGCATCCCACCCCACGCGCGCGAACACCGGCGACAGCTGCGCGATGGCGAACGTGCGGAACTGCGCCTGCCGCGCGGCGTCCCCTTCGTAATACGCATCCAGGCTGCGCAGCGAACCGGCGATGTCGCCCCAGATCTGCGGATCGGCATCGCGCGGCGTGGCCTTCACCAGGTCGAGGTAATCCGACGGCGTCTGCAAACCGGCCATGCCCAGCGCCCAGACATCGTTCATCACGCCGAGCTGGTCGATGGCGTCGAGCTTCGCGAACTCCGAACGAATGCCCGCGAACTGCGCCGGCGCATACAGCGTGCGGTAATAACCGCTCTGCCCCGCGTTGACGATGACCGGACCGCAACCCGGCACGTCGAGCGTGCCCTTCCCGCCTTCGACCACCGTGCGCACCGGCTCGCCGCCGGCCGACTGGGCGATCACCGGCACGCGCCAGCGCAGCGGCGTCTTGCCGGGGCGATCGCGGGTGAATTCGTCCTGCGTCAGCGTCAACGTCGTCTTGCCGCCGATGCACTTGCCCGCGGCCACGCGCAGCATCGGGATACCCGGCTGCAAGGTGAAATCGTGCGCGATGTCGAGCACCGGCTTGCCGGCGGCGGACTGGATCTCGCGCCACAGGTCGTCGGACACGGTGTTGTTGTACGCGTGCGCCTTCATGTAGTTGCGCACGCCCTCGCGCCACGCATCGCCGCCGACGTAGCCTTCGAGCATGCCGATCACCGCGCTGCCCTTCTGGTAGGTGATCGAATCGAACGCCTGGCTAGCCTGCTCGACGGTTTCCACGTGTTGCACGACCGGGTGCGTCGATGCCACCGCGTCCAGCGCCATCGCCGATTCGCGCGAACCGATGGATTCCAGTCGCGTGTTCCATTCCGGATGCAGCTTCTGCGTGGTGCGCGAGGCCATCCACGTCGCGAAGCCTTCGTTGAGCCACAGGTCGTCCCACCAGCTCATCGTCACCAGGTCGCCGAACCACTGGTGCGCGATCTCATGCGCGGCCACGGCGAACACGCGCTGCTTGTCGGACTGCGTGGAAATGCTGGGGTCCAGCAGCAGGGTGTGCTCGAAAGTGAAGATCGCGCCCCAGTTCTCCATCGCGCTGAAGAACTGGCTCGCGCCCGGCGAGGCGACGTTGTCGAGCTTGGGCAACGGATACGGCGTGCCGAAGTACTGGTTGTATTCGCGCAGCACGTCGGCCGAGGAATCCAGCGCGAAACGCGCCTGGTCGATGGAGCCGCGCTGGGTGATCACGCCCACTTCCACGCCGTCGGCCTGCGTGGTGGCGCGTTCGAAATCGCCGACCGACAGGAACAGCAGGTACGTCGACATCTTCGGCGACGGCGCGAAGTCCACACGCGTGGTGCCGTTGCCGAGGTCCTTCGTCGAGGTGGCCGGCATGTTGCTCACCGCCATCTGCCCCGTCGGCACGGTGGCCTGCAAAGTGAAGGTCGCCTTGTGCGCGGGCTCGTCCCACGAGGGGATCATGCGGCGCGCGTCGGAGTTCTCGAACTGCGTGAACAACGCGCGCTTGTTGCCGGCGGCGGTGTCGTAGTCGATGGCGAACAGGCCGTTGGCCTGCGTGCCAATCTTGCCGGTGTAGTCCAGCGCGAGACGGTACGCACCCGGCGCGAGCGGCTTGTCGAAGGTGAAGGTCGCGGTCTGCGCGGCGTTGTCGACGGCCACCTCAGGCTTGAGCGCGCGGCCCTTTCCTTCGGCCGGCGTCAGCGTCGCCGAGGCGAAGCTCATGTCGAGCGCATTGAGCGTGATCGACGGCGTCGCTTCGAGCACCTGCACCGTGATCGTCGCCTTGCCGGCGAGCGTCAGCTTCGCGACGTCGGGCGTGATCGCCACGTCGTAGTGCGTGGGCACCACGTTGCGCGGAAGCTGCGTGGTGGTTTCGGCGTGGGCCATGGGTGTGGTCGGGGCAGCGGGCGCCGCCGTCGAAGCGGCACTGATGCTGGCCAGGGCCAGCGCGACGGCGGTTACCAGGGTACGGCGCATCGTTCGACAACCTCGTGATAGTGGATAGGGGCACAGTGCCAGACGCCCAGTGTGCCGATCCTGCCGGCAGCGTGCCGGGGCGCGGATGAGGCATGGATCACAGGAATCGATCGCCGGAGGCGGCCGCCGGAGGCCGCGCTTCACGGGAAGGAAGGAGGCCGCGCCGCCCGGCCAGGAACAGGTCCCTGCGACAAGGTGCCCGGCGTGCGGCCTCCATGGGATCTGGAGCGCAAGAGACGTGCCACCGGCCGGGCCCGTGGGCGCGGCCTTCCGCGCCCCTCCCGCGCGCAGGGTTTGCCGGACGGCGTAAGAGTTGCCGCGTTCACCTAGCCCAACGTTGCCGGCGGAATTCGCGCGGCGTTGACGCCTCTCGAACGAAACCGCGCGCAACCTCCCGCCTACCTGAAAGACAACCCTGGGAGGGCGAGATGAAATCAGGTATCTCCAAGGCCATGTGGCTGGGCGTGCTGCTCGTGCCGGCGGCGGCGATGGCCGGCGACGACAAGGCCAAGCTGATGGACACCAACAACGATGGCATGATCAGTTCGGCCGAACATGCCGCCGGCGCGAAAACCATGTTCACGCAGATGGACGCCAACAACGACGGCAAGGTCACCGCCGCCGAGATGGATGCGTACCACGCGTCGAAGATGGGCGGAAAAACCGGCGACAAGATGAAGATGTCCTCGGCCGACAAGATCAAGAGGATCGACACCGATGGCGATGGTGCGATCTCCGCCGCCGAACACGATGCCGCCTCCGCTCAGATGTTCACCAAGATGGATGCAAACGGCGACGGCAACGTCACCGCGGCCGAGATGAAGGCCGGGCATGAGCGGGAAATGGGAGCGGCGGCGAAGCACAAGTAACGTTCGAAGCCCCTCTCCCGCAAACGGGAGAGGGGTTGGGGTGAACTCGGTGGTGCGATTACGCACGCATGCGCGAGGCCCGCTTCGTAGTCCGGGTAAGCGAAGCGCACCCGGGCTGCGCGTGACAGTTCCCGGGTGCGCTTCGCTTACCCGGGCTACCGAGGGCTACGCGAGCGCAACGTCAGACCGGCAGCGGCCCATCCCCAACGCGCCCATCCGCCACCGCCACCCGATCGCGCCCCTCATGCTTGGCGCGATACAGCGCGCGATCGCCCGCGCGCATCAGCTCGAGTCCGACGTCGCCGTGTTCGGGCATCAGCGCGACGCCAATCGACACCGTGATGCGCAGCATCGCGTCGCCCGCATCGCCGATGCGAAGCAGCGAGGCACCGGCGCGAATGTCTTCCGCACGTTCCAGCGCCGTCGCCAGGTCGGTTTCCGGCAGGATCAGCGTGAATTCCTCACCGCCGTAGCGGCACGCGATGTCCTCCGGCCGGCAACGCGTCTTCAGCATCCGCGCGAACGCGGCCAGCGCCACGTCGCCCATCGCATGTCCGTGGCGATCGTTGAACGACTTGAAGTGGTCGACGTCCAGCATCAACACGGCCAGCGGCTGCTCACGGCGCTGGCACCGGGCGATCTCGCGCGCCAGCGATTCCTCCAGGTAGCGGCGATTGAACAAGCCCGTGAGCGGATCGCGCACCGCCTGGTGACGCAGGCTTTCGCGCAGGCGCACGTTCGCCAGCGCGAGCGAGAGCTGCTCGCACAGGCGGATCGCCAGCGATTCGTCCGGAATGTGGCCGCGCCCTTCGCCCTGCAACGACAGCCAGCCAACGACTTCACCATGCGCGCTCAGCGGCACGCACAGGCCGTGCACGTCTTCGGCGCCATGCGGGCGGCCGATGTGCGAACAGCGCAGCCCGTGGCGCAGATCTTCCATCGCGAACGGCGCGTGGCGGCGCACCGACCAGCACGCCTGCAATGCCGGCGCGGGATCGTTCGGCGCCACTGCCCCGCCCCACTGCGCGACGAGTTCGGCGTGGTCGCGCGAGGCGCGGATCACGTACAGCAATCCGCCCAGTCCCGGCAGCAGGCGCCGGAACGTAGCCGAAGTGATCTCGTACAGCTCCTGCGCGTCGGACGCGCCCTGCAACATGCCCGAATACTGGCTGAGCGCGGCCATGCTGTCGGACAGGCGCGCGAGCTGCTGCACGGTCGCGTTGAGTTCGTTGTTGGACTGCGACGCCGCGGCTTCGGCCTGCTTGCGCACGCGGTTCTCGCGCGCGAGCAGGCGCTGCGCATGGCCGATCAGCAGCAGGCTCAGCGGAATCCCGATGCCGGCCGCGAGCAGCGTCAGCCATGCCGAGCGCTCCGCGCGCTTGGAACGCATCGACAGCAGCACGTTCTCGGCGGTGCGCAGCTGCGTCATGCGCGCGGCGACGTCGCGATCGCCCGCGCGGATCGCCGTGAGCGTCGGCAGGTTCATCTGATTGATCGGGACGCCGACGCGCCAGGCCTGCATCGCCTTCACGCTTAGCTGCAGCCGTGCGTCGAGCGAACTCCGCAGGTCGGTCGCGCGGCGGTGCTGGGCGGCGTTGTCGATCACCTGCTCGGTGAGCAGGTCGGCTTCGCGCTGCAATGCGCCGCCGATTCGCCAGAAGCTGTCGCGGTTCTCGGCGCGTCCGGCCAGCAGGTAGCCGCGCGATTCGGCCACGGCCTGGTGCTTGAGCGATTCGATGCGGTCCAGGTGCCCCAGCACGGTGTAGGTGTGGGTGACCGCGCGGTAATCGGATGCGAACTGGATCGCGTTGGCGACCACGTACAACCCCAGCGCGACCAGGATCACCGTGGCCGCGAGGAACACGCGCAGCGGCGAGAGGTTGCGAAGCGGTGTCATGGAATGCGCGGTTTCCGGCGCGATTCGTCGCGCGTATGGCATCCATGCCGTGATCGGGGCGATGCGGGGCGACCGGTGGACGCAACGCTTCGCGGTTTGTCGGGCATTCTATCGGCCGGCCGCATTCATTCTTGAGACGCAGCCCTCACCTTCCCGCCCGCCGCGTGAGATGAGCCAGATGATCGCCATCGACGTCCTGCTCGAACCCGCCCCCGCCACGCAGGCCCGCGCACGCAGGACCAACGCCGCCCTGCGTGCCGACCACCCCACCGGGTTCGCCTTCGACGCGACCCACCTCCCGCACGTCACGCTGGTGCAGCGGTACGTGTACGAACGCGACCTGGACGCGCTGGTGCGGGCGATCGAAGCGGTAGCCAATGCACACAACCCGCTGGCGTTGTCGCTGGACGTGACCGGCATGCAGGTGCGCGTGGATGGCGATACCGGCAGCGCGTCGTGGCGCATCGCGAACACGCCGGCCCTGCAGGGGCTGGCCGACGATTGCCTCGCCGCTGCGCAGGCGCTCGCGGTGTGCGGCGGCACGGGGCGCGCGTTCGTGCCGGAAGACGATGGATCGCCGATCCGCGAATCGACGATCCGCTATGTCGAACGTTTCGTGCCCGATCACAGCGGTGCGAACTACGCGCCGCACCTGACGCTGGGACATGCGCGGGCCGGGTTCCTGCGCGAGCTGGAAGCCGAACCGTTCGCGGCGTTCGCGTTCGCACCGGCGGCGGTGGGTGTGTATCGGTTGGGCAACCACGGGACGGCACGACGGTGTTTGTGGCGGTGGCCTGCCCCGTGCATCTACATGCCGTTGTAGCCCTCCGCAGGATGGGTTTCGCCGTGCGAAACCCATCCTACGGTCACGCGACCGAAGCTCAGTTCTCCGGCACCCACACGTACGAATCCCCCTGCGCCTTCACCTGCCCCAGGCCCGGGAACGGAAAGTGCACCGCGTACACGCGCAGGTTGCCGTCGGCGGCGCGCTTGAGCAGGGCACGGCGGGCGGCCTGGGCCTTGGGTGCGTCCTGGTCGTAGGCGACGGTCCAGTCCGGACGCTGCACCGACACGATGGAGTGATGCGCCGCATCGCCGATGTACAGCAGGCGCGCATCGCCCGACGCGATCTCGTACGCGCTATGCCCCGGCGTATGACCCGGCAGCGCCACCGCGGTGACGCCCGGCAACACCACCGCGCCGGGTTCGAACGTCGCGACCTTCGGGCCGATCGCCGCGACGAGCTTCGCCAGCTCCGCGTTCTTCTGGATCGACGCCCACTCAGGCGCGGACAGGTGCACGGCGGCGTTCGGGAATGCGAGGGCGCCGTCCTTCGTCAGCAGGCCACCGACGTGATCGGGATGGCCGTGCGAGATGAAGATGTCGGTGACCTTGCCCGGCTCGACGCCGGCGGCCGTCAGCGAGGCCTGCAACTTGCCCGCCTTCGCCCAGCTCACGTCGCCCGCGCCGGTGTCGAACAGCAGCGTGCGCTCGCCATCGCGTACGAGCAGCGGCTGGATGCTCAGGTGCAGCACGTCGGTCGGCTCGCCATTGGCCGACAACAGCGCGGCGACGTCCTCCGTCTTCTGGCCGACGCCGAAGGTCTTGCCGTCGTTCGGCGTGTCGATGGTGCCGTCGCGCAACGCGACCGCATCGAGCGTGCCGATCCTGAAGCGGTGGATGTCCGCGTTCTCCTGCGTAACAGGTGCGGGCGCGGGTGCGGCCGGTGCCGGCGCTTCGGCAGCCGGCGCGGGCGCCGCGGCCTGTTCTTCGGAGGCAGGCTTCGCGCAGCCGCCGAGCATCGCGCCGGCCAGCAACAGGGAAACCGCGAGGTAAAGGGAACTGCGGGTCATGGGGAACTCCGGAGTGGGGCCGGGGCGGAAGTCGCACCGGGGGCGGAAAGCTTAGCGCGGCCGTGTATGGCGGGCGCCCCGTAGCCCCGCTCACGACAGCTCACTGCACAGGCAATGCCGTCATCCGTAGTGCCGTCATCCCGGCGAAGGCCGGGACCCAAGCCAGTCACGTTCGGGCACCGCGTCAACCCACATCACCGTCATTCCAGCGAAAGCTGGAACCCACTTTGATCTTGCGCTTCGCGTAAACGTTCAACAGCAACAGCAAAATGGGTTCCAGCTTTCGCTGGAATGACGGGGAGATGGTGGTTCACCGGCCAAAGAGGTCACGCGTTACGGGCCTGGGTCCGGGCCTTCGCCGGGATGACGGGGATGATTGGCATCGATGGCGGAAAAATAGCCAACGCGGCCCTTGCCCAACCCGCCCAGCCATTCCCAATCTCACCCTCTGAGACACCCGCGCCCTACAACGCCCTGCCCTTTCCGATCACCGACCCCGCATGAGCCAGCCGGCGCGCAGTCCGTCCGACCTCTCCGTCTTCCCCGAGGTCGCACGTCCGCGACCGGCCGCCGACGGTCGCGCGCTCGCCGAGCGCCTCGGGAACAAGTACCTCTCGCGCATCACCGGCGTGCACACCGTACCCGGCCGGCCCGAGCGCAGCGTGCCGATGCCAGACGACGTTCCCGCCGGCGTCGTGCAGGCGCTGGGCGCGCGCGGCATCGACCGACTCTATGCGCACCAGGCCGATGCCTGGAACGCAGTGCGCCGCGGCGAGGACGTGGTCATCGCCACCGCCACCGCATCGGGCAAGAGCCTGTGCTACCTGCTGCCCGTGCTCGCCGCCGCCTCGACGCAGCGGGCGAAGGCGCTGTTCCTGTTCCCGACCAAGGCGCTCGCGCAGGACCAGGTCGCCGAGCTGCTCGAACTCAACGCCGCCGGCAACCTGGGCGTGCGCACTTTCACCTTCGACGGCGACACGCCGGGCGATGCACGGCAGGCGATCCGCCTGCACGGCGACATCGTGGTGAGCAATCCCGACATGCTCCACCAGGGCATCCTGCCGCACCACACCAAATGGGCGCAGTTCTTCGAGAACCTGCGCTACGTCGTGATCGACGAAGTGCACAGTTATCGCGGCGTGTTCGGCTCGCACGTGGCGAACGTGATCCGCCGCCTGCAGCGCATCTGCGCGTTCTACGGCTCGAAGCCGCAATTCATCCTGTGCTCGGCGACGATCGGCAACCCGAAGGCGCATGCCGAAGCGCTCACCGAACGCGACGTCACCGCGATCACCGAATCCGGCGCGCCCAGCGGCGACAAGCATGTCCTGTTGTGGAACCCGCCGGTGATAAACCCCGACCTCGGCCTGCGCGCATCCGCGCGCTCGCAGAGCAACCTCATCGCGCGGCTGACGATCAAGGCGGGGCTGAAGACGCTGGTGTTCGCGCAATCGCGCCTGATGGTGGAAGTGCTGACGAAGTACCTCAAGGACGTGTTCGACAGCGATCCGCGAAAACCCGTGCGCATCCGCGGCTATCGCGGCGGGTATCTGCCGACCGAACGGCGCGAGACCGAACGCGCGATGCGCGCAGGCAACATCGACGGCATCGTCTCCACGTCCGCGCTGGAGCTCGGCGTGGACATCGGCGCGCTTGATGCGGTGGTGCTCAACGGTTATCCCGGTTCGATCGCCGCGACGTGGCAGCGCTTCGGCCGCGCGGGCCGCCGGCAGCAGCCTTCGCTGGGCGTGCTGGTCGCCAGTTCCGATCCGCTGGACCAGTACGTCATCCGCCATCCGGAATTCTTCGCCAACGCATCGCCGGAACACGCGCGCATCCACGCCGACCAGCCGGTGATCCTGCTCGACCACATCCGCTGCGCCGCGTTCGAACTCCCCTTCCAGGCGCGCGAACTGTTCGGCCCGGTCGATCCGCAGGTCTACCTGCAGCTGCTGGCCGAGGACGGCGTCGTGCATAACGAACACGATCGCTGGGAGTGGATCGCCGACAGCTATCCCGCCAATGCGGTGAGCCTGCGTTCGGTGGCCGACGGCAACTTCGTCGTGGTCGATCGAACGGAAGGCCGGCAGACGATCATCGCCGAAGTCGACTTCTCGTCCGCGCCGCTGACCCTGTACGAAGGCGCGATCTACATGGTGCAGGCCACGCCCTACCAGGTGGAGAAACTCGACTGGGACGGCCGCAAGGCCTTCGTCACTCGCACGCATGTCGACTACTACACCGACGCGATCGACTACACGAAGCTGAAGGTGCTGGAGCGCTTCGACGGCTCCCCCGCCGGCCGCGGCACCTGCCATCACGGCGAAGTGCACGTGGTGCGTCGCGTCGCCGGCTACAAGAAGATCCGCTACTACACGCACGAGAACATCGGCTACGGCCCGGTCACGCTGCCCGACCAGGAACTGCATACCACCAGCGTGTGGTGGCAGCTGCCGCAGACGGTGCTCGAAGCGGAGTTCGCCTCGCGGCAGGAGGCGCTCGACGGTTTCCTCGGCGCCGGTTACGCGCTGCACGTCGTCGCCAAGCTCGCGGTGATGGCCGAAGGCGTCGACCTGCAGAAAGCCGTCGGCGATGGCAACGGCGCGTGGACCGCCAGCGCGGATGGGCGCGGACGCGGTCAATTGCGTGGTGTGGGCGACGAGGCGGTGTCGCTGGAAGACGGCGAGCGCTTCGTGCCCACCGTGTACCTGTACGACAACTACCCCGGCGGCGTCGGCCTGAGCGAACCGCTGCACTTCCGCCAGCGCGAACTCCTGCAGCGCGCGGTGGAGCTGGTCGAACGCTGCGATTGCAAGGCCGGTTGCCCGGCGTGCGTGGGGCCGGTGCTGGCGATCGACGAAGATGCCAGCGTCGCGCCGCGTGCGCTCGCGTTGCGCGTGCTCAAGGCGCTGGCGCCCGCATGAGCCTGACGCTCGCGCGGCTGCAACAACTCAAGCGCCAGGCGGGTGCGGCGTCTCCTTCGCAGGAAACGCCCCCCGCGCGTCCGGCAGCGCCGGGCATCGACGACCTGCGTCGCCACCTGCGGCGACGCGCGCCTTCGCCGGAGCCGTTCGCGCGCTTCGCATCGAGCGATCGCCACGTGCCGGGCGTGGAGATCGCACCCGGCCTGCGCCTGGTCGAAGCGCGCCTGCCATTCGCGCCGCCGCCGGACTGGATCGACGGCCGCTTCGACCGACGCGATGCGCTCGATGCGCGGCAGCTGATGTTCTTCGATACGGAAACCACGGGCCTTGCAGGCGGCAGCGGCACGCGCGCCTTCATGATCGGCGCCGCCGACTGGCACGACGGCGCCCTGCGCGTGCGGCAGTTGCTGATCACCGCGATGTCGGGCGAAGCGGCGATGCTCGACGTGTTCCGGCAGTGGCTGCGTCCGGACACGGTGCTGGTCAGTTACAACGGCAAGTGCTACGACGCGCCGCTGCTGGCCACGCGCTTTCGTCTGAACCGAATGGGCACGCCGATGGCGGATCGCCCGCATGTGGACCTGCTGTATCCCACGCGGCGGCGTTACCGCGGCCGCTGGGAAAACTGCCGGCTGGCGACGATCGAACGCCGTGCGCTGAACGTCGTGCGCGAGGACGACCTGCCCGGATCGGAGGCGCCTGCCGCGTGGTTGTCGTATCTGCGCGGCGGCTCCGCGCTGAACCTGCGGCGCGTGCTCGCGCATAACGATCGCGACGTCGCGACGCTGGCGGAGCTGTTGCTGCATCTGTCGGTGCTGACGGCCGAGGAGATGGATTCGGCGGCGGAGCTGTCATAGCAGCCACGCGCAGCCGTCGTGGATCGCACCGTCGGCGCGTCCACGCGCAACGAACGCGTGCTGTACAGCCGCATCACGCCGCCTTGAATCGGCCTGCCATAAGGTCGATGCCTAGCCAGCACATGCAGGTCGAGGGACGCGCCCATTCATGCGCGCGCCCCGGCCGGCGACGGCGTCCCGCAGAAACCGAACGCATGAAGATCGCGCAGATTTCACCCTTGTACGAGGCGGTCCCACCGAAGCTGTACGGGGGAACGGAACGGGTCGTGGCGCATCTGTCGGACGCGCTGGTGCAGGCCGGACATGAAGTGACGCTCTTCGCTGCGGGCGATGCCCAGACCAGTGCGACGCTGGCCTCGATGCGCGACCAGGCCATCCGCCTGGATCCGGCGCCGCTGAAGAGCGACCTCGCCGCGCACCTGGCGATGCTCGACGAAGTGCGCCAGCGCGCGGACGAGTTCGACATCGTGCATTTCCATATCGACCTGCTGCACTTCCCGTTCTTCCAGGACATGCCGTGGCGCACGCTCACCACGCTGCACGGGCGCCTGGACCTCAAGGATCTCCCGCAGGCGTATGCATGCTGGCCGCAGTTTCCGCTTGCATCGATCTCCGACCACCAGCGGCGTCCGCTTCCGTCCGCCAACTGGGCCGGCACCGTGTATCACGGCGTACCGGCGGAACTGTACGAGTTCAGCCCGACGCCGCGCGGCGGTTATCTCGCCTTCCTCGGACGCATTTCGCCGGAAAAACGCCTCGATCGCGCCATCGAGATCGCGCGCCGCGCCGGCCTTCCGCTGCGCGTGGCCGCCAAGGTCGACGCCGTCGATCGCGCGTACTTCCACGAACGGATCGAGCCGCTGCTGCACGCACCCGGCGTGGAATACATCGGCGAGATCAGCGACGAACAGAAGAGCGAGTTCCTCGGCGGCGCGGTCGCGCTGCTGTTCCCGATCGACTGGCCCGAACCGTTCGGGCTGGTGATGATCGAGGCGATGGCCTGCGGCACGCCGGTGATCGCGTGGAATTGCGGCTCGGTGCCGGAAGTGCTCGACCACGGCGTCACCGGCACGATCGTGGACGACATGGACCACGCCGTGCAGGCCGTGCAGTCGGTCGCGCGCTACGACCGTGGCCGCATCCGTTCGCGTTTCGAGCAGCGCTTCTCGGCCAGCGCGATGGCGCGCCGTTACGTCGAACTGTACTGGCGCGTGCTGGAACAGGGAGGCACGCGCATCCGCCTCACCGCCTGACACCTCCACCACGACGGGTTTACCCATGGATCCCGCCGCTGCCGCAACCCTGTTCTCCAGCTACGTCCTCAAGGACGGCGACACGTTCCTCATCGCCAACGGTTCGGGCGATGTCGTCGGCGACGGCGACGGCCAGTTCCACAACGACACGCGCATCCTTTCGCGTTTCCGCCTGACGCTGGGCGAGACGGTGCCCGCGCTGCTGAGCTCGATGGTCTCGCGCGACAACGTGTTCTTCGTCGCGCACCTGACCAATCGCGCGCTGCCGCCACTGGGCGGCGATGCGACGCCGCACGGGCTGGTGCACATCAAACGTACGCGTTTTCTTTGCGCCGACCGGTTGTTCGAACGCATCGCGCTGACCAACTACGGCACCGAACCGGTACGCCTGAGCCTGGTGTTCGACTGCGACGCCGATTTCCGCGACATGTTCGAAGTGCGCGGCACGCATCGCGCCGCACGAGGGCAGCAGCTGCCGCCGCACCCGCGCGAGGACGGACTCACCTTCGGCTACGTCGGCCTCGACGGCACGCCAGGGCGCGCGTCGATCGTGTTCTCACGCACGCCGCGACGCATGGACGATGGCCGGCTGATGTTCGAGATCACGCTGGCGCCGCGTGCGCGCGACGAGCTGCACCTGGAAGTCAGCGCCGACGACGACCCGCCGCCCGCCACGCGTTCGCGCTATCGCGCCGCGGCGAGCGTGGCACGCACGCGCATGCGGCGTCGCCAGCGTCGCCTGTCGAAGGTGCGCAGCGAAGCGCCGCTGTTCAATTCGTGGATGGAACGCTCGCGCGCGGACCTTGCGCTGCTGACCAGCGAACTGGACACCGGCCCGTATCCATACGCGGGCATTCCGTGGTTCTCCACCCCATTCGGCCGCGATGCGGTGATCACCGCATTGCAGACGTTGTGGCTGGACCCGCAACTCGCGCGCGGCGTGCTTGCGTTCCTCGCGAAGAACCAGGCGAAGGAAGAGTCGTCCTTCATGGATGCCTCGCCCGGCAAGATCATGCACGAGACGCGCAAGGGCGAGATGGCGCGCCTGCGCGAACTGCCGTTCGGCCTGTACTACGGCGGCGTGGACACGACGCCGCTGTTCCTGGTGCTGGCGTCGGAGTACGCGCGGCGCACGGGCGATGTCGCGTTCGTGCGTGGCATCTGGGGCGAGCTGAAGGCCGCGGCGGCGTGGATCGAACGCGTGTGCGACGCGAATCCGCTGGGCTTCCTCGACTACGCGCGCGGCGAAGCGACGGGCCTTGCGAACCAGGGCTGGAAGGACAGTTTCGATTCGGTGTTCCATGCCGATGGGCGTTCGCCGCAGGGTCCGATCGCGCTGGTCGAAGTGCAGGGCTATGTGTTCGCGGCGATGCGCGGCATGTCGCGGGTGGCGCTGGCGCTGGGCGAAGAGGAAACCTCGCGGCAGTGGCTGTGGCGTTCCGAACGGATCGCCGACGCGGTCGAACGGCATTTCTGGATGGAGTCGGGGTTCTACGGCATCGCCGTCGATGGCGAGAACGCGCTATGTGCGGTGCGCGCGAGCAATCCCGGCCACCTGCTCTACATGGGTTTACCGAAGCATGCGCGGGCGCAGGCGGTCGGCGCGCAGCTGATGTCGCAGGATTTCTTCAGCGGCTGGGGCATCCGCACGCTCGCGGTCGGCGAGGCGCGATACAACCCGATGTCGTACCACAACGGTTCGGTGTGGCCGCACGACAGCGCGCTGTGCGCGGCGGGGCTCGCGCGTTACGGGCAGCGCGAGGCGTCGGTGCGGTTGCTGCGCGCCGCGTTCGAAGCGGCGGTGGGTTTCGACATGCGGTTGCCGGAACTGTTCTGCGGTTTCCCGCGCGTGCCCGGCGGCGCACCGGTGGCGTATCCGGTGGCCTGCCTGCCGCAGGCGTGGGCGGCGGGTTCGGCGTTCATGTCGTTGCAGGCGTGCCTGGGCATCGACATCGACGGCCCGGCCGCGGAGATCGTGCTCGATCACCCGCGCCTGCCGGCCGGCGTGGAGGAGCTGTCGATCCGCAACCTGACGCTCGGCGAACGGCGCGCACATCTGGTGCTCAAGCGCGTGGGCGATCGCGTGGCGGTGTTTGTCGAGGGGCCGGATGCGGCGGGGGTTGTGGCGAGGGTAAGAGGGTGAGGCAGGCTGCTTACGCGGCACTGCCGCGTAGCCTGCCGAACGCCCGCCCATGGATGGCCGGGCCGGACGATCCGGAGCCGGTTACGTGGCGCCATGGATGGCGACGGCGCTCCGGTTGATGCGGCGCTTGTTCTTGCCGTCATCCCGGCGAAAGCCGAGACCCAAGCCCGCAACGCATGGACACTCCGATCGCGGTGAACACCCCATCGTCATTCCAGCGAAAGCTGGAAC
>Ga0209256_1001166_pt1 | contig 29689 bp, 27 predicted proteins | sample AraplaCol_mCL_r2_2_FD_184270 | JGI IMG/M metagenome (GOLD analysis project Ga0209256, IMG submission 184270) | Arabidopsis root microbial communities from North Carolina, USA - plate scrape MF_Col_mCL_r2 (SPAdes) (version 3) | ecosystem: Host-associated > Plants > Roots > Endosphere | place...
CCAAGCTGCTGCCGGAATTCCTCGCGCGCTTCCCGCAGGTGCGCGTGCAGCTGCTGGTGAGCAACCGCCGCGTCGACATCATCAACGAAGGCATCGACGTCGCCCTGCGCGTGCGTTCCAAGCTCGATGACGACGGCAGCCTGGTGATGCGCAGCTTCGGCCAGATCGCCGAACTGCTGGTCGCCAGCCCGGATTACCTCAAGCGCATGGGCCGCCCGAAGAACCCGGACGAACTGGGCGACCACGTCACCCTCAGCATGAGCGAGGACGACGCGCGCCAGCGCTGGGAGCTGCACGGCCCGGATGGCGACGTGCGCCGCGTCGAACTCAAGCCGCGCGTGATGGGCTTCGATTTCCCCATGCTGATGCAGCTGGCCCAGCAGGGCGTGGGCATCACGCTGCTGCCGGAAACCATCTGCGCCGAAGCCGTGCGTCGTGGCGAACTGGAAGTCGTGCTGCCCGACTGGCGCCTGCCGCAGGGCATCTTCCACGCCGTGTTCGCCTCGCGCCGCGGCCTGCTGCCGGCGGTGCGCGTCTTCATCGACTTCATCGCCGAGAAGGCCCCGGGCCTGGTCGAATCCGCCCGCCTGCAATGCAGCGAGATCAAGGGCAAGCCGTGCCCGGAAGATATCGCGAAGCTTTCGCCCGCCGCGGCCCCCGCGCCGGCGCCCCGCATCGTCACCGAGGCATGAGAGAATGCGGCCCGCATCACGCGGGCCGCTTCTTTTGGACGACCCGAAGTCCCGGGCAACCGGGCCGCGATCGCCGCGCAACGCGGCATCGATGCAAGGCGCCAGCGCCAAAAAATCGGAGAGATGGCCGAGTGGTTTAAGGCAGCGGTCTTGAAAACCGCCGAAGGGTCAAACCTTCCGTGGGTTCGAATCCCACTCTCTCCGCCACCTCCTTTTTGACGCCCCTTCTTGACTGGCGAACTGCGCTTCGCGAATTGAGCAGCGGAAGTGCCGTGCTGTTCACTTTTCTAGTGGGCCGAAATACTTTTCTAGTCGGCGGCCCACGCCCGGAGCCCGGCGCTTTGAGCCCAAAGCTCCGCGCTCCGAGTTCGAAGCTCGGCGCTCCGAGCTAATTGCTCGGCGTCCCGAGCTCGAAGCTCGACGTTCCGAGCGATTTGCTCCACGCGCCGAGCGCAGCGCTCGACGTCCCGGGCAATTCGCTCGGCGCTCAGAGCTCCAAGCTCGACATTCCGAGCAATCTACTCGGCACTCCGACTTCTAAGCTCGGTGTTCCGAGCCCATTGCTACGCGAACCGGGCGCCAAGCTCGGTCGTCCGAGTGCATTGCCTGGCGCATCGAGCTCGAAGCTCGGCGGCGGCCGAGCTCAGAGCCCGACGCAGAGGGCGCATTGCTTGGCGGTCCAAGCTCGACGCCCGGCGAACCGAGCGAACTGCCACGTCGGCCGAGTAACTGAGCTCGGGAGGCCGAGCAAAACCACTCGCGCGTCGATCGCAGCCTGTCGTAAGCCAATCCGATCGCCCACCTCACACCCCGTCGCGCCCGATGAGACCATCATCCGCCACCCTGCACCGATCCTCGAAATCCGGAGGCGTCGCCATGTGCTATTCCGCCCAGGTCCGCGCGAACTACCAGAAGCTGGTGCGCCAGTACGGCGCCATCATGTCCATCGAGGAGTTCGCCAAGCTCTACTTCTACGACCCGGGCAAGGCGCGGCCGAAGACGCCCAAGGGCATGGACGACGCCTTCGCCGGTGGCGACACGCCGGCCGAGCGCGACGTCTGGGCCGCGATCTCCGCGTGGAACGCCGAAGCCGCGACGAAGTGGGAGAAGGAGCTGTTCCAGCAGACCACGCGCCTCAACAACGCGCAGCGCGTGCTGGCCACCAAACCGACGAAGAAGGCGCAGGAAGACGTGCGCATCGCGACCAGCAAGATCGCCATCGCGCGCGAAAAACTGGCCGACCTGCGCCGCACCGAACCACTGCCTCGCGATGAACGCATCTTCCCCGGCGTCTACGCGCCGGTGATGGTCATGGAGAACGGCCAGCGCGTCATCAAGCCGATGCGTTACCAGTGCCGGCTTCCCGGCTGGAACGAGGCCACCGAACGCCAGTACCCCGGCACCTACAACGCCCGCCGCGACAAACTGGAATCGTCATGGCGCGAGTTGTTCGGCTACCAGCATGGCCTGATCGTGGCGGACGTCTTCTACGAGAACGTCGAAGACGCGGAAGGGAAGAACCAGATCCTGGCGTTCACCCCGCGCACCGGCGAACCGATGCTGATCGCGTGCCTGTGGTCGCGCTCGCCGGGCAAACCGGGCGAGGCGGACCTGCTGTCATTCGCCGCGATTACCGACAACCCCGAACCCGAAGTCGCCGACGCCGGCCACGACCGCACCGTCATCAACATCAAGCCCGAACATATCGACGCATGGTTGAACCCGGACCCGCAGAATCTGGGCGCGATGTTCGCGATCTTCGACGACCGGCAGCATCCGTTCTATCTGCACGAGGTCGCGGCGTAACGCGTGGTCGAAGCACCGTAGCCCGGGTAAGCGAAGCGCACCCGGGACTTGCACTGATTGATGAGGAAACCCGGGTGCGGCCTGCGGCCTTACCCGGGCTACGTGGCTCGCCGATAGCCTCAGCGGCTGACGCGCGTGTTGGATCCATCGGACGCGACCTGCACGCGATCGCCCACGCGGAACTCGTTGACGCTGCCTTCCTGCGTGACGGCAATGGTGCGGCCGGACTCCAGCTCGACGGTGATTTCGATGCCGTTCCGCGCGCCTCGCGTCACCCGGTTGCCGACCGCGCCGCCAGCCACCGCACCCGCGACCGCACCGGCGGTATTCGCGCGTCGTCCGCCGCCGATGGTGCTGCCTGCGATGCCGCCCAGCGCCGCGCCGGTCGCGGTGCCGACGCCGCGGGAGTCGTTCTGTATCGTCACCGCCAGCACGCGCCGGACCTTTCCGAATTCCACCGAGCGAGCGGTACCCACTTCGTTGCTGCCCACGGTCTGGGCCATGACGCCGGGAAGCGGGAGCAGCGACAGCGCCATGCACAGTCCAAGTACGCGGAGCTTTCCGTTCATTGTGTTTCCCCTCGCAAGTGAGTTGAACCGAGGCGTTCGGATCAGGAGCGGGGTTACGCTTGGGGCGGTGAAGCGGTGGTGAAGTTGGGGGGCGCTTGGCGGTGCCTGCATCGAGTACTCGATGGTGGGTAGCAGCTACTCTTCGAGCGTTGGTGGATACGTTGCCGGTGTGACGGCCGCCCATCCTGCACGAACCGGTGCATCTCCTCCGCTATCCCTGATGTGCTGACTTTCGGTCGCCACGACCTTTGCACCACGGTGCATGAATGCTCTCACCACTGCGTTCCGTGGATGATCCGGATCTGCCTTGGCCGAGCTCACGATAGCGCTGAAGGTTTCGCTTCCTGCGGCCGGCTGCGCCGCCAATCGTTGGCCAAACCAGCGGTCGAGCAATTCAGTAGATACGTTGCGCCTTGAACCATGGTGAGGGATTTGAACCCGATCGACGCCGGGCAACCCGAAACCAATGGCATCGGCGTAGTCGGCGGCCTCGGCCAGTGCGCCTCTACCTGCGTCACCGGTCAGAACGATCTTCTTTCCTGCAATCACGGCCGATTGCACAACGCTCATTTCGTTCTCACAACTGGTTCCGTCAGCCGGAAAGTACTCATCGTTCCACGCACCCGCAACCAGAGAAGCGGCCTTCTTCGCGAGGTCCACTAGAAGCCAGTGAATACGGTCCGTTGCGGTTGCCTCGGCCTCTTCGACGCTTTCTGGGGTCTTGTCGGAATCGACGATTAGGTCGAGGTAGCGCGCGCGCGTCGGAGCAAGGACTGTGAAAGCGCCGATCTGAACTCCCTGGAATGGATTCAGTATCGGGATGCCCCGCCTAGTCGCAATGGTCTCGAGCTCCTTTAGGTTGGAGTAGATGCCGCGCAAACGTGAACGTAGGCGGCCCACGTCGCTGTATGTGGCGAACCGTGGTAGCAGGTCGTCCGCGAACTCCCACGGACGGAGCATCCAAAGGCAGCCCACCTCCATGTTCTCCAGCACGTGGGCCAACCCGCCGGTGTGGTCTCGATCGCAGTGGGTCACAACGAGGTGATCGATGCGATTGACGCCGTAGTATTTGTTGATGTTGGCAACGATTGAAGGGCCAGTCGCCTGATAACCGCCGTCGACGAGGTGCACCAACACCTGTCCCATCACCTCGTAGCGAATGGCGATCGCATCGCCGCTCTTTTCCGTCTCAACGTCGAAATAGTCAATCTCGAAGAAGTCTGCCATTGGAGTGTCCTTACTTTGCGGCCATTGCCATTGCGGTGGTAACCCACCGTTCCGCAGTCTTGCGCGCTGCATTTATTGCAAGCCAAAACTGCACGAGGAGGGCGAGGGTATATAGGATGAAGTGCAGCGGAGAGCGCAGCTGGATGAGCGCGATACCGCCGAAGAAGATCAGCATCAATGCAACCAATGCCGCGTAGTCGCGAGCGAAGAGATAAGTGCGCCGCATCGTTACGATCGCGGGCTCATCTCGAACAGTGGAGTAGATGCGATACCAGGTACGATTCTGGTCCGAAGGTTCGGTGGGAAATGGACCAAAGCGGGCTTCGAGCGTGGCCGCGTCGATTCGGTGATCACGCGGCAAGAACCACGTGAATGCACGGCTACCGGGCAGCGGATGTTCCCACTCCCAGAAGACAATGCGTTCTTTCGTCTTCGGCGACAGTTGTGAGTTGAGAAGGGTTACAAAGCCCAGTCCCAACACTGCTGGAATCGCCAGTTGCACGTTGGCGAGCGCACGCATCCACGCCGCCGGTTCAACCCGCTGAGTGGTCACCAAGGCGTATAACACGACGGCGTTCAACACCACCGCCGAGTACAGTCCCAATCGATTCTCGTCCTTCTGAGATTCCGTCACGCCCCCTCCTTGGACCGCGCCGCCGAAAGGGGACGCCCGTCACGAAACTGTTGAGGAAGGTGAAGAAAGAATCAAGGCCTTGTGAAGGCGCGTGCGGGCAACGTTGCTGGTTCTGGCGCAACAATGTCACTTAAGGCATTGTTTTTAAATAACAGTTGCTGATGCCGTCTAGCATCAGGCACGCACTGAGCGACGGCTTCTGGAGATGGCAGCTTGCGTTGTCCGGGCCGCGCAGCACGGCGCAGGCATGGCTGAGCTCGAGGCCAATGCGATACGCAAACACACGCTGGATCTCCTGGAATGAAGGTCTGCACTGAGTGTGCGGTCCAGGAATAGTCGGTCGCCGCATGTCAGGTAAGCGAAGCGCGGCCGAGACTTTTTGCCGATCGGTGAGGGGCAGCCCGGGTGCGGCCATCGGCCTCACCTGGGATGCGCTGCTGCGGCCTTTCACGCGCCGCGCTAGTCAGACCTTTACTTCGAGAAGGCTTCTCTTGTGACAGATCGCAATTTTTCGGTCATCCGAGCTAGGGTTTCCGGGTCCGCAGGGCCATCGCCATGGACTATTAGGTTGCGGTATCGCAGGACCTCTTCGAGCTGCATAGCGTCATCTTGTGTGAGCAAGTCTGCGCTAAGTAGCTCCTGAACGATTGCTCTTATCGACATCCGATTGAACTCTCGCCCCAACAGCTCAAGCCGTGCCTTGCTCCAAGCTTCGAACTGAGCCCACTGCATCAAGAATTCACTTGCTGAAACCATATAGCGGCGCCGCTCAAGCTGAGAGCGAAGACGCTGTCGTCGCAAGAAGAGCAAAAGCGAAGAAAGAATTGAAACGGCGAAGCTTGTTCCCGCAAGAATCAAGATCTTCTGATCAAATGGCGTTATCTCGATTTCAAGTTTTCGAAAGACAAAGTAGATAAGCGCAAAGAAGCCAAGTGCTGCGCCCAGAACGGCGTAGATCTGAAAAACCAACTCAATCTTTCGGGAAGCAGACTGTCGAGCTTCCGTCTCCCAGAGGTAACGGGCGTATTCGTTCAGCGTGACCTTCTCTTCGTCGCTCATGACTCACTCCATGATTACGGCGATGGTGACTGCAAGAATCGTGACAGTCACCATAAGAATGAAGAACAGCATGTATCCTTGATGCTGCAGTGCTTCGGCGTTGTAAGCCAAGCCGACCAGCAAGGACAAAACTGCAGCCGCGATTCGAGCGACCTTGGCGCCCAAACTTTTCTTCGGCTTGGTTAGGCCGCGGCGTACAAGAACTGCCGCATCCGTGACCATCCCGCTTGTCACCTGAGGTATTCCGGGTGATGGATTGCGGGTCGCCTCGATCCTGTTCGCTTCACGCACCAGCTCGTCGATGAATTCGGCTGTGGCTTTTTGCAGCTCAGTTCTGGCGTGCTCGTTGAAGCCAGCCAATTCGTCGTCGTCGACTCGAATGTCCATTGGTGCCCGCCCAGTCCCCGTCCGGAGATGGTAACCCTAAAACGTGCGTTAGCCAGCAGGTGTGGTCTGCGCGAAGTGAAGCGCGCCCGGGTGCGGGCGCGCGAAGCAGAGCGGCTGTTAGGTTTCTCCTCGCGCATCGATGAGCAGACATTCGATGCAGGAGAAGAAGCCGACCCAGTAGGCGTTGCGGTCGGTGGCCTTGTAGTCGATGTCGGAGGCAATCCAGCCGAGTACGCCCATGCCGACCATGGCGGGGTTGGCTTCCAGCCATCGCATGAATTGCATCGCGTATTGGCGGCCGGTCGCTTCGGCGTTCTTGTAGCTCTGGAGGCCGCCGTCTACAGGCGGGACGTTCCAGCAGTGCGGTTTGCCGCGTGGGCGAGGGGAGACGAAGGGCAGCGTTGCGATGGGGAACGTCGCGGTGCGGGTGTCGTCGGGGTAAGCGGGGCGCTTGCGCATTTGGAAATTCCTATGAGGTGGAAATTCCGTCGCCCTACCGCCAAGCAGGGTGACGGACGGCGCGAGGTTGGCGGACCGTCATAGGCAACCGGCGAGCCTTGCGGCTCCCTCGCGCCGCCCGCCGTAGGCGAGCGCGCTGCGCGCAAGACCCATCATCACGAAGAGGGCGGGAAAACAAAAGCGTCCGCGTCGGATGATGGGCGCTTGCGCGCCTATGAGGCGGGCCGCCAAGCCCGCGCACCGGAGTTCGCCGGTGCAAGGTGAGCGTGCTTGATACGACACGCGCGATTCAACAGCGCATGTGCGCCACTTCAAACTTTTGGCGTCAGCCTTTTTCGCAGTCGCTGCGAGAAGGCGTCATTCCGGCTAATTTCGGCGCAGGCCATCACGCCATCACTTCCCTCTCGTCATTCCAGCGAAAGCTGGAATCCGTTTGCTTTTTGCGAAACACCTTCGCAATGCAGGGAAGCAACAGCGCAGCGTTGTGTTGCATTGCTTGGCCACGGCTGCGACTTCGTTGCCCCTGCCCAGCCCGAACGCGCAGCGTTCGGGCGTTCGAAGGCGCGCGAACCAGTGGTTCGCAAGTAGCGCCTTCTCACCCCCAACCCCTCTCCCGAAGGGAGAGGGGCTCAGGCTTTCATGCGTCGCGCCATCCGGAAGCCCGAACGACTCGTCGCGATGGATTCCCGCCTTCGCGGGAATGACGGCTGCCGGGAATGACGGCCTGAAGGCACGCGCCGCGCCTCCCGATCTACGGTCCTTCAGCCCAATACCCACGCCGCCAGATCGGCGTAAGGTGGCCTTCGACCCTTCCCCCGAGGATCGAACCATGGACCGGACCATGAAGGCCGCCGTCGTGCGCGCGTTCGGACAGCCGCTGGTGATCGAGGAAGTTCCCGTGCCGCGTCCCGGCCCGGGCCAGGTGCTGGTGAAGATCGAGGCGTGCGGCGTGTGTCACACCGACCTGCACGCGGCCGAAGGCGATTGGCCGGTGAAGCCGTCGCCGCCTTTCATCCCCGGACACGAGGGCGTGGGTCACGTGGTCGCGGTCGGCGCCAACGTGAGCCACGTGAAGGAGGGCGATCGCGTCGGCGTGCCGTGGCTGTATTCGGCGTGCGGTTTCTGCGAGCACTGCCTGGGCGGCTGGGAAACGCTGTGCGAGCAGCAACACAACACCGGCTATTCGGTCAACGGCGGATTCGCGCAGTACGTGCTGGCCGATGCCGCCTACGTCGGGCATTTGCCGAAGGACATCGGGTTCGTCGAGATCGCGCCGGTGCTGTGCGCCGGCGTCACCGTCTACAAGGGTTTGAAGATGACCGACACGCGCCCCGGCGACTGGGTGGTGATCTCCGGCATCGGCGGGCTGGGCCACATGGCGGTGCAGTACGCGAAGGCGATGGGTTTGAACGTGGCCGCGGTGGACGTGGATGACGAGAAGCTCGCGCTGGCGCAGCGTCTGGGCGCGACGGTCACGGTGAACGCACTCAAGACCGATCCTGCTTCCTGAAACGGGAAATCGGCGGTGCGCATGGCGCGCTGGTTACGGCGGTGTCGCCGAAGGCGTTCGAGCAGGCGTCGGGGATGTTGCGGCGTCGCGGCACCATGTCGCTGGTGGGTCTGCCGCCGGGAAGCTTCCCGCTGGACATCTTCGGCATGGTGCTCAACGGCATCACCGTGCGCGGGTCGATCGTCGGCACGCGGCTGGACTTGCAGGAATCGCTGGAGTTCGCCGCGCAGGGCAAGGTCGCCGCGACCGTTGCCGCCGACAAGCTCGAGAACATCAACGGCATCTTCGACCGCATGCGCAAGGGCGAGATCGAAGGACGCATCGTCCTCGACATGGCGGCGTAGGCGCGTTCCGGCTCGGGCGTTCGCCTGCGCGCGAATGCAGGCGAGGGCAGCCGCATGCCTTTCCGGTGCCGGAGGGCATGCGGCCTTTCCCTGCTATTAGCAGGCGTGCCTGTGGCTCAACTGGTCGGATGCAGCGATTCCACCTGCTTGAGCCGCTTCAGCGCATCAGCCTGTTTGAGCAGCCCGTAGTTGATGCTGCCGGCGTTGAGCGAACTGCCGGCCTGATACGGGTACTCGGTGAAGTCGGAGAAGAACGCCTTGACGGCGCCCATCACCGGCACGATCAGCCACATCTGCCGCGCGAGGAAATCGATCGCGCCGCCGCCATCTTCCAGTCCGCGCTCGTACGGGTCCATGCGCAGGTTGGTGATCATGGCCCAGTTGGTCACGGTGCGCGAGCCGGTGGCGATGTTGCCGTGCTGGCTGGCGAAACTGAGTTTCCAGTCCTGGAAACGCAGCGCGTTGAGGTTGCCGCCCTGGTCGAAGTAGAAGATCGCATCGCGCGGTGACTTCTTTTCCTTGCCCTGGAAGTAGGGCATGAAGTTGAAGCCGTCGAGTTTCACCTTGAACTTCTTCTTGTTGAGCGTGGTGCCCTTCGCCAACTGCTCCTTGATGTCGGGAACACCGGCGGCCGCGCACAACGTTGGGAACATGTCGATGAGCGATATCGGATCGTTGTAGACGGTGCCCGGCTTGATCGTGCCCGGCCAGCGGATCGCCATCGGAATGCGGAAGCCGCCTTCCCACGTCGAGCCTTTCTCGCCACGGAACATCGTCATGGCGCCATCGGGCCACAACGCGATCTCCGCGCCGTTGTCGGTGGTGTAGACGACGATGGTGTTGTCGTCCACGCCCAGTTCGTCGAGCAGATCGAGCAGCTGACCGACGTGGCCGTCGTGCTCGACCATGCCGTCGGCGTGCAGCCCCTTGCCGGTCTTGCCCACTGAATCCTTCTTCAAATGGGTGAACACGTGCATGCGCGTGGTGTTGAACCAGACGAAGAACGGCTGCTCGGCCTTCACGCTTTTCTTGATGAATTTCTGTGCGGCGTCGAGGAATTCCTCGTCGACGGTGGGCATGCGCTTGACGTTGAGCGGGCCGGTGTCCTCGATCTTGCCGCCGGCATACGAGTGGATCACGCCGCGCGGTCCGTACTTCTTCTTGAACGCGGGATCCTTGGGATAGAAGTAGCCTTCGGGTTCTTCTTCGGCATTGAGGTGGTAGAGGTTGCCGAAGAATTCGTCGAAGCCGTGGTTGGTCGGCAGATGCTGGTCCTGATCGCCCAGGTGGTTTTTGCCGAACTGACCAGTGGCGTAGCCCTGCGTCTTCATCGCATCGGCGATGGTGGGCATCCAGTCGGTGATGCCGTGTGGATCGCCCGGCATGCCAATGGTGAGAAGGCCGGTGCGGAAGGGCTCCTGGCCGAGGATGAACGACGCGCGCCCCGCGGTGCAGCTTTGCTGGCCGTAGGAGTCGGTGAACAGCGCGCCTTCGTTGGCGATGCGGTCGATGTTCGGCGTCTGGTAGCCCATCAGGCCGCGCGTGTAAGCGCTGATCTGCGGAATGCCGATGTCATCGCCGAAGATGACCAGGATGTTGGGCTTGCCCGAGGAGCCAGCTTGCGACGTATTGCGCCCGCTTTTAGCGGGGGCCTTCTTCGTTGCCATGACGATCTCCAGACGTGAGGGCCGCCCGCCGCCTGTGGATGAGCGGTGCACGCATTCTTCACGATGGGCGTTGCGGGGTCGTGAAATCGGCGCTGGATGGTCGGCACGGCGCAGCGTGCGGTGCGCTTGCTGGAGCTGCCGAACACGGGGATCGGAATGCCTGGATCACTCCGTCGGCGACTTCTCGCGAAGCCACAATGGAACGAGGCCGACGACGAGGGCTGCGCCGATTCCCACGATGGTTTCCCACGCGCGTTGGAATGCGTAGACCCAGGAATCCTGGCTGTGCGTGAACATCACGATTGCAGCGACGTAACCGGCCACGCGCGCAGCCGGCGGTTCCAGTTGCAGCATGAAGGTGATGAGCATTGCGCACAGGATCGCCACGCCGAGCGCCACGGGCCCATGCGGAATGAAGTCCAGCAGCGTGGCGCCCACTGCCGCGCCAATCAGGGTTCCCGCGAGCCGTTGGATCGCCAGCTTCCTGCTTGTGCGTGGGGACAGGTCGGTGACAATGACGGCGCCGATCAGTGCGTAGATCGCGTGGTCGGCACCCAGCAGGATCGCAACCCAGAAGGCAATCGCCGCGGCCGCGGCCGCTCGCACGGAAAGTTGAAGCGCAGTGGTACGAAGGATCGGCATGGAATCTACCGCTTTGAGGCGCTGGTTTGCGGAGGCGGAGAAAGCTGCATCCGGCAAAGATGACACCCGCCACGTTAGGGCGAAGACGCGAACAGATACATCGGCCTTTGGCCCTAGATTGGCCGCCGTTGCGTCGAAGATTCCGGGGACCTGTCGCTTGCTGGCGAGTTCTACGCAAGTCCCGGAGTAGCGAGGTCGGGATGGGGCGGCCAGCAGCGCTCGCGTCAACAGCGGTCCAAACGAAGAACGGCGGGACATGCCCGCCGTTCCAACGCTCAACCGACGTTGTTATTGCTTGGTAGGAATGTTGACCTTGTCGATGCCGTGAATGACGCCGTTACTGGAGGCGATATCGGCAGACGTGACCTGCGCGCCGTCGATGCTGATCTTGTCGTTGGCCAGCGTGATCGGGGCGGATTGGCCGTTCACCGTCCTGGCAGCTTCCCACTTTCCGACGTCTGCTGCCGACTTGCGGCCGCTGACCACGTGGTAGTTCAACAGCGCGACGAGTTCTTCCTTGTTCTCGGGTTTGAAAAGATTGTCCAGCTTGCCGGAGGGAAGCTTTTCGAACGCTGCGTCGGTCGGTGCGAAGACCGTGAACGGGCCATCGCCACGGAGGGTTTCGCTCATCCCGGCGCGTTCGATGGCCTTGCCGAAGGTCTTGAAGGAGCCGTTGGCGGCAGCAGTGTCGACGAGGTTCTTGGTGTTGCTGTTGGTCATGGTGCTCATTTGGACGATTGCCTTCTAGGTGAATCCGAGGTGCACGGAATCGAGGGTGGCCGAAGCCAGGCTCCTGCCGTCGGCAGGGGCTGTAGGACTCAGTGCGGGTGGGGAGTGGGTCGTACTGCGCGGCTGAGTGCCGTTACGACATTGCGTCGTAGTGCCAGCGGACACTGCGCTATCGAGCGTTACTTATTCGTGATCCAACGCTGGACGATCGAGCTTGCGTTCATGAGACCTCGTACGTCGCCCTCCCGGCGTCATTCGGATGTCGCATCCACCGATTGATTCGCATACGGCTGCGAACGGAGCGAAGGTGCTACATTCAATCCGTACCGCGAACGCGGACGCGAATTCAAGTCTGCCTGGACAGACTTTTCATGGAAACCGTGAACGAGATCCGACGTCGAACTGCGCAAGCCGAGGCAGAAGGCCACCGGAAAATGCTTGAACTCTGTTGGGCGTTGCGTGCTCAGCTGGAGCAGCTGCAACCTCTCCTGTCTCCGTCCGACTACAGCTACGTTGAGGCGCTCAAGACCTTTCTACTGAGGGCTCGCGGCGTTTAGCTTTCCTGGGCGGACGTCAAACAACCGGCATTGGTGATACGGCTAGGCGAAGGTCATCGCAGGACTTCCAAGCCGTTGTAGCGCTCGCGCCAATCGTGCAGCGGCTTGGCGCGCAGACAGCTGTCCAGCGAAAATTGCTTCGCATCCCTGATGTCCGACGCCAAGAGGGCAATAAGCGTTGCGCATTGCTGACGCAGGATTGTGTCAGTTTGGGTCACTGTCTTGACCGCAGCGAGGAGTTCCTCAAGGGTCAGCAAGTTGCCTCTGGTTGCTGGAGCAAGCCCCTTTCGCAGCCTCATCGACACGCGAGCGAACAGGTGGCTCGCTTCATCACGACGCGACAGGAAAGGCAGGCCTTCGTTCTCGGCTCGCTGCAATGCCAGATCGTCCTCGGGGATGGGGCGCAAGAAGCTTGTATTGGTTTTTTCATTCATGAAGATTTGCATTTCAGTTCTCCGGGAGCGTAGTAGAAGGCTGGGATTGATTAGCGGCTGCACTGTCGCTGTTGCAGGCCTCATCGACCTTGGCCGAGACCAGAACCTCCCTCCTGGAGTTCGCCACGCGGACGTGAACTTCATTCTTCTTGAGGTATGGAATAGAGAACGCCTGGTCATACGTTGCCCAGTACACCTGATCGTCTGCCGCCCACTTCGACCCTGAGAGTGCGTGCATCAACTCTCGCGTGGCAGCGGATCGGCTTTGCTCGGTATTGGCACCGCGGTATCCAAGGGCGGCCACCAGAGTTTCCGGTGATTCATGAACTCTTACCGTCGGATCATCGGGAAGAGGGGCCTCGCCGGCGGCGAGATTGTTGGACAGGAAGAATGCAACTCTCCAGCCGTGCATTTCGCGCAAGCGCAGAGCACTGGGGAACATCGTGGACTCGCCGTCGGCCTGGTATGTCGGATACGTCATCTCCATCTTCTCCAGGCTTTCGTTGTCACCGTAGATGTAATCCTCAAGCTTCTCGCGCGCGAGACGGACCGCGGCGTCATGGCCTCCATCCGCAGATGTATGCACAAATAAAGCAGGCGCGTAACGCCTGATCTCGACTGGTCCGACGATATCTTCCAGGTGGTAGGCGGGTCTGGCGTCGAGCCGGATGCCGAAGAACCTCGGTATCGATTTGAGAACGTCTGTGAACAACGGGGCAGTTGCACCGTTCATGATCATCTCCGTCCCGTCGTCGCCGTGGCCTCGCAGGAGAACGAAGCTCGTTGCTCGGTGGCGATCGGCTGGTGTGTTGAATTGAGGCCGCAGCGGCAACGAATGGCCAACCTCCGACCGACAGTAGAGGCGCTTGCTCAGAGCAGGTGGGAGCGGGGCTTTCTGCGCGGCTGAGTGGCCGATACGACGTTGCGTCGTAGTGATATTAGAGAGTGCGCCAATTGATGTTACTTACTCGTGACCCGCACGAGCGATTGCTCTTCCCGCTGGTCGGCGACAGGCAACGACGACATTGCCTCTTCAAAGAACAGAGAACGGCGAGGCAAGCCTCGCCGTTCAGTGTCGATCCGACGCTGTTATTGCTTGGTCGGAATGTTGACCTTGTCGATGCCGTGGATGACACCGTTGCTGGAACCAATATCGGCGGAGGTCACCAGCGCGCCGTCGATGCTGACCTGGTCGTTGGCGAACACGATCGGGGCAGACTGACCGTTGACCGTCCTGGCCGCGTCCCACTTGCCGACATCAGCCACGGTCTTGCGGCCGCTCACGACGTGGTAGTTGAGCAGGGACACGAGCTCTTCCTTGTTCTCGGGCTTGAACAGATTGTCCAGCTTGCCCGCCGGAAGCTTCTCGAATGCCGCATCAGTCGGTGCGAACACCGTGAAGGGGCCTGCGCCGCGCAGCGTATCCGCCATGCCAGCACGATCGATGGCTTTTCCGAAGGTTTTGAACGAGCCATTGGCAGCGGCGGTGTCGACGAGGTTCTTATTGGTGGGGGAATTGTTGATGGTGTTCATGATGGTTGCCTTTGAAGCGATCCGCAGTGGCACGGAATCGAAGATGGCCGAAGCCTGGCCCCTGCCGATGGCAGGAGCGATGGGGCTCAGTGCGGATGGGGGGTGGGTCGTGCAGCGCGGCTGAGTGGCCGTCACGACATTGCGTCGCGATGCCGCCGGAGCATGCGCGCCACGACGTGAGACAAGTGTGAGGCGCAACAGGCAGACAGCCTCGTATTGCACGCAGCGTCCCGCGATTGCCGGAGAGGGCGAGCCGCATGCAGCGAAGTGGCTGGCCTGCATCCTCGACCGCAGGTTGGATCAGCTCCGGCGCGTCATAGCAGATGGCGCAGCGTCGGCAGGTACTTCTCGCTGGAGCCGGTGTTGACCGCGACCACCCGCTCGCCGCGCCGGACGAGGCCTCGGTCGAGTAGCTGCGGTAGCGCCGCGAGGCAGGCTGCGCCTTCCGGCGAGATCCAGTCGTGCGTGCGGCGCCACGTCGTTGCGAGTTCGGTTTCGATCTCCGCTTCATCGACCGCGACCGCCGCGCCGCCGCTCGCCCGGATGATGTCCAGCACGCGGAAATGACCGACGCCGCCGGGCACGTTGAGGCCCACGGCGAGGGTCTGGCCCGCCTCGACGACGGTCGTGTCCGCCGCGCCGTCGTCGAATGCACGCACAAGCGGCGCCGTTCGTGCGCTCTGCACGCATAGCATTCGCGGGCGTCGCGCATCGATCATGCCGAGTGCCTCGAGCTCGTCCCACGCCTTCCACATGCCCAGCACGCCGGTGCCGCCGCCGGTGGGATAGATCACCGCGTCGGGCAACGACCAGCGTGTTTCGCCCGGCAGCGGCTCGGCGAGTTCAAGGCCGAGCGATTTCTTCCCCTCGATCCGCCACCCCGGTTCCTGAAACGTCGCGACGGAAAACCAGCCATTCGGGATGTAGCGCTCCTTGAGGAACGCGCCGGCCTCGCGGATGGTCGGGCCGACCAGCTCGAGCATCACGCGATCGGGATAGCGCTTGGCGGCCGCGGCGACGCCGCCGAGAATCGGCATCGGCGTGTCGTCCGGCATTGCGACAACGACACTCAGTCCGCCTTCGAGTGCGTAACGCACCAGCGAATCGCCGGCGTTGCCCTGCGTCGGCACCGCCAGCCTGGTCAGACCCAGGCGTCGCGCCTGCGCGGCGACCATCGCCATGCCGCGATCCTTGAAGCTCTGCGTCGGGTTCGCGCCGTGGCCGGGATGCGCCTTGCCTTCGTCCTTGAGCTGGAGCGCAAGGCCCGCCTTTGCCGCGACCGGATGCGTCGAATAATCGAGCAGCGCCGTCGCGCCTTCGCCGAGCGGGACCAGATGCGCGGCGTCGACGGGATTGTCGGCATCGAGCGCCATCAACGCGCCAAAGCGCCACAGGTCGCGACGCTGCGGGCGATACCACGCCGCGTCCGGTTTCTCGCGCGCCAGTCGCTCGAGGTCGAGCACCATCTCGACCGGCCGGCCATCGACCGGATCGAGGTTCATCGGTACATCGGCGGAATACTCGACGCCGGAGGCGATACCGCGAACGCAGCGGACGTAGGACATGGGCGGACCCGATCGGAGTTCCGTCCTTGTCGCAGCCGCGCGCCCGGATTGCAACCATGCGCGGACCAGGAAGCGAAACGGCCGGCAAGGGTGCCGGCCGTTCCTGATGTTGCAGCTTGCTGTTGCCGGCTCAGAACGGCATGTCGACTCGCGCCCCGATGGACTGGCTGTAGCCCGTGTCGTTGTTGAGCGTGCTGTCGAAGTCGAGCGAGAGGGCCACGTTGCCGCGCAGGATCAGCGTGCCGCCGAGGCCGATGACGAACTGGTTCTTCTCCATTTGTGCGGGGCTGACCAGATAGCCCGGGCCCACGCCGACGAGGTCCGCATAGAACACGCTGGCGTTATCGGCCCCCTCGAAGTGGCGGCGGTACTCGAAGCGTCCACGCGGCACGACGTTACCGAGCCTGGTGTTGAACAACATCTCGCCGCGCACGCCGAGCGTTCCGGTCGTCATGCGAACCGTCTGTTCGTTGTAGTGCAGGGCACTGACGCCGGTCGCCGACTCGGTGTAGGTGTCCAGGCGCGTGGTCATGGCGTCCAGTCGGCCATACGGTGACACCATCCACGTGTCTTCACGGCGCTCGTAACCCGTCGCCAGTGAACCGAAGACCTGGTCACCCTGACGCGAACCCTGGGCGAGGTCGCCGGTATCGGTGACGTAGCGATCCAGGTCGAAATCGAGTGCGCCGTAGCCCAGCACGCCGTCAACGAACCACTTCTGCGCCGGACGCAGGCTGCCGTAGATCGCCACCATGCCTGCCGTGCCGGTGCTCCTGGAGCCGCTGTTGCCTATGTCGCTTTCGTCGCGCGCGTAGCCGGCGCCCACGCCGAGCGAGGCGAGGTCATTGAGGCGGTAGTCCGCGCCAAGACTGATGCCGTCGGTGCGGAAGTCGAAATCCGACTGGTTCGTGGTGGCATCGCGCTGCCCGAGGTCGATGCGGCCGTCGACCCAGAACCCAAGCGGCTTCTGTCTGGCATCGGAGGCAGCCGCGTCCCTGGCAGGGCGGGGCACTGCTGCGCGGTCGGTTTCGTTCGCGACCACCGGACGTTGCGCCGTGTCGTCATCGGACCGGGTGTTGCGCAGGCCATTGGGCTGGACGCCCGTAGGCGTCAACGTCACGCCGACGCCGTATGCACTCACATCCAGCGATGAGGTCGAGCCTGCCCAGCCATTGCCGTGCAGTCGTTCGAGTCGTCGGTTGAAATTGCCCAGCTGCGTCGTCGCGAAGCGGCGTGCCGCGTCCGCCTGCGCGGCCACCAGGCCGTTTACCTCCGCGTCCCTGGAAGGATCGAGGCGCGCATTGACGGTTACCGTCACGGTGCCCTGGGTCGTGCCGTAGGCGTTGCTCAGGCTGTAGGCGATCGTTGCGGTACCGACGAAGGCCGGCGTCGGCGTGTAGACGATGCCCAGTCCTTGCAGGACGGTCTTGCCCTCGGTCGGTTGCGAATCGATGACCAGCGCGGTGAACGGACCACCGCTCGCGCGCGCCGCCACATCGATCGTGATGGGCGAGCCCGACACGGTCGTAACGCTCAACGGTGCCACGGTCGGCGCTGGCGGATTCAACTGCATGCTCACCGTTGCCGGGGCCGAGCTGCCACCGGCATTGATCGCCGTATAGGTGAAGCTGTCCGTCCCGACGTAACCCGAGTCAGGCACGTAGGTCGCGCTGAAGCCCGCCGTGCTCACCGCAGCAGGCTGCATACCACCGGAAATGGCGGACGCTGCGGGCGCGTTGACCGTCACCGTGCCGTGCGCGGGCTGGGTCACGATCGTCACGCCTGTCGCAGTACCGCCACTGATGTCGAACGCAATCGTGAAGCGGTTGCTGCCGCCGGTCGTGAAGGTGGTTGCGACATTGTTGGCCACCGGCACCTGCGGATTGATCGTCAGGCTCACGACTGCCGCTGCGGACGTACCGCCCGCGTTGGTTGCGGTGTAGCTGAAGCTGTCCGTGCCGCTGTAGCCGGCGCTCGGCGTGTAGGTGATCGTCGTACCGGAAACGCTGACCGCACCGTGTGCGGGCTGCGTGGAAACGGCAAGACTGGTCGGCGTGCCGCCGTTGATGACGGATGCCAGGTCGATCTGCGTGGCGGCATCGAAAGCCACCGTCACGCTCTTCGCGCCGGCCACCGGCAATTGCGGATTGATCGTCAGGCTCACCGCTGCCGCTGCTGACGTACCACCCGCGTTGGTTGCGGTGTAACTGAAGCTGTCCGTGCCGCTGTAGCCGGCGCTCGGCGTGTAGGTGATCGTCGTACCGGAAACGCTGACCGCACCGTGCGCGGGCTGCGTTGAAACGCCAAGGCCGGTCGGCGTACCGCCGCTTATGACGGATGCCAGGTCGATCGGCGTGGCGGTATTGAAGTTCACCGTCACGCTCTTCGCACCGGCCACCGGCACCTGCGGCGTGATCATCAGGGTTACCAGTGAAGCGGACGAGCCACTGACGTTGGTTGCCGAGTAACCGAAGCTGTCGCCGCCCGTGTAACCCGGTGCCGGCGTATACGTCGCGACCGTACCGCTGATCGTGACGCTGCCGTGCGCCGGCGTCGTGGTGACAGCTACGCTGCTTGCCGCACCGCCGGAGATCGCAGTCGCCAGATCGATCGCGGTGGCTGTATTCCAGGGCACGATCTTGCCGATGGGCCCTGCAATTGGCGCCGCCGGGTTCGTCACGACGTTGTAGCCGCGGCTGGTCGTGAATCCGTGGCTGTCGGTCGAGGTGATGGTGAAGGTGAAGCTGCCGGGCGCCGACGGGGTGCCGGTCAGCCCGCCGGCCAGACTCAGCGTCAGGCCGCTCGGCAGGCTGCCGGTCGTGACCGCATAGCTATACGGCGAGCTGCCGCCGCTGGTGCTCAGCGTCTGGTTGTATGCAGTGCCCTGGATGGCATTCGGCAGCGTCGCCGGCGACAGGCCCAAGGTCGGCGCCGCCACCGTCAACGTGTACGTCTGCCACACCGGCATCGAGCCGTTGCCGCCCGTGCTGTCGCTGCCGGTGATCTGGAAAGCCACGCTCCCGGCGCTGGTCGGCGTGCCGGACAGGGTGCCGGTCGCGGAATTGAAGCTCAGGCCGGTCGGCATGGTTCCGCTGGTGATCGCCAGCGTGTACTGATACGGCGCCACGCCTCCGGAGACAGTGAAGCTCTGGCTGAAGGCGGTGCCGACGTTGCCGGTGAACGCACTGCCGATAGCCGGAGTCATTGCCAGCGTCGGCGGGGAAATGACGATCGCCAACAAGGCGCTGTCCGCGTGGAAAGGTCCGTCGCCGGTAGTGCTGTCCTGCGCGCGCACGCGGAAACTGAAAACGCCGGCGTCGGTCGGCGTACCTGACAGGGTGCCGTTCGACGCCAGGCTCATCCCCGCGGGCAAGGAGCCGGAAAGCAGGGTGTAGGTATACGGCGCGGCACCGCCGCTCGCGCCGGCGAGCGAGTGGCTGTACGCCTGGCCAGCGTTACCCAGCGGTGCCGCCGTCGGCGAATAGGTGATCGTGGGATTGACCACCGTGATGCTCACCGTCGCCGGGGCCGAAGTGCCACTGGCGTTGGTGGCGGTATAGCTGAAGCTGTCCGTGCCTGCGAAGGACGCGTTCGGCGTGAAAGTGATCGTGGTTCCAACCGCCGTTGCGGTGCCATGCGCAGCCTGGGTGGCAACGGCAACGCTGGTGGCTGCACCACCGGACAGGCTGAGCGTGACCGGGTTGTTGCTGCTCTGGTAGGGGACCGTGAGGCTCGCCGGATTCGCTACCGGCGGATTGGTGTAGGTGAACTGATCGGCAGCACTGGAGGCGCTGACACCGCCACTGGTCGCCACCCTCACGTCAACGGTACCGGCCGCACGCGCGGGCGAGGTTGCGGTGATCGAAGTTGCGCTGTTGACGGTGAACGAGCTGGCACTGGTCCCGCCGAAGCTGACCGACGTCGCACCGATGAAGCCGGTTCCCATGATGGTGACCGTCGTGCCGCCGGCCGACGGCCCCGAATTCGGCGCAACACCGCTGACGTCCGGCGCAGAAAGGTAAGTGAATTGATCCGATGCGCTGGTCGCGCTGGTGCCGCCTGAGTTGGTAACGGTGATGTCGACCGTACCGGGCGAGCCGGCAGGCGATGTAGCGGTAATCGTGTTCGCGCTGTTGACGCTGAATGAGGCGGCGTTGGTTGCGCCGAAACGGACGGCCGTCGCACCCAGGAAGTTGCTGCCGTTGATGGTCACGCTCGTGCCGCCGACGACGGGGCCGGAGCCGGGGGACACGCTGGAAACGGCAGGCGCGGGTGCGGTGTACGTAAACTGATCCGACGCACTGATCCCGCTGTTGCCGCCGGGCGCCGTCACCATCACGTCAACGATTCCCGGCGAGCCGGCCGGCGACGTGGCGGTGATCGAGGTATCACTGTTGACGATGACCGCGCTGGCATGGGTCGCGCCGAACCAGACCGCCATCGTGCCGGTGAAGCCCGTACCGTTGATCGTCACGCTAGTGCCGCCCGCAGTCGGGCCGGAAGCGGGCGCAACGCTGATGATCGTCGGCGGAGCAATGTAGGTGTACTGGTTGCCGCTACCCGTCGCACTGGTGCCGCCCGGAGTCGTGACGGTCACCTGCACGGTGCCAGGGGAATTCGATGGAACCCTCGCGGTGATCGACGTTGCGGTGTTGTCGAGAATCGTGGCGGCAGCAGCACCAAACCTGACGGCGGTTGCACCGCTCAGGTTCGTGCCGGTAAGAGTCACGCTATTGGCGCCCGACGTGGGCCCGGAGGAAGGCGAGACCGCCGTGACCGTCGGCGCGGGTGTCCCACCGGTCATGTTGATCGTGACCGTGATCGGCTCACCGGCCCAGTTGTACCAGAGCACGTTATTCGTGCCGGTAAACCCCGGACTGGGCGGCGTGTAATACAGGATGTCGTCGGGCGGCAGCCAGACGACTCCCTTGAGGCCGCCGCCTTCTGCGGGCATATCGGCGATATCGCCCATGGGAGACGTATAGGCGCTGTCACCCATGAGACACGCCGCGCTCTCACCCGCGCTGAAGGTGTGCGCGTAGCGGCCGGTTCGACCGTCGTTGGTGACATTCCAGGTGAACGAGCAAGGCGCAGCGTTGGCCACCGGCATGGCCAGGGCCAACAACAAGAAGGCCGCCATGCGAACGGTCGCTGCACTTCCCATCAACGCGCGCAGCCAACGCCATTGCCGGCTTCCGCCGAACACGATCGAACCCAGTGCCATCCTTGTTTTCCCCTGTATTTGTTTCAGTTGGCTCGCCCGCTCGATCACGTGGCGCAGCCATGGCCGTCAGCAGCTGATGAACTGCCGGCCTTGGGCGACCTGGTGAGCGTGTCGAACTGATGTTGCTGGGCGGCCGTCGGCAGCGCCCAATTCCCCTGACGGTCATTTTCATGACCGCGATCACTATATCTCGTTCAGATATCCGCCCAAGGTTGCAAGCGCCGCCGGATATGAAACGCCCGATTCGGCAAAAAATGCCGGTGCGGGCGCAAATGGACACTGCAGGAATCGTGCCTGGGTGCTACGCACCAATCGTCGCCATGGAGCGCGTCCAGGGCGCCTCGTGTGAGGCCAGACGATTCAGCGAAGCCGAAGCGTTACCCCATCGGGCAAGTGCTGCGCGAAATCCCTGATCGCTTCGATGATCGGTGCAGTTTCGCCGAGCCACCACCAATGCGCGGTCCCGGGCAACTCGAGCCACCTGGCACCGGGAATGGCCGTCGCGACGTGGCGGCCGGCATCGACGCGCACGGCACGGTCGCCCGTTCGATGCATGACAAGCGTCGGAACGCGCACCTGCGGCAGCAAGGCACGCACATCACTCTGCGCGAGCGTGCGCAGGACGGACTGCATGCAGCGCGGGCTGGATCCCAGGCGCAACATGCGCGCCCACCAGCGCTGCAACAACGGATCGCCCGCGTGGTCCGGCGCGAAGGTGTCGATGGCAGCCGGTCGGCCCCATTGCGCGACGAGCGCATCGAGCCAGCGTGCATAGCGCTCGGCCGTCAGCGCCCACGGATAGTCGTGGGCGGCGGTACCTCGCGCAAGCGTTGCCCACAGGGCCAGCCCCGCGACGCGCTCCGGGTGCTCCACCGCGAGCCTGATCGCGATCGGCCCACCTTCGGACACCGCGAAGACGAGCGCGCGTCGACTGCCGACTGCATCCAGTACCGCCAGCGCGTCTGCGCTGCTCACGGTCGTGTCGGCGGGATCGACCGTGCGATCGGAGAGCCCGACGCCGCGGCGGTCGTAAAGAATCAGTCGGAAGTCGCGCGCGAGTTCGTGGAAGAAGGGCGCGGGGCCACCGGGTTCCCACGCCTGCTCCAGGTTCGAGATGAAGCCGCTGATGAAAAGCACATCGAGCCGGCCGCTGCCCAGCACCTGATAGGCCAGGTGAACGTCGTCGTTGCGCGTGAAGCGCACGACCGGCGCGGGAGGTTCGTCGGCTGGCGTCGTCGTGGCGGCGTTGCGCGTGCGTACTTCATCGGCGAGCTGGAGCGTCGCGAATTCCGGCTCTATGTCGAGCTCATCGTGAAGGACCTGCCTGCATCGATCGAACTGCTGCAACGCCGCGCGAGGCTGGCCAGCGGCGGCATACAGCCGGATGAGTCGGCGCTGCGCGGCCTCGTCAAGCGGATCGATCGTGACCAGTTCCTGCGCATGATGGAGCGCGCGCTCGTGCCGATGAGTTCCTTCCAGCTGCGTTGCGAGCTGCGCCAGCGCCTGCGCGCGCGCCTGGCGCAGCGATTCGCGCTGCCGTTCGAGCCACGCCGAGAGCTCGTCGCATTCGTCCAGCGCCAGGCCCTCCGCGAACTCCGCGGCGGCCACGCGCGTCGCGTGCTCGAGGGCGGCGAGCACCTCTTCGCTCGCGTCGCCGTGCGAGCGATACAGTCCCTGGGCGAGGGAGCGGCGCAGCAATGCGAGATCGGTGGCGACACACACCTCGTTCGCGAGTGCGACGGTTTGACGATCGGCGACAAGCGCGTCGTGCCCCACGTGGCTCGACATCTCGTGCAACAAGCGGCGCATGCGCCCGCGTGCATCGACTTCGTCGGCATCGGGCCAGAGCATCGCAGCGAGGCGGGCGCGACTCATCGGACGCGCCTCGGCGGCGAGCAGGGCGAGAAGGGCCTGCTCGCGCCGTGCGCCCGGCTCGAACACACTGGACCCGTGCTCGATGCGCACCGGCCCGAGCACGCGAAGCGCAACAGAGGCCGGCACCTCAGTGCTCATGCAACTGCCCGCTCGAGACATTCGACATGGGTTCGACGCGACCGCGAACGCATCCAACCGGCGATCCCGGCGACCACTTCATCGGGGTTCCGCGCCCAGGAAAAGTGACGCCTCCACGGTGCGTCGGACGCGACACCGTCGATCTGCCGACGCTCGATTGCGCAGGATGCGAGCTTCGCGAGCAACTCGGTCGCCGCGCCCGTTGGCGCCACCGGATCGGCACGGATTTCGAGCGACAGGACAGGGAGCACGATGCCATTGAGCGCCTCCTCGTAGTCGATTCTACTGCCCGCACAGCGGTACCGGCCGGTGGTTGCGTTGTAACTCCAGTCGGCCATCAGACGACGCGGCTGATCGCCGCCGAAGCCCAGCCTGCGCCCTGGATAACGGGGCAGCAATGCAGCCGCGACGCGCACCGCCTGCACCGCAAGGCCTGCGCGCCACCGCAACGATTGCGGCCACGCGCGATAGTGAGCGGTGCCACTCGCCACCAGGATCAAACCCGCGAGGCCGGATGCCGCGTGCACTGCCGCCAGGCTGCCGAGCTGGCCACCCAGGCTATGGCCGACGAGATACATGGGCCGACCAGGAAACTGCGCGGCAATCGCGGCGATCAACGACGGGATGTCCTGTTCGACGATTTCGCGATAGCCGAATCGCTCGCCTCGCCGTGCGAGCGCTTCGTTCTCGCCCTGTCCGCGCAGATCGGCCAGCACTGTCGCGCCCGCGGTGGCTTGCGCAAGCGCTTCGGCGAACGGTGTATAGAAGCTCGCCGCGACTCCCATCGCCGGCAGGCAGACGAACACCGGCGCGCGCGTGCATGGCCGGGAATGATTGAAGATGACGATGGGCATCGCCTGGTCGTCATCGGCGAACCATGTTCTGCTGGGATCGAAGATCGTCATGATCGGCTCCAGGTTCGGTAAGGAGCCTTGAGCCTAGCGAGCGGGCGTCCGCTGATCGTCCGCTGGCGATTCGACTGGATTTGCGATGCACTTTGTCGCCGTGGCAGATCTATTACGCCTGGGAACAGCGCGGTGCTTGACCTGAAGCGATCATCCGTCGAAAGCAGTCATCAACATCCCGAGACGGTCGGGCAGCCAGTCACGACCCGCGGTGTCCCCGTACGCCGACGCCATGCTCATACACGAGCTTTCCGCCCATCCTTCCGGCGAAGCACATGACGACGAAGCCGGTCGCGCTGAGTGCCACGCCGAGCGCGCCGGGGCGCGTCAGCGTGGTTCCGTCCAGGCGCAGGAACAGGCTCGCCGCGTAGCAGCACCAGGCGGCCATCATGAGCAGCATGTGGCGATTGACGTCGCGGCTGGTCGGGCTGTCTGCGTCCACTTTCAGCAGTTCGATGAAGCCTGCCGCCATTGCAGCCAGCGCGGTGAGCGTGCCCACCACGATCGAGATGCCCGCGAATCGCCATGCGGGTTCTCCCCAGTGGAAACCCGCAAGGTCGCCGGCGGTGGCCAACGACCAGGTTGCGATCGGAAAGTGGACCAGTGCAGGGTGCAGCGGGTGTTTCATACACCGAGTACCGCGCTCAGCAACGTGAGGAAGCCCGCTACTGCGACGCCCGCGTGGATGAACACCACGCCTTTCGGGGCGACCTTCTTCCGCAGGTGGATCGACGCGAGATAGAAGCCGCCGAGCGCAGCGAGCACCAGCAATCCAAGCGCGGCGGTGACGCGTCCTGCTGCCGAGCCCTGCAGCACCACGACGACCAGCAGCGCCAGGCCGGTGGCTCCCAGCAAGGCGTGCAGGATCGAGATGGCCCAGGGCGCCAATCGCCCCCGGAGCACGCTCGATGCAAGCACCAATCCACCCAGCGCGGCTACGGCGAAGATGCACAACGCATAGATCAACATGTCGATTCTCCGTCAGGTAAGGGATCGAACGACGCGGCGATGGGATGTCACTCGCCGCGCGGGTTTGCGTCTACAACAGCAAGCCGTCGCATCACCGCGTCGGTCATGCGATCGCATCGTGTGCCCAGGAACGGAAACACATCGCCCAGGCTTTCAGACAGCGTGTCGTGCAATGCCGCACGCAGGAGGCGGCGCGCGCGATGCAGGCGCGTCTTCACCGTTTCGGCGCGGAGCTCCAGGCTCGCCGCGGTTTCCTCGACCGTGCAGCCTTCGATCTCGCGCATGACGAACACGATCCGGAACGCTTCGGGCAGGCGGTCGATGGCCTCCTCCAGCAGCGTGCGCGCCTGTTCGCGCGCCGCTGCGATCGCAGGGTCCTCGTGGCCGAACTTCGCGGGGAAGGGAACGATGCTTGCGCTGTCCATCTGCGAGGCCTCGATCTGTTCGACGTCCACCACCCATCGCCGCCGGCGCAGTCGCCCGTTGGCTTCGTTGAGCACGATGCGGGTCAGCCAGGTCAGCAGCGCTGCATCACCGCGGAAGTCGGGAAGTTTTTCGAACGCGTGCACGTAGGCTTCCTGGACCACGTCCTCGGCTTCGGCATCGTCATTGACCACGCCACGTGCCACTCGGAAAAGGCGCTGGTTGCAGCGCCGCATGATGTCGCGGAAGGCGTCGCGGTCGCCGCGCTGCACCGCATCCACTAGTGCCGTGTCGTCCATCGACGCGTAGTCGATGCGCAGCGTGTTGCCTGGCCTGACCATGTGTTTCTCCTGGCTCTACCCATCGGATGCAGCAACGGGCGGGAGGTTCCCGGGTCGAAACCGTTCGGGCCCCGGGTGCCATCAGGCGCCGTCCCGCGGTAATGCGCAACGTCTGCTTCGGGTAGATGGTGGATGATCGGCCGGGCGAGACCGCGTATGCGGTGCTAAGGTCCGCTTCCGCCCCCGAAGCAATCGTTGACCGATGCCAGCGGTCGCGGGGCCAGTGCCTTCCGACGCAGGGCAAGATCAAGGAGGAGACGTGGCAGTCGAAGTAGCCATCCGCAGGGCGCAGGCAGGCGACGAACACGCCTTGTCGCTGGTCGGCCAGGCGACATTCCTGGAGACGTTCTCGGGTTTTCTTGACGGGGCCGCGATCACGCAACACTGCCGCAACGCGCATTCGCCCGCGCAGTACCTGCATTGGCTGGGCGACGCACGGTCAGCAATCTGGCTGGCAGGCGTCGCTCCGGGTGATGCGCCCATCGGCTACGTCGTCGTCACGACGCCAGATCTGCCTGGCGCCGATACCGCCCGCGATCTGGAACTGAAGCGCATCTACCTGCTGGGGCGCTATCAGGGCGGTGGCCTGGGCAAGCGTTTGCTGGGGCAGGCGATCGAGCATGCACGGAATGTTGGAGCAGCCCGCCTGCTGCTGGGCGTCTTTGCCGGAAACCAATCGGCCATCGCCTTCTACACGAAGCAGGGGTTCACGCACTTTGCGGATCGCCGGTTCGTGGTCGGTGGAACCGCGTACGAAGACCATGTGATGAGTCTGGATCTGGGTGGATGATCGGACTCGCTTCCGCGTGGTGAGTGAAATGGTCCACTTCCGATCCATGGCCGGCGGATCGGAGATCCTCGCGACGAACTCGTGACGAATGGATAACGACCGTTTCCGGCCCCATGGCGGACATGTGGTCGCCGGTCTATCCTGCCCGGATGACTCGGTACGCCCACGAGATCATCCATTGGAATTTTGGCTTCGACGCGCCAGGTGCGCGTGCCTCGGCCCCTGAATGACGGCGTTGAACCCGCGCCCCCGGATGCACCGCATGCTAAGACTGACCGACCTCAACCTGCCGCTGGATCACTCCGAGGCGGCGCTTCGCGAAGCGATCCTTGCGCGACTGGGCATCGGCGACGACGAACTGCTCGGCTACACCATCGCCAAGCGCAGTTATGACGCGCGCCGACGTGGCGCGATCGTGCTGATCTATTCGGTCGATGTGGACACGCCGCGCGAAGCCGACATCCTTCGACAGCTGCAACTGGACGCCGAAGCCGCCGAGTTCGCGCGCGCGGGCGACAAGAGCAAGGTGATGCCCACGCCGGACACGAGCTACAAGTTCGTTGCCCGCGCGCCGGAACACCTTCCGCTGCGCCCTCTCGTCATCGGCATGGGGCCGTGTGGCCTGTTCGCAGGCCTCGTGCTCGCGCAGATGGGCTTCCGGCCGATCATCCTCGAGCGCGGCAAGGCCGTTCGCGAACGCACCAAGGACACGTGGGGACTTTGGCGCAAGAAGGTGCTGAACCCCGAATCGAACGTGCAGTTCGGCGAAGGCGGGGCGGGCACATTTTCCGACGGCAAGTTGTGGAGCCAGATCAGCGACCCGAAGCATTATGGGCGCAAGGTCATCGAGGAGTTCGTCAAGGCGGGTGCGCCGGAGGAGATCGCCTACGTCAGCAAGCCGCACATCGGCACGTTCCGCCTTGTGTCCATGGTGGAAGAAATGCGGGCGACGATCGAATCGCTGGGCGGTGAAATCCGATTCAGTCAGCGCGTCGACGATCTGCTGGTGGAGACCGACAGCGCCGGTACGCGCCACGTGCGCGGTGTGACGCTCGAAGGCGGCGAGCAACTGCGCGCCGATCACGTCGTGCTGGCACTGGGCCACAGCGCACGCGATACGTTCGCGATGCTGCATGGGCGCGGCGTGTTCGTCGAAGCAAAACCGTTCTCGATCGGCTTCCGCATCGAACATCCGCAATCGCTCATCGATACCGCGCGCTTCGGCGCGCAGGCCGGGCATCCGCTGCTCGGAGCGGCCGATTACAAGCTCGTGCACCATTGCCGCAACGGTCGCTCGGTGTACAGCTTCTGCATGTGTCCGGGCGGCACCGTGGTCGCCGCGGCCAGCGAGCCCGGGCGCGTGGTCACCAATGGCATGAGCCAGTACTCGCGCAACGAACGCAACGCGAATGCGGCGATCGTCTGTGGCATCTCACCCGAAGATTACGCGCGCTACGGCGAGGGCCCGCTGGCCGGTATCGAGCTGCAGAGGCACTGGGAAGCGCGGGCGTTCGAGCTCGGGGGCGGAGAGTACGAGGCGCCGGGGCAACTGGTGGGCGATTTCCTGAAGGGCAGGGCGTCCAGCACGTTCGGCACGGTACTGCCCTCGTACAAGCCCGGCGTGCGCCTGGGCGACCTGGCGCCATCGCTGCCCGAGTACGCGATCGAGGCGATCCGCGAGGCGCTGCCGGCTTTCGAAAAGCAGCTCCGGGGCTTCGCGATGCACGACGCGGTATTGACGGGGGTGGAAACCCGCACGTCCTCGCCAGTGCGGATCAAGCGTGGCGAAGACGGCCACAGCGTGAACACCCGCGGACTGTTTCCCGCAGGCGAGGGCGCAGGCTACGCGGGCGGCATCCTGTCGGCCGGGGTCGATGGCATCCGCACGGCGGAAGCGGTCGCGCTCGACATTGTTTCGCGCGCCGCGCGCGCAGCGTAGCGTTTGCTCATGCGGGGTTCGTGGATTGTTGCGTTCCTCTGTTCCGTAGCGCAATCCATGCGGTTTCGATCCTTGGCGCCACTGCCCGCACGATAATCCGGCGCGCCCCACGTCAGGAGAACGACATGTTGCAGATGCGTCCAGGCTGCGAGTGCTGCAATGTTGATCTGGCGCCGGATTCAACCGACGCATGGATCTGTTCGTTTGAGTGCACGTTCTGCACGAACTGCGTCGAATCAGTGCTCGGCGGTCGGTGTCCCAACTGCGGCGGGGCGTTTTCCAGGCGTCCCACTCGCGTCGGTGGCGCCCTGGAGAGAAACCCGGCATCGACCGAACGGGTGTTCAAGACCGGTGGCTGCGCTCCGGCAGCCTGACACGCCATTGAAGCCGCATCCCAACGGGGGATACGCTTCGTGCCGATTCGCCGCCCCATACTGCAAAGCACCCTTCCACCATTGTCCGGAGACTCCATGCGTCGTCGCGACTTCCTCAGTGCAGCGGTAGCCACCACCGGCGCGCTCATGCTGCCCGGCCAATCGGTCTTCGCCGCACCTTCCGGCGTGGCTGGCTTGACATCATTGACCGTCGGCGCGAAACCGATCTCGGCGCAGGAGCGCCTGGCCCGGATCGCCAGGCTGCAACGGTTGATGGTGGAGCAGGAGATCGGCGCGCTGATCCTGGAGTCGGGCTCGAGCCTGGATTACTTCACCGGAGTGCAGTGGCATCGCTCGGAACGCACGACCGCCGCCGTGATCCCGGCCCGCGGTGACGTCATTGTGGTGACGCCGGCGTTCGAAGAGCCCTCTGTTCGCGAGACGCTGGCCGTGGGCGGCGACGTACGCCCGTGGAACGAGCATGAAAGCCCGTTCGAACGTATCGTCGGCGCGCTGCGCGATCGCGGCGTGCGTTCCGGCGCGATCGCATTCGAACCGACGACGCGTGCGTTCATCGTTGACGGCGTGCGCGACGCAAGTGGCGGGGCGTACAACGTGGTGTCCGGCGACGCGCTTGTGAAAGCCGTCCGGCTGATCAAGTCGCCGGCCGAACTCGCGCTGATGCAGGCCGCCAACAACGTCACCCTGACGGCGCTGCGCTACGTGCATGGCAACGTCCGCGTGGGGATGCGCCCCGACGAGATCGCCGCCATGACGGACGCCGCCACCGCCGCGCTGGGCGGCGACCCGGGTTTCGCCCTCGTGCTGCTCAATGAGGCCAGCGCCTATCCGCATGGTTCCAAGCAGCCGCAGACCGTGCGCGAAGGTTCGGTCGTG
>Ga0209256_1001178_pt1 | contig 29402 bp, 27 predicted proteins | sample AraplaCol_mCL_r2_2_FD_184270 | JGI IMG/M metagenome (GOLD analysis project Ga0209256, IMG submission 184270) | Arabidopsis root microbial communities from North Carolina, USA - plate scrape MF_Col_mCL_r2 (SPAdes) (version 3) | ecosystem: Host-associated > Plants > Roots > Endosphere | place...
GCTGGCCGACGCCGCCGCCACCTTCACCGGCCTGATCGGCGAAGGCGCCGTGATCCGCCGCGGCGAAGGCGAGCGCACCAAGGAAAGCGCCGTGGTCGACTTCCACCACGCCATGCAGTGGCTGCGTGACGAAGCGGAACGTACCGTGAGCAAGCAGCGCTACAAAGGTTTGGGCGAGATGAACCCGGAGCAGCTGTGGGAAACCACCATGGACCCAACCGTCCGCCGCCTGCTGAAGGTGCAGATCGAAGACGCGATTGCCGCTGACCAGATCTTCACCACGCTGATGGGCGATGATGTGGAACCACGCCGTAACTTCATCGAGACCAATGCTCTGCGCGCGGGTAACATCGACGTATAAAACTCGAAGATCGCTGCACCAAAGGCCCATGGAATCATCCCCATGGGCCTTTTTAATATTGGAGACAGAATGGATCAACAACCAGCAAACCTGGAACAGGCATTAGCGGCCGCACGCGCCGCAGGCGTGAACCGGCCTGCGTTCAAGCGGCAGCCAACCTGGCAAGAGCTCAAAATGGACGGCCACCTGAAACGCCTTGGATGGGGTGTGCTGGTTTATCTCCTGGCCTTGGCGGCCTTCTGGGCAGGCGTCCTCAATGGAGCTTACGAAACGCCGCAGATATGGCTGGCCAGCCTCGCCGCCCTGCTCCTCAGCTACGGCTTCATGTCACTGAATGCCTATCTCGTGCAAGCCAGGCTCAATCAGCTTGACCTGAGCAAAAGCGGAGCCTGGCAGGTATGGGTCGGTGCAATTTTCCTGAATCCGGCCGTCATTGGCGGCTATGTTTCGCTTTCAGTATTCTTCCGGGCGCGCGGCGCCAAGCGCACTCTCGAAGCCAGGGAGTAAGGAAGCCATGACAGATCAGGAAAACAAGCAAGTCCCTGAGGTTCTTGGAAAGATCGAGCTTACCCTTTCCCAGATGCTCGACACGCGGCGCGAAGGCAGCAAAACCCAAAGCGACTGGATCGCTGCTGACCTTCGACTTCGCGAAGAACTACTGAAGAGCCAGAAGGCTTGATTGAATCCAACAGGATCACCCGGCGAACATATTAGCGCCTAGTTCTGATGGGCATGCTGGCTGGGATCATGCTCTTGATTGGCGTAGGCTTGATAACCGAGTCGTGGTGGCTGCCGATTGTCATGGGCGGGCACTAATGACTAGTGGGCTTTGCCTGCACCACCTTGCCATTGTTTAGGCGGCCAAGCAACTCCTCGCGATTGGAATAGCATGACAACGGCATTTGACGAGTTTATGAGGCAGTACAAGCTGACCGACAATGAAAAGGCCGACGGCTAAAGCCGAAATGCTTTCATTGGACTGACCGAAGCTGAAGTAGAAACGGTCTTCGGCTTGCTGGTGAACGAACTTCCCTATTCGGCTGAATGGCTGGTTTTCGTTGGCCCCAAAAGAGCAATGGCCGTCATAAAGGCAAGAGAGGCAAGTCTTCGGAAAGACGCCTACGCGCATACGTATCTGATCCAGGAAGAATTGGTCCGGCATTCAGGCGACCTGGCGTAACAAGTCATCCTGACCGAAACGAATGAAAGCGCGGTAGCGCGCGCGACCATGGGGCCGCTGTCGGCGTAATGCATGGGCTTTTTATTTGCCTTAGTCTAAATTCTCACTATCGCGTCAAATTCCGTGACCGGTCCTTTATCCTCGTGTTAATGTAACCGCCAATTAGTTACTCAACTAACTTCCCCCCTTGGGTGATAACGGCGCGATAGTGAGGAGTATGCATTGGACACGCGACAAAGATTTCGTGATTTCATGATCCAGTCCGGCAAAGAAGAAAAGACAGCGGCGGAATATACCCGCTATATCGACCGGCTTTCTCAGCATTCTGGAACAGACATTTTCGCAATCAATAGCTCCAATGCCCTAGTGCCACTGGTGAAACGCTACGACTCAGGAGGCGTCGACTACGACGAGGGAAACGTTTATAACGGTGGTCCCCGTGCCGCCATCAAACAATACCTCTATTTCTTACAATCATCGGCATCCAACATCCAAGCACAAACAATGACAAATGAATTCGACGCACCGCCATTGAATCAGATCTTGTACGGTCCCCCAGGCACTGGCAAAACGTACCATACGATTGATGAGGCGTTGGCGATCCTGGATCCAATCTTCCTGAACGAAAACCAAAAGGATCGGACCAAACTTAAGAATCGATTCAAAGAACTAGAGTTGTCACAACACGTGCGCTTCGTGACTTTCCATCAAAGTTTCAGCTACGAGGACTTTGTTGAAGGATTGCGAGCGGAGCCAGATGAAGTAACTAAGCAGCTCAAATTCCTACCCGTTGACGGCGTATTCAAGTCAATTTGCGACGCTGCCATGGCAAAGGTAGTGGTGGACCAAATCCCTGATGTCGACGTGAGTGGTAACACAATTTGGAAGATGTCGCTAGGAAACCGCAACGACGAAAACTACGTTTATGAGGAGTGCATTGCGGAAGGACGAATCCTATTGGGATGGGGATCTGGGATCGATTTCTCCGCGGTAAGGACCAAGCAAGATATCATCACTGCGTTCCATGACAAGGGCATTATTTATACTAAGACGGACTACCCAGTCACCGCAGTAAACGCTTTTGTGTTGGGAATGCAGATTGGTGACTTAGTAGTCGTTTCGGATGGAAATTCGAAATTCCGCGCAATCGGCCAGATTACGGGTGGTTATGCCTTCCTATCTCGCGAACAACAGGATGATGAATTCACCCAAAGCCGTACGGTGCGATGGCTAAAGGTATTCGAGCCTTCTTCTCCATGCAGCTCGATCATGAGCAAGAACTTCATGATGAGGGCAATTTATCGACTCGGACCAGATGTGATTGATCGCAAAAAGCTGCGTGAGCTCCTGTCGGTGAAAGTAAACAGCGCAGTAGAACATAAGACACCCGACGCACGTGTACTAATCATTGACGAGATCAACCGCGGAAATATCTCTCGCATCTTCGGCGAATTAATTACTTTGATCGAGCCGAGTAAGCGCAGTGGTGGTAACGAATCCTTGTCTGTTGTGCTGCCATACTCAAAAGAGCCATTCAGTGTTCCGAACAATCTCTATTTGATTGGGACAATGAACACTTCGGACCGCTCCCTAAGTGGTCTAGATATCGCATTACGGCGTCGCTTCGTCTTTAAGGAAATGCCGCCGAGGCCAGACCTTTTGGAGGGAGTGAACATCCAAGGGGTCCATATGGACAAACTTCTCGACGTCATGAATCGCCGCATCGAGGCTTTACTCGACCGAGATCATTGCCTTGGACACGCCTACTTCTTGACATTGAGGGCGGATCCTTCAATTGAACGCCTGTCCCAAATCTTTTCGGAACAGATCGTGCCTCTTTTGAAGGAATACTTCTTCGAGGATTGGAACCGTATACGTTGGGTACTCAACGATCATCGCAAACAACGGGACAACTGCTTCGTAGTCCCTTCAGACAGCAGCCTAACCTCTCTGTTTGGGGACGATTTTGAAGGTCGCGTACAAGACAAGAGTTGGATGATTAACGAGGATGCCTTCGAACGAATCGAAGCCTACATTGGGATCATCGATAGCAATGCAGTCGCTACGCAGGCATTGCCGACTGGTTCGATCAGCAGTATCGAGTATGGGGGGTATCGACTAGAACGCTGGCCAGACCTAACCGTAAAGGTGTACGAGAATGGGGAAGTTCAGGTGGCTCTACCTATCTTAAGGAATTTGGCAGACGCATTGGGCGTCAGCCACCGAAATAACAAGGGTGGCGTGCACAACACACGGCAATTGGGTGCCCTTGTGATTAAAGCTGCACAACAGGCCACCGCTTGAAGAATTCAATCGTCGTTCGGGAGTACGCGAGGCTGACGACATGCTCAATAGAGCCGAGCTTGGACCGCGCTTCTATACCCAAAACCGCGTTCGACTATCTATGCCGACTGGCCAGTCAATTTCGAGCGGGCGGCGCGCAGCTATTGAACGTAGAGGGAAGTCAGTGGCTACGGCTCGACAACTTTGTCGGGATTCTAGAAACCCCATGTGGAACTTCCCTCGAAATCCTTCCAAAGCACGTCGATGCCGAGGGAGACAAGGAGGAGGCAAGAGCGCTGTTGGCGCGCATGATCCAGGCAGCGCTAGAATTGCCAGCCCGAGAGGTAGGCCCTGCCGAGATAGCCTTGTTCAAGGCACCTTTATCAGAGTGGGTACGACAACAGTTTTTGCATTCACTTGAACACCTGGTTAAGCGTGGTATGAAGTTCGATTATTTGCGTGTCGAGGAAGAGCAGCGTAACCTTCGCGGGCAACTAGACACGATCCGTCAACTCCGGCAAAGGCCAGACCGAAGTCATTACTTCCATACGCGCCATGACGTGTTTTCTCTCGACTTCCCAGAAAACCGACTAATCAAAGCAGCATTGGTTCGCGTGGCAAACTCCACGCAAAACCCAAACAATTGGCGCGTGTCACACGAGTTATTACAGGTCTTAGCAGAAGTGCCCGTATCTCGCTCGATCCAAACGGACTTCAAGGCTTGGCGCGGAGGACGCTTGATGGCCCACTACGCTCATATTTTGCCATGGTGCCAATTGGTACTTGGGCAGCATGTGCCGATGGCGGTACAAGGTAATTGGCATGGAATGAGCTTGCTGTTCCCAATGGAGAAACTGTTCGAACGCTTTGTTGAAGCGGCACTACGGCGCAATATGCCCTCGATGACGCGTTTAATGGCGCAGTCACGTAGCGCACACCTCTGCGAACACGAGGGCGCTGGCTTCTTCCAACTTCGTCCAGACATCATGCTTGATTTCGATGGGCAGCGCATGATTTTAGATGCGAAATGGAAACGGCTCAATGGTGACGCTCGGGAAAAAAAATATGGAATCTCGCAGAGCGACTTTTATCAGCTCTTTGCATATGGCCATAAATACTTCGAACCCAGTCAGCCAAACAAAGAGCTCGTGTTAATTTATCCAAAGACGGCAAAATTCCCGGCGCCATTACCTCCGTTCATGTTCGCCCCAGGTATGACCCTGTGGGTTTTGCCATTTGAACTTGGATCAAGGGCGGGAGAGGAACGCCTCATCGTACATTCAGCTATGCGTCTAGCTCACCTAGTAAAGGACACATAACCATTTCGAGATTTGCCGAACTCCCCCCGCACGATTGCTCACATTCCGATCTGGAACGTAATAATTTGATAATCTACGTCCCTTTGCAAGTTTAGCATCGGAGGTCGTTCTGTCGATTATCGGATTCATTGTTTTGGGAGACCGCACATCTCACGGTGGCGTCGTTGTTTCTGGGGACCCGACTTGGACTGTCGATGGCCAGCCCGTAGCGCGAGTCGGCGACAAAGTGTCTTGTCCGCGCTGCAAGCGAACATCTACTATTGTCTCCAGCCGCTTCCAAATGGTTATTGATCTAGGCAAGCCGGCAGCGTTCGACCAGGACGTTACCGACTGCGGCGCGTTGCTTTACTCGCGCCACAACAACCATTCGGGCTGCAGCGAGGTAACTGATGATGGCGGCCAGACCATCAATACGCCGACCAATGAGGGCAATGACGCCGCCGAGAACTACGTAGCCAAAAAACCCCCTCGTTTCCAGGAGCACTTCATCCTGCGCAACAACGAAACAGGTGAGCCACTCGCTGGTGTTCCATACACCATTCAAACAGGGGATGGCATGAGCATCACGGGTGAAACCGACTCGCAAGGCCGCACCGGAGTCGTATGGACAGACTCGCCAAAACCGATCGAAGTAATCGCGCATCCACGATCTGAAGCGAACATTGATCCATACCACTACGACGACAACATTGATTACGGTGGACTGTAATGGCGAGCGTACCAAAAGGCCGCACGTCCGGCCGTTCGACTACTAAACCAACCTCTCCGGGGCGCGAGGTGGGGCTTGATGACCCTTTTGATCGCGACTACATCTGCGACAAATTCTGCTCGTGTGGCGAAAAAACGGACATCATTGACAAAGCAGGCCGACAACTGAAACAGCGCTGCGTCACGAAACGTATCCAGCTTGATGAGGAAGTGGTCGGCCGACTGGCCTGGCGCTACAAGGCTGAAGTCGGCTATTACATGAGCAAGCCCGTCCGTCCAATCATGAGCAAGGATCAGCCCAACAGGCCATCACGGTTCCCAATTGGTCGCGCTGCTGGCGACGGCCTGATGCTGCGCGACCTTGAAGGAAAAATGCAAAAAGGGATGCTGCGAATCCCTGACGTCACGATCCTGAAAATAACTGGCGCTGAAATTGAGCTAATGCGCGCGAGTGGAAAAATCGACTGGAGCAGGTTCATGCCTGTGCCGCAGAACATCGATACCATTCTCGAGATCAAGTTCCCAGGTGATAAGCTCTCTGAAGGACAAATACGAGACTACCCAAAAATCGCTGGCGCAGATAAATTCCGGATTCTCGAATCGGGTGATTGCGATTGCAAACGGCGCGGTCGACGAGTGCCAGTTACGGAACCCGTCCGCTCGCCGGTCACAACACCCATGCCGCGCCAAATAACTGTAGAACGGAAATGGTACCAACCTAATCCTTTACCATCCCCTGCCCCAGCACCGCAGCCGGTAAGGCCAAGTTATGGTCCTGTTGTCAGCGGCTCAGAAGGTGTTCCGCTGTCTAGCTACCTGAAGTCAGGCGCAAAAGTTGTTGGCGGCGTCGTGTTTGTAGCCGGCGCACTTGGGCTCCTCTATGTTACTGGAGGGCTGGCCGCGCCGGCCACTGCGGAGGGCGTTGCCGCAGGTGTCGCATTAATAGTAACCGGCTTGGCAGTTGGCGCGTCAGGCCAAGTCAAATCGCGTAAGGATAATGAAGCATGAGCACGCTGCAGGAACTCGAAGATCTTGTGCCCGACTACCAGTACGTCGACGGGGATCGCGTTGTACTGACAGTCGGCATTCGCGCCACGTTCTACTTCTGGGGTGGCCATTCCGCGCCTAAACGGAAGGCGCTTGTCGAATGCGTGGAGGCCTATGAACAGGCCTACGGTAAAGAGCTGGCCTGGGCGTTCGATGTCGAACAACACAAAGTTGTCCCGTTCGCGAAAATGCCCACGCTTCGAAAGCTTGTTCAGGCGATGGACGATGACGACCAGGTTGAATGGTATGCCTCGTCGTGCGACGATGACGAAGCAGTGGGCGAGTACCGTATCAGTGCCTTGACAGAACGAGGCTGGCAAAGTGGCGAGATGTCGGTTGTGAGTTTCACTTTGCCCCGCGATCATGCATTCGTTCCTGAAAAGCGTGAAAAGCTTCTGGAGCTGGCCCGTCTTTTCGTAGCCAAACTGTCGCCATTCCACGGCCACATTGGGTTGGCAGCCGTTTCAACGTACGAGCAATACCAATATCAATCAGACGAAATTGACGTGGCCACCCGATATAGGGGCCTGTTCGTTGAGTACCCTGCGATCGACGTTAGCCAAGCACACAACGGCCTGAAGAGCGTGGATTGGGTGACTTTCATTGGCAAGCCGTTTGCAGAACGCATGGGCGGACAGGATGTAGTGGCCGGTGCACTGCGTGCAAAAGCCATCGCGTTTGAAGAAACGACTGAAGGTCTCTTTGCCTATGCTGGAACAGAGCCGGATATCGCCCCTGTTGAACGAGGTTTGCCGTCGCAACTCGCCTTAGTAAATGCCGTGCTCCGCCCACTTAGGAATGGGGCTTTCGGCTCGATGGGTTTTGGATCAATCGACGGGGAGTTACGCTTCAACCGTTGTACATCGGACCTGTGGATACGCCGCCTGGACGCACCAGAAATTTGGCCGCCCGGTTCCTTCGTTGGATTGCCACGCGAACCAATTTTCTCTCGCCCTGAAAAAAAGCAGAAGATCAAAACAGGAGATACCTGTTCAATCCACGGTCGCTATCGATTCACCGCCAGCGGTAAAGCCGAAGAAGAGCAAAGCGAATTGCCAGAAGTGGTGATGCTTCCTGGGGATATCGCACCGTATTGGCTAAAGCTTGGCCCTCACGGTGAACTCCTTCGGTGTGAACTCGTGACATGGGAGCTGATTGGACAGCTATGACAGATCAGGACAATAAACAAACGGCCGAACTTCTCGGCAAGATCGAACTGACCCTTTCTCAGATGCTGGAAAGCCAACGCGAACGCTCAAAGTCCGAAAGCGATTGGTTCGCAGCAGATATCCGGCTTCGAGAAGAACAAATAAATGGGCAGCGAGCGCTGATTGAACAAAATCGAGCCGCTCAGCGCGCGCATATGCGCAGCATGCTTCTAACAGGCATGCTGGCCGCAGTCATGCTCCTAATCGGGCTTGGCCTAATAACCGAACCATGGTGGATGCCCGTGATCATGTGCGGGAAAGAATACGGCATAGCATAACCGATGCATTATTGAAATTCAGCAGAACGGTGAATCGTCCGCATCTGCGCCCTTCGGCTGACGCTGTTCTACCGCCAGATGCCGCAGCTGGTCGAGCGCGGCCACATCTACATTGCGCAGCCACCGCTGTACAAGGTCACCTGTCGACCATCGAGTCCGCACAGAAGTCAGCCGACTCGCTGCTGGCCAACATCAACGACAGCGCCGTGAAGGTACGCGTGACCACAGACGAACTGACCGACAAGCACACCCTGGTGATCGAACGTATGCACCACGGTAACGTGAAGGTCTCCTCGATCGACGCCGACTTCGTGCAAGGCGCCGACTACAAGGTGTTGGCCGACGCCGCCGCCACCTTCACCGGCCTGATCGGCGAAGGCGCCGTGATCCGCCGCGGCGAAGGCGAGCGCACCAAGGAAAGCGCCGTGGTCGATTTCCACCACGCGATGCAGTGGCTGCGCGACGAAGCGGAACGCATCGTGAGCAAGCAGCGCTACAAAGGTCTGGGCGAGATGAATCCAGAGCAGCTGTGGGAAACCACCATGGACCCAACCGTCCGCCGCCTGCTGAAGGTGCAGATCGAAGACGCGATTGCCGCTGACCAGATCTTCACCACGCTGATGGGCGATGATGTGGAACCACGACGGAACTTCATTGAGACCAACGCGCTGCGCGCGGGTAGCATCGACGTATAAGAATATGTAGGTGGCTCTAAAAGCTGTCAGTTTGGAAGCCATACGCTGGCAAAAAAATTAAGAGGCCCATGCAGCAATGCATGGGCCTCTTCTGTTGGGCCATTGGAACGGCTCGCTTCACCAGTATCAGATTGTTCAACGTGATCGACGATTACAACCGAGAAGGACTGGCTATCGACGTGGACTTCTCGCTGCCATCGGAACGCGTTATGCGGGCGCAAGACCAAGTCATTGAGTGGCATGGTAAGCCTCGAACGACACGCTGCGATAACGGCCCGGAGTAAATAAACGGCGTCACGGCGCAATGGGCAAAGAAGCATGGCATCGAGATTGCGTTTATCCAGCCTGGACAGCCGCACGAGAACGCCTACATCGAGCGCTATAACCACACCGTACGCTACGACTGGCTTGCGCAGCACCTGTTTGAATCGCTGGAAGAGATCCAGGACTTTGCCACCGGCTGGCTCTGGACTTACAATCACGAACGCCATCGGCCTGGGCAGGATAACACCCAAACAGAAGCTCGCTCTCGCCGCTTAACCCCTACTTCTGGCGCGCGTCAAAAATGGGGGAATTGCCACCCACCATCGGCTCGTCGAACCGAGTTCGCATCTATTGGCGCTTAACTGCTTCAGGCAGCGACACTACTTGTGAGACTTTAATATCTCAGTATTCAGCCGTCTCTCACTCCGCCTATGGCCCTGTCACGTACAACAGCTATTTCAGGGTAACAGCGGTAACCCTAACTGCTTCAAAAAATCATTGTGCTTACTCTTCGCTTTGGCAATTTCCACTTCGATATCTTTTAGCTGATCGCTTACTGCGCTCAAGTCCACTTCGGCTTCAGCAGTTGCCGTACTGATATAGCGCGCAATGTTCAAGTTGAAGTCATTCTTCGTGATTTCATCCATGCTCACTCGCCGTGAATACCGATCTTCTTCCTTACGGTATTGATAGGTATCAATGATTTTTTCAATGTGCTCCGGCAGCAGCCTGTTTTGCCGTTTACCCTTTTCAAAATGCTCTGCAGCGTTGATGAACAGCACGTCATCGGGCTTCTTGCATTTCTTCAGAACCAGGATACATACGGGAATACCTGTCGAGAAAAACAGATTTGCGGGCATGCCAATTACGGAATCAATGTGACCATCCTTGAGCAGCTTGGTGCGAATTCGTTCTTCTGCGCCACCACGGAAAAGCACGCCATGTGGCAAGATGATCGCCATGGTCCCTTCTTGCTTTAGGTAGTGAAATCCGTGTAGCAAGAAGGCGAAGTCAGCAGCAGACTTAGGTGCGAGACCATAGTTTTTGAACCGCACATCCTCACCCATCGCATCTGATGGTTCCCATCTAAAGCTGAACGGCGGGTTGGCGACAACTGCATCAAACTTTGGCATCTTAGAGGGATTGGCTTCACGCAGCATGTCCCAGTCATTGGTCAGAGTATCGCCGTGGAAAATTTCAAACTCGGAATCCTTCACGCCATGCAACAACATGTTCATGCGCGCCAGGTTATAAGTTGTGATATTTTTTTCTTGCCCATATATCTTTCCGATGCCATGTACCCCCAACCGATGACGCACATTCAACAGCAACGAACCAGAACCGCAGGCGAAATCAAAAACACTATCCAGATGTTTTTTCTTACCACTGCTAGGGTCTTGACTGTCCAGCGCAACGATGGAAGAAAGGATGTTGGAAATCTGTTGCGGCGTATAGAACTCACCAGCCTTCTTGCCAGAGCCGGCAGCGAATTGACCAATCAGATACTCATAGGCATCACCCAGGGTATCACTGTCCGTTGAAAATTTCGCTAGCCCTTCAGCGATATTCTTAATGATGTTGCATAGCTTCGCGTTTCGCTCCGTATAGCCCTTGCCTAGCTTTTCAGAGTTAAGATTGATCTCTGAAAAGAGTCCATTAAGGGTACTAGCGAATGATTCGTTTTCAATGTAAGAGAATCCCTTCTGCAGTGTGTGAAGCAGTTCGCCGTCCTGTACGCGCGCCATCTCTGCGATATTCGCCCAGAGGAACCGTGGCTCAATCACATAATGCACCTTGCGGCGCATCTGCTTTTCAAAATCTTTGACATCGTCTGGGTTTGCTGCATACCACAGTTGCAGAGGCGTGGTTCCGGGCTGTTCTGCATTGTTTGGATAATCGCGACCAAGCTCCTTCCTCACCGCTTCTTCATAGTTATCCGATAGGTAACGAAGAAATAGGAATGACAGCATGTAATCGCGGAAATCGTCCGCATTCATAGCGCCGCGCAGTTGATCGGCAATGCCCCAGAGGATATTGCCAAGTTGTTTTTGATCTTGTTCGGTCATGGTGTCGATTTAGTAATTAGCGCTGCGGGTTGTGCAGTCGTAAAGTTTTCGTTTAACAAAGCGGGAAGATCGAACTGATACTTGGTCAGGAAAGCCGAGAGAATGTCGCGAAAGAGCTGCTTATTGTCTTCCAGCATCTCCGTCGGCTCATAGATCGAGTATTTGCCGTGACTCAGCAAATTCAGGGCACGAGAAAATAGCGCCTCGTCACCCACGCCTTCAAGGCATGCCGAAAAGTCCTTCTTACCGAAGAAAGTAGCTGTCTTCTCCAAAATGCTACGAAGCATGTTGAAGTGGTAGGTGTAAAGCGCACCCGAGTCCGTCGCTTTTTGGATCTCACTAAGCATGGCAACATGATGGAAGAACGGCGTGTCATCTGTCGCCCGAAGCGTGAAATTTTCTCCTGCACCCGGACGGTGGAGGAAGTAACGCTTTGTCTTCGCAGTTTTCAGTTCATTGCAAATTACATTGAAAAACAATGCATGATGTGAAGATACAACCACCTTGATACGTTGTTTTGCCTTGCGGAGTAGCTTTGCTAGGTCAGTTGCAACGGCAATAGCGTTGTTGTCGTCCAACGAAGAAATCGGGTCGTCTATGTAAAAATATTTAACCCAGTCGTAGGACGGGTGTGCATCGATCACACGCTCGCAGATCGCCATGAATAAGCACCAAACAAAAATGTTCTCCTCGCCCCGTGACACCTTTATATGTTCGGCATCATCTTTGCGGAACGAAACAGTCCAATCGGTGTAGTCGATGTCGAAATCCAGGTCTGTATAGCGGCCCAGATAAGACTGGATACTTTCGTCGAGCGCGAGATCTTTAATTCCCGAAAAAAAACGGGATTCTGAGTTCAGCCGGAGCACGCGCTTACTATCGCCTTGCAGGTCGTTATCCCAGATGAACAGGTCTTCTGTATATGCGTTGAAATAAAGTGTGTCAGGTGTGCCTTCATTCCTTGCTTTGCCAGCGGACTTGAACTCCATAGAAAGACGAGTCTTCCCCGTACCGTTGTAAGCGTAGAGCAAAAGGAATTCATTGCCGCCACTTTGGAAGTCGTCCCGAAGGCGAGTGACCAAACGGTCAAACGACGCAAAGCTAAAAATCTTGGCTTGGTCGCTCATCACTTGACCTCAACTACAGAAGGAAAAAGTTGTTGCATTAGTCCATTTTTATGCCTTCTCAACTCTACTAATTTCTGACTTTGAACACTAATGGCATCATCTAGTGAAGTTAGGCACCCTGCAATCATTTTTTGTTCAGGAAGTGATGGAAGGAGTGGTTTCCAAGTACGCAAAACCTTTAAATAAAGTCGCGTCCTTGTTCCACCCTTTTTTTGCGCAAACGCAAACGCTTTAAAAGCATCACTATCATTAAGCAAGTAGAGCAAAAAATCTGGGTGAAGGTTTGAAGTTGAAAATACAGGATACTCCTTGCTCACCGCAATCGAGCCGCCGGTCCTATTCATATTGAACTTAAATAATCCATCATCACTCATATGCCTATAAACAAAATACCCTTGGGGTACTACACCATAATCGCCATCATTTTCAAGCTCCCTGTCATCAAAGTAGTCCTTTTGAAATTTCAGCCCCGTCCTAGTTGAGCTATACACTGGCAAATTTGTGTCCGACGAGGCTCTTTCAGAATACTCCAGCAAAAACGGATCAAGCTCTTGGCGTCTCCACTCTCCGGCGCCCAGAAACTCCAGAAACCGCAATCGTGGAACGGTCTCACCCTCAGCAGGAAAAAGCGCCTGCATCAGCCCTTTCTTATGAACTTTGAGTGCGTCGTGCTTTTTTTCCTCAGCGGTAATAAGTTCATCTATTGATGAGAGGCAGGCAGCGATCTTCTTCTGTTCTTCGAGCCCAGGTGTCGGGATCTTTACGCCAAAGAACACTTCCTTACTAATGTTAAGAAGACCATTACTTCTTGCACCGCTCGTAATGTCCTTTTTAAGCTGCAATCCATGGATGTTTTTCTCAAAACAATATCGAAAGAATCCGTTTTCATAACCCAATTTCAAGCGAAAGCAGATGAAAACATTGGGTGCAGCAACTTCTCCCCAACCCTGCAAGTCATATACACAACCTTGGGGAAATTTAAGCGAATTACCTTTGTTATACACAAAGTCGCCGTCGCGCACCACGGTATAGAGTTTATATTGGTTCCCTGAGATATCTCTGCCAAATTTTTCTGTCTGCGCTACAAAGCCCACTCCAGCAGAAATACTAATGGGCGTGAGTTTCCGGTCGCCAACACGTTCGTCGATTAGTACAGAAATATCTTTGAGAACTGGCACAGCCCAATCGCCTGCAGCTTGAAACTCAGGGAATCGCACGTTAGGGTTTTTCTTTTGATTTTTGAGAAGAGCCAATTTTCTTAAATCCTCATTGTTGCTCATATGCACCCAATCCAGAAATCTCTCGCCCATGCGAAAGCCGGTGAAGTATTGGTACAAGGTCATCCATTAACGCCAGCTCCTTCTGCGTACGAGCCCTCCAGCCCAAGTCCAGCGGCTCAAGCAGTTCACTCAACTGCTCGCCATCGAAAATCAACCGACGCAGAATCGCATCCACAAAGCTCTGTAAAGAATCAGCATTGAGTCCGTGCTTGTTGGCGATATCTGCCAACTCGCGAGCATTCTTTTCAGCCTTAAATTGCGCATAGCCTTCACGAATTGCTTTCTCACTCAAACCTTTACCAGCTTCCAGCGTACTGATATATGCCGCAATGTCGTCGCGTTCATCGATAAACTTTGCATCGGACTGAATTAGCCCAATAAGTTGATCGCGGCTCATCTTTTGCTTCCCTGGTGCCATCTGAGAGTAGCGCGCGATCAGACCCATGATGTAGTCATAGTCAATTACAGCCGACGCAAACAAAACGAATTCAAAATCTAATTCCTGCACTACGGCATCCGCCCTATCGCCTTGCTTATCCTGCTGCCATTTGAGCCGTTGAGCAGTATCCAAATATACGCCCTTGAAACCTTGCAGCTGATCCTTTGGAATCACTTGCTCGATAGCTTGGACATTTTCCTCTGTGAGATCAGTGTACTGATCCAGCTGCGTTTTAAGGCGTTGTACATCCTTGAACAAATTGATGAACTGGCTACGTGCCACATCACCTTTGAGATTGGGCACCTCTTCTGGAGCGTTGGCGAGCCCTTGGGATTGCATGAAATCGCCCAACTTCTTGACAGCATCTTCCAGCTTGCCAATGACAACAGGAGCTTTGTCCACCAGCCAGATTTCTTTGGCTTGTTTAGAAGACTCGCCCGAAAACAGAGCAATGGCGTCATTGACCGAATCCTGCTGCTGTCGGAAATCGAGGATGTTGCCGTACGGTTTGGTGTCGTTAAGTACGCGATTAGTACGAGAGAACGCCTGAATCAGCCCATGGTGCTTTAGGTTCTTATCTACGTACAGGGTGTTCAGGAACTTGGAATCAAAGCCTGTAAGCAGCATGTCTACCACGATGACTACATCGATCTTCATCGCGTGCGACAAATCCGAGTTCGGATACTGCTGGTCCTTAATACGTTTCTGCACATCCTGATAATAGTAATCAAACTCGCTGATGCTGTGGTTGGTGCCATACTGGGCGTTATATTCCGCGATGATCGCTTTCAGTGCAGCTTTCTTTTCATCAGGCGCTACTGAGTTATCTGCCTTTTCTTGTGGCAAGTCTTCCTGAATTTGCTGCACGTCCTTGTTGTCATCCGCTGGTGGAGAAAACACGCAGGCAATATTCAGTGGTTGATAGTCGGAGTTTGCCTTTTTCAACATATCTTGCAAGGTTTTGAACAAGCTGTGATATTCGATCGCGTCGTTGATAGATGCTGTTGCCAAGATAGCATTAAACCTTCGCCCAGCCGTGGCACCATCGTGTTTAGCTAAAATTGTTTCAACGACTTTTCGCTTCTGCATAGCCTCACCAGGCTTAGGCTTGTTCTTACCTTCCGGCTTGAAATAGTCCACATGGAATCGCAACACATTGCGATCTTCAATCGCATGGGTGATAGTGTAGGCGTGCAATTGCTGCTGAAAAATATCCTGCGTTGTTTTATATGAAGCCTGCTGCCCCTCAATCTGCTGATATGAGGCGTTGGCTTCAAAGATCGGTGTCCCCGTAAATCCGAACAACTGGGCGTTAGGGAAAAATTCTTTAATCGCCTTATGATTGTCGCCAAATTGTGACCGGTGGCATTCATCAAAAATAAATACCATGCGTTTGTTGCGTAGCGGTTCAAGCCGCTCCTTGTAATTCCTTCTTTTATTTCCATCCAGTGCCAAGCCCAGCTTCTGAATAGTGGTAACGATTACTTTGTCTGCATAATCTTCGGACAGCAAACGACGGACCAGGGTTTCGGTATTGGTATTTTCTTCGACACAGCCTTCCTGGAATCGGTTGAACTCTTCACGGGTCTGCCGGTCTAGATCCTTACGATCCACTACGAACAGGCATTTTTCAATCTCTGGATTGTCCTTCAGCAGCGTGGATGCCTTGAACGAAGTCAATGTTTTCCCGCTACCCGTGGTGTGCCAGATATAACCATTACCGCTGTTCTGGTGAATACACTCAACGATCGCCTTAACTGCATAAATTTGGTAGGGCCGCATCATCAGCAACTTCTGCTCGCTGGCAACCAGCACCATATAGCGGCTGATCATTTGGCCCAGGGTGCATTTGACGAGAAATTTGTCGGCAAAACTTTCCAGATGGGTGATTCTCTTATTATCTTCCCCAGCAAACTGGTAAAGCGGCAAAAAACGTTCATCAGCGTTGAAACTGAAGTGGCGGCTGTTATTATTGGCGAAGTACCAAGTATCGGTACGGTTACTTACAATGAACAGCTGCAAAAAGCAGAGCAAGGTTTTAGTGTAACCGTTTCCTGGTTCGTTTTTGTAATCTACGATTTGCTGCATGGCACGACGCGGGCTGATTGCCAACGCCTTCAGCTCAATTTGCACGACCGGCACCCCGTTAATAAGTAGCATCACGTCGTAACGGTGGTGACTGTTTTCGGTGTTGATCCGAAGCTGGTTGATTACCTCGAATGTGTTTTTGCACCAGTCCTTTATGTTGACCAGTGTGTAGTACAGTGGCGTGCCGTCATCACGCTCAAAGCTGTTGCGTTCTCGCAGGGTACGGGCTGCGGCGAAAACATCTGGTGTTACGATTTGTTCGAGCAGACGTGCAAACTCGGTATCGGTTAGGTGGACACGATTGAGTGCTTCGAAGTGCTGTCGGAAATTCCTCTCCAGTGCTGCACGATCGTGGATATCCATCCGATATGTGTACTTAAGATCTTGCAGCTTGCCGATCAAATCTTGTTCAATTTGGTTTTCTGTGGTTGTCATTGACCAAACCTAGTGAGGTGAGAGTGGTGAGTTTTGTGTGCAATTTCAAGGCCTACGCACTTTACGGCCGCTGATCATTCTCTAACGCTGTTTCGTTGGCCCCGCCGGCACGCACCCATTCATTGACTTCGGAGAGCTGGAACTTCCAAAGCCGCCCAATCTTGTGCGCAGGTAGCCCTTTTTTCTCTCGCCAGCGATAGACAGTGTCCTTCACCACGCCCAAGTGTTCGGCTACCTGCTCGGCAGTCACCCACGGTTCGACATTCATCGCATGAACCCTTGTATAACTCGTATAAAGTAGTCTTAAATCGTTCATAGTCTATCAGAAATCAAAGATGCCTTAGGGTCTTCGTTCGAGCTAGAAGCGGCGTGGTCAACTACTTGGCAATGCTGGGAAAGAACTAAACGGAACGAAATATGTGAAAGCACAATACAATTAGGGGTCTCCGCGATAACGAACTTTTTCTTCACTCCCCTGGCTCCGTCGAGATGCGCATGCAGAATATTTCGGCGATCATGATGGAAGTGAAATTACCGCTTATTGCTGGCTATTGGCCGAGGGGGCAGGTCGGCAGTCGTGTTAAGCCCATCTTGGTCGCGGCCATCGCGAAACACGGCGCACATATGCCATGGGTCGCTACATCCGACCCGAAAACGTTGGACGAACGCGTTGCAGTATTGCTCTCCAAGCTCTTGTAGAAGCACCGCCGGGGAACCCAACTCCCAAGCGAACCAAATCTCAGGTCACCGCTTTTGAGCGTAGTCCGGCTGCCAAGGCTTGGGTATTAACGCATGCTGGCCCCTATTGCGAAGGTTGCCATGCGGTCACGCCATTCGAAGTGCAGCCCCGGATTCCGTACTTAGAGGTGCATCATATGATTCCTCTTGTGGGGGGCGGTGTCGATACGAGGAAAAATGTAGTTCCGCTGTGCCCAAACTGCCATCGTCGATGTCACTTTTCACACGCGCGATCGGAATTCATCCGCGAACTCTATTTCAAGATTCCGCGACTTTTATCTCGGCCATCCGAAGACAATGGCAGTCTCCGACCGGCACAGTTGCTCTGAACTTGCGGGGCATGCTAGGCTCACCTGCGCATAGTTTGTGCCGGAAAATTGACTGAATGAACAAATCAAATAGCGTCGAACAACGCAAACTCCGCGAGACCGAACAGCGCCGCAAGGACATCATCAAGGCTGTCCGTGCCCTCATCAAAGCGGGCGGCGCCCGCGAGATTACGCTGCGCAAAGTCGCCGAAAAGGCGGGCTTTTCGACCACAGTTGTCTACAACCTGTTTCAGAACAAAGCCACACTGATCACCCAGGCGATGGACAGCGACCTTCTCGACCTGGTCAAAGCCATGCGCAACGCCAAGGATGCGGACCGGCCCCTGCTGGAGAACATCCGCCGCGCAGGCCGGGCCTACGTGACCTTCGGCATGCGCCACCCTGACCAATACGCGCTGGTCTTCATGGAGCGCCGGCCGCATGCGCCGGTGGCAAGCTCGCGCGTTGAGCACGGCAACCAGGCGCAGGATCCCTATGCCTTTGCCTGCCAGCTCTTTATCGACCTGGCCGCGACCGGCCAAATTCCTATGGAGCAGGCAGAGGCCATGGCCCAGATTTACTGGGAAGGCTTGCATGGCATGGTGTCGCTGCGACTGGTGTTCGGCGACGGAGAAGAATGGTTCGAGCATGACGAGTTCAATCGTCACCTGGAAGCCCTGATTGACGTGCTGCTGAACGGAATATTGCATCGCTTCAACAAACCGGCAGCACAGGCTTAAGCGGGACAGACGTCAACGGCGTTGTTGCAAATCCGGCGCTTCAGTTGCCGATTGATCAATAGCCGCTGCCTTTGTGATAGTCTGTTCCGATGTCCTCAGCAATCACTATCGGCCGGCCCAATAGTTTCCAGCGCGAACCCTGGCGATTAAGCAGTGCCTTGGTGATTTCCGCCATCATTCACGCGGGACTGTTAAGCATTACCTTGGGCGGCCAAACCTTCGGCCTCCCGGCTCTGAAATTCCCGTGGCAGGAGCGTCGCCTGGGCGCCAACGATTTGCAGGTATTGTTGCTGCCTCCGCCGCCCTCTTCCCCTGCACCTGTGGCACTAACGCCAGCACCACTCGCGGCTTTAAAAGAGAACGCTAATCCCGTCTTGGCGCCGGTGGAGCGGCCGGCAGTCGTAAAGCCGGTGGCCACGATACCCGCGCCGCCGCCCGCTATCGGAAACAGCGAGACGCCTGCCATCCTGATCCCACCCCCAGCACCGGCGCAGGCGCCAACATCAATGCCAGTAACGCCGGCGGGCAAGCTGCCGGACATACCCTCTTCGCCCGCCCCTATCGCGGCGCCGACAAGCGCTCCAGCCAACGCCACGGTGCGAAGCATTCCCATTCAGGAGCGCGAGGCAAAAGTACCGGATAACGCAAGCGACGCGGTGCCAAAGGTCCTTGAGAAAGAGGCTCAAGAACGTACGCTCGAATTGGCTAAGCTCGAACAGGAAAAGCAGGTGGCAGAACGCCTGCGTCAAGCCGAGCTGATGGCAGACGCCCAGCGGGAAGCGACACGAAAAGCACAGCAACTGCAAGAGGCCGCGCGCCAGGAAGAGCTTCGCCAAGAAGCCATTCGCGCCGAGCAGGTAGCCAGGAACGAAGCTGCGCGACAAGAAGAGATTCGCCGCGAACTGGCAAAGTTGGAAGAAAAGGCGCGCCAGGAGGCCGCCCGGAAGGCGCAGGAGCGGGCCGAAGTCGCGCGCATTGAAGCAGCACGCAAGTCCGAAGCCCAACGTACGGAACAGGCTAAGCAAGCGCAGCTTGAGGCGGCACGTCAGGCGCAACAACTGGAAATGGCGCGCCAGGACGCAATCAAACAAGAGGCTGCGCGACAAGAAGCCGCAAAGCAGGAAGCAGCACGTCTTGAACAATTGAAACGCGAGCAAACGCAACTCGAGAAAGCGAAGCAAGAAGCGGAACGGGAGGAACGGCTGCGCGCGATCGGCAGGCAACTGAACGAAGAGGCGGCCCAGCACGATGCAGCGTTGAAGAACCCTTCACGCTCGCTGCTCCCTACGGTTAGCGGTATGCGCCGCGGCTGGCTATTTGGCCGCGTGGATCCAAACGCAGACCTTGTTCAATATGCGGATGCTATAAGCAAGAAGTTCGAACTGAACATGGCATTCGACATGGTTCGCGAAGTAGCGAAACAGCGCCACGTTCCGCCTATGGTGACGTTGGCGATTCGTGCCGACGGATCTGTAGAGAAGGTCACGTTTGTCGTTTCCAGCGGCGTGCCGGCGATCGACGAAGCAATACGAAACGTGGTGGCCAGACATGCTCCCTACGGGGCATTCCCGCCCAACCTTGCGCGCCAATACGACGTTATCGAAATTCGGCGCACCTGGATATTTGATACTGCCATCCGTCTGCAATAGCCCCGTGAGGCTCATGTTTTTTTGGCATTCCGTTCACACCCATAACAAAAACGTTGTTTTTTTCTAAGTTCATCGTTATCCTCATTCGACGTTGTTCCACTTGAAGAAGGGGAGTCGATGCGAGCGTTGTTGGGCGTGGTGATAATGCTAGCGGGCCTGAGTGCCTGCTCTGCTGCCAAACAGGAACCGGCTGCGGCCGACCTTCAATGGGCTGAGACTTCCCGGCCAGCCGATGCGCGGCTGGCGGAGCGCTATGAGCGTTCGTGCATGGCGTGCCATGCGCGTAACGGCAGTGGTGCCCCGCTGGCGGGCTTTGCGCCGCACTGGAAGCCGCGCCTGGATCAGGGCATCGACCAGTTGGTACGGCACGCAAGCGATGGCTTCAACGCCATGCCTGCCATGGGGCAGTGCAATGACTGCAGCGCAGACGACTTGCGCGCCCTCACCCTCTTCATGGCAAGGAGCGGAACATGAAGCAGCGCCGCCTGTTCCTGAAAGCCGGGGCCATGGCTGCTGCGGCTGGTCTACTCGCAAACCGCGCGCAAGCCGCCGTTCTGGCGCAACCGCGCCCCATCCGCTGGAAGAACTGGTCGGAAGTGCAGCAGTGTCAGGCCAGGTCGCTGGCCACTCCGGCTGACGAACAGGCGCTGGCCGACTTGCTGCGCAATGCCTCCGGCACGGTGCGCTGTGTTGGCGCGGGCCACTCATTCACTCCCCTGGTGCCGACCAACGATACGATCGTTTCCCTTGAGCGCATGAACGGCGTACTGTCGCACGACAAGGCCACAATGACGACCACGCTGCAAGCGGGCACGCGCCTTTCCATGGTATCGCGCCAGCTGGATTCCCTGGGCTTCGCCTTGCGCAATCTGCCGGATATCGACATGCAGTCACTGGCGGGCGCCATCAGCACAGGCACGCACGGTACTGGCGCCAATATCCAGGCCATGCATGCGGACGTGACGGCGCTGCGCCTGGTCACGCCGCAGGGCGAGGTGGTGGATTGGAACCAGGAGCGTCATCCGGAGCAGATGGCGGCAGCTCGCGTTTCCCTCGGCAGCCTGGGTGTGATCACGCAAGCGACTGTGCGGGTGGTACCTTCCTTCAGCCTGCATCGCAAGGTGTGGCTGCGGCCAGTGGGCGAAATTCTGGAGCAGGCGGGCGAACTGGCGGCCAAGCACCGGCATTTCGAGTTCTATTACCTGCCCTTCACTGGCTATGCAGCAGCCATTGCGCACGATGAGTACAAGGGAAGCGATGTGCTGGTACCGCATGCGCAGGATGAGGAGATGCTGAGCGATTTGCGCAAGCTGCGCGACTGGCTGGGCAGGTTCCCGGACTTGCGGCGCTGGACGGCGGGCAAGCTGATCGATCCGGACTTGACCGAGGAAGCGAAGAACCGTTCGTGGAAGCTGCTCTCCACAGTGCGCCCAACGCGATTCAATGAGACGGAATACCACGTGCCGCGCGAGGCGGGCATTGCCTGCGTGCGGGAGGTGATCGCGGCGCTGGAGAAGCGCAATGAGGTGTTCTTCCCGATGGAGTTCCGCTTTGTGAAGGGGGATGATGCCTGGCTTAGTCCCTTCCACAAGCGGGACAGCTGCTCCATCGCCGTTCATGCGGCACATGGGGAGGCTTACGATTACCTGCTGTCCGACCTGGGCCCTATCTTCCGCAAGCATGGCGGGCGGCCGCATTGGGGCAAGTTGCATAGCCTGGGCGCAAAGGAACTGGCGGCGCTCTATCCTCGCTGGAATGATTTCCTGGCATTGCGGCAGCAGATGGATCCCAACGGCCGCATGCTGAACCCGCATTTGCGTTCGCTGTTCGGGGTGGCGTGATGGTGGCGCTAAAACGAAGGGCGGTGATCACGGCGATTGGCGCTGGACTGGTTGGCGCGGCCGCGCTGGCTGTGCGCCCGCGCGACAAGGGTGCGCCGCATGCGGAATATTTCGCGCGGGCTTCGCAGGCCTTGCGCGCGGCGGGCATCGCCACGCCAACAATGGTAGTTGACCGCGACCGACTGCTGGCCAATGCGCGCCAGGTGATGCGCAATATCGATGGGCGCTTACCTTTGCGGCTGGTTGCCAAATCCCTGCCCTGCCTGCCGCTGCTGGACTTGCTGATGCAAACTATGCAGACGCGCCGGCTGATGGTGTTCAACCTGCCCTATCTGCAGCAACTTGCTGCGCAGCGCGGCGATGTGGACCTGTTGCTGGGCAAGCCTTTGCCTGTTGCGGCGGCGGCGGAGTTCTATCGCAGCTTCCAGGGTGGGCAGTTCCAGCCGGAGCGGCAGCTGCAGTGGCTAGTGGATACGTCCGAGCGCCTGGCACAGTATCGCGACCTGGCACGTTCGCGGAAGGTGGATATGCGGGTCAGCGTGGAGATTGATGTAGGCCTACATCGTGGAGGTGTGGATAGCCCGCAAATGCTGCAGCAGATGCTGTCCATTTTGCGCGAAGAGCCGCGCCTGCATTTGGCTGGGATGATGGGGTATGACGCGCATGTTGCCAAACTGCCGTTGGCGAGCTTGCGTGAAAGCGCTTTGAAGCAAGCCAAGGCTATCTATCGTGAGTATGCTGGGATCGCTGCGCAGGGATTGCCGTCTGCTGACGAAGCGAAGGGGCTGGTGCTCAATGCCGGCGGGTCGCCAACTTACCGTTTGCACGATGGCCGTGGCGCGGCAAATGAAATTGCCCTTGGCTCAGCGCTCGTCAAGCCAAGTGATTTTGACACTGAGTTGCTGCAGGACCTGGCGCCTGCAGCCTTTATCGCTACACCTGTGTTGAAGGCAGATCGTCGGTTCCAGATGCCGATTGGCGTGGAGGTGCTGGGCAATGCGGCGAGAGCTTGGGATAGAAACCAGGAGCACGTCTACTTTGTTTATGGCGGCAACTGGATGGCGGATCCAGTGTCGCCGGCAGGGTTGGCAGCCAGCGGACTTTATGGGAATTCGTCGAACCAGCAGGCCTTGCTTGGTTCGGGGGCACAGCAGTTAAAAGTAGATGACTACGTGTTCTTCCGGCCACGGCAGAGCGAGGCGATGTTGCAGCAATTTGGAGATATCGTTGTTATGGAACGTGGAAAAGTCGTGGAGCGCTGGCCTGTGATGCAACCTATGCCGTAAGGCGACGTCGTGAACGATGAACATCAGGGATCGATTCCTACCGCACTCCAATTCGGTCTAATCAGCCCCTCTTGCGTCCATCCAGGTCCAGATTCAAATGGGCGCTGTCTAGTGCCATCCAAGAGTGCGCTGCAAATATCTAGCGTTGTCCAGAAGACGGCAGAGAAAATATAGATTGAACTATTTTTCCATTCCTTGATCCAATCTTTAGCTCATTTTCGAAAGGGTTGAATCATGGAATACGAAGCAAAGCAGCCTGTGTACATTCCAGTGGATGATTTCCTGAAACTAGAGTTCTACTTGATGGACGTGCGTCCAGGAATGAAGACTGAGGCATTCATTGCTGAACTTGTTAATCGTTGGCTGACGATTGAACTGGAGCGGCTAGCTATAAGGGAGCGGGGTCAACCTTTACGTGGATATCAATGGAAGAACATATTTCTTCCCGAAGGGACTAGCTTGCGAACCAGCTATTTCAAAGAAATCGAATTCGCCAAAGTGGTAGGTGATCGAATCGTGGCAGACGACGGTGCCGCGCTGACGCCATCGCAGTTCGCTAATAGGCACGCCAAAGGACGCAATGCATGGCGCTTCGTCTGGCTACGTTTTCCTGGCGAGGATTACTGGGTACGCGCCGAGAATCGAAGAACGCGATTTGATGACCAACTGTCCAAGCAGTCCAAATTCAATGTCGAGGCGTCCAAAACTGTCTAATCCTTTGAGCCGGAACATCCAATCTGGTCCATGGATTTCCTTGCGAGGGCGAATCTGGTCTACAAAACCGGCCGCCCTCTCGCTTCTAGACGTTGATAGTCCATCTCACCACGATCTAGAGCAAACTAGACGACCTCTCCTTCGAACGTGGCGTCGAGTGAGAAGGGGCCGGCTCAACACCTGTGGCAAGTAGCCGCAGACGCTAAAGAACTGATCGCCACCTGATAGTGTCTCGTTTATGCTAGCCCCTATCGGCGCCCCCTAAAAACACTGTTATTCTTTCAGTTCGTCGTTTTTCAAACAGCAGCGGCAAAGGGGACGGTCATGACGAAGCTCATTCGGTTCGTGCGCCTGGTTTCTCTGTTGGGCGCAAGCGTGGTTTGTAGTGCGGCATATGCAGATCCTTTCCTCGTCGGACGCGGGATGTCCGACATCACGGGCGAGGCGGCGGAAGTGGGCATGATGGGGTATGGCTCGACCTCGCAAGTGTCTGCGGGCATCCACATGCGGCAGCGGGCGCGGGCTTTCATCGTGGTGGACCAGGCCAGCGGCAAGCGCATGGTCTTCGTCAATAATGACCTGGGCATGGTGTTCCAGGGCGTGCAGCAGGCGGTGCTGCGGCAGTTGCAGGCGCGGTATGGCAGCCTGTATTCGGCGGAGAACGTGATCCTGTCCGCCACGCATACGCACGGCGGGCCGGGCGGCTTTTCGCACTACGCGCTGTACAACTTCACTACCTACGGTTTCAACCCGCGCACCTTCGATGCGATTGTCAGCGGCATTGTGGCGGCGATCGACAAGGCGCATCGCGACCTGAAGCCGGGCAGCATCGCTATCGGCAAGGGCGAGCTGACGGATGCGAGCAATAACCGTTCGCTGCCGGCCTACCTGCGCAATCCGCAGGCGGAGCGCGATCGCTGGGGGCGCCATATCGATCCGGAGATGACGGTGCTGCGCTTCCGCCAGGGCGGCAACGATGTGGGCGTGATCAGCTGGTTCGCTACGCATGGCGTGTCGATGACGCCGATGAACCGGTTGATCACGCCGGATAACAAGGGCTATGCGGAGTGGCGCTGGGAGCACGACCTGAAGGGCGTGCGCTATAACTCGGATGGCGATTTCGTGGCGGCCTTTGCGCAGTCGAATGCGGGCGACATGACGCCGAACCTGAACCTGGATGGCACCGGTCCCACGGCCAGTGAACTCGATAACACGCGCATCATCGGCGAGCGGCAGTTGCAGAAGGCGCTGTCCATCTATAACGGGGCGCTGGAGACGTTGGCGGGGCCGGTGGATTACCGGCAGCGCTATATCGACTTTTCGCGCGTGACGGTGGCGGCGCCATTTGCGGATGGGGTGGCGCGCAGCACTTGTCCGGCCGCTATCGGCACTGCATTTGCTGCGGGCACGGAAGATGGGCGTGGGCTGGATGGCTTCAACGAGGGCGACCTGGCGGGCAATCCGTTCTTCCAGGCGCTGGGCGGTATCATCACGCCGGCGCCGCAGTGGGTGCGCGATTGCCATGGCGTGAAGCCGGTGTTGCTGTCGACGGGTACACAGGCGCCCTTCCCCTGGTCGCCGGAGGTGCTGCCGGTTTCAATCGTGCGCATTGGGCAGCTGGCGATCATTGCGGCGCCGGGAGAGTTCACCATCATGTCGGGGCGGCGCGTGCGCGATACCGTCCGCGCGGCCTTGGGGCCAGATGTGCGGTACCTGGTGTTTGCCGGCTATGCGAATGCCTATTCGGGCTATGTCACCACGCCGGAGGAATATGATGCGCAGCATTACGAGGGCGCTTCCACGCATTTCGGCAAGTGGACGCTGGGGGCTTACCAGCAAAGCTTCCATGAGCTGGCGACGGCGCTAAGGCAGGGCACGGCGGTTGGCGGCAGCGCGCCGGTGCGGGATTTGAGCGGCAACCAGATGTCGTTCCAGACAGGCGTGGTGCTGGATAACACGCCGATCTTCAAGAGCTTTGGCGATGTGGTGCAGCAGGCGAATGCGAGCTATTCACGCGGCCAGCGGGTGGAGGTTTCGTTCTGGACGGGGCATCCCAAGAACAACCTGCGGCTTAACGGTACCTTCCTTGAGGTGCAGCGTTGGGATGGCGCGGCGTGGCGTACCGTGGCGGTGGATGGGGACTGGAATACTACTTATCGCTGGGTGAGGATCGATCAGGTGTGGGGTACTTCGCAGGCGGTGATCGGGTGGACCATTCCTGCCGATGCGGCGGCCGGGCAGTATCGCATCCGGCATTACGGCGATTACAAGAACGGCTGGAATGGCGCCATCTATGGCTTGACGGGGACCAGCAGGACGTTCACCGTGAATTGAGTTTGCGCTGGCGCAGCCGCATGGCCAGTGGCAGCAGCGATGTCAGCACGAAGAACGGTAGCGACGTCCAGGTGATGAGGAAGAAGTCGAAAATGAAGTAGTAGTAATCCCGGTCGTACTGCAAACCTTTCAGGAGCCATGCCACGATCACGGCTGCGAACTGCAGGAGTATTGCGTGGTTCAGCATCGCCAGCCAACGCAAAGGCGGCTGACGCTGAACCAGCTGAATCTGCAGCATTACTGCGAAGATGCCGGCTGCCATGACGGTTAGCGGTGCTCTTACGATCTCCAGGATCTGGAGGTAGGTCCAGGTGAATTCGATCATTGCCAGTCAGGCGAACGAGCTGGTGGTTGCAGCGCTAAGCACTGCAAAGTAAAGAACGAACAACGCTGGCGCCAGCCAGAATTGGTGGACAAGTGAGTGGCTTCGGAAGAACAGCGCTCCACCAACTGCGCCGAATACCAGCAGGAACGGGGCGACTGCAACCAGGCCATACATCACGCCATAGCTGAACATGTCGGTGTTGAGCAAGACCAGGACAAAGACGATGAACGAATACACCACTGTGACGATTCCGATGATGCCGGCCGTTATAGGGTGACGCTTGATGACTACTTCTTCTTCCATTGCATCCAGAAATTATCAAAAAGGCAAACCATAACAGGGCTTGTGTTTTCCTGCCGCACCGTTGATCGTTCTCAAAGCCTGCGCCTGCTGCCGCTGCCTACAATCGGATTCACGCCAGATTGGGGGAGGCAACCATGGAGTTCAAGGTCATTGCAGACAAGTCCGGGGCGTTCGTCTTTACTGCGCCAGGCTCGCAGGAGACGTCCGATAAATTCGACCGGCTGGTCGACGCTTTCGATGATGGGCTGATACATCAAAGGCGCATGGCGGCCATTTGCGAATCCACGATCCGCGATTGTCGGCAGTTGCTGCGGCCCTACCATATCCTCGCTACGATCCATTTTTCAAAACGCAAGCACGCGAAGGCGCTGGAGACTGCGGTGAGCGGGATCCGGGCCGTGCATGGCTTGATTCCTGACGATTTCGCTGGGGCCTTCCCTTGGCACCACGATGGGAACCGGCCTTACCTGGCGTTGTTGAAGACTATCCTGCTTTGTTACATCGCCGAGAAGAAGTACGAGAAGGCAGCCGGCTGGTGCAAGTTGATCCAGCGTGCGGATCCGGACGATAGTTGCGGTGTTCGTTTTGTGATCGGCCACGTTTTGCTGCGGGCGGGTGAGCACGATCAGGCGCATGCGTGGTTTGTCGAGCACGGAGACGAGTATTCGCCCTATTTCTATGAGCTTGGCTTCAGTCTCTTTCGGCAGGAAAGGCTGGTTGAGGCGGCGACGGCATTCCGGCGCGGCATTGCGATCAATCCCTACATCGCTGAGATGATCTTCTACGGCTACCAGCCGAATCCTTATCCCGTCATGCATTTCTGGGCAAATGAGAAGCCGCCGCTGGCCAAGCTGTACCTCGGTTCTTATGGCGAGATCTGGGAGGATGCTGTGGAGGCGCAACGCTTCCTGTACTGGCTCTTCAACCAGTCTGCTGTGCTGGCGGAGCGGGCGAGGATGATGTCGTGCAGGGAGCAGCGGTCTATCGACCTGCGCCTGCCGCAGCCGGATGCGCAGGTGGCGCATTATCGGGAACTCGTTGCGGCCATCGATGACAAGCTATCCAGCGAGATAGTGCAGCGCAGGTCTAACGGTGAAGACGAGTTGGAGTGGCCGTGGCAGGTCTATAGCTGATTCACGCGAGCGGGCGCGTTCCGACACGGGGGCCTACTTCGCATAGCACCTGGCCAATTTCGCTGGCGATCCGGAGGTGGGCGAAGCGGTTTTCGCGCAGCTTGTCGGCCAGGGCGGCAAGGAGGATTTCGGCGAGCATGTGGATGCTGTGGGTGCGCAGGGCGGCCTGGTCGACCAGCAGGGTGAACTCGGTGCCGTGCATGTGGATTCGGCCCATGGGGTGGTTCAGCCAGGCTGTGGAGGGTTTGGCGGAAAGGCTTTTCAGGTGTTCGGTGTAGGGGCAGCCGTGGAGTTGTAATAGCTTGCGCACGGCTGGCAGCGTGGTGTCTTCGGCGTAGAGACTGTCGCATACAGCGCTTGGGCTGGGGAGGCGGCGCGAGGCGGTTGGGGAGTGCATGAATCGGATGGGGAAGCTGCCGACGCTGGCTTCGGTTGTCAGGCGGGAGGCGGAACGTGAAAGTTCAGCGTTCGTGCAGGTCAGCTGCACGGAGACCGTTCCTGTTTCCAGTCTCGCGGGGCGCTGCTCGCGGTCTACGAAATTCAGCGCAAATCCTTCGCTCTCGTCCAGTTGCCAGTAGGGGCCAGGGTCCGTGTGAGCGTTGCCGTGGAACGGTGGCAGCACGCGGTCGCCGTTGCGGCTCATGAGCGAGACCTTGTCGATGCTGTAGATGACCAAGCCTGACTGGCTTGGCGTGACTGGGTAGGCTTCGCTGCGGCCATCCATGCGGATTGGGGTTGCGGCCTGCGGAAAAAGGTTGATGACCGGGGCGCAGGAGAGGCGGAAGTTTGTGGCGCTGGCGTGGCGCAGACGCGGGTCGCATGCCGGGAGGACGATGTGCAGGGTAATGCGCTTGCAGCCGGGCGGACAGCAGGCCGAGATCGCATGCAGGTCGAGGCCGATGAAATCGAATTTTTGCGGCAGGTGGAAGAATTCTGTCAGCAGCCGTGGGACTTGCTGGCCGGGGTGGCGTGGCAGGAGGGAGTCTTCGTTGCTGGTGGCGGCTGCGGTGAAGGGCGAATGCGCTAATACGCGCCAGCTGCCGCCGGCCTCGAGGCAGACGCATTGGCTGTGCATCAGGATGGCGTCCAGCAGGCCGGCGCGCATGTCTGGCTCGCCGTCTACGCATAGCCGGAGCATGGCCAAGGGCGGCTGGTCGAAGGTGGCGCTGCTGGAAGTGGCCTCGAGGCTGATGCACAGTGCGGAGGTGGCTTCGCCTGGAAGGCGCAGTGTTGCGGGCAGGTCGAGCGTTGGC
>Ga0209256_1001196_pt1 | contig 29062 bp, 29 predicted proteins | sample AraplaCol_mCL_r2_2_FD_184270 | JGI IMG/M metagenome (GOLD analysis project Ga0209256, IMG submission 184270) | Arabidopsis root microbial communities from North Carolina, USA - plate scrape MF_Col_mCL_r2 (SPAdes) (version 3) | ecosystem: Host-associated > Plants > Roots > Endosphere | place...
CGTCTGGCCAGCGAGGTGGGCACCAGCAACGTCGCCGCCACCGCGCGCCGCCTGGGCATCACCAGCAAGATCCAGCTGGACCCGTCGATGGCCCTGGGCGCGGTCGAGGTCTCGCCGATGGAGATGGCCCAGGCCTACGCCCCGTTCGCCAATGGCGGCTTCCTGGCCAAGGGCTACGGCATCGAGCGCATCCGCACGACCAGCGGCAAGGTCCTGTACGACCACAGCGTCGACAAGGCCCAGCGCCCGGCCGTGATCGGTTCGCCGTCGCTGCAGTACATGAACCAGATGATGCGCCAGGTCGTGACCAGCGGCACCGGGACGCGGGCCAAGGTCGCCAACTACGACATCGCCGGCAAGACCGGCACCACCAGCGACTATCGTGACGCCTGGTTCGTCGGCTATACCGGCGGCTTCGTCACGGCGGTGTGGACCGGCAAGGACGACAACACCTCGATGAAGCGGGTGACCGGCGGCGGCGCCCCGGCCGAGATCTGGAAGACCTTCATGTCCGCGGCCCTGCCGCGCCTGAAGGCCACCCCGATCCCCGGCGGCGTCATCGAGCCGCCGCCCCCCGCCACCGACGACCCGATCGGCGCCCTGCTGGACCCGGCCGCCGCGCCGGAAGGCCCGGCGGCGGAGACGCCGCCGGCCGGTACGCCGGCGCCGGAGCAACTGCCTTACTAGGGTCGACATGTCCTCCGCCCCTTCCGGGGGCGGACAGACCGCGCAGCGGTCAGGTAGGGGCAAGTGTTCACCGGCACGACCTCTCGTCCTCACGCGATCTCTCGCTGAGCTGTTGGAAAGGGCTGCGGAGCGCCGGACATCGTCCAAAACCCCTCAGTCGCTCCGCGACAGCTCCCCCAGAGGGGGAGCATCTAACATCCGCAACGGCTCGTCAGCCGCCTTCCGCCTAAGCCGAGATCGCGTGCAACTCGGCCGCATGGGCCCGCAGCCACCTCCGGTGTGGCGCGGGGTCGCCCGCCAGTTCCTCGCACAGCGCCCAGAACCTCGGCCCATGGTTGGCCTCGATCAGGTGGGCGCATTCGTGGGCCACGACGTAGTCGGCGACCTCGAACGGGGCCAGGACCAGCCGCCAGCTGTAGCGGATCGCCGCCGGATGGCCCGGTCGCGCCGGGCGGCAAGAGCCCCAGCGGGCCTTCGGATCGGCGATGGCCACCGAGGGCATGGGGCGGTTAAGGGCGGCGGCGTGGTGGGCCGTGCGCTCGGTCAGGCGGGCCAGGGCCTCGCGCTTGGCCAGGCGGATGATCTTCAGCGACCAGGTGCTGTCGTCCGGCGCGATCAGGGCGTCGTCGGTCATCTTCGGTCGACCGGGACCGACCTCCAGCCGATAGGGCTTGCCCAGCAGGCGCAGGACGCCGCCCGGGGCGATGACCTGGCGGGTGGGCAGCTTGGCCAGCTGGCCGGCGATCCAGTCGGCCTTCTCGTGGGCGAAGGCCACGGCTTCCGACAGCCGGCGCTGGGTGGGGGCCAGGGCCACCACCTCGGACTTGGCCCGGTCGACCCGCAGCGAGATCCGCCGCGCCCGGCCGTCGACCTTCAGCCGCACGGCATAGCCGCCCACCTCCAGCCGGTCGCCGTCGGCGTAGCGTTGTGGGCGGAAGAGGTTCATGCTCTCTAGATCGCCCCTCGCCGGGAGTCGCGCAAGACGTGGCCCTCGAAGCGAGCATGCGGCATTGAGCGCCGTATAACGGGTGTCATCCCGGCCGAAGCGAAGCGTAGAGCCGGGATCCAGGGTGAGCCGCACCGCGTCAGCCCAGTCTCCTGGGTCCCGGACAGCCTCTACGAGGCTTCCGGGATGACAACAGGTTCTAGGGCGCCGCCGCCTAGACGTTGAAGTTCGGATCGTTCCGCAGGATGAAGTCGCGGACCCGCGGATAGATCTCCTCGCGGAACCGGCGGCCGTTGAACACCCCGTAGTGGCCCACGCCCGGCTGGACGTAGTCCTCCTTCATCGAGTCAGGCAGGGACGAGCACAGGCCGTGGGCGGCCTGGGTCTGGCCGATGCCGGAGATGTCGTCGTTCTCGCCCTCCACCGTCATCAGGCCGATGTCGGTGATCGCCTCGGGCTTCACCAGGCGGCCGCGATGAATCAGCTCGCCCTTGGGCAGCAGGTAGTTCTGGAACACGATGTCGATGGTCTGGAGGTAGAACTCCTCGGTCAGGTCCAGCACCGACAGGTACTCGTCGTAGAACTCCAGGTGCTTGTCGGCGCTGTCGCCGTCGCCCTTCACCAGGTCCTGGAAGTAGCGCTGGTGGGCCTGCTGGTGCTTCTCGGCGTTCATGCTCATGAAGCTGGCCAGCTGGACGAAGCCCGGATAGACGCGCCGGCCCATGCCCGGATAAGGCGGGGGCACGGTGTAGATCATGTTCGACTGGAACCAGGCGAACGGCTTTTCCTCGGCCAGGGTGTTGGTGACCGTCGGCGACAGGCGCGCGTCGATGGGCGAGCCCATGAAGGTCATGCTGGCCGGACGCGAGGGGTCGTTGTCCTCGGCCATCAGGGCCGCGGCGGCCAGGACGGGCGGGCCGGGCTGGCAGACGGCCACGACGTTCGGACGCGGCCCCAGGACCGTCAGCATCTGGCGGATATGGTCGATATAGTCGTGGAAGTCGAAGCGGCCCTGCAGGACCGAGACCTCGCGAGCGTTGATCCAGTCGACGATGAACACCGCGTGGTCGGGCAGGAAGGCCTCGACGGTGCCGCGCAGCAGGGTCGCGTAGTGGCCCGACAGCGGCGCGACAATCAGTACGGCGGGGTCCAGGGCGAACTTGCCGGCGCGGCGCATGTCGGCCATGTCGCGGTCGAACTGGATCAGTCGCGCCCAGGGGCTTTCCCAGACCACGGTGGGGCGCACGCGCACGTCGACCTGGCCGACCTTGACCGTGTCGATGCGCCAGTCCGGCTTGCCGTAGCGCTTGGTGACGTTCGAGAACAGGTCCGCGCCCGCGTGCATCCGCCGGCCCAGATCGGTGTCGGCCGCCGGATTCAAGGGCGAACCCCAGTATTCACGGGCCGCCAGGGCCGCGAGGCGCAAGGGCGTTGAGGCGTAGAAACTCGCTTCGTGCAGGGCGTACAGCATGGCGCATCCAAAGATGTTGCAATGCAGCATAACACGCCAGAAGCCGTGAAGGTACCGCCTTCCGGTAGCGGTACAGCGTCGCGGGGCTATCTGCCGTCCATCGCGTCCTTGATCTGCCGCGCGATCTCCTCGGGCGGCAGGTTGTAGGCGATCACCTTGTCGAACCGGCCCTTGGGATCCATCAGATAGATCGCCGTGGAGTGGTCGACGCTGTAGTCCGGCCCGTCGCCGACCTTCTTGTAGTAGGCGCGGTAGGCCTTAACGGCGGCGTCCACCTGCTGGGGCGTGCCGGTCAGGCCCAGGATGTTCTTGGGCAGGTTGTCGCCCGACAGGAAGTCCTTGACCACCTCGGGCTTGTCGCGGGCCGGGTCGACCGAGATGAAGACGATCTTCAGGTCCTTGGCCTTGGGGCCCAGCTGGTCGCTGGCGGCGGCCAGGGCCTGCAGGGTGCCGGGGCAGACGTCGGGACAGTAGGTGAAGCCGAAGAACACCGCGTTCCACTGGCCCTTCAGCGCCGCCTCGGTGGTCGGCTGGCCGTTCTGGTCGACCAACTGGAACGGTCCGCCCACCAGCGAAGGCTCCGGCGCCTTGTCCAGCACGCCCGTCTTGTAGATCAGGCCGCCGGCCACGAGCACGGCCACCAGGCCGGCAAGAATCGCGAACAACCGATGACGCGGCATGGGCGTTGAACCTTTCGCTCTCGCCAGACGGGAAATTCTGGCCTTAAGGTGCGACATGGCAGACGCGTCCCTGAAGAATGCGCCGCACAGTTCGCCCCGACCCGGGCTCGATAAGCCTGACGTCGAGGCGGCGCAAGACGAGGACTGGTCCTGGGCGGGCCCCGGGCTGCGTCACGGACGCTTAAGGGTCCGCACCCTGATCGCCCAGCGCTGGATCATGGTGGTGGGGCAGACGATCGCGGTGCTGGTGGCCGGCGTCCTCCTGGACCTGAAGATCCCCTACACCCTTTGCTTCTCCCTGATCGCCATGTCGGCTTGGCTGAACGTGCTGATCGGCCTGGCGTTCGGCGGCCAGCGGATGGCGCGCGAGCTCGAGGCCACGCTGCAGATCGCCTTCGACACCCTGCAGCTGGCGGGGATGCTTTACCTGACCGGCGGGATCATCAATCCCTTCTCGCTGCTGCTGATCGCGCCCGTCACCCTGGCCGCCGCAACCCTGCCGGCCCGGTTCGCCGCGGCCATCGGGGCCCTGGCGGTGGCCGCCTGCCTGCTGTTGGCCTTCTTCTACCTGCCGCTGCCCTATCGTCCGTCGGCGGGTCCCGGCCCGGCGCCAGGCGGCATGACCATGATGGCCATCGTGCTGTCGCGGATTCTCGGCATCGCCCTGACCGGAGCCTATGCCTGGCAGGCCGCGACGGAATCGGCGCGGATGGAGCTTGCGCTGAACGTCACCGAGACCGTCCTGGCGCGCGAGCAGCGCCTGTCGGCCCTGGGCGCCCTGGCCGCCGCCGCCGCTCACGAGTTGGGCACGCCCCTGGCCACCATCTCGGTGGTCGCCCGCGAGATGATCCGCAACGCGCCCGACGAGCAGACCCGCGAGGACGCCGAGCTGATGATCGGGCAGGCCGCCCGCTGCCGCGAGATCCTGGCGCGCCTGACCGAGATGCCCGAGGCCAAGGACGCGGTGCACGAGCGCATCAGCCTGCAGCAGCTGGTCCACGAGGTGATCGAGCCGCACATGATCCACGGGGTCCGGGTCGAGGCGGTGGTCAATGGTCCGCCCGGCGATTCCGCCCCCGACATCTGGCGGCGGGCCGAGATCCTGCACGCCCTGACGACGATCGTCGAAAACGCGGTCGACTTCGCCCGGGCCGAGGTGATCGTCGTGGCCCGCTTCGACGCCCGCGCGGTGGTGATCGAGGTGCGAGACGACGGGCCGGGTTTCTCGCCGGAGATCCTGGCCAAGCTGGGCGAGCCCTATGTCACGTCTCGTCCCGGGGCGGAGGGCTCGCGGACGGGCCACATCGGCATGGGATTGGGCTTCTTCATCGCCAAGACCCTGTTGGAACGAACGGGTGCGACGGTGGATTTCAAGAATGGACGGCGTGGCGGCGCGGTGGTCGCGGCGCGCTGGCCGCGGTCGGCGCTCGAGGCGCCGGCCATCATCGGTGCGAGCGAACTGTAATGAAACACTTGCGGCACTCCAGAATTGGGCAACAAGATAGCTCGTCCTTGGCCCGGTTGAGTGTCGGCGTTGGGAGGCGCTGAAGTTCATGGCGGATATCGGTGAAATGGTCGCGGCCCTGCCCGACAAATCCCTGCTTCTTCTAGACGATGACGCGCCTCTGAGGACGCGATTGGGTCGCGCTCTCGAACAGCGAGGATTTGCGGTGACACTGTGCGCTTCGGTCGCCGAGGCGATGAGCGCTCTGCGGACCCAGGCTCCCGCCCACGCCGTATTGGACATGCGCCTGGAAGACGGCACCGGCTTGAAGGTGGTGGAGGCTGTCCGCGACGTCCGCCCCGACGCCAAGGTCATCATGCTGACCGGCTACGGCAACATCGCCACCGCCGTCGCGGCGGTGAAGGCCGGGGTGATCGATTACCTGTCCAAGCCGGCCGACGCCGACGACGTGGCCCGCGCCCTGCTGGCCGCCAAGGACGCGGCCCCGACCCCGCCGGAAAATCCGATGAGCGCCGACCGCGTCCGCTGGGAGCACATCCAGCGGGTCTACGAAATGTGCGGCCACAACGTGTCGGAAACCGCCCGCCGCCTGAACATGCACCGGCGGACCCTGCAGCGGATCCTGGCGAAGAGAGCGCCGCGGTAGGTCGCCCGGCCGGGGACATGCCCTTGCGGCGTGTCCCCATCGGCTAGCGCCGCGCCTGTACCTGGGGATACGCCGCAAGGGGATGTCCCCGACGCAACAAGCCGCGACCGGCCTTGTGCTGATCGCGGCTTTCATTTGACAGACCCTCATCCGTCGCCTGCGGCGACACCTTCTCCCACAAGGGGAGAAGGACTTTCGTCACATCGCCGAAATCCCCCCGTCCAGCTTCAGTTCGGCGCCGGTCATGAACTTGCTCTCGTCGCTGGCCAGGTAGAGCACGGCGTTGGCGATGTCGTTTGGCTCGCCGATGTGGCCCAGCGGGATCTGGCGGCCCAGCTTCGCATGGGCCTCTTCCTTGCCCAGGCGCTGGCTCAGCGGGTCCAGGATCGGGGTGTCGATGAAGGTGGGGTGGATCGAGTTGGAGCGGATATCCAGCCCCATCTTGGCGCAGTAGAGGCCGATGTTCTTGGACAGCAGCCAGACGCCCGCCTTGGAGGCGTTGTAGGCGGGCGAATTGTGGTTGGCGATCAGGCCGGCGATCGAGCTGATGTTGATGATCGAGCCCGGCTGGTGGGCGCGCATGTACTTCAGGGCGTGCTTGGCGCCCAGGAAGACGCTGTCGACATTGATCGACATGATCCGCTTCCAGAGGTCGAACTCCATCTGCTCCAGCGGCTTGTCGCCCGCCACGCCGGCGTTGTTGAGCAGCACCGAGATCCCGCCCATGGCGGCGTCGGCCTTTTCCAGGGCCTCGATCCACTGGTCTTCCTGGGTGACGTCCAGTTCGAAGGCGAAGGCCGTGCCGGCCCCGTGGGCGGCGTTGATCTCCGCGGCCACGGCCTGGGCCCCGGCGAAGTTGATGTCGGCGACGCTGACCTTGGCGCCTTCCTCGGCCAGGCGGCGGGCGGCCGCCGCGCCCAGGCCCTGGGCCCCGCCGGTGATGAAGGCCTTCTTGCCGGCGACCCGGCCCGTGCTCTGCGCCATTTGCGGCGTCCTCCCGTTATAATTCAAACGCTAGTTTGAACTGGAAGGGCGGTGGGTGGAAGGGGGAAACGCGTCGTGCGTGGGACGCCCCCTCCGTCGCGCTGCGTATTCGCAGCGCGCCACCTCCCCCGCGATGCGGGTGAGGAGAATACGGCGCCGATCTCGCTTCTCCTCCCCCGTGCAACGGGGGAGGTGGCGGGCGAAGCCCGACGGAGGGGGCGTCAGCCCGCGATTGAATCCATGAACCGCGCCATCTCCACGTCCAGCGCGCTGACCCCGTCGGCGTCATGCGTGGTCAGCACCACCTCGACCCGGTTGTAGACGTTGAACCACTCCGGATGGTGGTCGATCTTGTCGGCCTTCAGGGCCACGCGGGTCATGAAGCCGAAGGCGGCGTTGAAGTCGGCGAACTGGAAGGTCTTGGCGATGGCGTCCTTCCCGGCGACCGAGGTCCAGCCTTGCAACTGGGCGAGGGCGGCGGCGGCGCCGATTTTGGCGGGGCGGGTCATGGCGGCTCCTGCGAGGAAATTTTCTCCCCTCAGAACGCCAATCCGGTGGTCGCCGCAAGGTCCGCCAGCAATTGCTCCTCGGTCGTGACCTTGATGGCCGTCATGCCCAGGGCCGCCGCCGGCTTACAGTTGACCCCCAAGTCGTCGAGATAGACGCAGGCCTCGGGGGCGACGCCGATCAGCTCGCACATCATCTGGTAGATGCGCGGGTCGGGCTTGCGGACCCCCGCCTTGGAGCTTTCGATCACCGCGTCGAACTGCTGGAAGATCTCGGCGATCGCCAGCGCTTTCTCGGCCGAGCCGGCCATGCCCGTGCCGTGGCCGGTGACGACGTTGTTAGTGATGCAGCCCACCTTGAACCGCGCCTTGCAGGCCTTCAGCGCGGCCACCACGCGGGGCCGCACGTCGCCGGACAGCAGGGGCAGCACCTCGGCGCCGCGCACGGCGTGGCCCAGGCGCGTCGCCTCCCCAAGGAACATCGCGTCGAAGGCCGCCGCGTCGATCTCGTTGCGCTCGAACAGCGCCCAGGCGTTGGTGTCGGGATCGGCGGCGTTGACCCGGCGGATGAAGTCCTGCGGCAGGCCGCGCTGGGCCTCAAAGCGCCGGAAGGCCTCGAACGGCGAGGTCGTGAACACCCCGCCGAAGTCCCAGATCACCGCTTCGATCGCCATGCCCGCCTCAAACACCTGTTTGACTGAAGGCTAGGCGGCTGGGCCGGTCCTGGCAATCGCCTGATGAATCTTCATGGCCACGCTCGCGTCGAAGGCGAAAGCGCGCGAAAGCACGTTTCGACAATGGTTTGTTAACCTTCTGGAGTTTGTCGCCATGGTCCGCCGTCGATTGCTTGTGCTGGGTATCGTCGCCGTCGTCTCTGGCGGGTGGAGCGCCGCCGCGTCGGCCGCCGATCGGCCCGAGGACTGCGCGACCCGGCGGGTCACCGGGCCAGGCGGCGCCTATCGCTATGACCGCGTAGAATGCCAGCCTAGGGCCGTCTGGAGCGACTTCGACCAGTGGGCGTACGAGCGGCCGCTGGACGTCGAGGACCAGCCGCTGGGGGGCGACCGCTACGGCGGCTGGACCCGGATCGTCACGGAGCCCGAGCTCGCCGGCCCGGCCGCGCCGCCGCGAACCTATCAGGTCGCGGGTCGCGATGGCGGCTTCCTGGTCTGGCCGGGCAAGCTGCCGTGAAGACTCACGTTTTTGGCCCGGGGATTGCGTGGCGGGGGGCCGCACGCATCAAATCGGGACGGGGGAACATCCAACCATGCGCCAGCCGAGCAAGCCGCTCTTCAAGACCTATGAAATCCTGGCGATCGTCGCCTTCGTGATCGCCGCCATCGGCGTCGGCAGCCTGGGGCTGGTCTATTAGGCCAGACACCCTCTTCAGGGCGGAACTGACCGCTTTCGGAACATAACGGCCCCTTCCGCGCGTTGTGGACGGGTATCCGGAGGTTCCGCCCTGACGACGCTCGCTCCCAACCCGCCGCCCAGTCTCGCCGCGCGCCTGCGCGGCCTGCCGCCGCGCGCCCGTTGGGGGATGATTGGCGCGATCCTGCTGACGATCGCCATCGTCGTCTTCCTGGTGATCTTCGACTGGAACTGGTTCCGGGGGCCGCTAGGCCGTTTCGCCTCGGCGCAATTGAAGCGCGAGGTGGTGATCACCGGCGATCTGCGCGTCCATCCCTGGTCGTTCTCGCCCAAGGCCGAAGCGTACGGCGTGCGCGTCGCCCAGCCCGACTGGGCCGCCAAGGCCGACCCCAAGAATTCGCCGGCCGGCACGCCCATGGCCAAGGTCGACCGCATCGCGGTGCAGATCAAGATCCTGCCCCTGCTGAAGGGCGACGTGATCCTGCCGCTGCTGGCCGTGGACCGTCCGGACGTGAAGCTGCTGCGCGAGGCCTCGGGCCGCGCCAACTGGACGTTCGGCGACCCCAACGCGCCCCGCAAGCCGTTGAAGTTGCCGGCCATCCAGCACTTCATCATCAATGACGGCCAACTGCGCTACGAGGACCAGCAGCGCGACATCTTCTTTCTGGGCACGGTCAGCTCCAACGAGCACGCCACGGGCGATGGCCAGGGCAAGTTCGTGCTGGAGGGCAAGGGCCAGCTGAACCGTTCGCCGTTTACCGCCATGGTCACCGGCGGGCCGCTGCTGAACATCTCGCCCAACCGGCCCTATCCGTTCGATGCCCGGGTCGACGCCGGCTCGACCCACGTGACGGCCAAGGGCGACATCACCAAGCCGTTCGACCTGGGACGGTTCGAAACCCAGCTGAACGTCTCGGGCACTGACCTGAACCGCCTCTACGCGCTGACCGGCCTGACCCTGCCCAACACCCCGCCCTACAAGATCAGCGGCCATCTGAGCCGAAAGGGCGAGCGGTTCGACTTCAACAAGCTGAGCGGCCGGATCGGCGACAGCGACGTGTCGGGCGACCTGTTCGTGCTGATGGGCAAGGAGCGGCCCTATCTGGAGGCCGACCTGCAGTCCAAGCGCCTGGACTTCGACGACCTGGGCAGCCTGGTGGGCGCGGCGCCCGCGACGGGTCGCGGCGAAACAGCCTCGGCCGGCCAGAAGGTCGAGGCTGTGCAGCGCGACGCCACTCAGCGCCTGCTGCCGGACGCCACCCTGCAGGTCGACCGCGTCAAGGCCATGGACGCCAAGGTCAAGTACCGCGCCCTGGCGGTCAACGCGCCGAACCTGCCGTTGAAGAAGGTCCGCCTGGACCTGACGCTGGAGAAGGGCGTGCTGACCATGGACCCGATCGCCTTCACCTTCTCGCGGGGCGATCTGGCGGGAAAGGTCCGGCTGGACGCCAATCCCAAGGTGCCGCGCACCGACCTGGACCTGCGCCTGACCAACGCCAAGCTCGAGGACTTCATCACCATCAAGAGCGACGGCCAGCCGGCCATCGAGGGCGGGGTGATGGCGCGGGCCAAGCTGACCGGCTACGGCAATTCGGTGCACCGTGCGGCGTCCACCGCCGACGGCCAGGTGACCCTGGTCTCGCCCAAGGGCGAAATCCGCCAGGCCTTCGCCGAGCTCGTGGGCGTCAACGCCTCCAAGGGCCTGATCATGCTGCTCAGCAAGGACAACAAGCAGACCAGCGTCCGCTGCGCCGTGGCCGACTTCACCGTCAAGGACGGCATCATGACGTCGAACCACATCGTCGCCGACACCGGCGTGGTCCTGGCGCGCGGCAAGGGCACGATCGACCTGCGCAACGAGCGTCTGGACCTGAAGATCGACGGTGACAGCAAGAAGCCGCGCCTGGTGCGGCTGTTCATCCCGATCACGATCCGCGGCCCGTTCATGTCGCCGAAGATCGGGCTCGAGACCGGCGGGGCTGTGGCCCAGGGCGGGATCGCCGCGGCGCTGGGCGCGCTGGTCTCACCGCTGGCCGCCATCCTGCCCTTCGTCACCGGCGGCGAGGCCAAGGACGCCGACTGCGCCAGCTTGGTCGCCGAGGCTCGCAGCGACGGCGCGCCGGTGAAGGTGGCCCAGACCACGCCGGCCAAGGCGAAGAAGTAGCGATCCTCCCCCCGTGGGGGAGGTGTCGGCGAAGCCGACGGAGGGGGGAGTGATTGGCGGGACCGGGTCTGGGTCGACGATCCCAATCCTCCCCCCACCGGCCTTCGGCGCCTCCCCCACAGGGGGAGGGACTTTCGCCGCTAGCCCAATCGCAACCCCCGCGCTAAGCTCCGCCTATCCGAAACCCAGTGTGGTTCATGTCCGAGATTGTGTGCGAGGCCCGGGCCTAAGGCTCCGAACCTCCCGTTCGTAAGCTGATCAGGCCCCGATCCGTCGCATCCCACGCGAGGGATGCGTTCTCACGCCTCGATCCTCGGACCACTTCCTTGAACATCTCGAAATCGCAGCAACGCACGCTGCACGCGCTGGCGCAGGGCGCCCGCATCGAACTCCTGCGCGACGACCACGGCCGCGTCGTCGGCGCCGACTGCATCACCGGCGAAGGCTGGCGTCTCAGCGACTGCTCGCTGGGCGTCTTCAAGAGCCTCAAGCGGCGGCGCTTCATCGCCAGCACGGGCGGGGGACCCTACCGGATCACCCGCCTGGGGGCGGCCAGCCTGCGCAGCCAGCTGGACAACCGCACGACCGCTCGGGCGTGGTGACTTAAGTCCGCCGGAAGAAGAAGACGCGCGCGGCGCCGTAGTCGCGCGCGTCGAGCCGCTCGAAGCCTTCCGGCGTCGGGTCGGGCTCGTCGCGACCGCGCTCGAACATCACGATCGCGCCGGGCGCCAGCCAGTCGCCGGCCAGCATGGCGGCCAGGGCCTTCTCGCCCAGGCCCTTGGCGTAGGGCGGGTCGAGGAAGGCGATGTCGAACGGGGCCCCGACGCTGCCCGGACGCAGGCCCGGATCGGTGGCGTCGCGGCGGTGGACGCGGGCCTGGCCGAACAGGCCGAAGGCTTCCATGTTCTCGCGGATAGCGCCGCGCGCGGCGTCGTCGGTCTCGACGAACAGGCAGAAGGCCGCGCCGCGCGACATCGCCTCCAGGCCCAGGGCCCCGGAGCCGGCGAAGACGTCGATCACCCGCGCGCCATGCAGTTCGGGCGCCCAGGCCGCGTGTTCCAGGATGTTGAACACCGCCTGCCGGGCCCGGTCGGACGTGGGACGGGTCTTGTCGCCCGGCGGGGTGACGATGGCCTTGCCGCGATACTGGCCCGAGACGATGCGCAAGCCTCAGCCCTCCGCGGTCGCCGGCGTCCTCGCCCGGGCCATGCGCCGGTTGACCAGCGAGAGCCCGGCCACCAGCAGGGCGATCCCCAGCCAGCCCCAGGGCGTGCGGGTGATGATGCTGAGGAAGGTCAGGCTGCACATCAGCCCGGGCAGCAAGGCCACGCGCAGCAGGACGTAGATCTTCTCGACGATAGACATCGGCTCGGTCAGCCCGCCGATGAAGGCGGCGTAACCCCAGGCCACGGCATGGGCCAGGCCGATGGCGGTCACCAGGCCCACATAGACGAGCACCGAACCCGCCGAGCCGCTTTCCCAGAGCAGTTCGGTGCCGAGCGGCAGCAGGGCCAGCAGGCCCAGCATGACCAGGTTCAGGACGTCCAGGGCGCCGTCGGCCCGGAGCAGACGCGAAAAAATCCGGCGGTGACTGATCCAGTAGATGCCCACCACGCCGAAGCTCACGGCGTAGGCGGTCAGCTTGTGCTGCATCTGGCCGAACAGGTCGGCCACGCCGCGCCAGTGCTCGGGCGGATGGATCTCGATGGCCAGAAGGGTGATGGCGATCGCGAACACCGCGTCCGAGAACAGGATCATCCGATGAAGATGCTGTGCTTCCTTGTTGGTGATGTCGGTCATGGGCGCCCCCTTGGCCTGCCTGGCCGTTCGATTCTGCCTGGATGTGTGCCGCGCGCGGGCTGTCGCGGCAAGTCGCGTGTCGCGCCGCTTGCGTCTCCGGCGGCGAACGCCTAGCGATGATCCACAACCCGATCGGAAACCGTGGTGCTAGCAGAGCTTCGACAGTCGCCGTTCCTGGACGATCTGACGCCGGCGGACCGGCGCGTCGTCCCGCTGCTGCTCACCCTGCCCATCGGCGTGCTGGCGGCCCTGCTGGCCGCCATCGTCTGCGGCCTGGCCGTGTTCGTGGCCTTCGCGATCGGCGGCGGGGGCGTGGAGTCGGTCGAGCGCCTGATGGCGATGATCGGGCGCGGCGAGGCGCCGAGCGGCCTGACCCAGATCGCCTTCGTGCTGGGCCTGCTGGCGGTGGTCAACGGGGGCATGGCCCTGGCCTTCGTGGCCGTGGCCGCCCTGCTGCATCGTCGCCGGCTGACCTCGTATTTCACCGCCGCCCCGCGCTTCCGCTGGAGGCTGCTGCTGGCGGGGCTTGGCCTGTTCGCGGTCACCATCGGCCCGCTGCTGCTGGCCTCGGCGGCCCTGGACCCCAAGGCGCCCGGCGCCCCGATCCTGGCGATCAGCCCCGACCTGGGCGGCCGGCTGGTCTACCTAGCCCTGGTCGTGTCGCTGTTCCTGATCGCCGCCGCCGCCGAAGAGCTGGTCTTCCGGGGCTGGCTGATCAAGATCGTGGGCGCCTGGTTCCCCGATCCGCGCGCCGTGCTGGTGATCAGCGGACTGCTGTTCTCGGCCGTCCACCTCGACCCCAATCTGGACGCCTTCCTGATGCGGCTGGCGATGGGGGTTGGCCTGGCCTGGATGACGCTGCGCCTGGGCGGGATCGAGTTCGCCATAGGCGCGCACGCGGCCAACAACATCGTCATCCTGCTGTTCGTCCAGCCGATGGCGCTGAAGCCCGAGCCGGCGCACGACTTCCCGCTCGAGACCCTGGTGATCGCGCCGCTGATGCTGGCCGGCTATGTGGCCCTGGCCGAGATCGCCGCACGGTGGGCCCCGCTGCGTCGCTGGACCCGCCTGGCGGCGACCTAGCGCCTGCCGCCGGAGCGCGGCGCGCCCTTCGGACCGCCCGGCTTTCCGGCCGATTTTCCGCCTGGCTTGCCCGCGCCACCGCCCAGCGGCTTGTAGCCGTTGGCCCGCAGCGCGCCGGGCTTGGGCTTGGCGGCCGCCTTGGACGGCGCTTCGCCCTTGCCGCGCTTGTCGGCGGCCTTCTCGGCCAGGGCCTTTTCACGGATACGCTTGTCGGCCGCCTCGCGGGGCGACAGGGCCCTGGGGCCGACGATCTTGCTCTCGATGGACTTCTTGCCGGGGCGCGCGCCCGGCTTGCCCAAACCCGGCTTGCCTGGTGCGGACTTGCCGGCTCCCGGCTTGCCGCCCGTCTTGCTGATGATCACCGGCTTCTTCTTCGGCTTGGCCCAGCCCGGCTTGCGAACGAACTTCTCTTCCTCGACCTTCTCCTCGGGCGGCAGGACGGCGAATTGGGTCATCTTGCCGACCCGGGGCACGCCGCGCCGCTGGACGTCGCCGCCGCCGGCCTGGCCGGGGGCCTTCAGCGGATCGGCCACGCCGACGAACTTGGGCTTGTCGCCCTGCGGCATGTTCTCGTCAGGCACGATGCCTTCCAGCAGCTCGCGGATCACCCGGGGGCCGACCTCCTCGACCTGGCCCGGCAGCAGCGTGCCAAGGGCGAACGGGCCGTAGGACAGGCGGATCAGGCGGTTGACCTTCAGGCCGATGGCCTCCAGCACCTTGCGGACCTCGCGGTTCTTGCCTTCGCTGAGGCTGACGGTGATCCAGAGGTTGCGGCCGCCGGCCTTGTCCTGGGCCTTGTCGAGGCGGGCCTCGATGGCGCCGTAGCGCACGCCCTCGACGGTGATCCCATCCTTCAGACGGTCGAGCTTCTCCTGGGTGGTCACGCCAAAGGCCCGCACCCGGTATCGACGCTGCCAGGCGTTCTGCGGCATCTCCAGCGCCCGCGACAGCTCACCGTCGTTTGTCAGCAGCAGCAGGCCCTCGGAATTGAGGTCCAGGCGGCCCACGGAAATCACGCGCGGCAGGTCGCGGGGCAGCGCCTGGAACACCGTTGGGCGGTTCTTCGGATCGTTGTGCGAGGTCAGCAGGCCCGTCGGCTTGTGATAGCGGAAGATCCGCGTCGGCTCGGGCTCGTCGATCATCTTGCCGTCGACGGTTAGGATGTCGCCGGGACGGACCTTGACGGCGGGCGTGGTTAGCACCGTCCCATTCAGGGCCACCTTGCCGGCCTCGATCAGCCGCTCGACCTCGCGACGCGACGCCACGCCCGAGCGGGCCAGCATCTTGGCGACGCGTTCGCCTTGATCGCCTTCGCCCTCGGGCCCGTCCTCCAGGTCGCCTTGACCCAGCAGGGCGTTGTCATGCAGGTGGGGCTGGTATTTCTCGGTCACGGCGTCGTCCTTCAAGGGCTGGGCGCATCTCACGATGGGCGGCTTTCTAATGCGCACCGATCCCCCGCAGGATCAAGACGCCCGGGATTTGGAGGCCATGGCGCTCGCGCTCGCGGAGGCGCGCGCCGCCGCGCAGGCCGGCGAGACGCCAGTGGGAGCGGTGATCCTGGATCCCGCGACCGGCGAGGTGATCGCCAAGGCGGGCAACGGTCCGATCGGCGCCCACGACCCCACCGCCCACGCCGAGATCGCGGCCATGCGCATCGCGGCGGCCAAGCTGGGGAATTATCGCCTCACCGACCTGACCCTGGTGGTGACCCTGGAACCCTGCGCCATGTGCGCCGGCGCGATCAGCCACGCCCGCATCGGCCGCGTGGTGTTCGGCGCCGAGGACCCCAAGGGCGGGGCGGTGGTCCACGGCCCCAAGTTCTTCGCCCAGCCCACCTGCCACTGGCGGCCGGACGTCACGGGCGGGGTGATGGCGCAGGAGAGCGCCGAGCTGCTGCGGGGGTTCTTCCGCGAGCGGCGGAAGAAGTAGGTCCCTAGTTCACCATCGCCGAGCCGAGCAGCACCTTGCTGCCCTTGCGGCCCAGCACCTTGTCGGCGGCGTCCTGCATCTTGCCGCCCAGATAGTTCAGATCCGGCGGCGCGCCGCGCGGCATGCCGGCGGTATAGGTCATCAGCACCTGGGCGAAGGCCGCGCGCAGGCGCGGTTCCGACTGCTGGGCGCGCTCCATCAGGGCCGGGTCCTTGGCCTCGACGCCGGCTTCCAGGGTCATGACGCCCCGCCGGCCGTCGCGGCGGATGGTGGTGGCGGTCAGCGGCTGGAGCGCGAAATAGGTCGGCGGCGCCTTCTTCTCCTCCTTGCCGGAATTGGCTAGGGCGGGAGGAGCCGGCAGGCTGGCGGCGGCCAGCAGCGACAGGACGGACAGGAGGAGGGCGCGGCGCATGGCTCCTTCTGACACGACGTGGTTGACGTCCTCTTTACATCTGACGGGCACAAAGGGGCGTTAACCATGAAACGTCCCGCGCGCGGCCGATCGCTCGCAGCGCGGCGCGGGGACGCAGGAGACTGAAATTGGGGCGTTTTTCACCGAAAAAGCTCGATCTGGACGGCAAGGTGATCCTGGTCACCGGCGGCACCGGTTCGTTTGGCCGTCGTTTCATCGAAACCGTCCTGCGACGCGCCAACCCGCGGAAGGTCATCATCTATTCCCGCGACGAATTGAAGCAGAGCGACATGCAGCTGGAGCTGCGCGAGCAGTTCGACGAAGCGACCTGCGCCAAGCTGCGCTTCTTCCTGGGCGACGTGCGCGACCGTGAGCGCCTGACCCTGGCGCTGCGCGGCGTCGACATCGTGATCCACGCCGCCGCCCTGAAACAGGTGCCGGCCGCCGAGTACAACCCCTCGGAATGCATCCACACCAACGTGCTGGGCGCCGAGAACGTGGTCTGGGCCAGCCTCAACAACCACGTCAAGCAGGTGGTCGCCCTGTCGACCGACAAGGCCTGCAACCCGATCAACCTGTACGGCGCTACCAAGCTGGCCTCGGACAAGACGTTCGTTGCCGCCAACAACCTGTCGGGCGACATCGGCACCCGCTTCGCGGTGGTCCGCTACGGCAACGTGGTGGGTTCGCGCGGCAGCGTCGTGCCGCTCTACAAGCGCCTGCTGAGCCAGGGCGCGACCGAGCTGCCGATCACCGACGAGCGCATGACCCGGTTCTGGATCACCCTGAACCAGGGCGTGGAGTTCGTGCTGTCGTCGCTGGAGATCATGCGCGGCGGCGAGATCTTCGTGCCCAAGATCCCGTCCATGACCATGCCCGACCTGGTCAAGGCCATGTCGCCCAGCGCCGGCGTCAAGATCATCGGCATCCGCCCGGGCGAGAAGCTGCACGAGATGATGATCAGCGCCGACGACGCCCGCGCCACCGTCGAGCTGGAAGACCGCTACGTAATCGAGCCCACCTTCGTGGAGTATCCGCGCAAGGCCTTCCGGGGCGAGGCGGGGACCAAGGACGTCGCCGAAGGCTTCTCCTACAGCAGCGACAACAACGACGACTGGCTCAGCAACGACGGTCTCAACGCCATGCTGGCCGAGAAGGCCTGACGTGTCTGACGCAGCGCTTCCGTTCCTGCCGTACGGCCGTCAGACCATCGAGGACGACGACGTGGCGGCGGTCGCGGCGGCCCTGCGCGCTGACTTCCTGACCACCGGCCCGACCGTCGAGGCGTTCGAGACGGCCTTCAAGGCCAAGGTCGGGGCCGAGCACGCGATCGCGGTGGCCAACGGCACGGCGACCCTGCACCTGGCCATGCTGGCGCTGGGCGTCGGTGAGGGCGACGTCTGCATCGTCCCTTCGGTCACCTTCCTGGCCACCGCCAACTGCGCCCGCTACGTCGGGGCCGAGGTGGTGTTCGCCGACGTCGATCCCGACAGCGGCCTGATGACGCCCGACACCCTGGCCGATGCGATCAAGCGCGCCGGCGATCGTCGCGTGAAGGCCGTGCTGCCTGTGCACCTGCGCGGCGACGTCTGCCACCTGCCGGCCCTGCGCGATCTGGCGGCCGGCGTCGGGGCGACCCTGGTCGAGGACGCGCCGCACGCCCTGGGCTCGGTCGGCACGTTCGACGGCGTGGCCCATCCGGTCGGCGACGGCGCCTGGTCCAGCTTCGCCAGCTTCTCGTTCCACCCGGTCAAGACCCTGGCCACGGGCGAGGGCGGCATGCTGACCACCAACGACGCCGCCCTGGCGGCCCGGGCCCGCTCCCTGCGCGGCCATGGCATGCAGCGGCCGGCGGGCGCCGAGCCATGGTGGTACGAGATGCCCGAGCTGGGCTTCAACTATCGCATTCCCGACGTCCTGTGCGCCCTGGGGATCTCGCAGCTCGACAAGCTGGATCGCTTCGTCGCCCGTCGGAAGACGCTGGCGGCGCTCTATGCCGAAAAGCTGGCGCCCCTGGCTCCGGCCGTGCGCCTGGCGACCAGCCCGGCCTGGTCCGACCCGGCCCTGCACCTGCTGACCGTGCTGGTCGACTTCGAAGCCCTGGGCACGACCCGCCTGGCGGTGGTCGAGGCCCTGAAAGCCAAGGGCGTCGGCAGTCAGGTCCATTACATCCCGGTCCACCACCAGCCCTACTACCAGGCCCGCTACGGCGCCCTGGACCTGCCCGGCAGCGACGCCTGGTACGCGCGCTGCCTGACGCTGCCGCTCTATCCGACGATGGCGGATGGGGACGTGGACCGGGTGATCGAGGCGCTGACGGCGGCGCTGGGGCGGTAAGTCGCTCATTCGCCCACCCTCCCTCCGGAAGCGGACGTTCCGAGCGTCCGACAGGGGTGGGTTGCGCGTCTAGATCCTCCCCCTCTGGGGGAGGTGGCCCGGAGGGCCGGAGGGGGTAGCTCGGCCTACGCCCAAAACCCCCTCAGTCGCTTCGCGACAGCTCCCCCAAAGGGGAGCATCTACGTCCGACTAGGGTCGGAAGCCGACTTAAGCCGCCGCCTTCTGCTGGACCAGTCCCTTGAGCAGGTCCATCGTCTCGGGCGAAGCGGCTAGTTCTTCGCGGGTCTCGGGGGCGCGGGCCAGTTTCAGCACCTCGGCCTTGGCTCGGTCGGCGCACGGACCGGTGGGACCGGCCTCGCCCATGGCCAGCTTGATCAGCACCGACATCTTCTGGGGCAGCGCGGCGGGCGCGCGGACCAGCATGGCGACCAGGCGCGCGTCGGCCTCGATCATGCCGCCGACCTCGCCCAGGCGCTCGCACAGCGGGCCGTAGTCCTCGACCACCAGGCCTGAGCGGGCCAGGGCCTTCTGCAGGGCGGCCAGGCCGGCCAGCTTGGCGGCCGCCGAGTCCGGACCCTGGCGAAGCTCGCGCTCGAAGCGCAGGGCCAGGACGTTGGCCGACAGCCAGCGGGCGGCCATGCGCTTGTTGACCGCGCCCATGACGTTCTCGGCCAGTCGGATCAGCATCTGCACCTCCTCGCGCGAGGAGCGGTCGCGGCCGAGCAGGGACTCGATGAACTCGCCGTTCAGCAGGGTCTTGGAGCGGCTGGTGAAGGCGCTGGTGATGTCTTCGGGCGGCAGGATGCGGCCGGCCGCGGCCGTCAGGCTCATGGCCAGGGCGCGCAGGTACTCGATCTCCTGCTCGGCGTCGGCGGGCTTGAGGCGGCGCACGCCGTTCAGCTCCTTGAGCACCCGCTGGGCGATCGACATGCGCACGGCGGGGAATTCCTCGCCGCTCAGCCACTCGCACAGGCGCCGGGCCGTGCCGGACAGTTCGGGCATGCAGTTGCGCACGCCGCTCTCGATGCGGATCAGGGCCTCGACCTGGGCTCCGCCCGCCAGGCGGGTCATGGCGGCCAGGGTCGTGCCTAGATCAGTTTCCGCGCCGCCCAGGAGGTCGGCCATGCCCGCCTTGGAGCCGATGATCTCGGCCAGCGGCGTCTCGATGGCGGCCAGGGCGGCGGCGCGGGCCTTGGGATCGCTGGGCGCGGCGTCGGCCAGATCCAGCAGGCGGGCCAGCTTTTCCGACCAGTTCTTGCCGGGCGCGATCGAGGCGGCGACGCCGGCGCCCAGCAGGAAGGCGCGATCGGGATCGATGGCCAGGCGCTCGGCGGCGCGCGCGAAGCCTTCCTTGTCCAGATCCGGCAGCGCGCCCTTCTTGAACTGCTTCATCAGGTTGGCGACGGTGCGTTCGACCAGGCCCTGGAAGGTTCGGATCATCTCGTGGACCGACATGCCCCGGGCCTCGGCCTCGGGGATGGCGATCTTCTGCAGGGCGTGCTGCAGGTCGGTGCCGGAAGCCTCCAGCGACTCGACCAGGTCGGGGCGGTGCAGCAGCTCGAACGGGGTGGCGTTGTGGCGTTCCAGCCAGCCTTCCAGGATCCGGCCGATGCGATCGCGGGCGTGGGCGGTGTACAGGTCGGACGGCTGGACGCAGAGCGGCTCCAGGTCTTCCTGCTGCTTCTTGGGCTTGCCCCCGTCGACCTGGCCCTTGGTGAAGATCGAGATCGACTTGTATTCGCCGGTGGCCTTGTCGAGCGTTTCCTTGCTGACGCGCACGGCGACGGCGCGCCCTTCCTCCAGCACGTCCTCCGCGGTCTGAAGGGCGTGGGTGCGGATCTCGGTGGCCATGTCGAGCGTCCACTGCGAGCCGGGTTTTCGGCGCACGAACAACTCGTAATGGACTTGATCGCTCATAGGCAAAGGGCTCCCCGGAGCGTCGTTATGGGATACAAGACCTTAAGGTGAGGTTGCCGACGGGCGATCGCGTCGCGCCGCGCCGCATTCGCGCCACGCTGGAGCCGCAAAAGATCGGGAAAGCTTAGCCGCCCCATGCGTTGTTGGGGGCGCGTTGTCGCGGACGACGCCGGTCGATAGTATCCGCAGGAAGTACGCGAAAGGACCCATAGGGCTCGATGGCCGATATTACTCTCATCGACGACGACGAGAACATCGTCGCTTCCGTTTCGCTGGCGCTGGAAAGCCACGGGCACGTTGTGAAGGCCTACTACGACGGCGCGTCCGGGCTAGACGCGGTCGAGAGCCAGGCGCCCGACCTGGTCATCCTGGACGTCAAGATGCCCCGCATGGACGGCATGGAAGTGCTGCGCCGCCTGCGCCAGACCACCGAGATCCCGGTGATCATGCTGACGTCCAAGGACGACGAGATCGACGAGATCCTGGGCTTCAACCTCGGCGCCGACGACTACATCCACAAGCCGTTCAGCCAGCGCCTGCTGCTGGAGCGGGTCAAGGCCGTGCTGCGCCGGGCTCGTCCGGACGACGAGGACGCGGCCGGCGCCGCCTCGGGCGCGGCCAATTCCAAGATCATGAAGCGCGGCAAGCTGACGCTCGATTCCGCGCGCCACGACAGCCTCTGGGACGGCAAGCCGGTGCGTCTGACGGTCACCGAGTTCCTGCTGCTGCAGTCGTTGGCCCAGCGCCCGGGCTTCGTGAAGAGCCGCGACAACCTGATGGACGCCGCCTACGACGACCAGGTCTATGTCGACGACCGCACCATCGACAGCCACATCAAGCGCATGCGCAAGAAGTTCCGGCAGGTCGATCCGGAGTTCGATTCCATCGAAACCCTCTATGGCGTCGGCTACCGATATCGCGAATCCTGATCGCAAGATGAGCGGCGCGCCCGAGGGCGAGCCCAGGCGACGGCTGACCGGGTTCCAGCTGAGCTGGCCCATCGGCTCTCGCCTGGGCCGGCTGATCATCGGCCTCAATCTGCTGGCCCTGGCGGTGCTGCTGGGCGGGGCGCTGGTGCTCAACGAGCTGCGCAGCGGCCTGATCAACACGCGCATCGACAGCCTGACCACCCAGGGCGAGCTGATCGCCAACGTGATCGACCTGGCCGCCACGGTCGGGGATCCCGAGCCGCGCCTGGCGCCCGATCAGGCCAGCGACATCCTGCAGAGCCTGTTCATCCCGCGCTCGCAACGTGCGCGGCTGTTCGACGCCCAAGGCAACCAGCTGGCCGACAGCTATGTCGTGGCCGACCGGGTGGAGTCCAAGGAACTGCCGCCGGCCCGCAAGCCCTGCCAGCCCGCCTTCGGCCTGCCGACCAAGGAGTCCGACACCAAGCCCGAGCTGGCCAAGGCGGCGCGCGAGGCCCTGGCCGCCGAGATCGCCCAGGCCAAGCTGGGCGAGCCCGTGGCCGGCACCCGCATCGACGAGATGGGCGAACGCGTCGTATCGGTGTCGATCCCCATCCAGCACGTGCGGGCGGTGCTGGGCGTGCTGACTCTGGAAGCGGGCGACATCGACCAGATCATCGCCGCCGAGCGCAAGGCGCTGCTGCCCTTCGCCCTGATCGCCATCGCCACCACCCTGATCTCGTCGTTCCTGCTGAACCGCCTGATCGCCCAGCCGGTGCTGCGCATGGCCAGCGCCGCCGACCGCGTGCGCCTGGACGGGGCCCGGGCCATCTCGCTGCCCGACATCTCCGACCGCAAGGACGAGTTGGGCGACCTGTCGCGAGCCCTGGAGGAGATGACCGACTCGATGTCCGAGCGGATGGATGCCATCGAGCGCTTCGCCGCCGACGTCGCCCACGAGATCAAGAACCCCCTGACCTCGATCCGCTCGGCGATCGAGACGCTGGACTTGGTCACCGATCCGGCCGCCCGGGCCCGGCTGCTGGGCATTCTGCAGCAGGACGTCACCCGCCTGGACCGCCTGGTCACCGACATCTCCAACGCCTCGCGGCTGGACGCGGAGCTGTCGCGCGAGGCGCCGCGGGCGTTCGAACTGAACCTGCTGCTGGCCGAGGTGATCCACCTCTACGAGGCCCAGCTGCGTCCGGGCGAGGCGCCGGGCAGTGTGCGGGTGACGTTCGACGCCAAGGGCGCGCCGCCGCACGCCCGGATCCTGGCGCGCGAGACCCCGATGGGTCAGGTGTTCCGCAACCTCATCGACAACGCCCGCTCGTTCAGCGCCGCCGACGGCGAGGTGCGGGTGACGCTCAAGCGCGACCCGGGCCTGCGCGACCATCACAACCGCCTGATCGTCACGGTCGACGACGACGGGCCCGGGATACCGCCCGACAATCTGGAGACCATCTTCGAGCGATTCTATACCTCGCGGCCCAAGGGTCGGGCGTTCGGCGGCAATTCGGGCCTGGGGCTGTCGATCGCGCGCCAGATCGTCGAGGCGCACGGCGGGACCATGCGGGCCGAGAACCGCAAGGGCGCCGAGGGCAAGGTGATCGGGGCGCGATTCGTTGTCGATCTGCCCGAGGCCGGCGCTCACAACGCCCACCATCACGGTGGATCGCGCGACGGCCAGCGCGATGGGGGACCGCGCGAATGATCCGCCACGCGGGGCTCATCGCCCGGCAGGTCGGGGGGATCTGGCGCGGGGCTCTGATCGAGGGGCCGTCGGGGGTCGGCAAGAGCGACCTGGCGCTGCGGGCCCTGGACCAGGGCTTCGTGCTGGTGGCCGACGACCGCGTCCTGGTGTTCCTGTCCAACGGCGCGCTCTACGGCCGGGCGCCTGATTCCCTGACCGATCTCGTCGAAGCGCGGGGTGTGGGCGTGATGCCTCATCACACCCGGCCCTTCTGCCGGATCGACCTCCTGGTGCGCTGCGTGGATCGGCCGCAGGCGGTGGAACGCTTGCCAGACCCCATGTTCGAGGTCATCGAAGGCGTTTCCACGCGGGTATTGGACCTGTGGCCTCTGGAACCCGGCGCGCCGGGGAAAATCAGACGGATGTTCGAGCATCTTGGAGTCGCCGGCTAACAAGCGTATCAAGACGGCCCGCGCGGCGCCTCCCTGCCGCCACGGGTTATGGGGATCCCGTTTGAGAGATCAGGCATGATCGGGCTCGTGATTGTCACGCACGGGCGGCTGGCGGAGGAGTTCGTCTCCGCCATGGAGCATGTGGTTGGACCGCAGAGCGCGGTCCTGGCCATCTGCATCGGCCCGGAAGACGACATGGAACGTCGCCGGTCGGATATTCTGAAGGCGTGCGCCGCCGTCGATCAGGACGGAGACGGCGTGATTCTGCTGACCGACATGTTCGGCGGCACGCCCTCGAACCTGGCCATCTCGGTGATGGAGCAGACCAAGGCCGAGGTGATCGCCGGTCTGAACCTGCCAATGCTGATCAAGCTGGCCAGCGTGCGCCAGCGTGAACCGCTGCCCGCCTGCGTCGCCCACGCCCAGGAGGCTGGACGGAAATATATCTCCGTGGCCTCCTACGTGCTGGCGGGAGAAAAATGAGTCGCATGGCGGCGCGAACGGTCGAGATCGTCAACGAACGGGGCCTTCACGCCCGCGCCTCGGCGAAATTCGTGAAACTGGCCTCGGGCTTCGACGCCGAGGTCACGGTCGCCCGCGACGGGACCAGCGTCGACGCCCGTTCGATCATGGGCCTGATGATGCTGGCCGCCGGCATCGGCTCGACCATCGACATCGCCGCCGAGGGCCCGGAGGCCGAGGCCGCTCTGGACGCGCTGACGGAGCTGGTCTCGAACCGGTTCGACGAGGAGCGGTGACGCTTCCCTCTCCCCCTGGGGGAGAAGGATTCCGCCTACTCCGCCGCGACCGCTTCCGGCTTCACCGCCGCCACGCCCATCGGGCGCAGGTCCAGGTCGTGGAACAGCTTGCTGTCGTCGTCCATGTTCGGCAGCGGCGTGGTCAAAAGCTTGCCGCCGACGAAGATCGAGTTGGCGCCGGCCAGGAAGCACAGCGTCTGCAGCTCGCGGCTCATGTCGTCGCGGCCGGCCGACAGGCGGACCATCGATTTCGGACACACGATCCGGGCCACGGCGATGGTGCGCACGAACTCCAGCGAGTCGATGGCTTTCGCGCCATCCTTCAGGATCGCGTCGCCCAACGGCGTGCCGCTGACCGGGACCAGTCCGTTGATCGGCAGGCTGTCGGGGTGGCTGGGCAGGGTGGCCAGCTGATGCAGCAGGCTGGCCCGGTCGCGGCGGGTCTCGCCCATGCCGACGATGCCGCCGCAGCAGGTGCTCATGCCCGCGTCGCGGACATAGGCCAGGGTGTCCAGGCGCTCCTGGTAGGTGCGGGTCGACACCACGTCGCCGTAGTACTCGGGGCCGGTGTCGAGGTTGTGGTTGTAGTAGTCCAGCCCGGCGTCCTTCAGCTGCTTGGCCTGTTCCGGCGTTAGCATGCCCAGGGTCGCGCAGGTCTCCATGCCCAGGGCCTTCACCCCGCCGATCATGGCCGCCAGCTTGGGCAGGTCGCGGTCCTTCAGCTCGCGCCAGGCCGCGCCCATGCAGAAGCGCTGAGCGCCGCCCTCGCGGGCCTCGCGGGCCTTGGCGATGACGACGTCGGCGTCCATCAGCTTCTCGGCCTTCAGGCCGGTCTTGAAGTGGGCCGACTGGCTGCAATAGCCGCAGTTCTCGGCGCAGCCGCCGGTCTTGACCGACAGCAGCTGCGACAGCTGCACTTCCGACGGGTCGAACCAGGCCCGGTGCACGGTGGCCGCCTGGAACACCAGCTCCATGAACGGCTGGTCAAACAGGGCCTCGACCTCGGTCAGGGTCCAATCGTAGCGGGGCTGGGCGGCATTGATCTGGCTCATGGCGCGCAGGTTTGGACTCGGCCAGATGGAATGGCAAGCACCATCCAGACCGTGGCGGCCGCGCGCGTGCCGGGCAAGACGATGAAGCCAAAACCCGGTCACGCTAGTTATAAGGGTCGCATGGATCACGAAATCGAGCTGAAGTTCCTGATCGCCCCGGAGGCCTCGAACACGGTCCTGGCCCGGCTCGAGGGACGGGAAGCCGTTCGCCAACTCGACGCCACCTATTTCGACACCGTCGACCACGCCCTGCGCAAGGCGGGCTTTGGCCTGCGCGTGCGCGACGGCGAGAACGGCCGCAAGCAGACCCTGAAATCGGCCTCGTCCGGCGGGGTGTTCGCGCGCGGCGAATGGGAGAGCCCGGTGACGGGGCCAGAGCCCGACCGCGAACTGCTGGCCCGTACGCCGGCCGCGGACGTCATCAACGGCGACGCCCTGGCCCCGGTGTTCGCCACCAACGTCAAGCGCGTGATCCGGCTTATCGAGCGCGACGGAGCGACCATCGAGGCGGCCCTCGACCAAGGCGAACTGCTGGCCGAGGACCGGCGCGCAACGGTCAGCGAGCTGGAGCTGGAGCTGAAGGCCGGCGCGCCGCGGGTGCTGTTCGACCTGGCTCGTGACCTGGCCGACCACGCGCCGCTGCGCCTGTCGCTGGTCAGCAAGGCCGAGCGCGGATACGCCCTGGCCCTGGACGAGCCGGACGGTCCGCGTCCCGACGCGCCGCTCGACCCCGAGGCCACGACTGGCCAGGCGCTGCAGGCCCTGGGCCGCACGGCCCTGTGCCGTCTGTGTTCGGCCGCCGAGTCCCTGCTCGCCCGTCCAGGCCCCGAGCGGGTGCACAAGCTGCGCGTGGCGGCGCGCCGATTCCGCGCCTTGCTGTCGACCTTCAAGCCGCTGGCCCGCGATCCGGCCGCCCGTCAGGTCAAGGCCGAGCTGAAGTGGCTGGCCGGGGAGCTGAGCGCGGCGCGGAACCTCGACGTGTTCGTCGCCGACGTCTGGCGGCCCGCCGTGGAGAACCAGGCGGCGCAGGAGCCGGCCAACCAGAACGAAGACCCCGCCGATCCCGCCCAGGACGAGGCGCGCGCCCTGGCGGCGTTCGGCAAGGCGCTGCTGGCCGCCCAGACGGAGGCCTACGCCCGGGCCGACGCGGCCGTGGACAGCGCCCGCTTCCGCGCCCTGGCCATCGACGCCGCCGCCTGGCTGGAGGCCGGCGCCTGGACCACCGACGCGCGGCTGGCCAAGCGCCGCGAGACGCCGGCCGTCGAGTTCGCCGCCAAGGCTCTGGACAAGCGCCGCCGCCGCATCCGGAAAGACGGCCGCGACCTGGCCGCTCTCAGCCCCGAGGATCGCCATCACCTGCGCATCCGCGGCAAGAAGCTGCGCTACGCGGTCGAAGACCTGGGCGGGCTGTTCCCCGACCATCCCAAGCGCCAGGCCCGATTCGTCGACGCGACCAGGGACCTTCAGGACGCCCTGGGCTTGCTCAACGACCTCGCCGGCCGCGAGGCCCTGGCGCGCGAGGTGGCCCTGTCATGCGAGGATCCCGAGGCCGCGTTCGCCGCCGGTCGGCTGACGGCGGGCCGCGCCGAGCACGAGGCCGAGCTGCTGGCCGACGCCCAGGGCGCCTATGTGACGTTCGTCGAGACCAAACGGTTCTGGTGACGATTGTCCCTTCGGAGGCGACGCATGAGACTCAAGAGCTCGGTTCCGATCCTCGCGGCCCTCTTTCTCGCGAGCGCGGGCGCGGCCCAAGCCGATGGCGTCGAGACCTTCAAGGACTGGACGGTGGTCTGCGACAACCTGCGGGCCTGCACGGTAGCTGGGTTCGGGTCAGACGAGAGCGAGCTGCCCGCCGTCCTGCGGCTGACCCGCACGGGCGCGGCGGGCGCGCCCGCCAGCATCGAGATCGACCAGCCTGACAGCGAGGCCGGCCTCGGCGGCAAGCCGCCGGTGCTGGCGGTCGACGGCAAGGTCGTGCTGACCGCCAGGGCCCAGCCCTTGAGCGAAGCCGGCGGCTTCACCGTCGTGCTCGACGACGCCCAGGTCGGCCCCCTCCTCGGCGCGGCTCGCAATGGCGCGGAGCTGACGATCCGGGCCGGCGACGAGACCGTGGGCCGGGTGTCCCTGGCGGGGATGGTCGCGGCCCTCCGCTACGCCGATGACCAGCAGAAGCGGGCCGGCACGGTGACGGCCATGATCGCCAAGGGCGCGGCGCCGGCGTCCAAGGTCCCGGCGCCGCCGTCGGCGCCGATCCTCAGGGCCGCCCCGGCCATCGCCCAGACAGGCCTGCCTGGCAAGCCTCCCGCAGCCGTCCAGGCCCTGGCCCGCAAGGCCGAATGCGATGACGCGACGGGCGCGGAGCCCCAGGCCGCGAGGCTGTCGGCCGACAAGGTGCTGTGGCGGATGCCCTGCGGCGGCGGGGCCTACAACTTCGACTCTCTATTCGTGGTGATCGACAGGGCGGGGAAGGCGGCGCCGGCGCCGGGCCTCGACGACGGCGTGGCCACGAACGCCGACTACGATCCCAAGACCCGGATCCTGTCGTCCTACAACAAGGGGCGCGGCGTGGGCGATTGCGGCCATTCCACCGACTGGGTCTGGACTGGCGAGGCGTTCGTCCTGTCCGCGTCCACGGTCATGCCCGTGTGCCGAGGCTATGGCTACGACTGGCCGACCGCCTTCCGTGCCGAAGTGCGCTAGCTGCGCCTGGCATATAAAGAAATCCTTATGCCTTAATTGCGAGAAGAGGCTGGGCGCGGTATAGACCGCGCAAGACCATCCCCCGACCGCAGGAGCCGACCGTGGCCGACTACATCGTCAAGGACATCTCGCTCGCCGATTTCGGCCGCAAGGAACTCGCTATCGCCGAGACCGAAATGCCCGGCCTGATGGCCACCCGCGCCGAATACGGCCCGGCCCAGGTCCTGAAGGGCGCCCGCATCGCCGGCAGCCTGCACATGACCATCCAGACGGGCGTGCTGATCGAGACCCTGGTCGCCCTGGGCGCCGAGGTCCGCTGGGCGTCGTGCAACATCTTCTCGACCCAGGACCACGCCGCGGCCGCCATCGCCGCCGCCGGCATCCCGGTCTTCGCCTTCAAGGGCGAGAACCTGGTCGAGTACTGGGAATACGCCCACAAGATCTTCGAGTGGCACGACGGCGGCTACCCGAACCTGATCCTCGACGACGGCGGCGACGCCACCCTGCTGTGCGTGCTCGGCCCGAAGGCCGAGAAGGATCCGTCGATCCTCAACAACCCGACCAATGAGGAAGAAGAAGCGCTCTACACCGTGATGAAGCGCTACCTGGCCGAAAAGCCGGGCTTCTACTCGGCCATCCGCGACGCCATCGGCGGCGTGTCGGAAGAGACCACCACGGGCGTGCACCGCCTGTACCAGATGGCCGCCAAGGGCGACCTGCCGTTCCCGGCCATCAACGTCAACGACAGCGTCACCAAGTCCAAGTTCGACAACCTCTATGGCTGCCGTGAAAGCCTGGTCGACGCCATCCGTCGCGGCACCGACGTCATGCTGTCGGGCAAGGTCGCGGTGGTCTGCGGCTACGGCGACGTGGGCAAGGGCTCGGCCGCCTCGCTGCGCCAGGGCGGCGCCCGCGTGATCGTCACCGAGATCGACCCGATCTGCGCCCTGCAGGCGGCGATGGAAGGCTACGAGGTCCAGACCCTCGACGACGTCGCCGACCGGGCCGACATCTACGTGACGGCGACCGGCAACAAGGACGTCATCACCGTCGACCACATGCGCCGGATGAAGAACAACGCCATCGTCTGCAACATCGGCC